>QWCK01002808.1_pt1 | contig 20555 bp, 18 predicted proteins | sample 1972571 | NCBI WGS metagenome assembly QWCK01 (sample SAMN09866710, study PRJNA288562) | Human gut metagenome isolate term2_stool, whole genome shotgun sequencing... | isolation source: gut | host: Homo sapiens | place: USA: California | reverse complement strand
GTAAAAAAGCTCTTAAAGATTCCGACGGCGATATCGATCGTGCAGCAGATATCTTGAGAGAACAAGGCCTTAGCAAGGTAGCTAAAAAGAGCAGCCGTATTGCAGCTGAAGGTATTGTAGAAAGCTACATTCACAACAATCGTATCGGCGTTCTGATCGAAGTAAACTCTGAGACCGACTTCGTTGCTAAAAACGAAGACTTTAAAGAATTCGTTCGTAACATGGCGATGCAAGTCGCTGCTACCAATCCCAAATACGTTACTCGTGAAGAAGTCTCTCAAGAAGAGCTTGATCACGAACGTTCCGTATTAAAGGAACAAGCTCTAAACGAAGGTAAACCCGAACACATCGTTGAAAAGATGGTGGAAGGTCGTTTAGAAAAATTCTACAAAGAAATCGTCCTCTTGGATCAACCTTATATTAAGGACGGAGATATTACCGTTAACGAACTTTTAACCAACTTAATCGCTAAAATCGGCGAAAAAATCAGCATTCGTCGCTTCTGCCGTTATGAAGTAGGCGAAGGTATGGAAAAACGTACCGAAGACTTTGCTGAAGAAGTAGCAAAACAAATGCAATAAGTCGGATTAGACCATGGAACCTAGATACAAAAGAATCGTCTTAAAGTTGAGCGGGGAAGCCATGGCTGGCGAAAAGGGAATTGGTATCGATTCTTCAACCGTTCGATTATTTGCAAAAGAAATTAAAAAAATCTCCGAGGAAGGCGTGGAAACCTGTATTGTAGTCGGAGGCGGCAATTTTTGGCGTGGACGCGACAGCAAAGAAATGGATCGTGCAACGAGCGACTACATGGGAATGCTCGGCACGGTTATGAATGCTCTGGCTCTGCAAGATGCCTTAGAGCAAATGGAAGTTGTAACCCGTGTTATGACGGCGATCGAAATGAAGCAGGTTGCTGAGCCTTATATTCGCCGCCGCGCCATTCGCCATTTAGAAAAGGGACGCGTCGTTATTTTTTCCGGCGGTATTGGGAATCCTTACTTCTCTACCGACACGACGGCTGCTCTCCGTGCAGCAGAAATCGACGCCGAGGTTATTTTACTTGCTAAAAAAGGCACCGACGGAATTTACGATTCCGACCCAAATATCAATGCCGATGCTGTTAAATTCGAAAGTTTGAGTTATTTTGATATCTTAAGTAAAAACCTCAAAATTATGGATTCTACAGCAACATCTCTATGCATGGAAAACGACATTCCTCTTATCGTCTTTGGCATCGACGAATCGGAAAATATTTTCGACGCCGCCATGGGCAAAGAGCTGGGAACTTGTGTAAAATAAGGAGGATTATGTATGGAGTTTAATGATGTAAAACAGGAAATTCGTACGAAGACTCAAAAAACTTTAGAACGCTTAAAGGATGATCTAGGCTCCATTCGCGCCGGTCGCGCAAACCCTAGCTTATTGGACAGAATTACCGTTGAAGCTTACGGTCAACAAACACCGCTGAATCAAGTGGCGGGAATTACTGCGCCTGAGGCTCGCCTGTTGACCATTCAACCATGGGATGCATCCCTGATCCCTGCAATCGAAAAAGAGATCTTAAAGTCCGACTTGGGACTCAATCCCTCGAACGATGGAAAGCTCATTCGCCTTGCTATTCCGGCTTTGACTGAAGAGCGTCGTAAGGAAATGATTAAGGTTGTAGGCAAAGATGCCGAACAATCTAAAGTCGCCGTTCGTAATATTCGGCGCGATGCCATCGACATTATTAAAAAAGCTGAAAAAAACAAAGAAATTTCGGAAGACGAACTCAAAGTCTACGAAGAAGAAGTTCAAAAACTGATCGATACGGCCATTAAAGACGTTGATAAAGTTGCTAAGGCAAAAGAAGACGAACTACTTGAAATCTAAATAAAACTTAATAGAACCCCCATATGGGGGTTCTTTCTTTTTAGGGGGGGAATATGGACTCTGAAAAAAAGGAAATGCCGAAGCATGTAGGCATTATTATGGACGGAAACGGTCGCTGGGCAAAAAAGAGAGGAATGCCGAGGACTTTCGGTCATAAGGAAGGTGTCAAAAGAGTATTAGATATTGTACGAGAAGCCTATCGTCTTAAAATCCCTTTTTTATCGCTCTATGCCTTTTCTACCGAAAACTGGAAGCGGCCTCAAAAAGAGATTGATAATTTGATGATACTCTTACAGCGTTTTTTAGTAAAATATATCGACGAGCTGACAGAAAACGGAGTAAATTTAAATATAATGGGCGATATTTCCGCTCTTGACGGCAAAACTCGAGAAATGGTGGAAATGGCACTAGACCGAACCTCCCATGGCGATAAAATGACTTTAAATATAGGATTAAACTATGGAGGGCAAGACGAAATCGTAAGAGCTGTTCGTCGCATTGCTTCTCTCGTTCAAGAAGGCGCACTGGATCCTGAAGCCGTGGATAAATCGATCTTTGAGTCCCATCTATATACAAAGGATCAACCGCCTCTTGATCTTTTAATCCGACCCAGCGGAGAATTGAGGGTGAGTAATTTTATGCTCTATCAAATGGCTTACAGTGAGTTTTGGTTCTCCAATGTGCTCTGGCCGGATTTTGATGAAAAAGTATTTAATACCGCCATAGATGATTATCGAACAAGAGACCGAAGATTCGGAGGGCTGTAATGAATAATTTTCTAAAGCGCTCGCTGACGGCTATAGTTTTACTGGCATTACTTGCCGTTATCCTATATTATGGAGGCCACGTCCTTCGAATCGCCGTCCTCTTATTTTCTCTCGAGCTTTGTCATGAACTTTCTCGCGCTTTCAAGCAAAAAGGACATCACATTCCCGAGCATTATATTCTTCTGTCGTGTTTTATTCACTTTGCCGTTTTTCTTTTATCCTGGCCTGCTTTTTTAGCGTTTTCCGTATCTACTTTTTTATTGGTACTCTATTATTTAAAGAGCCCACAGTTTACTTTGGAGGAATTTGGCCTATGCATGTTAATTCTTGTTTATGTGCCTTATTTTCTCTATCCTATATTAAACTTAGACAAGACTTTTTATCTTTATTTGGTCTTTATTATCGCGATATCCACCGATACCTTTGCCTATTTAACAGGAATGGCGTTCGGGAAACATAAACTTGTCCCTTCCATCAGCCCGAATAAAACGGTAGAGGGAGCCGTAGGTGCCGTCGTTTGTACCATTATCGTCGGTTTAATTTACTGTCGATTCGTGGGCATCTCCATTGATTGGATGCACGCTCTATTTATAGGAATTGCATCTGTTACGGCACAGCTCGGAGATTTGTTCGCCTCTAAAATGAAGCGGGCTACCGGTATAAAAGATTACGGCCACATGCTACCCGGTCACGGCGGATTTATGGATCGCTTCGACAGTATTTTAATGATTATACCGATGGTGTATATGCTCTATCGGTTTCCCCTTTAGGAGGTTTTATGGCAAGTTTATTAGGTTCTATATTTGTATTTGTTTTGATTATCGGCCTACATGAGTTCGGTCATTTCGGTATGGCGAAACTTGTGGGGATTCGCGTCAACGAATACTCCATCGGCATGGGACCTTTGCTTTTTAGGAAACAAAAAAATGAAACGCAATACAGCTTAAGGGCCCTCCCACTAGGTGGATATGTTGCCATGGAAGGGGAGGAGGATGACTCCGATGATCCGCGCAGCTTCAATAATGCCGGACTTTCCCAAAGAGCCGCTGTCATCGCAAGCGGAGCGGCAATGAATTTTGTGCTCGCCATTGTGGGATTCATGCTTTTTACGCTTATCAGCGGCTATCCGACTCAAACTGTGGGAGAAGTTCTTCCCGGTACGCCTGCTATGACATCAGGTATTGAAAAAGGTGATGTCCTCTTATCGGTTAATCACAAGAAGGTAGAGGACTGGAATGAGTTTTCAATGCGCATTGCGGAATCGAAAGAAGAGGTTACCGTAGGATATAAGCGCGACGGAAAAGAGCGGGAAGTTAAATTGACTCCCTCTGTAAAAGACGGACGACGCTTTATCGGTATCAAACCTGAAAGCGAACGCCATCCCCTGCGCTCCGTTAAAGAGGGCTTTACCATGACAGGTAAAGTAGTCGTTACGATCTTCGACGTACTCGGACAGTTATTTACAGGGGATCTTGGAGTAGATAAACTCTCAGGACCTGTCGGTGTTGTAAAAGTTATCGGCGATTCGGCAAAATTCGGATTCGGATCTCTCATGTTTATCATGGCTTATATTTCGGCGAATCTCGGGGTGATGAACTTGCTACCGATTCCTGCACTGGATGGTGGTAAACTTCTCTTTATTTTAATCGAGGCAATAACCGGCAGGCCGGTTAATAAAAAAATAGAAATGATTTTATCGTTTATTAGTTTTGCGCTCTTAATCGGACTTATGATTTATGTTACGATATTTGGAGATATAGCCCGCTTTATAAACTAGAAAGGACGACCTTCTTTGGCAAATTATACGAGACAAATTGCAGTAGGCGATGTACTTATCGGCGGAGGGGCGCCTGTAAGTATTCAATCTATGACCAATACAAAAACGAAGGATATTCGGAGTACCATCGCTCAGGTAAAATCACTTGAAGCTGCAGGATGCGATATTATTCGCATGGCCATCAACGACGAAGATGATGCCAAAGCATTGGATACCATTATTCCTTCTATATCAATTCCTGTTATCGCCGATATTCAATACGACTACCGTCTGGCACTTTACGCTATGGAGCATCACGTTCACGGTCTTCGATTGAATCCCGGAAATATTGGGGAGAAGTGGAAGATAAAAGAAGTTGCAGAAGCAGCCAAAGCTGAGGGAATTTCCATTCGTGTCGGCGTCAACTCAGGATCGGTGAAGAAGGAGTTTATAGAAAAAATGGGTGGCGTCAACCCCGATTCCATAGTGGCTTCAGCCCTTGAGCAGATCAATATTTTAGAAAGCTATGGACTTGACGCCATTAAAGTTTCGCTAAAATCTTCAAGTGTTCGCCAATCGGTAGAATCTTATCGTGCGTTTAAGAAGGTTTCGGATTATCCGCTCCATTTAGGTATTACCGAAGCGGGCTCAAGGATGAACGGTATCGTCAAGTCCTCCGTGGGGATTGGGTCTTTGCTTCTCGACGATATCGGCGATACCATACGCGTCTCGTTGACGGGGGATCCGGTAGATGAGGTACTATGTGCTAAATCGATCTTAAAGAGCATAGGGCTTCGAAGTGACGGTATCGATTTTATTTCCTGCCCGACCTGCGGTAGAACCGAGATCGATTTAATTTCAATTGCCGAAGAGGCGGAAGATCGCCTGGCCAATGTCGATTTCCAAGGGAAAATCGCCATTATGGGTTGCCGAGTCAACGGGCCCGGAGAGGCAAAAGAAGCGGATTACGGTATTACAGGAGGAAACGGCCGCGGCGTCATCTTCAAAAAAGGCGAAGTTGTGCGTTCGGTACCGGAGGAAGCTCTGCTGGATGAATTAATTGATTTAATAGAGAGGGATCAACGTGAAGCGTGAGAACAGCTATCCATCAGAAAAACATCTGATGGATTTTCTTTTATCAGAGAATCTTCAAATTAATAAATTAATTTATAATCGAAAAAAAAGGAGGATTACCATCCTTACCGATGGCGAAGAAAGTGAACAATGGCATGAGCTGAAAAAAAGAGTGGCTTCTTGTTATGACGGTATGGATGTCTTTTTATCTTTTAAAAAAGAGACGAAAGAAAAAAGACAAATGACAGAGGGAGAACTCTTTCAATGGATTTTGAAGCACCTGCCCTCCGGAGAAGGTTGGCTCAGTGAAGAATCTTTCACCTTAGAATCAGGAAGTCTCACCATTCGTGTACCCAATCATACGGTGGAGAGAAATATTCAATCTTTAAAATTAGATCAACTTCTCTTAAAAGAAACCGGAGAGATGTATCACATCCGCTGCGAATGCGATGACAACGGCTTTGAACTTCACGAACTTAGTCAACTGATCGATGAAGAAGAGCTCGAATTCCGGGAAACATTTGAAGAGACCGTGATCCGTACGGCGGAAACATCCATACAGGAAGATAAAAAAACCGTCTATACTTTTGGGAAAAATAAATTTGAAGGGATCGTTCCGCTTTCTCAATGTCAAGTAGGAGAGACGGTTACGATTTCGGGTACTGTTTTTGCCGTAGATTCACGTCCGATAAAAAATGACAAAACGCTCTTTATTCTTTCCGTCTACGACGGCAGCGACAGCCGCAATGTGAAGGCCTTCGTCAAGAATAAGGAGGCGGAGGACTTTGCCTCCACTTTTAAAGTGAATAGCGCCATAGAAGTTTACGGTAAATTTGAGTTCGACAGTTTCGATCGAAATGAAAGTATTATGGCGCGAAACATTAAATCGGCATTTAAATCGTCTCCTGAAGACAGAAGCTCGAAAAAGCGCGTCGAACTTCACGTTCACACAAAAATGAGCAATACCGACGGCACCCATACCGTTGATGACTTTGCAAAGCGCGCCAAAACATGGGGCCACGAGGCTATTGCTATAACCGATGACAATGTGGTGCAAGGTTATCCCGAGGCGATGCAGGCAGCCAAGAAACACGATATTCGTATGTTGTACGGTATCGATGCAGATGTTATCGACGACGATGAAAAGATTTTTAAAAATCCCTGCAATACAGACTATGGTCCAAGTTTTGTAGTATTTGACCTTGAGACGACCGGATTTTCTCCACGTTACGATGAAATCACGGAAATCGGGGCTGTAAAAATTGAAAACGGCAGAATTATCGACCGTTTCTCAACATTTGTAAATCCACTGAGGCCTATTCCACCAAAGATCGTGGAGCTTACCAATATTACGGATGAAATGGTCTCGGATGCACCGACTGTGGATGTTGCCCTCCCTCTTTTTGAAGACTTTATCGGCGACAGTATTTTGGTGGCGCATAACGCCTCCTTCGACTCCCGTTTTATAGAGTTCAGAAGAAAAGATAAGGCAAACTACCCCACAATCGATACACTTTTACTCGCCCAATGTTTAGATTTACAGGTTAAGAACTATAAACTGGCAACATTAGCCAAACGATTCGGAATCAATCTGCAAGGTGCTCACCGCGCAGTCAACGACGCGGAGGCAACCGCCGAGCTGTTCCTGCATTTAAAACGTCTGGCTGAAAAAGAAGGTATTCTTTCTCCTCAGGGTTATAATCAATTAAAACATCCCGAGCCGCAAAAACTATTTCCTACGAGACTTACGATTTTTCCGAAAACATTGGAAGGACTGACGACTCTCTATCGTTTGATTTCCCAGTCTCATATGGAAACATTTTATCGTACGCCTCGTATACTAAAGAGCGAAATCAATAAACATCGGGAGGACTTTGTTATCGGAAGCGGCGGTGAACAGGGTCTTTTAATAGACAGTTATCTGCGCGGAGCTGATGATGAAGAGCTTTCGAAGATTATCAAATCTGTTAGTTTTGTAGAAGTAGCGCCGCCGAAACGTTACGGAAAAAGTTATCTCGACGGGCTGTTGAGAAATGAAGAAGACGCAGAAGAGATGATCAAACACTTATTGAAACTTGCCGATGCGTGTGACGTGCCCGTAGTGGCGTCGAATAATGTTCGCTACCTGGATCCCGAAGATGAGATTTATCTGAAAATCTTAGAACATTCCAAATTCAGGGGTCGTTCTTTCGGAAATGGGAAAGCTTACTTTATGTCTACGGAAGAAATGCTTCGCGCTTTCGATTTTCTGGACGATCGAGGAGAGGAGATTGTCATCGATAATCCGAAGTTAATCTGCGATAGCATCGAAGAATTTCCCCCTATTCCCTCCGGGAAGTTCCCGCCTAAAATTGAAAATGCCGATGTGGATTTAAAAAACGATGCGGTCAATCGAGCAAAAGAAATTTACGGCGATCCTCTGCCCGAGATCGTCGCCGATCGCCTTCATACAGAGCTTGACAGCATTATAGGGAACGGCTACGCCGTTATGTATCGAATCGCCCAACAGTTAGTACAGAAATCTAATGATGACGGCTTCTACGTTGGTTCACGAGGCTCTGTAGGCTCTTCTTTTGTAGCGACGATGACGGGGATTACAGAGGTCAATCCCTTGGCACCCCACTATGTTTGTCCGAAATGTCGCCACAGCGAATTTGTAGAAGACAAACAATACAGTACGGGCTTTGACCTACCGAAAAAATCTTGTCCACACTGCGGTACGGAGTTAATTCGTGACGGTCATAAGATTCCCTTTGAGGTATTTTTGGGATTTTACGGCGATAAAGAGCCGGATATTGATTTAAACTTTGCAGGAGAGTACCAACCGAAAGCCCATCAGTTTATCGAAGATTATTTCGGAGAAGGCTTTGTATTTCGCGCCGGCACAATCGGCACCCTTGCGGAAAAAACAGCATTCGGTCTCGTTAAGAAGTACTTGGAAGAAAATGATATTGTCCGAAATCCCGTAGATATTATGCGCCTTGCCAAGGGTATCGAAGGAGCTAAACGCACCAGTGGTCAGCACCCGGGCGGTATTATGATCGTACCGAAAGATAACGACATTCATCACTTTACGCCCATTCAATATCCGGCAGATGAAAAGAAGAAAAATGTTATCACTACGCATTTCGATTATCATTCTATTAGTGAAAATATTTTAAAACTGGATATTCTCGGTCATGATGCCCCTTCCATTTTGCGTATGCTGGAAGATATGACTGGCGTGGATATGAATGAAGTGGATATAAACGATGCAAATGTTATGAGTCTTTTTACAAGCATGGACGCTCTTAAGGCCGATGAAACGATCTTTCACTTCGATACGGGGACATTAGGTATCCCCGAGTTCGGAACAGATTTCGTCGTTCGGATGCTCTTAGATACAAAACCTGATACGTTCGGCGCCCTCGTGAACATCTCAGGCCTTTCACACGGTACCGATGTATGGACAGGCAACGCACAGGATCTTGTACATTCAAAGAAAGCGACGATTTCAGAAGTTATCAGTACACGAGAGGATATTATGAACTATCTGATCATTGCCGGTGCTGAAAATAAAGTGGCTTTCGATACTATGGAAGCCGTGCGAAAGGGCAGGGGACTCCCTGAAAAGTACATGGATGTCTTGAAAACACTCGATGTACCCGACTGGTATTTTGAAAGTTGTGAAAAGATAAAATACATGTTCCCCAGAGCCCACGCCGTAGCCTACGTCATGACAAGTATTCGTATTGCCTGGTATAAGGTTTACTATCCCTTGGCTTTTTACGCCGCTTATTTCACTACAAAACTTAATGATTTAAACGGAGACCTTTTAATTCAAGGGATTGATGGTGTTAAACGACGAATGCAAAATATTAAAAACCTGGGAGATGAGGCATCGAAGAAGGAGCAAGATGAAGCATCGATTTTAAGAGCGGTACTCGAAATGTTCGCACGGGGATATGAATTTGAGTCTATCCGTTTAGGCAAATCCCATTACGATCGATTCGGAATTGATGAAGGTAAAGTTATTATTCCTATAAGCTCTCTACCCGGAATCGGCAAGACAATCGCCAAGGAAATTTACAGCGAGTATCAAAAGGCCCCCTTCTTATCGATAGAGGAAATGATCAAACGAACGGGAGCTTCTAAAACGGTTGTGGAAGCCTTAACGCGTCATGGAGCATTGAGTGGAATCCCTAAAGATAACCAGTTAAGTATGCTGGACTTAGTTGGATCTGAAGCTAATTTATGATACAATGGTTGAAAGAAAGAGAAAGATAGACGTTTAGAACTAGAGTGGGGCCCCCACTCTAGTTTTTTATGGGAGGTGAGTTCTTGAAGCGTCCTCAAGTACGTGAAGAAATTGTTCGTGCTGCTGAAGTTGCTGCAGAAGAACGCGGGTATGAAATTGTAGAAGTCGAGATTACCAAGAAACAACCGACGCGCGTCATTGTTACGGTTTTCCGTAAAAAAGGCGTCAATATAGACGATTGTGCGGAAATATCTCGCGCTATTAACGACAGTATTGACGACGACCTTATTCAAGGTCAGTATACGCTGGAAGTACAATCTCCCGGTTTAGACAGGCCGATTCGGACGAAAGATGATTATCGGCGAAACTTAGGTAATAAGGTGGAAGTTCATCTTTATAAAAAAGTCAATGATAAGAAAGATTTTATTGGAATTTTGACGGATTATGGAGACGAGACTGTCGACATCCGTGAAGAGAACGGAGAAACTGTCACTTTCGATTCAAAATCCATCTCATTAATGCGACAGGTCATTGATTTTTAGGAGGCAGTTGAAAAGAATGAATGAAGAGTTTATTTTAGCTCTCAAGCAATTGGAAAGCGAAAAAGGCATTCGTGAAGACGTTATTTTGGAAGCTTTGGAAACAGCCCTAATATCGAGCTATAAGAAAAATTACGGAACCTCTCAGACGGTGGATGTTTCTATCGACAGGGATACGGGAGAAATAAGCGTATCCGCCGAAAAGGCGGTCGTAGACGAAGTGTTCGACGATCAAACGGAGATTTCTGTAGATGATGCGAAAAAAATCAATCCTCGCCTCGAAATCGGCGATGTGTATTACGAATCCATCAATCCCGAAAAGTTCGGCCGTATTGCGGCTCAGACAGCGAGACAAGTGGTGATTCAACGAATTAAGGATGCCGAGCGACAAGTTATCTATGACGATTATGCAGACAGGGAAAATGAAATCATCACCTGTGATGTTCAGCGTGTCAGCAAAGGCAATGTTTTTGTCGATTTAGGTAAGACCGAAGCGATCTTACCGGTGTCAGAGCAAACCCCCGGAGAAAGTTATGCTCAGGGTGATCGTTACAAGATGCTGATCCTGGAAGTTAACCGTCAGCCCAAAGGCCCTCAAATCGTTTTATCAAGGAGTCATCCGAATTTGGTACGTCGTTTATTTGAATTGGAAGTACCTGAAATTCATGACGGTGTAGTTGAAATTTATTCTGTAGCCAGAGAAGCGGGAAGCCGCACGAAACTGGCCGTCTTTTCAAAAGATGATGAAGTAGATCCCTTGGGAGCCTGTGTAGGTTTTAAAGGAAGCCGCGTTAAAACCATTGTCGACGAACTGCATGATGAAAAGATCGACATTGTGATTTACGAAAAAGACATTGCCACCTTTATCGGCAATGCCCTCAGCCCTTCGAAAGTTGTAGAGGTCTTTATTAATCATAGAGATAAAGCAGCCATGGTTGTCGTACCGGATTATCAATTATCCCTGGCCATCGGTAAAGAAGGTCAAAATGCCAGACTTGCCGCCAAACTCACCAATTGGAAGATCGATATTAAATCGGAGACACAATTTGACGAGTACCTCGATGAAAATGGTCAGACGATGGAAGAATTTCGCGAAGATTTTGAAAACACAGCGGTTCAAGACGAAAAGATCGACAGCGAAGAGCCACCTGCAGAAGAAATTAAAGAATATGATAATTTTGCAAGTATCGGTGGTTTGACGGGTATGGATTTAAATGACTTGTTTGTCGATGCTTCCTCAGATACGTCAGAAGATGAGACGGAAGTAGTCGAAGATTCGGAAGTAGATGAAGTTCCGGACTCTTTGGCAGACGATGAATAACCGGAGAAAAAATGAAAAAGCCTAAAAAAATACCTTTGAGAAAGTGTATTGGGTGCTCGGAATCAAAGCCGAAGCAAGAATTAATACGTATAGTTAGGAATAAAGACAATGAGGTTTTTATAGATAATACAGGAAAAGCGAATGGGCGCGGTGCCTACCTTTGTCGCGATACGAAGTGTTTCGATAAAGCCATAAAACGCAGAGCCATTCAGCGTGCATTAAGTCAAGATGTGCCGGAGGAGACTATTGATGCGCTGCGCCATACCTTGGAGGATCTATAAACCTCGCACTAGGAGGTGTTCTCATGTCGAATAAAAGAGTGTACACGGTTGCCAAAGAAATGGGGATGGCGAGCAAAGATTTAATGGCTGTCCTCGAACAGGCAAAAATACCTGTAAAAAGTCACATGAGTACTTTAACGGAAGATCAACAAAAACAATTATTTTCTTTTATCCGCCAAGCACAGGATGCACAGGGAGGAGGTGTATCCAAACCTTCGGATGAGGAGCGAAAAGCTGAAGATAATAAACCGAAACAATCTGATGCAAAAAAGGCAGAAACCGAAGAAGTTAGGTCTACGGGTGATACCGAGGGCGATAAAGCGGTTGAAAAACCCAAGGTTAAAAAATCTCACGACAGCAAAAAAGCTTCGGAAGAACCTGCAAAAAATCACAAGCATCGTCGTGACAAGAACGGAAAGAAAAAAGTGGTTTCCACTGAAGACGACGAACGTTCCGTTAAAAAGCAGAAGAAAAACAAGAAGTCTAAACAGTCTAAGAAAAAAGAGAATGCAGATAGGACTTCTGAAAACAGTTTTGCAAACCAGGATTTCGAAAAACGCAGAGCGCCGAAGAAGAAGTCTAGAAGCCAAAAACGTAAAGAACGTGAGGCACGCGAAGAGGCGAAGGGAGATGACGGTATTAAAGTAAAAGCACCGTTAACGGTAAAGGAATTTGCAGACACTATCGGTGTCAGTTTGGCACAGGTAATTACTAAATTAATCGGTTTAGGGGTTATGGCCACTCAAAATGAATCCATCGATCGTGATGTCATTGAAATCTTAGCCGATGAACTGGGCAAAGAAATTGAGTTCGTCTCGGATGAGGATCTGAATATCGAAGAAACCTATGGTCTCGACGTTGAAGATCCCGTAGATTCCTTAAAAGAAAGACCTCCCGTCGTTACAGTTATGGGACACGTTGACCACGGTAAAACTTCGATTCTGGATGTTATTAAACGCAGTCACGTTACCGACTCGGAAGCCGGCGGTATTACGCAGCATATCGGTGCATACCAAGTATCTGTCGGAGGTAAACACATTACTTTCCTGGATACGCCCGGTCACGAAGCTTTTACCGCAATGCGCTCAAGAGGTGCTTCTATCACCGACATCGCTATTCTTGTCGTAGCAGCAGATGACGGCGTCATGCCTCAAACGAGAGAAGCCATCCATCACGCCAAGGCGGCAGGTGTTCCCATTATTGTCGCTATTAATAAAATTGACCGCGAAGGAGCCAACCCCGATCGCGTGCGTCAAGAGCTTACAGAGGAAGGTCTTGTAGCTGAAGATTGGGGTGGCGACACCATTATGGTAGAGGTTTCTGCAAAGACCAAAGAAGGTATTTCCGATCTGCTCGATATGGTACTTCTCGTTGCAGAAGTTCAAGAACTTAAAGCGAATCCCGATCGTTTGGCCGTGGGCACCATTGTCGAAGCCAGACTTGATAAGGGAAAAGGTCCTATGGCAACGATCCTTGTACAAAAGGGTACTCTTACAAGCGACTGCTATATTGTCTCCGGTACGTGTTACGGCCACATCCGTGCTATGACAAACGATAAAAAGAAACATCTTAAAAAAGCCGGACCTGCTACACCGGTTGTCGTACTTGGTTTTGACGGCGTGCCTAACGCCGGTGACACTGTCTATGCGGTAAAAGAAGAAAAAATCGCCAGAGAGATTGCAGAGAAAAACATCGCACATGAACGTGAAGAAAAACTGGCTTCCAAAAATAAGGTCAGCCTGAACAATCTCTTCGATAAAATTAAAGAGGGCGAGTTAAAAGACTTAAATCTCGTCGTTAAAGCCGACGTAAAGGGTACAGTTGAAGCTCTCAACCAATCTCTCTTAAAGCTTAACGACAATGACGATGTTGATGAAGTTCAAGTCAACATTATCCACTCGGGTACAGGCGGAATCAACGAAAGCGACATCAACTTAGCTTCTGCCTCAAATGCTCTTGTTATCGGTTTTAATGTTCGCCCGAATATTAACGCCTTGGACCTTGCAAAACAAGAAGATGTTGATGTAAGAACCTATCGCGTAATTTATGATATTTTAAACGATGTTAAAAACGCCATCAGCGGTATGTTGACGCCCGACATCACCGAAGAGGTTTTAGGTCGCTGCGAAGTTCGCGAAACCTTTAAACTCCCGAGCAATGACATTGTCGCTGGTATTTACGTTCTTAAGGGTAAGATTCAACGCAAGGCTAAAGTTAAAGTACTTCGTGACGATGTTATTATCCACGAGGGTGAAATTTCTTCCTTAAAACGATTCCAAGATGACGCGCGTGAAATCGCCCAAGGCTACGAAGGCGGTTTAATGGTCGAAAACTTTAACGATATTCAAGTAAACGACTTACTCGAATGTTATATCGAAAAAGAAATTAAGAAGGAACTGTAAATGAAGGATAAGAGAATACACCGCATATCTGAGGAAGTGAAGAGGGAGTTGTCCGAGATCATTCAAACTAAATTGAAAGATCCGAGAATTCCTCGTTTAACTAGCGTTTCATATGTTTCCATTACACGTGACCTTTCATTTGCCAATGTAGGTATCTCCGTTTTTGGTGACGATGAACAGAAGGCGGATGCTATCGACGGGCTTGAGAGTGCTAAAGGTTTCATCAAAATGGAATTAGGTAAAAACTTGAAGCTTCGCGCCATGCCGGATATTATTTTCGAACTGGATGAAAGTATCGAAAAGGGCATGGAACTGCAAAAAACCATCGAGGAATTAAATAAATCGGAGCATGACGGTGAATGATTTAAAAGATTTCAGCACGTCTCTTGAGAAGGAAATTAAAAAAGCGGATTCCATCGCCATCATTTCGCACGTAAGCCCGGATGGTGATAATCTCGGAAGTTTAGAGGCCCTGTACGATTCTCTTAAGATGACCGGGAAGGAGATCACTTATCTCGGTAACGACTCTGTCCCGGTGGATTTCAATTTTCTTCCCTCGACTGGTCATCGGGTCGATGTAGAGTCTCTAAGTGGGAAAATATTTGATCTCGTTATTGCTTTGGATTCATCCGACCTTCACCGTTTTGGTGAAGCGGGAGAGGCCATTGTAAAAGCAGCGAAGTGCACGGCAAATATCGATCACCATTTAAGTAATACTCTCTATGGTGATTTGAATTACGTCGTGCCCGAAGCTACTTCTACAGGAGAAATCCTCTTTAATGTTTTGGAAAGTTTAGACGCTGAATTTACCGGAGATATGGCTACGGGTATTTACACCGCTATTTCTACAGATACGGGAAGCTTTCAATACGACAGTGTCAACGGAGGCACCCACCGTATTATCGCCAAACTTTATGATTACGGCTGCGACCACAATATCGTCGTGCAATCGGTGTATCAATCGCGTTCTCGGGAGAAGCTTGCTCTAATGACGAAAGTCTTATCCCGTATTGAATTCTTAGCCGACGGTAAAGTGGCGATGGCTGCATGTCTACTCGACGACTTAAAAGAAACCGGTGCCTCGTCTGAAGATACCGAGGGAATTGTCGAGCAAATTCGTAATATTAAAAACGTAGAAATGGCAGTATTCTTAAAAGAAAAAGAAGAGGAAGTAAAACTTTCCTTCCGCTCCAAGTCCTACATCGATTGTACTCAATTTGCAGGAGAATTCGGCGGCGGCGGCCATATTCGAGCGTCAGGTGCATCGGCATCCATGAGCCTTCATGACGTTTCAGATAAAGTCAAAAAGCTTGTAGATGAAAAGATGGGATCTTTAAAATCATGAAAGGCGTCGTACTTGTAGATAAACCGGAGGGCATTACCTCCTTTGACGTCGTTCATCGCATGCGACGCCTATACCAACAGAAGCAAGTCGGTCATACGGGAACATTGGACCCGATGGCAACCGGCTTGCTTCCTATTTGTATCGGTAGAGCTACTAAGATTGCAGACTATGTAGCCGACAATCGGAAAGCATATGTGGCCCATGCCATAAAGGGGATTCGTACCGACACCTTCGACGCAACCGGAGTCGTTTATGCGAGAAGCAAACAAAAGATTCCTGAAAATATTGAGCCTGTTTTAGATCGCTTTCGCGGCGTGCAAATGCAGCTTCCTCCCATGCACTCCGCATTAAAGTATAAAGGTAGGAAGTTGTATGAATATGCACGTCAAGGGATCTGTGTGCCGAGAAAAGAAAGGCCGATTACCGTCTCAAGTCTGGAACTGTTGAAGCGAGACGATGACGGGCTTTCCTTAATAGCAGAGGTCTCTTCAGGCACCTATATCCGAACACTTATCGATGATATCGGTGTGGCAATGGGGTGTTATCTCACCATGGACAGTTTGCGTCGGATCTCCGTAGGAGATGAGAGTGTTGAAGATGCCTATACCCTGGAAGAAATCGAGTCCATGAGTGAAAAAGATCGACAGGATATCCTGATTCCTATGGACCGGTTACTTGACCATGTGCCGGCAATTCATTTGTCCCATCATCGGAAAAAGCCTATGCTGAATGGAATGTCTACTCGCATACATTTTCAAGTAGAAGAAGCCCCCCTCTACCGCATTTATACAGGGGAGGATTTTATCGGAATCGGAATTCTGGTTTCGAACGGAGAAGATAAAGAGTTACGAATTAAAAAGGTATTGTATTGAGGTGTTTATGGAGCTTTTAGAAGTCGATTTAGAATCTGATATTTCCAGAGAAACGGCCATTGCCCTTGGAAACTTTGACGGAATCCATCTTGGTCATCTGGCTTTGCTCGATGAGGTTGTCGCCATGGCCAAATCTTTAGGCTGCCCATCCTCTGTCTTAATCTTTAAAAATCACACCAAAAACCTTACGGAGGGTATTTCTCAGGAACTCTTAACTTCCCGCTCTCAAAAACACGAAATTTTAAAAAAAGCCGGCATCGACATTATCTATGAAATGGATTTCGACGAAAAGATTATGCGCCTAAGTCCTATCGAATTCGTTGAGCGTTTTCTAAGCGATCATTTAAAGATTAAAGGGATCGTCGTCGGCTACGACTATCGCTTCGGATATAAGGCAAAAGGCAGAGTTCCCGAATTGAGAAAACTCTGTCGTGATGTGAACATCAAGCTTGCCGTAAAAGACGCCGTAACGGACGAAGACGGAGTAATCTCTTCGACTCGAATAAGACAGGCTGTTAAAGAAGGAAAGCCCGATCTCGCCAATCGCCTTTTGGGAAGACCTTTCAGTATAGAGGGAACCGTCGTAGAGGGAAAGCAACTGGGCCGCACGATCGGAATTCCCACTGCTAATCTACTTCTAAATACCCACTACGTCAGGCCGAAGTTCGGCGTCTATCTCGCGCGAGTGTACGTAGAAGGTAGGTCTTATTATGCTGCTACCAACATTGGTACCAATCCCACTTTTAAAGAAGAAGAAATAAAAGTCGAATCTTATCTTTACAATTATGAGGGAGAAAGTCTTTACGGGAAATCTATAGAAGTAGAGCTTCTTAAGTTTATTCGTCCTGAAATTACCTTTAACAGCGTACAAGAACTGAAGCGTAAAATGGACGAAGATCTCGACTATATACGAGAAGAAATTAAGAGAATTAATTTACAAAGTATTTAAATCGTGTTAAAATATAAAAGAATGTTTTAGTTTGGCTCGGTTTACCGTTCCTCGACGCTGACTTAGTCAAACCGGATTAAAATTTAGGAGGAAATAATGTTATCTAAAGAACAAAAACAAGAAATTATCAAGGAATATCAACGTGAAGAAGGGGACACAGGTTCTCCGGAAGTACAAGTTGCCATCTTAACGCACACAATTAATACGTTAAACGAGCACTTAAAAGAACATAAAAAAGACCATCACTCTCGTAGAGGTCTTTTGAAAATGGTTGGTAAGAGAAGAAACTTACTGCGCTATTTGAAAAATAAAGACGTCGATCGTTACAGAACACTTATCGAACGTCTCGGCATCAGAGGATAAGAAATTACTAAAGAGCGGGCAACCGCTCTTTCTTTATAAGGAAAGAGAGTGACATGGAAAAGTCGTTTACAACATTATTAAACGGTGTACCTTTAACCGTTGAAGTCGGAAAAGTTGCAAAACAGGCTAATGGCGCATGCTGGGTTAAACAAGGTGACAGTGTCGTGCTTGTAACAGCCACCGCTTCTACAAAAGCGAGAGAGGGAGCCGATTTCCTTCCCCTTAGTTGCGATTACGAGGAAAAATATTATTCCGCAGGGAAAATTCCCGGCGGATTTAACAAGCGTGAAGGTCGGCCCGGTACCAATGCTATTTTAACGAGTCGTCTAATTGACCGCCCCATTCGCCCTCTCTTTCCCGGAGATTTTCATCACAGTTTACAAGTTACCGCTACTGTTTTAAGTTATGATCCCGATTATCCTACGGATATTTTGGCGATGATAGGCTCTTCCATCGCCTTATCGATCTCCGATATTCCCTTCCAAGGACCCACGGGATCGGTGCGCATCGGTAGAAAAGACGATCAATTTATATTAAATCCCTCTGTTAATGATCAAAAAGATTCCGATTTAAACCTTGCCGTTTCAGGCACGAAGGGCGCCATTATGATGGTAGAAGCGGAAGTTAATTTACTAAGCGAAGACGTTGTTCTCGACGCGATTATGTACGCTCACGACGAAATTAAAAAAATCGTCTCCTTTATCGAAGACATCGTTTCTGAAGTAGGGCGTAAGAAAATGGATTACGACAGACTCGAAATTGATGAAGATTACAAGCATAAAATTAATGACATGGTCTATGGAAAAATCGAAGAAGCATTGCGTATTGCCGATAAGACTGAACAAGGTCATGCTCTCGGCCTCATTAAAGATGAGCTTGTAGCAACTCTGGAGGAAGAGGAAGATTACCGAGACGTACAAGTAAATTCTATCTTTGAATCCATGACTCAAGAGATCTTTAAAAAACAAATTCTTCTTGAGGGAGTTCGCAGTGACGGAAGAGATTTTACAGAAATTCGTCCTCTGTCTTCTGAAGTCGGTCTATTGCCGAGAGCTCACGGCAGCGCTTTATTTACTCGCGGCCAAACCCAAGCCCTTACATCTGTAACTCTCGCCGCGTTGACGGAAGGACAAATCATCGACGGTCTCGATCCGGAGTACACGAAGCGTTACGTACATCACTACAATTTCCCCTCTTATTCAGTAGGGGAGACCCGCCCGCCGAGAAGTCCCGGTCGTAGGGAAATCGGACACGGCAATCTCGCTGAACGCGCCCTTATTCCCGTCCTTCCTACGGAAGAAGAGTTCCCGTACTATATTCGCGTCGTTAATGAAATTTTGGAATCCAACGGTTCCTCGTCTCAAGCGAGCATCTGCGGTTCCACATTAGCATTGATGGATGCAGGTGTTCCCATTCATGCACCGGTAGCAGGCATTGCCATGGGCTTAATCGACAATGGGGAAGATCCTGTCATTTTAACTGACATTCAGGGTTTAGAAGACCACTACGGTGATATGGACTTTAAAGTTGCCGGTACAAGAGAAGGCATTACCGCCCTTCAAATGGATATAAAGATCGACGGTGTTTCGAGAAATATTCTAATGCGCGCTCTTGCTCAAGCGAAGGAGGCCCGCATCGAGCTCTTGGATCATATTCACGGTACCATTGCCGAGCCTCGCGACGATCTGTCACCCTATGCACCGCGCATCACAGGTCTTATGATCGATCCCGAAAAAATCGGCGAAGTTATCGGCAGTGGCGGAAAGGTTATTCATAAAATTACAGAAGAAACCGGCGCTCAAATTGAAATTGAAGATGACGGTCGCGTTTCTATTATTGCCAGTGACGACGGTGCATTGGCGGCTAAAAAGATTATTCAAGATATTGTACACGAAATTGAAGTAGGTGAAATTTTCGAAGGTACCGTTACAAAAATCGTGGATTTCGGTGCTTTTGTAGAAATCTTATGGCAAAAAGAAGGGCTGCTTCACATTTCCAATATTGACCACAAGCGCATCAGCCAAGTTTCCGATGTGTTAAGTGTCGGCGATAAGGTAAAGGTGAAAGTGATTAATCTCGAACGCGGAAAAATCGGCCTCTCTAGAAAAGCACTCCTTCCTAAACCGGAGTACAAAGAAAAAGAGTCAAAGCCTCAGGACAATAGAAAATAAAAGTTTAAAAACCGCTTCGGCGGTTTTTTCATATGGAGGAATAATGAAAGTAAAAGTTTTTAATCAATCCAATCATCCCCTTCCCGCCTATAAAACCGACGGCGCATGCGGTATGGATCTTCAAGCGAGTCTCAAAGAACCTATGACGCTTGCACCTCTAGATCGTGTCATGGTGCCCACAGGTTTGTTCTTTGAAATTCCAAAGGGGGTAGAAGGGCAAGTGCGCGCAAGAAGCGGCCTCTCTCTAAAAAAGGGACTCACTACAGTGAACGGTATCGGAACGATCGACAGCGATTACCGCGGAGAGCTGAATGTATTATTGATTAATCTCTCCAAAGAAGACGTCACAATAGAAGACGGAGATCGTATCGCGCAGATCGTCTTTACACGCTATGAAACCTGTCAGTGGGAAGAAGTTAAAAAGCCTGAAGACCTTTCAAAAACTGTTCGCGGCGATGGAGGATTTGGCCATACAGGTGTGCGTTAACTCTTTCAGAATGAAGGGATTATGGTATAATAGAGGCGAACATATATTTGATTAAAGGAGATTAATTTGCCTAGGAAAAGAAAAGCAAAGAAGAACAAGAAACGTAGCGGAGATGA
>QWCK01002801.1_pt1 | contig 20602 bp, 20 predicted proteins | sample 1972571 | NCBI WGS metagenome assembly QWCK01 (sample SAMN09866710, study PRJNA288562) | Human gut metagenome isolate term2_stool, whole genome shotgun sequencing... | isolation source: gut | host: Homo sapiens | place: USA: California | reverse complement strand
AAAAGTTACAGGCTTTAACAAGGGCGGCCTAACTGTTGAAGTTAATGGTGTAAATGGTTTTGTACCAGCTAGCCAAATAGCAACATACTTTGTTAAAAATTTAAAGAAATTCGTTGGTGAAGAATGGGATCTTAAGATCATAAGCATTGACGAAAGAAAAAATAGATTAGTTTTATCAAGAAAAGATGTTTTAGAAGAAGAATTAGATGACCTTTGGGAAGAGCTTGAAGAAGGTCAAGTAGTTAAAGGTAAAGTTGCAAGACTTACTGACTTTGGTGCATTCGTTGAAGTTAACGGTCTTGACGGATTACTTCACGTTTCTGACATTGCATGGACAAGAGTAGAACACCCATCAGATGTTTTAAATGTAGGCGACGAAATCGAAGTTAAGATTCTAAAACTAAATAAAGAGAAGAATAGAATCTCACTTGGACGTAAACAACTTCTTGAAAAACCATTTGAGAAATTTGCTAATGAGCATGAAGTTGGCGATGTAGTTGAAGGTAAAGTTGTAAACTTATTAGACTTTGGTGCATTTGTTGAAGTAGCAGATGGCGTTGAAGGTTTAGTACATGTTTCTGAAATTTCTTGGGAACACGTAGAAAAACCATCAGATGAACTTACTGTTGGCGACACAATAGAAGTTAAGATTATCTCAATTGACAAAGAAGAAGAAAAAGTTGGTCTTTCAATTAAGGCACTTAAAGAAGCTCCTGAAAGAGCGGAAAGAAAGCCAAGAAGACAAGCTAAAAACAACGATAGACCAAGAAGAAAAGTTGAAAAAGATAATTCAAAAGCATTTGGCGATGATGATCTTAATAACAACCTTGGTGATATGCTAGCACAAGCATTATCAGAACAAGGATCAGATGATTTATTAGATTCTATCGAAGAAGATGCTGAGTAAAATTTGAATTAAAAAGGGATGACATTGATCATCTCTTTTTTTACTTAAGGAGTAGTATGGCAAGCAAGAAATTAGAAAGATATAAAGATTATTTTAAAAATAAGACCTACAATATTACAACTTTTGGTTGTCAGATGAACGAACATGATTCGGAAAGAATATCTTATATTTTAGAAGATTTAGGTTATAGATATGAAGAAGATAGGAAAAAAGCAGATTTTATTCTATTTAATACATGTTTGGTAAGAGAGAATGCAGAGCTTAAATTGTATGGCCAGGTTTCATCTCTTAAGAAAATAAAAGAAGCTCATCCTGAAAAAATCATAGCTGTATCAGGCTGCATGATGCAAACTGAAGTTGCAAGACAGGTGATAATTGATAAACATAGAGAAGTTGACATTATATTTGGTACAAAAAATATAAATTCACTGGCAGATTTGATATTCAGATATTTGGAAACAGGTGAGCGAGTTGTAGATATTTCTACAGATAATGTTAAGGATGATTTTGTAAAATATAATACGCCAAATCATTTCCAAGCCTATGTAAATATTATGACAGGTTGTGACAACTTTTGCTCCTACTGCATAGTTCCTGAATCTAGGGGCAGAGAGGAATCTAGAAGACCTTCATCTATTATTGAAGAAGTTGAATATCTGGTAAATAATGGCTACAAAGAAATAACATTACTAGGGCAAAATGTCAATTCCTATGGTAATAAAGCAGATTTTGATCAAACTTTTCCAGAGTTATTAGAAAAAATCGCTCAAATTCCAAACTTAAAAAGACTAAGGTTTACTACAAGTCATCCAAAAGATTTGTCAGATGAATTAATTCAAGTTATTAAAAGAAATGACAATATTTGCAAATATTTCCATTTACCTTTGCAATCAGGATCTGATAAGGTATTAAAAGATATGAATCGTAAATATAGTCAGGAAAAATATCTTGAAAGAGCGAGGAAACTTAAAGAAGAAATTCCAGAAATAGCTATATCAACTGATATAATTGTAGGATATCCTACTGAAACCGAGGAAGATTTTGAAGAAACATTAAAAGTATGTAGAGAAGTTGGTTATGATACAGCTTTTACTTTTAAATATTCTCCAAGACCAAAGACAAGAGCCGTAAGATTGACACCTATCGATGATGATATTGTTCAAGATAGGTTTGATAGGTTGCTAGATGAGTTGTACCCAACTTTTTACGAAAAAAACAAATCCTATATAGGAAAAACTGTAGAAGTATTGTTAGAGTCAGAAAGTAAGAATAATCCGGAAGTATTAACTGGAAGAACTGATGATTATAAGCTTGTCCATGTTAAGGCTGACAAAAGTCTAATTGGAGAGTTTGTAAATGTAAAAATTACAGATAATACTTCATTTACTATATCAGGTGACCTTGTATAAAATTTCCCAGCCTTGCTGGGATTTTTCATTTGAGTGAAAAAGTTTGCAAGAAATTAGCTTTATATATAATTTATATTAGATGTTTTAAAAGCTTTTTTTATAAAAAATGTTCGGGTACAATATAAATTGTCAGGAAGGAGGTTTTATGAAAGATGTTTCTGTAAAAGCGAAGGCAAAGCTCGCATATATAATGAATGACGGTTTGCTAGATAGCTTGATAAGGGAAAATGACCTAGCTGCTAAGGCCAGTAATATTAGAAAAAAATATGACTTTATTAGTCCTGATGATGATAAACTCACTATCGAAGATAAGATAAGTAAACATTATTATAAAGAACTTCGAAGTCTAGAATATTTTCTTACAGGCCTTGATAAAAAGTTTTACCAGCTGTATTTTTCTATATTTAAGATATATTTAATACAAGAAATAATTACCAGTATCTTAAACGGATCTTTGGCTGAAAATTTAGGATATTTTAATAATAATCCTTATTACAAAGGAATGAGTCTTGATTTAGATACAAGTTTCGCTGATTTTATAGAAAGTATTGAAGATTATCATATAAAAAGAGTCTTACAACCTTTTTTAAATGAAAATATGGATAAGGATTCAATAATATTTTTATCTTCAAATGCTCTTATAAAATCATATTATAGGGAACTCCTAAAATTAAGTGATAAATTTCCAGCTAAAGAAGCAAAACTTATTAAAAATTTCTTGGCAGAAGAGATTAATTTACTAAACTTTGAAATGCTTTATAGATTAAAGTCTTTTTTTGATGTAAATGATAGTGAAATCTTTAACTATTTAATTGAAGGCGGTTATTTATATAATGGTCAGAGGTTGAAGAAAATAACGAACTTATCAAAAGAAGATTTACTACTATATTTTAGAGATAGTAAGTACAAAGATATTTTCATGGATGAAGATTTATTTTATAAGAAATTACAAGAAAAGAGAATGAAGAATTTTAGAGATGAAATAATCAAAGAAAGATCGGAGATGCTCTATATAATTTCAGCAATGAATCTTTTGTATCTTAATATGAAAAATCTTATCGCCATTGTAGAAATGGATGATAAATATACTTATAGTCAAAAAGGAGAGTTGTTAATAGGAAGGTGAATATGGCAGTAGAAAAAATGCACCTGGTAAATATTACATCTAGATTGGAAAATCTTAAAGATTTGCTTTTAGATGTGGTAAATATAGGTCAAATCGAACCGGTTGATGCTTTCAATCAAGTAGCCAGCAGGGCTTTTTCAGTCAAAGCTAGTACAGAAAATGTAGAGCTTACTGAAGATATGAATAATATTTCAAGCTTTGAAGGCTTATCTAAGTCAGATATCGAAAAGATAACTTATTTAAAGAAATTCCTAGAAATCGATGATGAAGAAGAAGTAAATCGTGATCAAAAGGTGATTTCTAGAGAGAGACTTGAAGAGCTATATGAAGATTTAGCGCCTCTTATAAAAAGGAGAGAAGAGCTTATTGAAAAAAAGAAGGAGCTTCTAGATTTTAGAGCTAACTTGGAAGTACTTGATAAGGCTGATATTGATATAGAAAAAATAAAGGATCTTAAGTATTTTGATTATAGGTACGGTGAAGTATCTAAAGATGGTAGGTTCATCCTTAAAAATAATTATGAAAATATACCATCTCTTATAATCCACTTAGATAGTGAAGCTAAAAAGTCTGCTGATGCTTTAAATGAAATTATCGAATTAGATAAGAAAACAAGTATCAGACGAGATGAAGTAGACAAGATAATCTTAAATGAGAGAGAAGAAAGCCTAAAGGCTGCATCTAGGATTGATTCTAAGTATTCTAACAAGATTCAAGATGAGATTATTAAGATAAATACAAAATATGACAGTGAAATTGCTGAACAAAGTGAAAAAATTAAAAGTGAATATAATAAACTTAGAGATGGCATAGATAGTGTTTATAAGAGTAATATAGATTCTCTAGTAGATTATGCTTTCGATATAGTTATAAAGGGGGATTAAATGACAGATAAGATAAAAAAATCAAAAGAAAATTATTTGTTAGTCTACCCTAAGCAGGTTAAAGAAGATATAGGAAGAGCTGTTAATACTATGGGCTTTATTGATAAGGAAGTACCTGATGATGATTTATCAGCCATCAATAAAGACTTAGGTGATATTGACTTAGAACTTAAAGAGCTAGAAACAAGTATCGAAGATATCAAATCTAAAAATAAAGATGTAGTAGATAACTTATCTAATTCTTTAGAATATTATGAAAAAAGTGATGAGTTAGTAGCAAAAATGGCTAAGGGTGATAAATACCTTTATCTATCTGGTTGGGTTCCTGACTCAAAAATTAATGATTTTAAAAATTTATCAAATAAATATAATGACACAACTGTCACAGTTAAGGAGGAATCAAATCAAGAACCTCCTACTAAACTTAAAAACAATAAATTATTTAGGCCGTTTGAATTTTTGGTAAACATGTATGGGGCACCAAACTATAACGAAATAGATCCAACTCCATTTTTTGCAATATCATACATGCTATTGTATGGAATGATGTTTGGTGACTTAGGCCAAGGTTTGGTTTTCGTCCTCTTAAGTTTTTTAGTCGACAAGAAAAACAAAACTTTTGGTGCCCTTATTAGAAGAGTAGGATTTTCAGCATGTTTCTTTGGTTTAATGTACGGCTCAGTATTTGGTATAGAAACCCTCATACCAGCTATACTAATAAAACCGTTTGACAATATTATGAAAGTTCTAATTGCTTCAGTGGCCTTTGGTATAGGCTTACTTGTGATATCTTACTGTATGGGTATTTACAATAAACTTGTTAAACAAAAAAATATTGAAGAAGGTATATTTGGCAAGGAAGGTATAGCAGGTCTTATGATGATGTCTTCTTTTGTCTTATTAATTTTAAATATTGTAGGTAAAAATCCTATGCCTAAATCTGTCGGTATAACAATACTTATAGCTTCTATAGTGATGATAATCTTTTCAAAACCTATAGCAGCAAAAATAGAAAAAAGAGATGAGGTTTTTGAATCTAGTGCCTTTGACTATTATGTAGAAAGTTCATTTTCAATCATAGAAGCCCTACTATCTGTTTTTTCAAACCTTGTATCTTTTACAAGGGTTGGGGCCTTTGCTATAAACCACGTTGGTTTGTATATGGCCTTTGAAGTTATGAGTAAAATTGCAGGTGGAGGAATTAAAGGATTAATTATTTTAATTCTTGGTAATATACTTATCATAGGACTTGAAGGCATGATAGTATTTATCCAAGGTTTAAGACTAGAATTTTATGAAATGTTTAGTAAATATTACCAAGGTAATGGTCGTAAATTTAGACCGCTTAAAGAAAGTAAATAAAAGGAGAAATAATGATTAAATACACAGCAATGCTAGCATTAGCAGTAGTAATAATAACAATATATTCAGGTTTATACTTATTAAAAAATAACGAAGACTCATCAAAAAGCAAGATTAAAAAAGCTTTAAAGATGAACTTATTTACCTTTGTACCAATTATGATGATGATAGTAGTACTTATGATTCCATCAGGATCAAAAGCGGCAGAAACAGCAGCAACTGCTGGCGCGGCATCTGATGGTCTTAGATATATAGGTGCAGCCCTTTCAACAGGTCTTGCAGCTATAGGTACTGGATACGCAGTAGGTACAGTTGGTTCTGCAGCCCTTGGAGCTATTTCTGAAGATCAATCTATCCTAGGTAGGACAATCATTTTCGTAGGTCTTGCTGAAGGTATTGCAATCTTTGGTGTTATCATTTCAATCATGATTCTAAACGCATAAAATGAAAGCGAAAATATTAACAGATTCAAATAGCTTGTTAACAATGTTTAGACTTGGTGCAATTGAAGGTGAATTAATATCTAATAGTAATTTTGAAAAAACTTTTAATAAGTCAGTTGATGATCAAAATCTAGCGATTTTGATCATAACTAAATCTGTTTACAAGAAAAATAATATCAAAATTGATAATTTTAGGAAAGAGAATTCTAAGCCTTTGATTGTTATCATTGATAGCTGAAAGGATGATATATGCTAGATATAGAAGCAAAATTATCAAGCTTTAGGAAGATGGTTTGGGATGAGGAAAAAGAAAAAACTGACCAAGAATTATTCCAATCCTCAGAAAAAAATTCATCATTTTTAGACAGTAAAAACGAATCCCGCAAAGAAGATTTTGAGAAAAAAGTTAAGGATAGGGATGTTTTTCTAGAGCTCAGAAAAAATGAAGAAATCTCCAAGATAAGTCAAGAAGAAAAAAATAGATTTTTTGCTTATAAGGAGCAATTGCTTGATGATTTTTATGAAAAATTAATAGATAAATTAAAAGCCTATAGGAAGACAAGCGACTATAAAAACAATCTTCAAAAAGATATAGAAGAAAAAATTAAAAGTCTATATTTAAATGAAGAAGATATTTATGTTGCAGTTGTAGAAGAAGATTTAGAATTAATTAATTTTAAGCATACAGAAACTATCGCAAAATCAAATATCGGTGGTTTCATGCTTATAGATATTAATAAAGAATTTAGATACAACTACACTTATAGGCAAAAGATAAGAGAAAATAAATATGAATTTGGTAAAAAGATTTACCAAGTTCTTGAAAGTGAGAGTTTTAATGAATCCAATAATTAAGACAATAAATGGACCTGTAGTCTACGCCAAAAACGCAAGAAGTCTTAAAATAAAAGAGATGGTCTCTGTTGGAGGATTAAAGCTAATTGGTGAAGTTATATCAGTAGACGGTGATATAGCTACAATACAGGTATATGAAGATACTTCAGGTCTTAAAGTAGGTGAAGATATTATTTCTACATCTATGCCTTTATCGGTTAGACTTGGACCAGGACTTTTAGGAAATATGTTTGACGGTATTGAAAGACCGCTCAAAGATATAATGGATAAACACGGTTCTTTTATTCCATCAGGAATTGGTTTTGACAATCTTAATCTTGAAAAAGAATGGGATGTTAAAATTAAGTTTAATACTGGAGATAAAATCACAAAATCTGATATCTATGCTACTATTAAAGAAACTGAAGTAATAGAGCACAGACTTCTTTCAAATGTAGAAGGAAGGATTATAGAGGCCAAAGAAGATGGACTATATAGACTTGAAGATACTATATTAAAAGTAGAAAACGATGAAGGAATCCATGATTTAAAACTGTATCAATACTGGCCTGTTAGAAACCCAAGACCAGTTAAAAAAGCCCTTGGTCTTAAAAACTTACTAGTAACAGGTCAAAGGGTATTAGATGTATTTTTCCCTATAGCTAAGGGAGGTACAGTTGCCATACCTGGTGGCTTTGGTACTGGTAAAACTATGCTTCAACATCAACTTGCTCAATATTCTGACGTAGACATAATTGTTTATATTGGTTGTGGCGAGAGGGGAAATGAAATGACCCAAGTTCTTGAAGAGTTTCCAGATCTAATCGACCCTAATACCGGAAAAGACCTAATGCAAAGAACTATCCTTATAGCAAATACATCAAATATGCCGGTAGCAGCTAGAGAAGCTAGTATTTATACAGGTATTACTATAGCCGAATATTATAGGGATATGGGCTATGATGTAGCTTTAATGGCTGACTCAACTTCAAGATGGGCAGAGGCGTTAAGAGAGATATCTGCAAGGCTAGAAGAAATCCCAGCCGAAGAAGGATACCCAGCTTATCTTGCTTCTAGACTTTCAAAGTTCTATGAAAGAGCAGGCTTCTTTGAAAATTTAAACGGTACAAAAGGATCAGTTACATTAATAGGTGCTGTCTCTCCATCCGGTGGAGATTTCTCTGAGCCAGTAACAGAAGCAACAAGGCGTTCAGTAAATGTATTTTTAGGTCTTGATAGAAAACTTGCCTACTCAAGGCATTATCCAGCTATTAACTGGCTTACATCTTATACAAATTACCTAGACAAGATAAGAGATTTTTATAAAGAAACATATAATCTTGATATAATAGGTGTAAGAAACAAGCTCATGAATGTACTGATTAATGAAGAAGAAGTTAAGTCAATCATGATGCTTGTGGGCTCAGATGCTTTATCTGATGAACAAAAGAATATATTGGATGTAGCAAGTTTAATTAGAAACGGCTTCTTACAACAAAATGCTTACAATGATATAGATAAGTATGTTCCAGTTAAAAAACAAATTATGATGCTTGATGTTATTGATAAATATTATGATTTAAGCAGCAAAGCTTTAAAAGATAATATTGCTTATAACGAATTTTATGATTCAACATTATTAAATGACATAAGCCAGATGAAATACAATGTTGAAAATGATAAAATTGAGAAACTTAATGAATTAAGTAGAAAAATTGAAAATCATTTTGCAAGAATAAGGGGGTAGGATATTGAGAAAAGAATATACTAAAATTAAAAAAATTGAATCATCAATAATTGAAGTAGAAAAAGTTTCTGATATTGCTTATAACTCCTTAGTTTCAGTCCATGCTGAAGGTATGGAATTTGTTGGTTCTGTCGTAATGGTTGATGAAGATACAGTTACTATAGAAGTTTATGCTAATACTGACAATTTTTCGATAAATGATATAGTTGTAAGTTTCCATGAAAAACCACTAGAACTTCCTCTCAATGAAAATATTTTAGGTAGAACCTTTAATGGAATTGGAGAGCCAATCGATAATGGTGGAGAGATATATTCAGATGAAACTTACCCTGTAGAAGGACTTGCCCTAAATCCAGTTGCAAGAGAATACCCAAGAGATTTTATTCAGACAGGTATCTCTGCTATTGATACTTTAACAACATTAATCCGTGGACAAAAACTTCCTATATTTTCAGGATCAGGTTTGCCTCACAATGAAATTGCAGCTCAAATAATTAGACAAGCTAAGTTAAAAACTGATGAAGATTTTGCCTTCGTTTTTGCTGCAATGGGTATAAAAAAGGACGAAGCCCTGTTCTTTGAAGATGCTTTTTCTAAAGCTGGCGTAAAAGATAAGCTCGTTATGTATCAAAACTTGGCAGATTCTCCTATAATGGAGAGACTTCTTGCCCCTAAGTGTGCCCTTACTGCTGCGGAATACCTAGCCTATAAAAAAGGCTATCATGTTCTTGTAATAATTACAGATATGACTTCTTATTGTGAGGCTTTAAGAGAAGTTTCTTCTATAAGAGGTGAGATACCATCAAGGAAGGGCTACCCAGGTTATCTATATTCTAACCTTGCAAGTCTTTATGAGAGAGCAGGAATGATTGAAGGTGTTAAGGGCTCTGTTACTTTAATACCTATTTTAACAATGCCTAATGATGATATAACCCATCCTGTTCCTGACCTTACAGGTTATATAACTGAAGGTCAGATTGTAATTGATAGGGGATTATCAAGTAAGGGAGTTTATCCTCCAATAAACGTCCTTCCATCTCTATCAAGACTAATGAAAGATGGTATTGGTGAAGGTTATACTAGAGCTGATCATGAAGATGTTATGAACCAGCTTTATGAATCGTATTCAAAAGTAATTGATGTAAGGAATATTGCCCAAATCGTAGGTGAAGAAGACTTATCAGATGTTGATAAGAAATATCTAGAATTTGGAGATGTATTTGAAAATAAATTCCTAGCTCAAGGTCAAAATGAAAATAGAGAGCTTGAAGAAAGTTTGGACCTTGCATGGGATATATTAAAGATTCTACCAAGAACCGAGTTACACAGGGTGTCTGAAAAAAATCTTGATAAATTTATAGGTAAGATAGATGAATAATGATACCATTGCCAGTAAAGCTAATTTAATTAAAACTAAAGATGAGTTAAAACTCCTCGAGGTCGGTCTTGATATCCTCGATAAAAAAAGAAAAGCCTTAATGAATGCTCATGATAGTATTATTAAGCAAAGAGATGAATTAAATGTTAAGGTTAATGAAACAATGAGTAAGGTGAGTCATAGCTTTAATAAAGCTTTGGCAAGTATTGGTGAAGAGAAGCTAGAAAATTTAGCCTGCTTAATTCCAATTGATAATTCTATAAATCTTGAGGCTAACAAATTTATGCAAACTGATATAGCTAAAATAGAATTTGAAGATAAAAAACTTACACTATCTTATTCATTTTATCAAACAAATGCTTTGTTAGATAAGGCTTTGATTGATTTTAATAAGTTAAGATCGGATATATTTAAACTAGCCGAGCTTGATAGCGCAATAAATAATCTAGAAATAGAAATTAGAAAAGCTAATAAAAAAGTAAACAGTCTAGAAAAAATTCAGATACCAAATAAAACTGATTTAATAAAAAATATTTCTCAAAGTTTGGAAGAAAAAGAAAGAGAAGAATTTTCAAAGACAAAAATTGTTAAGAGAAACAAAGAAAAAAAGTCATCGTAGATAACAACGATGGCTTTTTAAGTACAAATTTATTATTGTTTCCTCTTCGATGGTCTTACCATATTAACCTCTAAAGGTGTGACTGTGTCATAGTCTATTATTCCATCATCATATTGAGTTTTTTGCATAGATGCTGATAAAGCAAAACCTATACAAACTAAAATCAATAACTGAAATGTTCCACCGTTTGAGAAAAATGGAAGTGGTATACCCGTTACTGGCATGATACCAATAGTCATCCCTACGTTTTCAAATACATGGATAAAGATAAGACCTGCAATACCAGTTACTAGTAGGCTTATAAAAGTATTGTTAGACGTCTTAGCAATAGCTACAAGTCTTAAGATTAATATTGTAAATAGCACAATCATTATAATAGCTCCAATAAAACCTAATTCTTCAGCTAACACAGAAAAAATAAAATCTGTTTCTTTTTCTGGAATATACCCATATTGGGATTGACTTCCATTTAAATATCCTCTGCCGTTTAGCATGCCAGAGCCTATGGCTATCATTCCCTGTTGTTGTTGCCAGTTTGATCCTGAGGTATCTCTTGATGGGTTTAAGAAGTTTTCAATTCTATCAGCTCTAAAACCACTTAGGTTTGCTAGAAGGAAAAGTGCTAGGGCAAATCCAGCTACTGCAAATATTCCTATCCATTTCCAAGAAAGTCCTGCTATAAATATCATTGCTGCAATAAAAAATACATATACCATAGCAGTTCCAAAATCTGGTTGAAGTAGTATCAAAGCAATTGGAGCTCCAACAAAGGCAATTGTAGCAAGCAAAATTAGTGGCGAATTTATAGAGTATTTGAACTTATCTAGGAAAGCTGCTAAGGTAAAAATTAATACTATTTTTGAAATTTCTGCTGGTTGAAAGGAAAAAGATCCAATATAAATCCAGCTTCTAGCACCCCATTCATCAAGACCTCGACCAATAACTAAGGTAATAATTAAAATACCAATCATTAGTCCGTAAAAAATCCAGTAGGGTTTCTTAACTACATCCAGGTCCAAAGTGCAAATAACAGCTATTAGTATGAATCCTAATACAGTTGAAAAAATTTGTGTTTTTATTGATGAAATATTACCACCATAGGCAGAATATAAAACTATTAGCCCAAAAATCGATAAAGCTAATGTTGAAATTAATAGTAGGACATCGAAATCCTTGAAATTTTTCTTTTTTAAATTAAACATATTATCACTCCAGTTCTTATACATTATATAACAGAAATTAAGCAAATACAATTTTAGCAGGCAAAAATAAGACTAGTATAATATCTATGAAAGTTGGTGATATTATTTTAAGTAGAAAAGAAATAGGAGAAGTCCTAGAAATATTAGATAAAATGTATCCTGATGTGGATCGATCTATGCTTGATTTTACAACTCCATTTGAACTTTTGGTTGCAACTATACTTTCAGCGCAAGCAACTGATGTTAGTGTAAATAAGGTAACTAAAGAGATGTTTAAGATAGCTAATACACCAGAAGATTTTGCAAATATGGATATAAAAGAATTAGAAAATCATATAAGGACAATTGGAATATATAGAAATAAGGCTAAAAACATAAAAGCAGCTAGTAAAATTTTAATTGAGGATTATGATTCTATCGTACCTCAAGATAAGAAAGAGCTTCAAAAATTGCCAGGTGTTGGAAGGAAAACTGCTAATGTGGTTTGTGCTAATGCTTTTGGTATACCTTCAATAGCTGTAGATACTCATGTTTTTAGAGTTTCAAATAGAATTGGTCTTGCTGAAGCTAATAACGTTGATAAAACTCAAGATCAATTAGAGAAAAATATTGACGAGTCAAGGTGGTCAAAAACCCATCATCAAATCATTACTCACGGCAGGGCAATCTGCAAGGCACGAAACCCGCTTTGTGAAGAGTGTGAGATTAATAAATTATGTTTATATTACAGGAGGAGCCATGATTAGATTATTTGCATTTGATATAGATGGCACTTTGCTAGATAGTAATTCTAAAATAAATCTAAATAGCAAGATAGCACTTTCAAAGTTAAATGATGCAGGAATTAAAGTTGCTCTTGCTAGTGGTAGGGTCTTTTCCTCAGTTAGATACAATCAAAAATTATTAGGAGTAGAAGGTCCTATTGTAGCGACAAATGGTAGTCTAATCAGTCTTGATGGAAAAGATATTCATAATGGTTATTATTTAGAAGAAAGTCTACTAGAGGCTTTATATGATTTTTGTATAAGGTATAAGCTTGATTTTCATATTTATGATGATGAAAATTATTATACTAATAGGGTCAATTTGAATAAAATTAAGCATCTTGAAATTGATAATGATTATGGAATGAACTATCAAGTTAATCTTATTTATAAGGATAATCCAATTTCTTATTTATTAGATAACAAGAAAAAAGCCCTTAAATTTCAAATTTCAGGTCTAGATGAAAAAGATATTTCAAGAGATGAAATTATAAAATTGCTTAATGATGAATTTTCTGAAAATCTATATATAACTTCTTCTGGTTTCTCACAAATTGAAATTGGAAATAAGAATGCAACAAAATGGTCTTCCATAGAAGAGATTTGTAAAATATTGGGTATAAATAATAATGAAGTTGCAGCTATAGGTGATGCTTACAATGATATACCAATGGTTAAGGGAGCTAAAATAGGCTTTGCTATGGGAAATGCTAAGTATGAACTAAAAAAAGTTGCAGATGTAGTTGTAGGTGACAATGATTCAGAAGGCATACTTGAAGCTGTTAGCTATGTGCTAGAGGCAAATAAAAATGTTTAACGTGGTTTTACTAATGCCAGAGCATCCAGGAAATGTTGGAAATATTGCTAGAACTTGTGTTTTAACGGAATCAAAATTACATTTAGTAAGACCCTTTAAATTTAATTTATCAGATAAATATCTAAAAAAAGCAGGTATTGATTATTGGGATTATGTAGATTTAATGATTCATGATAGTCTTGATGAATTTTTGGATTATTTATCAGATAAAAATTTTTATTTAGTAGAAACACCAAGTGACAATAGATACACGGATATAGAGTATCAAGATGGGGATTTTTTGATTTTTGGACGTGAAAAAGAAGGAATAGACGAAAAGCTTTTAGAAAAATACAAAGAGAAGATTGTAACTATACCTATGACTCCAAAAATAAACAGATCTTTAAATCTTGCAAATTCAGTGTCTATTGTTTTATATGAAGCTTTAAGACAAAAAGATTTTAAATTTTTATAAGGAGATATATGTACGATATTATTATAATTGGCGGAGGTCCTGCAGGATTGAGTGCAGGTTTATACGCTGGAAGAAGTAGATTAAAAACATTAATTATAGAAAAAGATATTTCAGGTGGCCAAATATCAGGAACTGCTTATGTAGAAAATTACCCAGGATCTATAAAAGATCCTACTGGTATGGCTCTTTCTGAAAGAATGGAAGAACAAGCAAAAAAATATGCAGAAATAGTTTTTGAAAATGTTGAAGAAGTAAATCTTGAAGGCGAAGTAAAGACTGTAAAGACTGACTCAAATGAATATCAAGCTAAGGTTATTATAATTTCAACAGGAGCAAAGCATAGGAAACTTAATGTACCAGGCGAAGAAGAGTTCGCAAACAGAGGTGTATCATACTGTGCTACTTGTGATGGACCTTTCTACCAAGACTTAGATATCTATGTTGTTGGAGGGGGAGATTCAGCTCTTGAAGAAGCAAATTACCTTACTCGTTATGGTAAATCAGTTACTATCATTCATAGAAGAGATGAATTTAGAGCCAGCGGTGTTGTCGTAGAAAATGTAAAGGAAAATCCAAAAATAAAATTTGAATACGATAGCGTTGTGAAAGAAATCAGAGGTGATAAGGAAGTAAATGAGCTTGTCTTAGAAAATGTTAAGACAAAGGAAGAAAAAATAATTATAAATGAAGACGGTTCACCTTTAGGGGTCTTTATATTTATAGGTAATATTGCTCAAACTGAATTATTTAATGGTAGGATTGCCATGGAAAATGGGTATATAATTACTGATGAGGATATGAAAACCGAAATCGAAGGAGTCTTTGCAGTGGGCGATACCAGGAAGAAATCTGTTAGACAAGCCGTTACAGCTGCAAGTGATGGTTGTATAGCGGCTGTTATGGCAAACAGGTATCTTGAGAGCAAATCATGGTAGAGCAATTGACAAAGTAATAACAAAGTGTATATTAATGAATGTAGAAAGAATTTTTAGGAGGAAATAATGACAACAAGAGTAGCAATTAACGGATTTGGTAGAATAGGACGTCTTACCTTAAGAAGAATCGCAGCAGTAGAAGACAATATTGAAGTAGTAGCAATCAATGACCTTATAGACAAAAAAGGTTTACTATATGCTTTCAAATACGATACTGCTCAAGGTAGATTTGACGGTGACGCTGAATTAACAGAAGATGGATTTAAAATTAACGGTAAAGACATCAAAGTTTTTGCTGAAAGAAATCCAGAAGATCTTCCATGGGAAGAATTAAACGTAGATATAGTTCTTGAATGTACAGGATTCTTTACAGAAAAGGAAAAAGCTGAAGCTCACATCAAAGCAGGAGCTAAGAAAGTTCTTATTTCTGCACCAGGTAAAGGTGATTTAAAAACAATAGTTTACGGTGTTAACCATGAAATTCTTGATGGTTCAGAAACAGTTGTTTCAGGCGCAAGCTGTACAACAAACTGTCTAGCACCAATGGTAAACGTACTATTAAAAGAATTCGGATTTGTTTCAGGACAAATGTCAACAATCCATGCATATACAGCAACTCAAGCTATCCAAGATACACCAGCATCTAAGAAAGACCTTAGAGGTGGAAGAGCAGCAGCTCAAAACACAATTCCAGCTTCAACAGGTGCAGCTAAAGCTGTTGGAAAAGTAATTCCAGAAGTTGATGGTATCCTTGATGGATCAGCTCTAAGAGTTCCAACAATCACAGGCTCTGTTACAGAACTTTACTCAGTTCTTGAAAAGAAAGTAACTGTTGAAGAAGTAAATGCAGCTATGAAAAAATATTCTAATGATGCTTTTGCATATGAAACAGATGATATAGTTTCAAGTGATATTATCGGATACCCAGCAGGTTCTGTATTTGATTCACAACTTACAAAAATAGTTGAAGGTGAAAACGGAACACAACTTGTAAAAACTGTTGCTTGGTACGATAACGAAATGGGATATGTTTCTAACCTAGTTAGAACACTTGATTATCTAGCAAATCTTTAAGAGTATTAAACAGGCGAGATAATATCTCGCCTTTTTTACGAGGTGAATAATGAATAAAAAAACAGTAAAAGACTTAGATGTTAAAGGTAAAAAAGTTTTAGTTAGAGTAGACTTCAATGTGCCTTTATCAAAAGAGGAAAAAGGAAAGATAGCAGATGATGCTAGGATAAAAGCAGCCATTCCTACAATAGATTATTTATCAGAAAATGGTGCTAAGGTCATCCTTATGAGCCACCTAGGTAGACCAAAGGGAGAAGCAAACCCTGAATTTGCATTAAAACCAGTGGCTGATTACCTAAAAAATGTATATGGCGACAAATTTGAATTTATACCTTCTCCTGAAGTAGTTGACGAAAAAGTTAAGGAAGAAGTTAATCAATTAGAAGATGGACAAATTGCTTTACTTGAAAATACAAGATATAGATCTGAAGAGACTAAAAATGGTGAAGACTTTGCAAAAGAATTAGCATCTCTTGCTGATTTATATGTCAATGATGCCTTTGGTACAAGCCACAGAGCTCACGCATCTAACGTGGGTGTGGCAAGCATCCTTCCATCTGCTGTTGGTTTCTTGATTGAAAAAGAAATCTCAGTTATGGGAAAAGCACTAGAAGCTCCTGATCATCCATTTGTTTCAATCCTAGGCGGTGCAAAAGTATCAGATAAGATTGGAGTAATAGAAAACTTAATCACAAAGGTTGATACCATCTTAATAGGTGGTGGTATGGCATATACCTTCCTTAAAGCTATGGGTAAAGAAATAGGTAAATCACTTCTTGAAGAAGATAAGATGGATCTTTCTCTAGAGCTAATGGAGAAGGCTAAATCTAATGGAGTAGAGATTTTACTACCAGTTGACGTTGTTATTGCAGATAAGATTGAAGCTGGAGTTGATACCGAAATTGTTGATATTGATGAGATTCCTGAAGATAAGGAAGCTTTAGACATTGGACCAAAGACAGCAAAATTATTTGCAGAGAAAATAAAAGATGCAAAGACAGTTGTATGGAATGGACCTATGGGAGTATTTGAAATAAAAGAATTCTCTAATGGTACAAATGAAGTTGCCAAAGCCCTAGCAGAGAGTGATGCTGTAACTATTGTAGGTGGCGGAGATAGTGCCCTTGCAATTGAAATGGCTGGTCTAAAAGATCAAATTACTCACGTTTCAACAGGTGGTGGAGCAAGCTTAGAGTTCTTAGAAGGTAAAGACCTACCAGGCATATCTGCCATTGAAGATAAATAAGGAGTTATAAATGCGTAAACCAGTTATAGTTGGAAATTGGAAAATGAACAAAACACCTAGCGAAGCAAGAGAACTTCTAGAGGAAGTTAAGGCTTTAGATCTTGATGAGAATGTTGAAGCAGGATTTTGTGTGCCAGCAATAGACTTACTTGTTGCAAAAGAAGTACTTGAAGGTACAAACATAAACTTCGGCGCAGAAAATATGTATTTTGAAGAAAGCGGAGCATTTACAGGTGAGATATCTCCACTAATGCTTAAAGACATTAATGCAAAATACGTAATTCTAGGTCACTCAGAAAGAAGAGAATATTTTAAAGAATGTGACTGCCTTGTAAATAAAAAGGTAAAATCTGCTCTTGCTCACGACCTAGTTCCAATTCTTTGTGTTGGTGAAACTCTTGAAGAAAGAGAAGAAAACAAACAAGAAGAAAAAGTTAAAGACCAATTAGCAAAAGATTTAAAAGACGTAAGTGAAGAAGATATAGAAAAAGTAATTATTGCGTATGAACCAATTTGGGCTATAGGTACAGGTAAGACAGCTTCAGCTGAAGATGCTGATGATATGTGTGCCTTTATAAGAAACTTTATCAAAGAAACTTACAGTGAAGAAGCAAGCGAAAAGATCAGAATCCAATATGGTGGCTCTATGAAGCCTGCAAATGTAAAAGAATTACTTGCAAAAGAAAATATAGACGGTGGTCTAATAGGTGGAGCAAGCCTTAAAGCAAGTGATTTTGAACAATTAGTTAATTTTAATAAATAATAAGGAGAAATAAATGAGCTTAATTACAAGCATATATGCAAGACAAATCTTAGATTCTAGAGGAAATCCAACAGTAGAAGTAGAAGTTGAAACAGAATTAGGTGGATTTGGTAGAGCCGCTGTACCATCTGGTGCATCTACCGGTGAATGGGAAGCTGTAGAACTTAGAGATGGAGATAAAGATTATTTCCTAGGTAAATCAGTTCTTAAAGCAGTTGAAAACGTAAACGAAATTATAGCAGAAGAATTAGAATACAACTTCGATGTAACTGATCAAATCGGTATCGACAATGCTATGATCGAACTTGACGGAACAGAAAACAAAGGCAAATTAGGCGCTAATGCTATCCTTGGTGTATCTCTTGCAGCAGCAAAAGCAGCAGCAGATGAACTTGGAATGCCACTATATAATTACATTGGCGGAACAAATGCTAAACTTCTTCCAACTCCAATGATGAACATCCTTAACGGTGGAGAACACGCTGATAACTCAGTAGATATCCAAGAATTTATGATTTTCCCATTAGGTGCTGAAAGTTTCTCACATGCGCTACAAATGGGAGCTGAAGTATTCCACAGCTTAAAATCTGTATTATCTGGCAAGGGCTACAACACTGCAGTAGGTGATGAGGGTGGTTTCGCACCTAACCTTAAATCTAATGAAGAAGCGCTTGAAATCATTTGTGAAGCTATCGAAAAAGCAGGTTATGAACCAGGAAAAGACGTATATATAGCTATGGACTGTGCTTCATCAGAATTTTATAACAAAGAAGATGGCAAATATCACTTAGATGGAGAAGGAACAGTTAAAACTGAAGATGAAATGATTGACTGGCTAGAAGAATTAGTTGAGAAATATCCAATAATTTCTATCGAAGACGGTCTTGATGAAAACGACTGGGAAGGTTGGGCTAAACTTACAGAAAGACTTGGAAAGAAAGTACAACTAGTTGGAGACGACCTATTTGTAACTAACACAGAGAAACTTTCTAAAGGTATTAAAGAAGGCGTTGCAAACTCAATCCTAATTAAAGTTAACCAAATTGGTTCCCTAACAGAAACATTAAACGCTATTGAGATGGCTAAAGAAGCTGGATATACAGCAGTAGTTTCTCATAGATCTGGGGAAACAGAAGACGTAACCATAGCAGACCTTGTTGTAGCAGTAAATGCTGGACAAATAAAGACTGGTGCACCTTCAAGAACAGATAGGGTTGCAAAATACAACCAACTTCTAAGAATTGAAGATGAACTTTGGGATGATGCTAGATTTAAAGGTTTAGACGCTTTATATAACTTAAAATAATATTTATGAAAGACTTGTCTATTAACTAGGCAAGTCTTTTTACATACATATTGAAAAATCACCCAATTTGTGGTATTATAAGACAGTATGAACGGAGGTGTCTATATGTCAAATTTTCTTGCAATAATTATGATGATTGCTTCTGCAATAGTTATAGTTGCAGTTACACTACAAGATCCTAAAACTGACGGACTAGGAGCATTGTCTGGTACAAAGACAAATGTTTTCGGTAAAAGTGCACATAAATCAAAAAATGAAATGTTAGATAAGGTTGTTATTTTTGGGGGAGTACTTTTATTTTTAGGAAGTATAATATTTGTAGCAATAAACTAAAGGGGGTCAAGGGTGACTCCTTTTTTTATTAGGAGTATTAGGAGTGAATATGAATATAAAAGAATTAATAATAAACTTAATATATGATGATGACTATAACCCAATGACCTTAAAGGAATTAGAAATTTACCTTAAGACTGATAAGTATACTAGAGAAGCTGTAAAAGATATTGTAGATGATCTTGTAAAAGAAGGTAGAATAAGAATTTCAAATAAAAAAAGACTTATGCCACTAACAGAAGAAGAAATAAATTTAACTGGTAATATCTCTATGGCAGCTGGTGGTTATGGATTTTTCATATCCAATAATAAAGAATTTGATGATGTTTTTATATCAAAAGACAAATTACATGGCGCCCATAATAACGATAAGGTAAAAATAAAGATTATTAGAGAGAAAGAAAATTCTAAAAATGCTGAAGGTGAAGTAATCGAAATCCTTGAAAGATCAAATGAAGAGTTGATTGGTACTTATCAAGCTAGTAAGAAATTTGGTTTTGTGGTTTGTGATGACAAGTCTCAACCAGATGACATTTATATAGACATAAAAAATTCTCTAGGAGCAAAATATGGAGATAAAGTTGTAGTAGAAATTATTTCCTATCCAAAATCTGGTAAACCAGAAGGAAAGATTATTGAAATAATTGGCGGTAGGAATGATAAAAATATTGATGTTTTATCGATTATCAGACAGAAGAAAATACCAACAGAATTCTCTAAACAAACAAAAAAAGAATTAGTTTTTATAGAAGATGAAGTAAACAGTGAAGAATTAGTAAGTAGAACTGATCTAAGCGAGCTATATACAGTTACAATTGATGGTAGAGATTCAAAAGATTTTGATGATGCGATATCAATTGATAAAAATGGTGATAATTTCGATTTATATGTCCATATAGCTGATGTAAGTCATTATGTAAAGAGAAATACTGCCTTAGATACTGATGCTTATGATAGAGGTAATTCTACTTATCTTTATAATATAGTTGTCCCTATGCT
>QWCK01005265.1_pt1 | contig 20610 bp, 17 predicted proteins | sample 1972571 | NCBI WGS metagenome assembly QWCK01 (sample SAMN09866710, study PRJNA288562) | Human gut metagenome isolate term2_stool, whole genome shotgun sequencing... | isolation source: gut | host: Homo sapiens | place: USA: California | reverse complement strand
CGTCCGCTGCAGGCCCGAGGGGACCGTGAGGCCCTCGCCCGCGGCTACCGCCGGCGACGGGCGCGTCGAGCTTTCGTGGGGCCGCGTCCCGGGCGCCACTCAATATGTTGTTTGGTGTTCAAATGGCAAGTCGTATAGGTTGAAATCAAATCAAACTAGCATTGAAATAAAGGGATTGAAAAATGGTGAAGAATACTCGTTCTATGTTAGAGCGAGGATTTACGAGTGTCTAACGGCCCTTGAGGACACTGACTACATCACCTGCATGCCGTATTCTCTCGTTTCTCCTAAAGTTGGCGTTTCCAGTGTTGGCGATGGATCGGTTAGTCTTAAATGGAGCCCCATCGCCGGTGCATCTCGATATGCAATTGCATATAAGGCTGGAAGCGGTTACAAGACTGTTACCTACGATTGCTCTAGCGATGAGTTCACGGTGAGCGGTCTTATCAATGGCCAGAAGTATTCATTTATTGTTCAGGCTTGTATCGATGGAAGATGGTCTCCGTTTGGGAGCAAAGACCTTGTAGCCGCCATTCCCGAAGACCCAAATGCCCCGAAGCCTCATTTGGAGAAAACTACATCGACCTCTTGTGTGCTTTCGTGGAATCAAATTCCTGGAGCAGAGAGGTACGCGGTTGCTCTTAAGACTGGAAATAGCTACAAGACGTATTCCCTTGATGTCAAAGAGTCCTCGTATCTGGTTTCCGGCTTGAATCCTGGCAAGACTTACCGTTTTCTTGTGCAAGCATTTGTAAATGGGAGGTGGAGTTCTTCTTCGGATACATATTTATGTGAAGCGGTTCTTGAGGACGTCCGTTCCCCTCAAAATGTTAAGGCCACTTGTCCTGGGGATGGAAAAATACAGCTTACTTGGGATTTTGTTCCCAATGCAACGAGGTACGCGATTGCAGAATATAAGAATGGTTCATATGTAACGTTCACGACTAATTGCTTGGCGACTAGTTATACGGTTTCTAATCTTACGAATGGGCGTGTTCACAAGTTTCTTGTGCAAGCTTACGTAGATGGGGCCTGGTCTGCCTACGGTGACGCACTGCTTGTGGATGCAGTTCCACACGGTGTGATTGTTCCTCGTGTAACTGGTAAGGCTGGAGATCTTTGTGCAAATCTGTCTTGGGACAGGGTGTCAGGTGCCACTCGTTATGCCGTCGCCGTTAAGACGAGTAACGGGTATAAAACATACACTTATAACTGTACCGGCAATTCGTACAGGGTTGAAGGACTAAATGGCGGACAGACCTATCGGTTTGTCGTTCAGGCATATCTCGACGGTATCTGGTCACCTTTTGATGAGGGTGATCTGGTTAGCGTAAAACCAACGGGCACGAATGACACGGTATTTGGCATTCCACGTCTATCCGTTGTTAATTGGCTGACGAGCCGTCAATACAATGGCTATTATCTTGGCACTCGATATTCGAGTGGCTTTTCGTACCAGACTTGCTTGTATCCTAACGGCGCTCCTGGCCCTGGGGGATATACTGGCATGAACTGCACGGGCTTCGTTGCACATGTATTTAGATCTCTTGGCGTAAACGTTGATGCCGTTGCGGCGAATAATAATCACACCCCGTGGGGCGCGGGACCCGGAGGTGGCGGTTACATTAATGCTTGGCGCTGGTACGGTTATGCTATTGATTCTGGCTGTAAGGTATATCATTTCAACACTGTTGCCGATATGTTGAACAGTGGGTTGGCTCAGAAAGGCGATGTTATTTTCTTTAAAACGGATGGTTCAATTGATTGCCATATTGGTTTTTTCTGGGGGGATAATTCGCATGATAATAAGATGTGGCACCAGATTCTGCCCGGTAATTTGATTGGACCTTGTTTTAATAACGCAAATAAAAGCGAAACTCGGCAGCAGTGTGTTCTCATTAAATAGCTTTAGCAGTAGTGTGATGATTGCGGTTACTTCGATTTGACGGTTCGCTTGATCGAATGCATCATAAGTAGGTTATTAAACTCAACCTAAGGTTTGTCATGGATTTCTCTGTCGTAATTCCTGTTTATGGATGTAAAGAGGCGCTGCCCGAACTGCATCAGCGAATTGTTGACGTGTTTGAGGGTATGGGTGCCTCATTCGAGCTTGTGCTTGTGGACGACCATGATCCATACGATTCATGGTCAGTCGTGCAATCTATTTGTGACAATGATGACCGCGTGTATGGAATCAAGCTCGCACGCAATTTTGGCCAAATTCGCGCGATTACTGCTGGTCTTGATTGCTGCCATGGTGACTGGGTCGTTGTTATGGACTGCGACCTTCAGGACAGGCCCGAGGCCATTCCCCAACTTTATAACAAAGCCCTTGAAGGCTATGACGTTGTTTTCGCCAAAAGAGTCGAGCGAAAAGATAGTGCTTTGACCAAGATGCTATCTCGAGCCTTTTATAAGGTGTATGAGTATTTTACTGATGGCAGTTACGATCCCTCGCTTTGCAATTTCAGCATTGCTCGTCGCGCGGTAATCACTCAGTATTGTTCAATGCGTGAGCATAACCGCGGGTACACGATGTTCATTAAGTGGCTTGGGTTTAGACAGACCGCGATTGAAATAGTTGGTGACGAGCGCTTTGCGGGCGAATCTTCTTATAGTTTTAAGAAGAAGCTTAATATGGCGTTTGAGCTCATCACTGCGCAGTCTAATAAGCCGTTAAAGTTTGCCGTTAATGTTGGTTTTGCTATGGCATTCGTCGCGCTGCTCATTCTCGTGGCTGCGATCATTCAAAAGCTATGTGTTCCGGGCATTCAGGTTGGGTGGACGAGTCTCCTTTGTTCAATCTTCTTTATGGGTGGACTCATTTTGTCTGCTATTGGAATTGTTGGGCTGTACGTCGGTAATATTTTTACCGAGGTTAAAAATAGACCTTTGTACGTAATTGAAAAAGAATGTAACGGAAAGGATGAATAGGCTATGGTAATTGTAATTGGTGCAACGAGCTTTATTGGTATGTATACCGTCGACGAGCTTGTCAAATCGGGCAAACAGGTTATTGCTACCGGTAGAAATGAACGGCTTCGTCCTTTTCTTGAGAGCATGGGCGCCGAGTTCGTGAGCCTCGATATTACAAAGCCCGAAGATTTTTCAAAACTCCCCGTGGATAACGTCGATGGGGTGATTCTTTTGGCCGGACTTCTTCCTGCCAATGCGACTGCAGATTTGGTTAACGAAGAGAATGCGGCTGATTACGTTAAGGTAAACACTCTGGGTACAGTAAATGTGCTTGAGTATTGTAGGACTAATGGTATCAAGAAGATTATTTCCGCCACTACTTACGGTGATGTATCCGGCGCGTGGAAAAAGAATCATGCTATTACCGAGGACGAGCCCAGGAATTTCTCCTTTACTGGTGATCATGCCGTTTATACCATCACGAAGAATGCTGCCAATGATTTGATTGAGTATTATTCGCAGCAACATGGTCTTCAAGGGGCGGTGTTCCGTTTCCCTCCGGTTTACGGCGTTGGACCTCATGGCACGATCTTAGTCGATGGTAAGCCCTATAAGTCTGCTATTCAGGTCTGGATCGAAAAGGCCGCGGCCGGACAGGATCTCGAGATATGGGGAGACCCGCATATCTCACGAGATATTATTTATGTCAAGGACGTTGCCCGAGCATATCGAATGGCTTTGGAAAGCGATTTGACACATGGGCTTTATAATATGACGAGCGGAGTTCCTTTGGAACTTGAAGATCAGGCGCGTGCGGTCATCGAGGTGTTTGGCGACAGTTCTAAATCCAAGATTGTCTACAGGCCGGATCTTAAGAACAATACCCCTTCTTTTTTGTTTGATATGGGAAAGGCTGAGCGAGATTTCGGCTTCGTTCCGGCTTATCGAGACTATCATTCGATGATGCTCGATTATAAGGCAGAGATGGAAAGCGGCCGCTGGAGTGATTTCGAGAAGAATTCTTCGGCTAATTGGGAGAAGTAAAGATGCAAAAAAAACTTGCCATTATCGGCGCGTCTGATTTCCAAAACCCATTGATTCTTAAGGCTAAAGAACTTGGCTTTGAAACATATGTCTTCGCATGGAAGTGCGGCGATATTGGCGAGAGCAGTGCTGACTATTTTTATCCCATCAGTATTACTGAGATTGATCAAATTGCAGAAAAATGCAAATCTATCGGCGTTGACGGAATATGCTCTATTGGCACGGATCTCGGAAACATTACTGTATCCAAAGTTGCCGATAAACTCGGTCTTTGTGCCAACTCTCTGGAGTGCATTGAGCTGTCCACGAATAAGCACTTAATGCGCGAGGCATTTTTCCAGAACGGAGATCCGTCTCCCAGGAGCTATCAAGTAACCGATGTGTCGGATGCTGAGAATCTGAATCTGGCTTATCCGATTATTGTGAAGCCTGTTGACCGGTCTGGTAGCCGTTGCATTACTAAACTTCAATCTCCGCAAGGGCTTGAGGATGCCGTTTGTTCTGCGATCGACGTTTCCTTTTCGAAGGCTTGCGTTGTTGAGGAGTTTTTCGCTGGGATTGAATACAGCGTCGAATTCATTACCTGGAAGGGCGAGCATCACTTTCTTGCGCTAACCAGAAAGTATACAACTGGGTCTCCGCATTTTATTGAAACCGGACATCTGCAACCTGCCCCTGTTTCCGATTCGTTGCGCTCTAAAATAATGGGGGTTGTTTCTCATGCCCTGGATTCTCTGGGAGTTGAATTCGGCGCTTCTCATTCGGAGATTTTGGTTAATGAGAATGAGGATATTCGCATTGTTGAAATTGGCAGCCGAATGGGTGGAGATTGTATCGGCAGTGATCTTGTAGAGCTGTCAACAGGCATTGATTTCTTAGGTGCAGTAATTTCTGTTGCTATTGGGCAGGAGCCTGATCTGAGTGTATCGGAGCATTCTGAATGCGCCATGATTCGATTTATTTTTGATGGTGAAGACTTAGCGATGCTTCGAGAGGCGGAATGCGATAGGTCTGTGAGAGTCGAGCGCAGCTCCGTTGACAATGACATGGAGCATGAAATTGTCGATAGTGGCAGTAGATACGGCTTCTACATCCTGACTGCAGATTCGATGGTTAATTTGGAAAAGTACCTGCCGAAACGAGGCGCATAGAGAATGAAAAATGCTCGTGTTTTCTTAGCACTTCATCTGCTATTGGTTTTGTATTCTTGTAGCGGTATCTTAAGCAAGCTTGCGGCAGGCTATCCTTTTCTGTCTTTCGGTTTTTGTGTCTGCTACGCCGGAATAATTATGCTGCTTGGCATTTATGCTATTTGCTGGCAGCAAATTATTAAACGGTTGCCATTGACGACAGCCTATGCCAATCGTGCCGTTACAGTTGTATGGGGCATGGTATGGGGTGTTATTGTCTTTAAGGAGCAACTCGGCTTCCTTCAGGTTTCGGGCGGCATTATTGTATTAATCGGCGTTGCTTTGTTTGCCTCTTCGGATTCCGATGCTGCTTAGGAGGATTGTACTGTGGATTTTCGATACGCCCTCCTTCTTCTCCTCGGTGTTTTTATTAGCGCAATATCTCAGGTAATGCTAAAGAAAGCAGCTCTTAAAACATATGACAGCAGAATTAGAGAGTATTTGAACCCTCTTGTAATCTGTGCTTATGTCCTTTTCGTTTGCACCACGTTTCTATCGATTTTCGCATATAAAGGGATTCCCCTGTCTATGGGCCCATTGCTGGAGGCTACTAGTTACATATATGTGACAATATTCGGTATTACGATTTTTCATGAGAAAATGTCTCGGCGGAAGTGGATATCACTGCTTCTTATTTTGCTTGGGATCGGACTATATTCATTTGGAGCTGCTATATGATAAATTTTAATCTCCCGCCTTATGTAGGCACGGAAATGGAGTATGTTCGAGAGGCCTGTGCTGTCAATCGTAAGATTTGTGGTGATGGTCCTTTTACCAAAAAATGTAGCGAATGGCTCGAGAACCGATTTGATTCCAATAAGATTCTGCTAACGACTAGTGGTACGAGCGCGCTTGAGCTTGCAGCAATCTTATGCGACCTACATCCTGGCGATGAGGTGATTCTGCCTAGTTTCACTTTCTCTTCTACTGCTACGGCATTTCAAATGGTCGGTGCCACTTTGGTGTTTGTTGATGTGTGCCCTGACACAATGAATATTGATCCCGATGCCATTGAGAGGGCGATAACTGATAAAACCAAAGTTATCGTTCCTGTGCATTATGCTGGCGTTGCGTGTGACATGGATCGTATCATGGATATTGCCGCGCGTAATGACTTGTTAGTTGTTGAAGATGCGGCACAGGGTGTTTTGAGCTCGTATAAGGGCAAGGCGCTTGGCACCATTGGCCATTTTGGTTGCTATAGTTTCCACGAAACAAAGAACTATTCGATGGGCGAAGGCGGCGCGCTTTCTATCAATGATTCGCGTTACTGTGATCGAGCTGAAATTATTCGTGAAAAGGGAACTAATCGCCAGCGCTTTTTCAGGGGCCAGGTCGATAAATATACATGGGTCGATCGTGGATCTAGCTATTTGCCTTCTGATATGAATGCTGCCTATCTTTGGGCGCAGCTGGAGCATGCTGATGAAATCAATGACAATCGTCTTTCATCTTGGCGTTTTTACTACGATTCGTTGAGGCCGCTTGCTGAAGACGGAAAGATTGTACTCCCGTATATTCCTGAGGGCTGTGAGCATAATGCCCACATGTTTTACATTAAGTGCAAGGATCTCAAGGAGCGCAGCGATCTCATTTCTTATCTTAAGGAGCATGGTGTTCAGGCTGTCTTCCATTACATTCCTTTGCATGATGCGCCTGCAGGCAAGATGTTTGGTCGTTTTGAGGGAGAGGACAGGTTTACCACCTCTGAAAGTAATAGGCTTGTCAGGTTGCCCATGTACTATGGTTTAAGCGAAGGCGACAGACAGCATGTTGCCGACTCCGTTCTATCCTTTTACGCCACTCGATAGAAATTTAAAGGCGGCTCTTGGCCGCCTTTTCCTTTTAAGGACTGCATATGCTTAAGAGAATTCAGCACTATTTGCTGCCCGTATTCGTGGCCGCATTTTTTCTATCGCTGCCCCTCATTTATCCCGTTAACGTGTTTGCTGATAGTTTAGAGGTAGATGATCTTTCGTTTATTTATATCGAGAAGGATCACGTTGACCTGGGAGATACGCAAAGAGTTGCTTTGGGTTTCGATGGAACGGTGCTGGACGAGCCTGTCGCCTTGTATTGTGCCAATGCTGAGACTGAAGGCCTTGTTCGATTGAGTGTAACCTCCAGAGTTGACGGCACATATCTTTTCTCTTCGAGCTTTTCTAGCGCTGGCGCTTTTTCTCTCTTTAAAGTTGAGTATGCCTCTGGCGCAACGCGGTATTTTTCCGATGATATTTCTAATCAGATGTTTAGCGTTGGCGACATGCCGGCACCATATAGACTGCTGTCTGATGATTCCTCGGATGACCAGCTTGACTCGGTGTTTACTAATGGCATGGGCTCTTCGTATGATTCCTTGGAATCTGCGGTTGGTGCTGTTTCGGAAAGCTCGGCGCGTGTTCGTAATTGGGTTTTTGTTCTGGATGCAGGTCATGGAGGCTGGGACTCCGGCGCTGTCGGAAATGGTCTTCGTGAAAAGGATCTTACCCTGCAAATAGCGCGATATTGCCGGGATGAACTTCAGAAATATGCTGGCGTTCGAGTTATTATGACGCGAGATTTCGATACTTCCGTTACTGGTGTTGCCAACACTACAAATGAGCTGATTGCCCGCGCTCAGATTGCAAGAGACAACAATGCTTCTTTATTTATGAGTTTTCATATCAATTCAGGTGGCGGTACAGGAGCGGAAATCTGGATTCCGAGGCAAGCTAGTTGGTATTCTTCATTTAATGAGCTTGGCGAGTCTTTGGGGCAAGATGTTCTGAGCAGGCTTGCATCCGTTGGTCTTGTTAATCGTGGGACAAAAAACGATTATTATGATTTAAATGGCACGCAGCTTTATTATCCTGATGGTAGCAACGCTGATAGTCTTTCTGTAATTAGAAATTGTCGCCAGTACGGCATCCCTGCAGTTCTGGTCGAACATGGCTTTATCGACAATGGATATGACGCAGGACTTTTGGCTAATTCGCTGTATCTCCAAAAAATGGGCCAGGCGGACGCTTTGGCTATTGCTAATCAGTTTGGGCTGTCAAAGGAAGTTAAGCCAGATCCTGTCGTCTCCGAGATGCGTGATGGCAAAATTAAATTGAGCTGGTCGCCTGTTCCTAATGCAACAAAGTACGCGATTGCTTTATGCAACAATGACGGCACCTTCAACACCTACACACTCGACTGCACTGATACTGCCTTTGGAATCGATAATCTTGTAAACGGATGCCCCCGAGGCCACGGCCGAGGCGACCGGTGACGGAGAGGTCACCGTGTCCTGGAAGGCCGTCGCCGGCGCCGAGCGCTACGCCGTCGCCGAGAGGCTCCCGGGCGGCTCCTACAGGACCTACACGCTGGACGAGAAGGGCACCTCCTACAAGGTCGCCGACCTCGCCAACGGCGTCGCCCACCGCTTCCTGGTCCAGGCGCGGGTCAACGGCTCCTGGTCGTCGACCGCCGACGGCTACCTGTGCTCCGCCGCCCCGTCGGGCACCGTCAGGCCCAAGGTCTCTGCAAAGGCCGGCGACAGGTCGGTCGAGCTCTCCTGGGGCCGTGACGGGGCTGTCCAACGGCAGGTCCTACAGCTTCCTGGTCCAGGCCTGGAACGGCTCGTCCTGGTCGTCCTTCTCGGAGTCCGACCTGGTGGCGTGCACAACTTTGGGCACTCCGATTATGGGCAAGTCGTCTGCAACGGTTACAAATATGGTTTCGCTCTATAACTCAACTGGATATTCGTATCCGTCGATTTATGCTTCGAAAGGGGCGTCGTCTATCGAGGACTATTGCCAGCTCGTGCTAGAAGAAGCCAATGCCGAGGGTGTTAAGGCTGAAATATTGTTTGCCCAGGCAATGCTCGAAACTGGATGGCTTCAATTTGGCGGCAGCGTAAAAGCGTCACAGTGCAACTTTGGTGGCATTGGTGCAGTGAATGCCACCGCTGGCGGTGCATCATTTGATGATGTTCGAACCGGCCTTCGCGCCCAGGTCCAGCATTTAAAGGCTTACGCATCGACAGAGCCTTTAAAAAACGCTTGCGTCGATCCTCGATTTGAAAAAGTCGAACGCGGCGTTGCGCCCTGCGTTGAGGATTTAAACGGACGCTGGGCGGTGCCCGGTGATGGTTACGGGCAGCGTGTTTCATCTTTGGCCGCTAGGGTTTGTCTCTGATTGCTTTGTCATAGTGCCTTTTATTGGTTAAGTAGGTTCAGGTTGAATACATCAAGAATATCCAAAAAAGCAAATGCCTTTTGTTTGGCACTCGTTCTTACGGTGTTTTGTTTTATCAGTATCTGGTGGGCATATCATCTACCTATGTCATCTGCGCCTGATGAGCATATGAGGCTACAGGTACCTTTGTTTATTGCAGAGAATGGTTATTTGCCAAGAGGGGATGACCCCTCAATCATAAATGAGACTTGGGGCACTTCATATGCATTTAGCGTATATGGATCTTCATTGATTGCGGTTCCGTTTATCTGTGCTGCAAAGCTACTGGTCCCCAACTCAGCTGCAATGCTCGTATTTGCTGCAAGAGTGTCGAACTGTCTTCTCGCTGTGCTAAATGTTTTTTGCATCTATCTAATTGGGAAAAAACTCAATTTAGGAAATACAGTATCGATTCTAGCTGCCATTTTATTTGCCTTTTTACCACAAAATGTGTTCCTTGCTGCTTATTTCAATTCTGAACAGCTGGAGTTTCTTTCGACAAATCTTGTAATAGTTCTTTGTTTGAATGCACGGAAGAACCGATGGAACTATAGAAGCTGTTTCTTCCTGGGTTGCGGTTTGGGGGTTCTTGCGCTCTCTTACTATTACGCCTATGGGGCGATAATCGCAGCAATCGTATTCTATTTCTGTACGATTAAAAAGGATTTTTCTTTGCGGACGAAATCCGACTACCTATCAGTTATTCTCTATCGCCCCCTAACGGTATTTTTTGGTTCGTTTTTAATCTGTGGGTGGTTCTTTATTAGAAATGCGTTGTTATATCACGGAGATTTTATTGGAATGCCAACGAGCTCTAAAACATCCGAGATATATGCTGTCGACGGATTTAAGCCATCGCAGCGCGGTACTTTGCGACAGCAGGGCTATTCGCCTATCTGCTTATTTACGCAATTGAACTATTCAGTGTATTGGCCTTTGTCTGTTGTGCGGTCGTTTATAGGTACTTTTGGATATATGAGCATCTTCGTTGGCAACACGTCTTTAGTGCTGTATCTGCTGCTATTCGTTCCGTCGCTTGTTATTGGGCTTGTGCGTCGCCAGTTCACCACCAAGCAAACCGGCGATTATTCAATGTATATTCCAAGTCTGCTCATTGTTGTTACTCCATTTCTTTTGTCAGTCTACTATTCATGGGCCTCTGATTATCAGCCTCAAGGCAGGTATGTAATGGCCGGATTTGGTATTCTGTCTCTACTTTGTGCATATGGACTTATTTCGTTAATTCAAGGTTTTTGGACATTGCTATGCGCAAAGGTCGAAATTAGCTCCTATAAAAAAGATGCCATCGATTCAGTTGAGTGGCGGTGTTATTTATTAATTAACGACCACAGTGATTTTGTCAAACTTGTTAAACTATCTGCTGCGGTAGTAGTAGCATTTTATTTGCTGCTGTTTGTTCGTATCTTTGTCCATTTGATTATCCCGTTACTTTCAAGTGGTATTTTGTAGATCGATTGTTTAACCAGACTTCTCAGTCTGCAGTGCGTTTTGGAGGAATTGTTGAAAGCTAGATTGATTTGTCTCTGCCGAGGCCTCGGTAAAGCGTACTTTGGTTTTTCAACAAATGGTCAGGTTGACACTAGCAAAACCATCGTTGAGGTATTCACGAATCAAGGAAATCAGGTTCCGGTTGGCATTTATAAGTTGACTGGGGAAAACATGTTAATTTTGGCCGTTCCTTTGTTGAACTCTGGTGGGGTAAAAATTTCCATTGATTTGAGTTTAGAAAACGGCGTGGTCGATCATTTATATAGTGGAAGATTAAGTTGGTTTGCCATAAAGTGGCTGTCACGCTTTTATTATAAGTTTAAACGGGACCTAGCTTTTACCTTGCGTGATATCGATCAGCAGGTTTATTCGCACCAAGTTCACGTAAGGCCAGAAATCGCTCTTGAATCGCCTGCCGGTTCTTTAATTGTTAAAGGTGTAGTTTGCGAGCTGTATAACTGTATTCAGTCAGATATCTTTGTTTTGGACGGAAACTGCAATAGAAGCGAGAATGCGGACTTGACTCTTGGTCGTTGCAATACTGTTGCGACTTTCAATCAAAGGCGCTTCGAAACATCTTTTACGCTTCGAATTCCGATGGACGACAGTACTTATACGCTTGTTTCAGTCGGAAATCCTAAAGAAGATCAACCTGGCTTCCTGTGTTTTGATGCTGCCTCCATTCAATATTATCTTTCCACGTTGTCTCCTCTTTTCTATAAGTCTTCTTCTGCCGGTGTTTACGCTTCACTTCATTCCAAGCGGATTGATTATCTTTCTATGCTCGATTTCGATGAGTATGGATTTGTCGGCGGGCCATTGTTTAGTATTGTCGTTCCGTTATTTAGGACTCCCGTTGGTTTTCTGAACGAGATGGTTCAATCTGTCATCGGGCAGGCGTATTCAAATTGGGAACTCATCCTGGTCAATTCCACACCTGATTGTGCTGAGCTGTGTGACGCTTTGGATCAATTGACCGATAAGCGTATTAAGGTTATCACGCTGGATTCGAATAAAGGTATTTCGGGAAATACTAACTTTGGCATTGCTGAAGCAAAAGGTGATTATGTCGTGTTCTTTGATCACGATGATACACTCGATCCGTTTGCCCTTTATAGATACGCAGAGCGAATTCAGGACTGTCCTGATACTGATGCACTGTATTGCGATGAGGACTTTTTGAATGAAGCCGGCGAGTATGTGGCGCCTCACTTTAAGTCGGATTTCAATTTAGACCTGCTTCGAGTGCACAACTATATAACTCATCTGCTTTGCGTTCGCGCCTCGTTCGCTAAAGAACTGATGCTAAGGAAAGAGTTCGATGGAGCTCAAGACTATGATTTTCTACTGCGTTTGGTAGAGAGAACTCAGAGTATCTTTCATGTTCGTGAGGTTCTCTACCATTGGCGAATTAGCGATACGTCAACTGCGAAGAGTGCGGGAAATAAGAACTATGCCGACGATGCTGGCAGAAGGGCATTGCAAGAGCATTTGGATCGCTGTGGTCTGAATGGTACTGCGGAGCTAACTGATTCTGCCTGCTTTTATCATATTTCCTATGGATTGAATGAAGAGCCTTTGGTCAGCATCGTTATCCCGAATAAGGATAGTGTTGAGGTCTTGCGCCGCTGCATTGACTCTATTGAGGAAAAAACTGATTATCGCAACTTCGAGATACTGGTTGTTGAGAATAACAGCACAGAGGGTGCGACGTTCGAGTATTATCGCACCGTTTCCGAGCAATATGAGAACGTTCGCATTGCAACGTGGGATGGACCGTTTAATTACTCCGCTATCAATAATTATGGCGTTGGACTGACGTCCGGCAAATACTTGCTGTTCTTGAATAATGACACCGAGGTTATCGAGAGCGGCTGGCTTTCTTCAATGCTGTCTTTCTGTCAGCGTGAGGATGTCGGAGCGGTCGGTGCAAAACTGCTGTATCCAGATGATACGGTGCAACATGCAGGCGTTATGATGATCTACTGTAAAAATGAAGGCGAAATGGGCGGACCTATTCACGTTTTCAATAATCTCGACCGTGATGATCCGGGGTACATGCGTCGAGCCGTTATTTCACAAGACCTAAGCGCCGTAACCGCTGCGTGCATGATGACAAAGCGTTCCGTATTTGAAGAGCTAAATGGGTTTAACGAAAACTTTGAGGTTGCGTTTAATGACGTCGATTTCTGTCTGAGGGTTCGTTCGCTGGACAAGCTCGTTGTTTTCGACGCTGATGCGCTTTTGTATCATTACGAATCCTTTAGTCGCGGATATGAGACCGGTGAGAAGAAAGTTCGATTTATGCGCGAGCAGGGTAAATTGCGCACTGCTTGGGCGGAGTATTATGTCAACGGTGACCCGTATCACGGTCCTATGAGCACTCGATGATGTTTGGATTTTCATGATTGACCAAAACCTTGTTCTCTTTGAGTCGAATCCGGATTTCGCCGACAATTCTCGTGCCCTGTACGATTACATTGTTGAAAATACGAACCTCAAGACGTTTTGGGTTGTTAAGGACCCGGCAATGCTTGAGCCCATGAGGGCTGCTGGTGTTGACTGTGATATTGAGAATTCAGACCGCGCTATCGCTATGGAGCAATGCGCTCATTATCTGGTTACGTCCAGCTTTATGTTTGCGTACAATAAGCGTCCGGGTCAGATTCATGTTTCGGCATGGCATGGTTTTGGTCCTAAGACCATCGGATTTGATGAAGATGCAGCGTCTGAATCAAGTGCGCTTAGGGATTTGAAAGTCATTACGACCCAATGTGATCTTCTGACCACTACGTCCCGCGTGTCGCAGCTCATGATGGCCGGCATGCTTTCTATGGACCCTCGCAAGGTGATGAATTCCGGTTTCCCGAGAAATGATTACCTTTTTACTACTGATGGCAGAAAACTCCTGGAAGACGCTTTGGGAGTTGACTTCGGCACCAGTAAGCTGATTATGTATTTGCCCACGATGCGCAAGGGTCTAAAGGCTGAAGGTGGTCAATTCGATAATAATATCTTCAATTACGAGGATTATGACGCTGCTGGTCTTGATGAGTTCCTGAAGCTGCATGATGCTTATGTAATTGCGAAGATGCACTTTGCTGATGATTCGAGTTTTAATCAAGGTTCCTTTGAGCTTCCTAAAAGGGTTCTATTCCTCGATAGTCTGTCTTTGGGCTCGAAGTTGCTCACTATTTACCATGTTCTTAATGCATTCGATTTATTGATAACTGACTATTCGTCAGTGTATGTAGACTATCTTCTCCTAGATAGGCCTATCGTCTTTTCTTGCCCGGATTACGAAGAATACAAGAAGGACCGAGGATTCATTAGCGATGATCCACGTTGGATGATGCCTGGGGCTTTTGTTAAGTCACAATCCGAGTTGTTGGGTGTGCTTGGTTCGTTTTTTAATGGAGTTGACGATACCGTTTCTTTGCGTGAATCATTTATGCCTGTCATCCATTCTCACAGGGACGCAAGAGCTGCTGAGCGTGTTGTTCAAAGGATGATTGGAGTGGCCAGCACTCGCTCGTGTGACTGTGACAAGGAAATCGGTTCATGCTTTGCGGACTCGAATTCTCCTTTGCGGCAGTATATGAATCTTCGTTCCAAAGCGGAGCTATTTTTAAACTATGGTTCGGGTTTTAATTCTGAAGACGTTCTGTCCATCGAATATACTTCTAACTGTTTTGGGTCTCATGTCAGCCTGACCTTCAATGTTCCTTCTGGCGTTAACGAAGTTCGATTTGACCCCGCCGATGATGGTTCATTTCTATTAAAAGACGTTTCCTTTTCTTTTAACGGAATGCCTTTGATTTGGGATGCGTTAAATGGTTCTGAATCACATTCCAATATCGTATTCTGCGGACTTGACCCTCAGATTCTGGTCTCAGGTTTTGATGGCTCGGCTGGCGAGCTATGTATCAATTTCGACAGATGTGAGCTTGGGGATTCAGCTGGCTATGTTTCATGTCTCATGGAGCATGAACACTCTCTTTCAGATGAGCCCGCGCATTCTCTTTCAGGGTCTTCAAGTCGGGTATTTAGGTTTGGTAGGCATTGACGTGAGACGCGTTATTACATACGGGACGTTTGATTTATTACATTATGGGCATATCAATTTATTAAGGAGGGCCAAGCAGTATGGCGACTATCTAATAGTCGCTTTGTCTACTGATGACTTCAATTGGAATCAGAAGCGAAAGAAGTGCTATTTCTCTTTTGATAAACGTAAGGCCCTTCTTGAGGCGATTCGTTACGTTGACCTTGTAATTCCCGAAGAATCATGGGATCAGAAGGTGACTGACGTGCGTGAATACCATATCGATACGTTTGTTATGGGCGATGACTGGAAAGGCGAATTCGACTTCCTGCAGGATGAGGGCGTTGATGTCGTTTACCTGCCACGTACGCCGGAAGTTTCTACCACTCAAATTAAACGCGATCTTAAATCCTAGCTGTCGGCAAGGTTCTTGTGCGAATTTAGCATAGTGGGAATATTGATAATAAAATTAGCTTGATGGTTTGATTTCTGTTAGAAAGGTTCTTCAACCATGAAGGGCATCATCCTCGCCGGCGGGTCCGGCACGCGCCTGTACCCGCTCACGCTCGTGACCTCCAAGCAGCTGCTGCCGGTCTACGACAAGCCCATGATCTACTACCCGCTGTCCACCCTCATGCTGGCGGGCATCCGGGACATCCTGGTCATCTCCACGCCGACCGACCTGCCCAACTTCGAGCGCCTGCTCGGGGACGGCTCGCGCTACGGCGTGAACCTGTCCTACGCCGAGCAGCCCAGCCCGGACGGCCTGGCGCAGGCGTTCACCATCGGCGAGGAGTTCATCGCCGGCGAGCCGTGCGCCCTCGTGCTTGGCGACAACATCTTCTACGGCAACGGCCTGTCGCGCCACCTGACGCGCGCCGTCCAGAACGCAGAGTCGGGCCGCGCGACGGTCTTCGGCTACCACGTGGACGACCCCGAGCGCTTCGGCGTCGTGGAGTTCGACCGCGAGGGGAGGGCCGTCTCCATCGAGGAGAAGCCCGAGCGCCCCAAGAGCTCCTACGCCGTCACCGGCCTGTACTTCTACCCGGGCGACGTGGCCGCCAAGGCGCATAGGGTCGAGCCCTCCGCCCGCGGCGAGCTGGAGATCACCACGCTCAACCAGATGTACCTGGAGGAGGGGACGCTGTCCGTCGTGACCCTGGGCCGCGGCTACGCGTGGCTGGACACCGGCACCATGGAGTCACTCCACGAGGCCGCTGAGTTCGTCCGCGCCGTGGAGCACTCCCAGGACCTGCCGGTCTCGGTCCCCGAGGAGATCGCCTGGGAGAACGGCTGGATCACGACCGCCGAGCTCGAGGAGGCCGCGGAGGCCTACGGCAAGTCGGTCTACGGGCAGCACCTGAAGAAGGTCGCAGCCGGCGAGATCGTCAACAGCCCGCGCGAGTACTAGCGCTGTCTTGCTTTCTTTTAGGGGTCACCGTTTATCTGGTGGCCCCTTTCGTTATGATTATGTTGACCGCAAAGATAATATGATTGGGAGTGGATGTGTTAAGCGTCTACTTTGGCGATATGCCAGAAGCGATTTACAACACAGCGACATATTTCAAAAACTCTTACCGGTCTTCTTGGATCACGGACCCTTATGCGGTTTCGATCATTAAAGATGTCGATCGATCGGATGTTGTCTCCGAAAATGTCATTGAAAGCCCCGTGCTTGGGTCTATCTCTCCACTTCAACTTTCTGGTGGCGTGAAAACGTTGCTGCTCATGAGGTTCGATCGAAAGCATATTTATAATGTTTCGACCTGTGGCGATAACTGCGCTAAGTGGATTCTCGACATGGCGAAAGACCGCAAGCTCGTTATCAACCTCTATCACGTGATGGACTTTGGTCGCGAGGATTTTAAAATCAAAGTCGTGAACAGCGGACGCATTGCCCATAACATGGCCGAGCTGATTCATGAGTCGATTCCGTATCTGTAGGTGCTGCTTATGAACGGTTCGCATCTCGTTAAGATTTCCCGCCGCAGGGGAACAAAATATACCTTCACCATTAAGCGGAATATCACTATCGTACGTGGCGATAGCGGCACGGGGAAGACGACGCTGTTCGATATGGTCGCTGACTACATGCGCATGGGCGAGCAGTCTGGCGTTTCCTTGCAATGCGATTGTCCCTGTGTTGCCCTGACCGATTATGACTGGAGAAACCAGCTTTCGTCTGTCCATGATTCGATCGTATTCGTCGATGAGGGATTAAAGGAGATCCATTCCGATGAATTCGCTCATCATGTGTTGTATTCCTCGAACTACTTCGTGCTGATCTCAAGGGCTGACTTTCCCAATCTTCCGTATAGCGTGGATGAGATTTACAAGATTAAAACGAGTGGAAAATACCACTCCTTCGTACCCATTTATCAAGATCGAGGGAATCACCGATATGCTCTTTCCCGGTCGGCGCTAAAACAGGACTTTTCTATTCTTCTATGCGAGGACAGTAAGTCTGGTTTTCAGTTCTTTGAACGGCATTTCGCTGACAGTGAGCTTACCTGTGCTTCGGTTATGACGAACAGCGCGATTTTGGGGTGGTTGGATCGGCATCTCGACGATCGCGTGTTTGTTGTTGCGGACGGAGCAGCATTTGGGTGCTATGCGGACCGTGTCCTTAAGCTCCAGGACATTCGCCGCGATGCGGTAACGGTTTGTCTTCCCGAGTCGTTTGAGTGGCTTTTACTGAACTCTGGCGTTATATCTGGGCTTGATACTAAGGCGGTTTTGGAAGCCCCGGAAGCGTTTGCGGATAGTGAGAAGTTTAAAAGCTGGGAGGACTTCTTCTATAAGTATTTGCGCGAAACAACTGGGGATTCGGTTTATCACTACGACAAAGACTGCATTTCGGAGGCGTTTTGTACAGGAGGTAATTCTGCGAAGGTTATGGCTCTTATCGCATGCCGAAATGTCCGATAGTTTTGTTGAATAGCGTCGCGGCGTCACTTCCTGCGGCATACTAAAGAAGCTGTACATGCTTCAGATTGGATTTTCATGTCTGAGATTTTCGAACCCAAGAATATCATCGTCACTGGCGGCTGCGGCTTCATCGGCAGCAACTTCGTGCACTACGTGGTCAACAACCACCCCGAGGTGCACGTCACCGTCCTGGACAAGCTGACCTACGCCGGCAACCCCGAGAACATCGCGGGCCTGCCCTCCGACCGCGTGGAGCTCGTCGTGGGCGACATCTGCGACGCCGCGCTGCTGGACCGCATCGTCCCGGGCCACGACGCGATAGTGCACTACGCCGCCGAGAGCCACAACGACAACTCCATCGCCGACCCGGAGCCGTTCCTGCGCACCAACGTCGAGGGCACCTTCCGCCTGCTGGAGGCCGTGAGGAAATACGGCGTCCGCTACCACCACGTCTCCACCGACGAGGTCTACGGCGACCTGGCGCTCGACGACCCGGCCAAGTTCACCGAGGAGACGCCGTACCGCCCGAGCAGCCCGTACTCGAGCACCAAGGCGTCCTCCGACATGCTCGTGCGCGCCTGGACCCGCACCTACGGGCTGCGCACCACGATCTCCAACTGCTCCAACAACTACGGCCCCTACCAGCACGTGGAGAAGTTCATCCCCAGGCAGATCACGAACATCGTCGACGGCGTCCGCCCCAAGCTCTACGGGAAGGGCGAGAACGTCCGCGACTGGATCCACACCGAGGACCACTCCTCGGCCGTCTGGGACATCCTCACGAAGGGCCGCATGGGGGAGACCTACCTCATCGGGGCCGACGGCGAGAAGAACAACATCACCGTGCTGCGCATGATCCTCGAGGCGATGGGGCGCGACCCCGAGGACTTCGACTGGGTCGCCGACCGCCCCGGCCACGACCGCCGCTACGCCATCGACTCGACGAAGCTCCAGCGCGAGCTGGGCTGGAGGCCCGCACACACCGACTTCGCCGATGGCCTGAAGCAGACGATCGACTGGTACGTGGCCAACGAGCCCTGGTGGCGGCCGGCCAAGGAGGCCACCGAGGCCAGGTACCGCGCACAGGGCCAGTAGGAGGGGAGAGAGACATGGCAGACATCGCATTCGAGAAGGACCTCTCCGTCGCCGAGACCGGCATCGAGGGCCTCAAGGTCGTCGGCCTCGCCGTCCACGGCGACTCGCGCGGCTGGTTCAAGGAGAACTGGCAGCGCGCCAAGATGACCGCCCTGGGCATCCCCGATCTCAGGGTCGTCCAGAACAACATCTCCTATAACGACAGCCGCGGCGTCACCCGCGGCATCCACGCGGAGCCCTGGGACAAGTTCATCTCCGTGGCCCGCGGCTCGGTCTTCGGCGCCTGGGTGGACCTGCGCGAGGGCAGCGAGACCTTCGGCAAGGTCTACACCTGCACGCTCGACCCGTCCAGGGCCATCTACGTCCCGCGCGGCGTTGGCAACTCCTTCCAGGCCCTGGAGGACGGCACCGCCTACACCTACCTGGTGGACGCCCACTGGTCGCTGGAGCTCAAGAGGACCTACACCTTCGTGAACCTCGCCGACCCCGATCTCGCCATCGAGTGGCCGATCCCGCTCGACCAGGCCACCGTCTCCGAGGCGGACAAAAACCACCCGATGCTGAGGGACGTCGTCCCGATGGCGCCCAAGCGCACCCTCGTCACCGGCTGCAACGGCCAGCTGGGCCGTGCGGTGCGAGAGCTCGCCGAGGAGCGCGGCGTGGCGAAGGACTTCGACTTCTGCGACATCGACACCTTCGACATGTCCGACCCGGAGGCCTACTCCAAGTACGACTGGTCGCTCTACGGCACCGTGATCAACTGCGGCGCCTACACGGCCGTGGATAAAGCCGAGACCCCCGAGGGCCGCGCCATCGCCTGGAAGGCCAACGCGACCGGCCCGGCGCTGCTCGCCCGCACCTGCGCCGAGCACGGGATCACCCTCGTGCACGTGTCCTCCGACTACATCTTCGACGGCACCGCCGAGGTCCATACCGAGGACGAGCCCTTCTCCCCGCTGTCCGTCTACGGCCAGACCAAGGCCGCCGGCGACATCGCCGTGGCCGGGTGCCCGCGCCACTACATCATGCGCTCCAGCTGGGTCATCGGCGAGGGGCACAACTTCGTCAAGACCATGAAGGGGCTGTCCGACCGCGTAGCCGACCCGGAAGACAAGCTGGACAGGGTCACCGTCGTGGACGACCAGCTGGGCCGCCTGACCTTCACGCGCGACATGGCCGGGGCCATCTTCCACGTGCTGGGGACGCACGCCCCCTACGGAACCTACGACTGCACGGGCTCCGGTGCCGTGAAGTCCTGGGCGGACATCGCCCGCGCCGTCTTCGAGGCCGCCAACGACAACGGGGACAAGGTCGTGCCGGTTTCGACCGCCGACTACTACGCGAACGCCTCGGGCCCCATTGCCCCGCGCCCGGTCCACTCCGCGCTCGACCTGTCCAGGCTCGAGTCGGCCGGCTTCCACATGCCCGACTGGGAGGAAGAGCTGGGGGAGTACATCAAGACGCTCTAGCCGCTATTAACTTTTCGAGAGTAAAAGCCGCCGTTCTTTAACGGCGGCTTTTCTTGTTGGTGGCTATCTGCGCAGTGGTGCCAATAGTATTTTGCGGAAGATCTACCTCTCGCTTGTGTTAGCGCCGGAATAATTTAGCCAAATATAGTCGGCCGAGATTGACCAATCCCGGCCGACCCATTTTAGCCAACACGCCCGCATCTATGACTTTCCT
>QWCK01003000.1_pt1 | contig 20666 bp, 16 predicted proteins | sample 1972571 | NCBI WGS metagenome assembly QWCK01 (sample SAMN09866710, study PRJNA288562) | Human gut metagenome isolate term2_stool, whole genome shotgun sequencing... | isolation source: gut | host: Homo sapiens | place: USA: California | reverse complement strand
AAATATATTTGTAACTTGTTGTAAATCAACTGTAAAGATACAAAATATTTGTGAGACTATCAACTTTTTTATGAACTATTTCTTATCCCGAACTGGGGTCATTTATGGAAAATCCCGAAAAAACTTGGAATGATTTCCTTGCAAAGGAGATGCAAAAAGCGCCACCTGAACCTTCGCTTTTCGATTAGGGGGGCTTACTTTTGGAAAAAGAAGTCCGAAGCCTAATTTTAATGGGCTTCGGACAGGGTTATTATGCTCGTTTAAGTTTTACCGGACAGCAATATTGTTTTATATGTTTTCTGTCTTCAGTTTGCAGTGACGCGTGCAATTAATAAGCAAAAAGAGGGTAGTCTTTCATCGTCCTGTTTACGCGTTCACGGACACTTGCTATCACCTTTTCATCCTCCGGACTGTTGAGGACTGTCTCAATCAGTTCTGCGATGAGCGGCATCAAGTCCTCCTTAGCGCCGCGTGTGGTGATTGCGGGTGTTCCGAGCCTCAGGCCCGAAGTCTTGAATGCAGAGCGTGTGTCGAACGGAACCATGTTCTTGTTGACCGTGATGTCGGCAGCAACGAGTGCGTTCTCTGCAACCTTGCCTGTAAGCTCAGGATATTTGGAACGCAGGTCAACGAGCATGGAGTGGTTGTCCGTGCCGCCGCTCACGATGTCGAAGCCTCGTTTAGTCAGTTCGTCAGCGAGTACTGCGGCGTTCTTCTTAACCTGCTTTGCCCACTCCTTGAACTCTGGCTGCAGCGCTTCTCCGAATGCTACTGCCTTTGCTGCTATCACATGCTCCAGCGGGCCACCTTGCTGTCCTGGGAACACTGCGCTGTTGAGGATTTGGCTCATCATCTTCACTATGCCCTTCGGGGTCTTCAGTCCCCAAGGATTCTCGAAGTCTTTGCCCATCAAGATTATGCCGCCGCGAGGGCCACGCAGGGTCTTGTGTGTCGTCGATGTCACGATGTGAGCATATTTAACAGGGTTGTCGAGCAGTCCGGCTGCGATGAGGCCTGCAGGGTGTGCCATGTCTACCATGAGCAATGCGCCCACCTTGTCAGCGATTTCGCGCATGCGCTTGTAGTCCCATTCGCGGCTATATGCCGATCCGCCGCCGATGATTAGTTTCGGCTTGTGCTGCATGGCGAGTTCCTCCATCTCGTCATAGTCAACGCGGCCAGTTTCCTTTTTGAGGTTATATCCAATAGGGTTGTACAGTATACCGCTCGAGTTTACTTTCGAGCCATGCGACAGGTGCCCTCCGTGATCAAGGTTCATTCCCATGAATGTGTCGCCAGGTTTCAGTACTGCGAGCAGCACTGCGGCGTTGGCCTGTGCTCCGGAGTGTGGCTGTACGTTTGCATATTCTGCGTCGAAGAGTTTCTTCACGCGCTCTATTGCGATGGTCTCCACTTCGTCAACCACTTGACATCCACCGTAATAACGCTTGCCGGGATAGCCCTCGGCATACTTGTTCGTGAGGTATGAGCCCATGGCTTCCATCACCTCGTCACTAACAAAGTTCTCTGAAGCAATCAGTTCCATACCCTTCAGTTGGCGCTGGTGCTCTTTTTCGATCAGTTCGAAAATCTGGTTGTCTCTTTTCATGTGTTTTTTATTTAATGTAATAAGGTTCTCAATTTACTTTGCAAAGGTAGTGCAAGAAGTGCATATAACCAAATATTTATGTGCTTTTTTCATTTCCCTTGCAACATTATGATTTGAATTATAATCACTTATCTTTGTCATTTAAGATGGTTCCATCCCTGTGCCTTCAGTTCAAACTCTTGGTCGTCCCGGCTCACGAGCATCAGTCCCAGTTCTGGTTTCGTGATATGTCCGATGATATGAACATCCTCGATTTCTTTTATCTTGCCGTGATCCCCTATGGGGACGGTGAACAGTAGTTCATAGTCCTCACCGCCGTTTAGCGCGCATGTCGTCACGTTCATGTTCAGTTCCTCTGCCATTACCGCAGTCTGGTAATCTATTGGCAGGTTTTTCTCGTATATCCTGCATCCCACCCCCGACTGTTTGCAGATGTGGTGCAGTTCCGAGGACAGTCCGTCGCTGATGTCCATCATTGCGGTCGGGCGTATTCCCGCCTCACCCAGTTTGCCAATGATGTCTCCACGGGCCTCCGCTTTCAGTTGCCTTTGCAGCAGGTATTCTCTACCGGAGAAATCTGGTTGGAAGTTTTTCAGCATCTCGGCCTCATGCCGGAAAGTGTGGTGTTTGGCGTCGTATGTACCGTCTTTCTTCGCCACCCTTATCTTTTTGTTTAGCTCGTCAACCTGTTGGTAGTACACGCTCTTTTCCCTTTCCAACAGTTGCAGCCCCATGTATGCCGCCCCAAGGTCTCCGCTCACACATACGAGGTCGGTCTCGCGCGCCCCGTTCCGGTACACAATCTCCTCGTCGCTGGCGTCACCGATGCAGGTGATGCTTATTGCAAGTCCGGTGAGCGATGACGTGGTGTCCCCGCCAACGATGTCAACGTTCCATTTGCTGCACGCTGCCCGCACACCCTCGTAGAACGTCTCGATGTCCTCAACGCTGAAACGCTTGCTCAGTGCTATGCTCACGAGCAGTTGCCTCGGTGTGCCGTTCATGGCGAAAACGTCACTGATGTTGACCATTGCCGACTTATATCCGAGATTTCTCAGGTCGGTGTATGTCAGGTCGAAGTGTACTCCCTCCATAAGCATGTCGGTTGTTGTCAACACCCTTGTTGCGGGATAGGAGAGTACGGCACAATCGTCGCCCACGCCTTTCAGCGTGGACGACTGTCGTGTGTCTATGTCATTGGTGAGGCGGTCAATCAGTCCGAACTCACCGATCTTTGCTATTTCCAATTTGCGGAATTGATGTTGTTGGTCACGATGCGCGTTGTCACGATCTTTTTATCATTTCCCTCATTATTTCGGTCATCACTGGCTGTGCTGCATTTGCTGCCACCTGCACCTCCTCGTGCGACACCTCCACAGGGTTGTCGAAGCCTCCGAGGTCTGTAATGATGCTGATTCCGAATGTCTTTATTCCGCAGTGGTGGGCCACGATCACCTCAGGCACGGTGCTCATTCCCACGGCATCGCCGCCGAGCGTGTGATACATGCGGTATTCTGCCGGCGTCTCGAATGTCGGTCCCTGCACCCCTGTGTAAACACCGTGAACCACCTTGATGTTCTTTTCCTTGGCAATCTTGTCTGCGAGGGCTATCAGTTCATGGTCGTAAGTCTCGTGCATGTCCGGGAAGCGCGGTCCCGTGGGGAAGTTTTTTCCGTGCAATGGATGCTCCGGGAAGAAGTTGATGTGGTCGTCGATAATCATCAGGTCGCCTATTTTGAACTCTGGGTTCATCCCCCCCGCAGCGTTGCTCACGAACAGGGTCTTGATGCCCAGCTCATACATCACGCGCACCGGGAATGTCACTTCCTTCATGGAATATCCCTCATAGAAGTGGAAGCGTCCCTGCATTGCCATTATGTCCTTGCCCCCGAGTTTGCCGAATATCAGTTTCCCGCTGTGTCCCTCTACCGTTGAGACCGGCATGTTCGGTATTTTGCTGTATGGAAACTCGTAGGTGTCAGTTATTTCTGAAGCTAATTGTCCTAATCCTGTTCCCAGAATGATTGCTGTTTCCGGACTCGTCTTCATTCTCTTTTTCAGCCATGATGCTGTTTCTTGAATTTTTTCGTACATAATCAATAATTTTTTTGTTGAATTTATTTTGTTGGTCTAATATGAATTTCACTTCCACTGGAAGAGAATATATGTTGTGCCTTACATCGTCACTCAGTCCTTCCATGCCATACAGTCGTGTCGCGTCTTTTTCTGTCGTGATGATTATTTTCGGTCCCAGCATTGCGGCGAATTTTTCATTCAGGCTTTGAATGTCTTTCTGCGTGAACTGGTGATGGTCGCCGAATGTCATCGGGGAAATGTTCTGCGTGTATGGACTCAGGTCCAATATCATTTGTTTTGGTGAGGCTATGCCGGTGAGCAGCAATATGTTATGCCGGCTTGTTATTTCCCCGAGACTCATATCGTCGCCGCAATACAGCGGTTTCAGATTTCCATATTCCAGTGTGGTGAAATACAGTTTCTGGTATGGCCTAAGGCTCATTGCCTTTATAAGCACTCTGAAATCCATCGGCTTCATGTCCTTGGGGCATTTCGAGATTATAACGATGTCGGCTCTCTCTTTTCCCTCTTGCGGTTCGCGCAGCCGTCCCGCCGGCAGCAGTTTGTCGTATATTATCAGCCTGTGGTAGTCCACGAGCAATATGTTGATGCCAGGTTTTACATACCTGTGCTGGAAGGCGTCATCCAGTATTACCACATCTGTGTCTGCCGTCGCCTTGTTGCCCAAAATCTGGTCAATGCCATGGCATCTGTCCTTGTCAACAGCCACATGCACAAATTCGTACTTTTTCTTTATCTGATACGGCTCGTCCCCGATGTCGCTGACGCTTGAATTCTTAGTTGCAAGCACGAACCCGCTGCTTTTCCTCTTGTAGCCACGGCTAAGGACGGCCACTTTGGCCTTGTCTTTCAGCAGCCTTACAAGATACTCCACGTGCGGTGTCTTGCCTGATCCGCCAACGGTGATGTTTCCCACCGATATGACGGGAATGTCAAACGCGCGGCTCTTCAGCATACCGATGTCGAAAAGTTTGTTTCTTGTCTTTATGCCAATGCCGTAAAGCCAGCTAAGTGGCAGCAGCCATTTGTTTATCTTGATAAAGTCTCCTTCCATTAATCCACTTTGAGATAAAACTCCGTTCGCGCCTGAATCGCGCTCTGCTTGTCCATTGTCTTCAGCAGCATGAACGGCTCGTAGTATTCCCCGAGCGTCATGCGCAGTTGCTCCTGGATATAGTTGTTCTGGTTTGTCGCTCCTAACAGTTGTTCCTGCCAGCCCCCAAGGTCTGGGTATTTCGCGGCGTAATATTCTTTCAATCCAGCGAGTTGCGCCGCCTTTGCCAGCGCATCATCCAGTCCGCCGAGGGCATCAACGAGTTTTATCCTCAGTGCGTCTTGCCCGAGCCACACATGTCCCTGCGCAATTTTCTCAACTTCCTCTACAGGCATCTTTCTGCCCTCTGCCACACGCGAGCGGAATAGGCTGTACCCCCTGTCGATATATCGGTTCAGTATAGCCATCTCTTCATCGTTTATCGGCCGTGCCGGTGTGCCGAAAGTGCTGAATTTGTTTGTCTTCACATCATCAAACTTCACCCCGAGTTTCTCCGTTAGCAACTGGCTCGCGTCGGGGAACATGCCGAAAATGCCTATAGAGCCGGTCAGTGTCGTCGGTTCTGCATATATATAGTTTGCTATGCAACTGATATAATAGCCTCCCGATGCGGCCATTCCGCCCATTGACACCACCACTGGTTTCTTCGCCCTGAGTTGTTTCATGGCGTGCCATATCTGCTCCGAGGCGTATGCCGAGCCGCCGCCGGTGTTTATGCGCAGCACCACAGCCTTAACGTCGTCGTCGTCCATTAGTTCCCCGAGATCCTTGCACACCTTCTGCGCGTCTATGCAGCTTCCGTTGCTCATCGGCGCCGCGCGGTCGACAACATCTCCGTAGGCATAATAAACGGCAATCTCGTCCCCCTTGTCGCGCTTGTCCTTCACGCTTGCCATGTCGCTTATCGCAACCTTGTTGAGGTCGTCGTCCTCCCCGGCTTTCATCATCTGCTTAACCACGTCCTTAACCTCGTCCGTGTATGCGAGCTTGTCAACCATCTTGTATTTCAGATAGTTCTGCGGATCGTCGAACATTATCAGTTTGTCGGCATACAGGTTAAGTTGTTCCTTGCTTATATTCCGGCTTTCCGAAACTTCTTTCAGTATGTTCTGCCACACCCCTGTTATGTATGCCGTCACCTGCTCTCGGTTTGGCTCGCTCATCTTGTCGGCGGTGAACATCTCCGGCGCGCTCTTGTATGCGCCCACCTTTGCAAGTTGCATCCTCACGCCGAACTTTGCCATCATGTCCTTAAGGTAGAATTGCTGCGATGCTATGCCGTGCCAGTCAATAACTCCCTGAGGGTTTAGCATTACCTTGTCCGCCACCGACGCGATATAGTATGTCGCCTGTGTGTATGAGTCACCGTATGCCACTATCCATTTCCCGCTCTTCCTGAAGTCGAGGAGCGATTTGCGTATGGCCTGCAGCGAAGCGTATGAGTCGGCTTGGAATGCGCCAGCCTCTATGTAAATTCCCTTTATTTTTTCGTTGTCCTTTGCTTTCCTTATGCCGTCGAGTATTTCGTCCAGCCCAACCTCTGCGCCTGTCTGCCCTGCGATTCTCGACAATATATTGTCTTCCGCTCGCTCTTGCAGTGAACCAGTCAGCGGGATCACGAGCACAGAATTGTCTTCCACGGGGCCAGACGACTCGCTGGAAGCTATCATTCCCACTATGCTCATCATTCCGATGGCTGCTATAATAACTGTGAAAGCGAGAAGGCCTGTAACCGTGGCCGCTGTGTACTTCAGGAAATCTTTCATTTTTGTATAACTGATTAAATTGGACTTCTACACCCTGCAAAAATAAGAATATTTTTTCAAATGAGCAAATTTAGGCTTTATTATTGCATTTATTTCTTTTTTTTTGTAATTTTGCATGTATATGAAAAGGGCTGTTGTTATCGGGGCATCGTCTGGCATAGGGCGCGAGGCGGCACGGCTGCTGCTTGCCGACGGCTGGCATGTGGGTGTTGCGGCGCGCCGCATCGAGTTGCTTTCCGGGCTGGAGGATGAGTTTCCCGGACGGGTCGTCGTGTCGCGCATAGATGTGACGGCAGACGATGCGCCGAAGCAAATGCTCCGGCTTTTTGACAGGCTCGGCGGGGTGGGGCTGTTTTTCTACGTTTCCGGCGTGGGTTGGCAGAACCCGATGCTCGACGAGCGCGCCGAGAGAGCTACCGTGGCAACAAATGTCAGGGGATTCACGCAGATGATTGATGCAGCGTTCAATTTCATGGCGGCGCGCCAGGGCGGTCAAATAGCGGTTATTTCTTCCATTGCCGGCACCAAGGGACTCGGCGCCGCTCCTTCCTACAGTGCATCGAAAGCGTTCCAGGCAAAGTATATAGAGGCTCTCGAGCAACTGTCGCGTATGCGCCGCCTGAACATCCGTTTCACCGACCTTCGCCCCGGCTTTGTCGATACGGCATTGCTTGGTGACGGCAGAAAATATCCGATGCTGATGTCGGCTGCCGACGTGGCACGCCATGCTGTCGATGCAATATATGCCCGCAAGGGTGTCCGCGTGATAGACTGGCGATACCGCGTGATGACGTTTTTCTGGCGGCTCATTCCGCGATGGCTGTGGGTGCGGATGAGAGTGGTTTAACAAAAACGCCCGGAAATTTTAACACGGAAAACGGCTGCATTCTAAATAAAATTTTCTTCGCGCCGGAATATGCTGTTTTTGGCATGCTTCGCAAGTGGCTGACGGTGAGATGTTTGAAATGTATTGACAAAAACCGCCATGCGTTTTGTGCCTAATCACCGTGCGTTTTGTGCCTAACTGGCGGCTCGTTTGGTGCAAACGGCATCGTCATAAGGCACAAAACGCACGGCGATTAGGTACAAAACGTGTGGATTGGATGTGGAAAGTGCGCCTCCGTTTCTCTGAAATTCGCAAATGATTACAAATTGCGCTTCTGTATTGTCCGTGAATCCTGCAATGCGACAGGTCTGTAAATTAACATTATTAACGTTTTTTTGCCATCGCATGTGGAAACCCCTCCAGGCTCTGATGGTATGGGCAAGAATTAACAGGAAACAATGAGGAAAATTATCCCCACATTGGTGATTACACATGAAGGTACTTACGCTCTGCAAGTATGTCATCTTATATGTGTGGTTTTCTCTGCAAAGCGATGTTGTTTGTTTGATGGCCACGGACTTGCGGGTCGTGAGTCCATACATGGGAACAAGTCCCTATAGTATTTGCACTTGCTGGTTGACTATGCAAATTTAGAAAAAAAGTTTGTTTGACGCAACAAAAAACACATAAAATATTTGCAGGTATAAAAATAAAGCACTACCTTTGCACCCGCAATTGAGAGTTCGATTGTTTTCGGCAACAGGGCTGCCCGAGGAAGGATGGGTGAGTGGCTGAAACCAACAGTTTGCTAAACTGTCGTACGGGTTTACCGTACCGGGGGTTCGAATCCCCCTCCTTCCGCAAGGGATTTGAATGCTGGAGAAAGATGGTGGATTCATCTAACGGTTAGGATACAAGATTCTCAATCTTGGCATAGGGGTTCGATTCCCCTATCCACTACAAGAGGCGGGGGTGCATCGAAGCAGATGCACCCCGTTTTTGGTATATTGGATTATAAATGAATATACGCAATGCAGAATGAATGTGCCGCAAATATGAAAAGCAATAATTGAACAAATCTAATGCAACTAACTGTATATAAAGCGAGTGCTGGCAGTGGAAAGACATTCCGCCTTGCCGTGGAGTATATCAAACTGCTCATAAAAAATCCGGAGAACGGACACAGGAACATCCTTGCAGTTACGTTCACAAACAAGGCGACGGAGGAAATGAAGGAGCGCATAATGTCGCAACTTTATGGTATATGGAAAAGTCTGCCCACGTCAAAGACATACCTCGAAAAGGTGTCGGGGGAAATCGGTATGGACGAAGCGGAAACGAGCCGTAGGGCAGGGGTCGCACTGAGCCATCTCATACACGACTTCGACCATTTCAGGGTGCAGACTATAGACAAGTTCTTCCAAAGCATACTGCGCAACCTCGCACACGAACTGGGACTGGCTTCCAACCTGCGGGTCGGGCTGAACGACTATCAAGTGGAGGAACTGGCCGTTGACCAACTAATCGAGGGACTGTCAGACAATGACCGGGAACTTGGATGGATAATAGAATATATCAAGAGGAACATTTCGGAGGACAAGGGGTGGAACGTGACATCGCAGATAAAGAGTTTCGGCAAGACAATATTCAGCGATACATACAAGGCAAAGCGTGGCGAGATAAACGATGTCGCCGCATGTGAGGAAAACTTCAAACGGTTCTATGCGGGCATGATGAAAATCATCAACATGTTCGAGGAGGAAATGGCAGGGTATGAGCCGAGATTCTCAACCATGCTTGATGAAAACGGCGTGGACATTGACGAACTGAAGAAGACACCGTGCGGATATTTCAGGAAACTCAAGGAAAGGAAGTTTTCCGAGGACGAACTGGGAAAGGTTACTTATGTCAGGGCGATGGAGTCGGCGGACGAATGGGTCACGAAAGCAATGGCGAAGAAACGCCCGGGACTGACCAGCTTTGCCGAACAGCATCTCATGCCATTGCTGCGGGAGGCGCACGGCAGGGTGGAGGACGGAATAAAAAGGTACAACACCGCAAGAATGTCTATGACATACTTAAACCAACTGCGCCTGCTCAGCGCGATAGAGAAGAAGGTGGGGGAACTCAATGCCGATGCCAACCGCTTCCTGCTGAGCGATACGCAGCAACTGCTGTCGGAGTTTGTCAAGGGGAGTGACTCGCCGTTCATATACGAGAAAATAGGCACGCAGATAAGCCATGTGATGATAGATGAGTTTCAGGACACGAGCACGGTGCAGTGGCAGAACTTCCTCGTACTGCTGAAAGACTGCATGAGCAGGGCAAACCCAAGCGTGACGGACGTGGCACAGAACCTTATCGTTGGCGATGTGAAACAGAGCATATACAGGTGGAGGTCGGGCGACTGGCAGTTGCTGAACAACATAGAGAATCTGTTTGCCAGCGGTGAACTTAAGTTAGAGCCGATGATATATAACTTCCGCTCTGCAAAGAACATAATACGGTTCAACAATGCATTCTTCGAGACCGCAATAGGCATAGAGACCGTGAACGAGAGGGAGACGAGCGGCGACAATGCCAAGGAACTGGAGAAGGCATACGGCGATGTGGTGCAGGAAATACCAGAAGGAAATCCTGACGGCGGAATGGTGAAAATAACGTTGCTGCCATCGGACAGCATCAAGGAGCGCACGCTCGACAAAATAGTGGAGACAATAGACGGACTGACCGAAAGGGGAGTGCCGCAGAAAAAAATTGCTGTGTTGCTGAGGAGAAACAGCGACATAACGCTCATAGCGGAGAAACTTATGCAAGAACGCCCGGAGATTCATCTCGTGAGCGACGAGGCTTTCCGCCTTGAGGCTTCGCTGGCGGTGAACATGATAATAGAGGCAATGCGCCTGCTTGCGCACCCGGAGGATCTGCTCACAAGGGCAACGCTGGCAAAGCAATACCAAAGGAATGTGAAGCGAAGCGACGCAAGCGAGGGCGACATGATGTGGCACGCCGACGAGGAAAAGATAAATGCCTTGCTGCCTGAAGATTTCACGGCATGTTTCGACAAAATGACGGAGATGCCGCTGACGGACTTGATTGAATATATATATGATGTGCTGGAACTTGGCGTAATGAGCGGCCAGAGCGCGTATATCTGTGCATTCCACGATGCGGTATGTGAGTTCGCAAAAGACTATTCGCCAGGAATAGACGCGCTGCTGAGGGAATGGGATGACGACATGTGCTCGAAAAACATACAGGCAGACGACATCGACGGCATACGCATAATGACAATACACAAGAGCAAGGGGCTGGAATATGACAACGTGATACTGCCATTTGCCAACTGGAAGATCGGAGGCAGCGACATACTGTGGTGTGCAACAGACGAGGAGCCGTTCTGCCAGATGCCGCTCATTCCGGTCAGATATAGCAAGGAAATGGATAACAGCCTGTTCTCCGGAGATTACCGGCACGAGCACCTGCAGACAACCGTTGACAACATGAACCTGCTGTATGTGGCCTTCACGCGTGCGGCGAGCAATCTTTTCGTGATAGGGCAGAGCGACGGCAAGGCAAACAGGTCAAGCATCATACGCGAGTCGCTCAGTGAAGTGACGAAAAAACTCGACGGCGCGACGCTCTCTGGCATCAACGATAATGGCGTGAAAGGTGGTGGGGAGAAAAAGCCGGAGGCCGTGGAGTTCCTTTACGGATCATTCCGGGAATATGTCGGAGAGAAGAAACAGGACAAGGGAAATGTCTTCTTGCAGGAATCGAGGAAGGTGAATGTTGAGGTTAGGACGTTCCCCGTACCCCTGAATTTCCGGCAGAGCAACGAGAGCGATGAGTTCACACACATGGAAGGCGGGGATACCTTTGACAACTCATTCATCAAACGGGGGTGTATCCTGCACAAGGTGTTCTCCCAGATAGAGACAACGGATGACGTGCCGAGGATTATAAGGGAGATGGAGCAGGAAGGGATAATATATGACGAGAAGACCCGTAATGACATTATTGTAAGCGTTGGCAAATGCCTCGGAAATCCAACTGCCGCAGACTGGTTCTCGGGAAGATGGAAGACATTCAGGGAATGTCCTGTGCTGAAAATGGAGGACGGAAAGATGACGGCGCACCGCCCTGACCGGGTTATGACAGATGGCGAACGCACGATAGTGGTCGACTACAAGTTCGGGACGCCACGCACGGATCATGTAAAACAGATAGGCGAATACATGCGGCTGCTCGACGACATGGGATACATGAAAATAAAGGGCTGCCTGTGGTATGTTGACAGGAATATCATTAAGGAATACGACAATTAAGCACACCATGAAATCATTTTTGGAATATATAGCAGAAGACATAATAGCGAAGCACGGCACAGACTTCTCTGATGTGACGATTGTTTTCCCGAACAAACGCGCATCGCTGTTTATGAGCGAAATACTGGCGATGAAGGCGGGAAGACCAATCTGGAGTCCTGCGTACATCACCATAAGCGACTTGTTCAGGTCGCAGACCAAGACCGTTGTCGCAGACCCGGTGAAACTGGTGTGCGAACTGTACAAGGTGTATTCGGAATATCACGGTTCCGCAGAACTGACACTCGACAAATTCTATGGGTGGGGACAACTGATGATTGCCGACTTTGACGACATAGACAAGAACATGGCGGATGCAGATGCCGTGTTCTCAAACATAACGGCCTTTCACGAACTGGAAGGCAAAATCGAATTCACGCCGGGACAGCGCGAGGCGATAGAGCGTTTCTTCAACGTGATGCTTGACGACGACAACTCGAAGATAAAAGGCAATTTCCTAAAGGTGTGGAACAGCCTTGCCGCCATTTACCACAGGTTCAACGAACGGCTCGCCGGCGAGGGACTGGCATACGAGGGGGCACTCTACCGAAAGGTTGTCGAGGGAGGACAACTCAACCTTGGGTCAGGGAAATATATCTTCGTGGGATTCAACGTAGTGCAGGAAGTGGAGAGCAGACTGTTCTCAATGTTGAAAGACGAGGGACGCGCATTGTTCTACTGGGACTACGACAATTTTTTCATGCCGGAGGCGAATTCCGTCGCAAACGAGGCAGGAAGACATATATCGCAGTTGAAGGAAAAGTTTGCAAATGAACTCACGCCCGACCGGACTGATATTTTCGATGCCATGAGGGGGGAGAAGAACGTCAAGTTTGTCAGCGCACCGACAGAGAATATACAGGCACGGTATGTGCATCAATGGCTGAAAGAGGACAAGCGAATGGAACAGGGCAGGAGCACGGCGATAGTGATGTGCGACGAGACGCTGCTGCAAACCATAATCCACTGCCTTCCCGAAGACATCCCTGCGGTGAATGTCACCACAGGCTACCCATTGTCGCAGGCGCCTGTAACGGCGCTTGTCGCCAGTTTCCTCGCACTCCATTCAGAGGGATATGTGGCTGACGGAAAGGTGTTCAGGCTGCGTTTCATAAATGCCGTGCTGTCACATCCATACTCAAAATATATTTCGCCCGGGGCAAGGGAACTGCGCTCAACACTAAACAGCAACCACAGGTATTTCCCGGGGGTAAAGGAACTTGTACTTGATGATGGGCTGTCGCTCATTTTCAGTCCAATGGAAGAGCATGAGGTAAGTCACAATGCTCAAACAGTCAGGCGCATGGCGGAAATCGTGAAACTGGTTGCAAGGAATTTTCCTACGGACGGGGAGCATAAAAACGGCTTCGCGGCGGAGTCCCTGTTCCGGACTTACACTCTGCTTATGCGCATTGTGTGCCTGATAGAGGACGGCGACCTAATCGTGACTTTCGACACCCTGCGCCGGCTGATTATGCAGATAATCGGCAGCACGACAATACCGTTCCACGGCGAACCTGCGGAGGGAGTGCAGGTGATGGGAGTCCTCGAAACGCGCAACCTCGACTTTGAGCATGTCCTCATACTGTCTTGCAACGAGGGGAACATGCCGAAGGGAATCAACGATGCGTCGTTCATACCGCACGCAATACGATATGGACACGGACTGACCACCATCGATAACAAGGTGTCTGTATATGCTTACTATTTCAACAGCATGATACAGAGGTGCAAGGACGTTACGATAGTGTATAACAACTCGACCGAGGGCGGCAAAACAGGAGAGATGTCCCGCTTCATGTTGCAGATGATGGTTGAGAAACCGGAAGCGTGGAAGTTGTCTAAAACAAGTTTGTCGGCAGGGCAGAATGCACTCGTGTCAAGGCCTGCCGGCATAGCAAAGGACGGAAAGGTCGCAGAGGCGATTGACGGGATTGACTCGTTCTCGCCAACGGCAATAAACAATTATCTTTATTGCCAGTTGCGCTTTTTCTACAATTATGTTGCAAAACTGAAAGAGAATGACGAGGCCGACGATGACAGCATCGACAACCGTATATTCGGACTTGTATTCCATGAGGCTTCGGAGGCTATATATAACAAGGTGAAGGATGGGGTGATAACAAGGGACATAATAGATGGACTTCTGAAAGACGAGGCCGGAATATCCAGAGCCATCGACGAGGCATTCAAGAAAGAACTGTTCAAAGTGGGCGGCAAATCGGATTTCAAACCGAAATACAACGGGATGCAACTTATAAACAAGGAGGTGATAAGGCAATATATCGAGGAACTCTTGCGTCTTGACAGGGAACTCACGCCATTCACGATAATGGGACTGGAGAGTGACGTTTGTGAGGACATAACGATAAACACCGCGCACGGAGAGAGAAAGATAAAGGTGGGGGGACGCATAGACCGCATCGACAAGGTGAAATACAAGGAGAAAGACAACGGGAACTGGAAAGAGACAATACGTGTTGTTGACTACAAAACCGGCGCGAAGGGCATAACAGTCCCGCTGTCCGGCGTGGATGATGTCTTTGACGCGACGGCAAAGCGTGATAGTCACCGCGATTACTATCTTCAGGCAATGCTTTACTCGTTGCTCGTCAGCAGGAAACATACCTATGGGAACACACCCGTGTCGCCCGCGTTGCTGTTTATTCAACATTCGCGTGCAGATGACACCAACCCCACGATTTATTTCAAGGACAAAAGGACGAAGGAATATATAAGCGACATTGCAGAGTTTGACTGCGCTTTCATGGAAAACCTGAAAAGGGTGATGGGGGAAATACTCGACACGTCAACCATGTTCATGCCTACGGAGGATAGGACACGATGCACGTTTTGCCCTTACTGTAAACTTTGTTGGTGAACGCATTTGGCTGTCACACGGGGGTGGGTAATTTCAGATGCTTATGTCAGTGTGGAAAGTTTACTTGGGCATTCCCTTTTGACTTTCATCGTTTCCGTGCGCGGCAGTTCGCTTACAACTATGAAATGGCGTGGTTTCCAGTACTTTGGCAACACGGTTTCACATGCGTGCCGTGCCTTGTCTGCAATGCTTTCGTCGCATCCCTCGATGACCATAACCACAACCTCGCCGAACTTTTCATCGCCGCGCTTAGTTATAAGGAAAGGCGCGCTGAAGTGCCTGGCAATGATGCGTTCCACCTCTTCCGCCTGTATCTTAACCCCTCCGGAGCATATCACGTTGTCCTTGCGCCCGAGAATGCGGAATTTCCTGCCGTCGGTGGCAAATTCCGCTATGTCGTTCGTCTTCAGTCCTGATACACCTGTGGCGTCATCGCTCACTGTCAGGCAACCGTCGCCTGCAAGCGACAGGCTGACATTGGCGAGTGGGGCATACCACTGTCCGCCGCCAATCCGCCTCAGCGCGATATGCGACAGTGTTTCTGTCATGCCGTATGAACTCCATGCCAGGCACTTGCAAGATGACAAGTCCTCCTCCAGCTCACTACTTATCGCACCTCCGCCGATGAGCAGGTTGGCAACATCATCAAGTCGTTTCCGGGATGTCTCATCGCGCAGCGTGTTCCAAACCTGCACCGGAACCATAGCAACAAAGTCATAGCCACCGTTGGTCTCTGCCAGCGGATTGCCGCAGGGTTTCACAATGTCGAGTCGCAGACCTCGTTCAATAGCCCTGACCGCCATCATCTTGCCGGCAATATAGTCGAGGCTCATGCATAGCAATGCCCTGTCACCACGCCGCAGACCGAAGAAATCGTTGGTGCGGCGGGCAGATGCCAGCATGTGTTTCTTCTTCACCATCATCTTCTTAGGAACGCCTGTTGAACCGCTCGTCTGCACTTCCATCCAGTCGCCGCCATTGTTCCACTCGTCGTAAAACTGCTTTATATCCATCATATTACTTCGTTGCAAATGCAAAAATACTAATTAAAAACATAAAGCAACAAGTTTCATTCTGTTTTTTCGTATCTTTGCAACAAATATTACACGACAAGCAATACTTATGAGGAAAGAAGACCTAAGAATAGTTTTCATGGGAACGCCGGAGTTTGCGGTGGCAACGCTGCAGGCATTGGTTGACGGGGGGTATAATGTAGTGTGCGTGGTGACGCAGCCTGACAAACCGGTTGGCAAGCACCACCACACGTTGCAACCGCCTGCGGTCAAGGTATGCGCCAGGCAACATGGCATACCGGTGCTGCAGCCGGAAAGGATGAAGGATGAGAACTTCCTGAAAGAACTTGGGGAATATTCTCCGGACGTGCAGGTTGTGGTGGCTTTCCGCATGCTGCCCGAGGTGGTGTGGGCCCTTCCGCGCTTCGGCACTTTCAACGTACATGCAGCACTGCTGCCGCAATACCGTGGCGCGGCACCTATAAACTGGGCGATAATAAACGGCGAGGAACGCACAGGGGTAACAACGTTCTTCATCGACCACGACATCGACACGGGGCGCATCATCATGCAGCGCGAAATGCCCATAGGACCCGAGGACAATGTTGAGACTGTGTATGACGGACTGATGAAGTTGGGCGCTGAAATCGCCATAGAGACGATAGACAGGTTGATTGAGGGCAACGGAGTGGTTGGCAGTATACCGCAGGAGCAAATGACCGATGCGGCAGGGAATCTTCACGACGCCCCGAAACTGTTCAAGGAAAACTGCATGATAAACTGGGAAATGAGCGCCGGGCGCGTTCATGACTTAATACGTGGATTGTCGCCGGTGCCCGGGGCATGGTCGCCGTTCGGCAGTGACGCGAGACATACAATCAAAATATACGGGTCGCGTGTCACAGGTGTGAAAACAGACATGTCTCCCGGAACTTTCTTCTCGCACCAAGGGCGGCTCATGGCATCGGCAGGAGGGGAAATGCTCGAACTCACAGAGGTGCAACTGAGTGGGAAACGGCGAATGGCAGCGAGGGATTTCCTTAACGGGATGAAGGCGAGTATTGAGGAGGTATGACTATTCAGCCGACAGGTCGGCAACCATCTGCCTGTACTGGCTGTAGAGATGGGCGCGCGCGACATAACCCTTCAGTTTCCCGAAAGAATCAACGACAGGCAGCATAGACGCATCGGTGGCGTCGAATTTTTTCATAACATCATACATGGTGTCGTTTTCGCCAAGCACTGCCGGCGGTTCCGTCATAAGCTGCGATACGTTGAAATGACTGTATAACTCTGTGCGGAACACGATATGCCTTATCTTAGTGACGTCAATCTCGCCTATCAGTGACCCTGCGTCGTCAACAACAGGGACGATGTTCATGCGGCTGCGGCTGATGAAATGGGTAAGCTTGCCGAGCGCCATGTCCGGAGGAACGGTGGTCACGTCACGCTCTATAACGCTGTCAAGGCTCATCATGGTGAGCGCGGCATGATCCGTGTGGTGTGTTATCAACTTGCCCTGACGCGCAAGCCGCATACCGTAGATGCTGTGTGTCTCAAATATGTTTATTGTCAGGAAGGCACATATACACACAATCATCAGCGGGATGAAAAGGGCATAGCCTCCCGTCAGTTCGGCGATGAGGAAAATACCTGTCAGCGGAGAGTGCATCACACCTGTCATTACGCCTGCCATGCCGAGGAGCGTGAAATTCTTTTCCGGAACATAAACTCCGATTTGGTACATGTTCCAAAGGCGGGAGAAGAAGAAACCGCCGAACGCTCCAACGAAGAGTGAGGGCGCGAATGTTCCTCCGCAGCCGCCACCGCCGTTTGTCGCTGCTGTGGCAAAAACTTTTGTCATCATAACAAGACCGATATACAGAACGAGCATTTCGCCGTGACCATAGAATATCGAGTTGTTCATAACCGTCTGCCAGTCGGCTTCGGTCTTGCCACCGAGCAGGATATTTATGCTGCTGTACCCTTCACCGAAGAGAGACGGGAAGAAAAATATGAGCAGCGACAGCACGATGCCGCCAAGTGCAAGGCGCGTCAAATAGTTCTTACCGAGACGTTCGAACACGCTCTCAAACATGCTTGAGGCGCGTATGAACCACAGGCTTAACAAACCACAGCAGACACCGAGGAGGATTGTGGCGGGGACACGATCGAGTGTCCAGCTGCCATCGAGGCTGAAATTGAACAGCGAGGCGGAGCCAGTGAATATATAGGTGAAGCATGTCGCCGTCACGGTGGAAATCAATATCGGGAGCAGTGACGCCATAGTCAGGTCAACCATAAGCACCTCAAGCGTGAACACAAGACCGGCGATGGGAGCTTTGAAAATACCGGCTATTGCCGCCGCAGCACCGCAGCCTACAAGCAGCATCATCGTCTTGTTGTCCATGCGGAACAATTTGCCAAGGTTGCTACCTATGGCGGAGCCGGTCAGGACGATCGGAGCCTCTGCGCCGACGCTGCCTCCGAAACCGATGGTTATGGCGGATGCGACGACCGAACTCCAGCAGTTGTGGCCTTTTATGCGGCTTTTCTTTGAACTTATTGCATACAGCACACGCGTGATGCCGTGGCCAATGTCGTCGCGGACTATATATCTGACGAAAAGCGACGTGAGGTATATACCGACAACCGGCAGGATGAGGTACATCCAGTTGGACGAGGTTATGTCGAACCCTGCGGTGAGCAGCAGCTGTATTTTGGATATAATCCAGTGAAGGGTATAGCCTGCGACCGCAGCGAGGAATCCCACCACGAAACTTAATATCAGCGTAAACTGTCGGTCGCTGATATGACGGCCGCGCCATTCAGTAAACTTCAGCAATATGCCACTGCCCATGCGTCAATATCCGTTATTTTCTTATTATGGTAACCTCTCCGTCTTCCTTTATCTTTATTATTGACGACGGGGTGTGCGGCTTATGCTCCTGTCGTCTTGAAAAGCACACATAGTCTGCCGCCTCGATAAGTTCCGGGGCTATGTCGCGGAAATTCTGTGCGGCAGGCTCACCGCTTATGTTGACACTCGTTGACACTATGGGCTTCTGGAATCTGTAGCAAAGTTCCTTCGAGAACGCCTCGTGCGTCACGCGCATTGCTATGCTGCCGTCGTCAGCAACAAGGTTGGGGGCAAGGTTCACTGCATTGTCAAGGATTACTGTGGTGGGCTTAACGGCATACTCCATTACCTGCCATGCCACCTCCGGCACGTTCCTGACATAACGCTGAAGCCTGGCCTCAGAGTCAACAAGACAAATGAGTGCCTTCGAATCATCGCGTTTCTTAATATTGAAAACCTTTGCCACAGCCTCGGAATTGGTGGCGTCGCAGCCAATGCCCCACACCGTGTCGGTGGGATAGAGTATCACACCTCCGTCCTTCATAACGTTTACAGCGTTCTGAATATCTTCTTTCTGTGTCATCCGAATGATATTGTTTTATACATCAAGTCAAAATATAAATTATTTGAACGGCAAAGTTATACGAAAAAAATGGTATTGCAAAGAAAAAAACTGACTTTTGATTTTCGTGTCCAAAAAGTTAAATAGTCGTTTTGAACCATTATGGGGAATTAAAATGTTTTGGTTCTTGTCTTTTTGGAGAAAAAAAACATGCTTGCCTACAACTGTATATCCAAACGTGTCGGGATCATACATTACATTTTTTTTATCGAGCATCCAAACATAAACTCTGCAACTACCTTGCATATATATTATGAATATATTATTATTGTTTTGATTATAACGAGCAGCAATGTTGTTCACCGTCTTTAAAAAGTTACAATGTATTATCCGATAGGATGGTAAATACACCTTTTTTATTGTTCTCTGTGAAAAGCAGGGAACAAATATCATAAGGAATATAGATATGATAAAGTGTTTCATTTTTTCTATTTTTAGTTGTTCTTGTTGCAGTAACAGTAAAGCCTTCCAAATTAACAGAATAATCTTCTATTTTTGAGTTGGGACCAAATGTGACATATTCTCCAATCTTAGGTCCATATATACCAAATGTTATTGATTGGTTGCTAATCTCTGTCATTTTTTTGGCAATAGGAATATCTCCATATTTACCTCCAATATTCGATGGAATAAGTACATTACTTGGATGTGAATGATAAAATGCACGCAAAGTATATCCATTTTTAAGTTGTTTGTTAAACAAATCAACCATACCAGACTCACTCTTTTCACAATGAGAAGTCGTTAGGTAATTCAAACCTTTTGCTCCCTCAGTACCTGTCTGCATAATACTCCATTCTACTGATGTATTCTTAGCAAAACTTTCAAATAACTGTTTGGCATGCTTATCTCCACGTACCTGATAAACATCGTATCTTGTTCCTCCATCTGTTTTCTGTCCCGAAGCCTTTTCGATTGTTCCATATTCAAATGATAAACTTTTTCCTTTTCCATTCGTCTCTTCCATCAGGATCAACTAATATTATCGGGTTATTCCTTGTATAGCAATAGATAGTAAGCCATGGCTTTTCCTCTGCAGATGGATCCACGCTCATCCACAGACTCAACTTCGGCTCATAGTACCTCGCACCATAGTAGTACATACCCGTCTCCTCGTCAAACTCCTTAGCGTTGAAGAGGTAAGGGGTGTTCCACGTATTGTTGCGCTCTTCGATGAATACTTCGCCGAACGGCACATACTCGATGTGCTGCGATACTTCGCCGTCCAAGTTGGTGATGTAACTGCTACTGCCCAAATGGTCAGGGTGGTAGTAGAACAGCATCCGCTCGTTAGTGCCAGCTTCGCCAGCTCTCGTCTTGACCATCGCCCTTGCCTGTGCTGCCTCCGGCGTGTCGTCATCACTGCTAAAGCCTTTGCCATTGACATAATCGGTATTGTCCACACCGTTGTATGGCAAATCAAATGTCTTGTAATTGTCCTTGATGGATTGTAACTGGAGGGCACTGTCCAAGATGGTCTTGCCGCCAGCATTGACTGCAAGGTTCTGTAGTCTGCGACGCTGTGGGTCGTAACTGTAGAACGTTTCCGCTCCGTTGCAATACTTCAGGTA
>QWCK01002797.1_pt1 | contig 20672 bp, 35 predicted proteins | sample 1972571 | NCBI WGS metagenome assembly QWCK01 (sample SAMN09866710, study PRJNA288562) | Human gut metagenome isolate term2_stool, whole genome shotgun sequencing... | isolation source: gut | host: Homo sapiens | place: USA: California | reverse complement strand
GCAGTTTGATTGGTGGCGTATAGGTTGGTTTGTTCGGGGGGTTGCTTGGGGGTTGTAGGGTTGTTTTTCATTGTGATTCTCCTTTTTGTTTTTTTTTTAATATTTAATAGGTAATTGAGATTGACAATATGCTGTAATTAGTTAAATATAAATCTCTACGCTTTTACTAAAAATCAACTAAATTATTTTTTCAAAATTAATTCATTTAAAGTATAGCACTTTATATAATATAGACTTTCTTTTCTTTGCTGATTTAATTGTCTTAAAATGTTTTCTACATATTCTAAGTCATTAAATACACCTACTATTTTAGGTTTTTGCTTATAAATATTTAATGGATTTTCAATATACACTATAATATAAATTTGTTTGTCTTTCATACTATCACCTTCCATACTATATATTTAATATTGCATTTATAGAATTTAGCAAGTATTTATCGAGCGTTTCTTTATAAAATGAATTATCGCTTATTGCTTGTGCCTCAATTATTCCTTTACTCGTGTCAATTATTACACAGCAATCTCCATCATCAAAAATTGCAAAATCACTTCCCAAATAATTTTTATTAATATTATAAGTGTGATGAATCAAACCATCGCAAATTAAATTTAAATTAAATCCATTTTTATCAATATATTTTAACATTTTCTTTACTTTTCTTTCTGCCCTATTATTTGCTTTATCCATAAATACTTCTCCTATATATAATTTTTAATTATTTTATTATTTTTTAAATCATTATAATAAAATAATTTTAATTCATTATTTTTATTATTTTTTGCTTTATTTTTATTAATTTTTTTAGTTTTTATTGGTTTTCTAACTGCTCTGCCATCAGGCGTAAAATATGTTTTATAATTTTGCTTTTCTTTTGATTTTATATTTATATTTTTATTTGATTTTATTATAAATGCAAAATCATAATAATCTTGTCCCATTATTTTGATAGCAGTTAAAAAATATTTTAATTTATTTTTATTATTATAATTAAAATTGCTTTTATTTAACTCCTTTAAATATTTAAAAGTTGTTGATTTATTATAAGCAATACTTTTTTCTAATTCATCATACCAAATAGTTGGAGTATATATCCATTTACCTAGTGAAGAATTAAATTTTAAATTATATAATCTTATATTGGGTATAATTTCGTCAACTATTTTTACTTCTGCTTCATTTTCAATATTTATACCATTATTAATGGTGTTTCCAATAATATAATTAGGTATTAATTTTTTAGGAATTTTATCTATTTTTATTATGAATTCACTAAATTTATTTTTATTAGATAATGATTTTACTTTTATAATAGTATTTTCATTTTTATTATCACTATAATTAGTGATTGAACATTTATCATAAATTTTCATTTAATTATTTACCATAAGCATTAATCAATAAATTTATTTTACTAATTAATTCATTAATTTTATCATATTTTTTATGTGTATAGCACTCTTTTATTTCATTTTCATGCATAACCATTATAATTTCATTATTTTTATTATAAAATGCTAATCTATTAGAGTCAATTTTACTAATATGTGTAATTGTACCTTTATTTAGCTTAAAATATAAATTACAATCTCCATATTTTGTTTGCTCGCTCCAATCAATAATTTCTTTAAAGTTTTCTATTATAATATCTTTATAATTGATTAATTTATCTGCATTATATTTATTAGTATGAATAGAACTAATACTATCTGGATAATTTGCTAAAACATTTATATTTTCTATTTTTATATTTATATTATGCTTATTTTGCTTAATTAAATCGTTGACAAATGCTACCTGTGTATAATCATTAATACAATTACTAAAATATTTAATTTCAACACCATATCTATCAAACATAAATACAACATCAGTCGAATTAGCTAAAAATATATTTTTACACTCTCGCTCTAATCTTTTATATATATTATTTTTTAACTCATTCATTAAAATATTAATATCATAATTTTCTTCTACATTGAAAGCATTATTATTTTTCTTTTTTACATCAAAATCTAAATTTAATGTTTCTATTATATTATTTGCTAAAATCATTATATTTTTATCATTAATTTTATTTAAACTATCTAATTCGCAATCGTTTGTTATTGCAAAATAATTTGTTTGCTTAGTTGTATAGTCTATACTTACTTCAAAATCTAATATAATTTTAAGTGTTTTATTTTCAGTTTCTAAATCATTTTTATCCATGCATTGACTAAATCTTTCATTATCAATATTTAATTTTATGCCTTCATCATCATAACCGCAAAAATCGTTATCATCATACTCATTATCTTCATAATTAAATTGAAATAATGTCAAATATGATAATAAGTCTAATAAATCATATCTATAACTATCATTTACTATATCATATATTGATTTATATAAGTGATATGAAATACCTCTAGGATCTTTATTTAATTCAATTTCTAATTCATCTAATCTAGTTTCAATTGTTTCATCATCATAAATATAATATTGGCCATTAGCATAAATTTGTTTAATTTTAATATCATTATCAAAATCTGAATATCCTATTTCACTTTCAATTTCTTTTGCTGTGGCTATCAATTTATCTTTCATTAATATATCATTTTTGTCTAGCATGTTAATTCTCCTTTATTTCCTTTGTTATTTATATTATATCACAATATTTGGAGAATGTAAACAATTTTTTGAAAAATAATTTAGCTCTAAACGGAGGAAAAGCCCTAAACTAAAATTTTAGCTTAAGGCCTTTAATGAAAATATCGCAAATAAGTAGCTATATAATCACCGTTAGACAGCTTATTTAAAAAAGAGAAAAAGAGCTTTTTTATTAATAAACTACCATGAAAAATGTTATTGTGTGGAGATAATAACTACTATAAATAAAAAGATATTGTTTTATAACTAAAATACAACTCCGAATTTATCTCCACATTTTTATTATATCATATATTTTATTAAATGTACAATTTTTTTAATCTTTTATTATATCAACATCTAAATATGGTTGAATTTCTAAAACAATTTTAGGATTTATATCTAATTCTTGACCTATATTATAATCTTCTAATAATTCATGGTATACTTGCATTTCTGCTGATTTTAAAGATTTATTAATAAATTCTTTATCAATTTCATTAATATCAATTTCTTTATTTATTAGTAAAGTATAATTTAAGTCATTAATTAATTTTAATTCCAAGTTTGGGCTGTATAAATGATTAAATAATATTTCTATAAATTTATTATCCTTGGTTAAGTAATAATTAATTCTAGCCAATATATAAATTAGTTCATTTTCATTATAATTTGAGATAGAATTTTTATTTATATATTTTAAATACTCGCAAATTTTATTTTTATTATAAATAAGTTTTAATTTAATATTTTCTTTCATTTTATTACTCTTCAACTAATTCCATAGTTCCTTCCATTAAATCTTGATAATTTTCTACAATACGCCAGCCATAATCTTCATTAATTGTTATATTATATAAATCTATATCTAATTCCAATTCTTTATTTTCATAATATAATCTATCTATAATACTATTAGTTACTTCATAAGCTAATGTATCTTCAAGCATAATAGGATCTAATTTATCACTTATATCTTCATCACTAATTATTTCATAAGTTATATCATTACATCTTCTTATTTCAACTTTAGTACCTAAATTATTTTCAAATTGTTCTTCCATGAATTCAATAATAGCATCTCCATATATTATGTTATTTATTTTTTCAACAAATTCTGGAAGTATGTAATCATTTAAAATTACTACTATTTCATTTTTAATATCAGCTAAAGTATCATCAGCATTATCATATATATTATCTATTTCTGCGGTGTATATGCTATAATCATCATATTGATTTTCAATACTATGAGCGCATTTTTCTAAAATAGAATCACTATTAGATTCTGCTATAGTATCAGCTATATTTATATTTTCACTTTTTAGCTCATTTACATCTACATATAAGCCAAATTTTATTTTATAGTTATACATTATTATTCGCTCCTTTACTATATTTTTTATTAATATTATTATATCATATTAATGTATAATTTTGTAATGGAAATTTAGCAACAAATAATTGCTATTATATGGTGGCAGTATCGCAGTTTGCAAATTTTGCTGTGTCAGGATATTTTTTCCAATAATGCTGCGGCAATTTGCCATGCATATCTAAATTTGTGCTTTTTATTATTTTTCCATTATTTAATAATTGTATATAATGTACTTTACTGTGTTTTGCCTTTTTATTAGCTGCTATATTTTCTTCGCCAATACTATATAAATTATGATTAATTAGTATATATTTTTTATTTCTTTTAATAATATTTTCCCAAAACTCCATATAAAGTGTACTCATTATTTTTCTCCTATTAATTTATTTAATAAATTTAAAGTAGTCAATTGACCTATATCTTTATTATAACCTAAAACGTTAATATTTAACTTTTTAATTGAATCATAGTCAATATCTCCGCACAATTTACCATTTTTAAATTCCATACCAGCATCAATAAAATATTGATTTTCTCTAAAATAATCTATATTATAATAATTTGCTTTACCTATTGCAGTAATAAAAATATCACAATTTTTAATAAATTGTTTTTGATTAATAGATTTAGAATTTAATAAAGTAACTGTTGCTTTTGCGGAATTTAAATATAATGCTAAAGGTTTGCCTATTATATTAGTCGAATTAGCAATTACTATATTTTTACTTTTTAAATCTATATTATTAAATTCCAATAATTGTATTATAGATTGCACTGCGCATGGTAAATTTGCAAAATCTTTACTCATTAATTTACCTAATGATTGATAAGTTATACAATCTAAATCAATTATAGTATTATCTATATTTTCTTGTAAATAATTAATATTAGTATTAGAATTTAATGGCTGCAATAAAATAAAGCCGTTAGCTGTTGACCTATTAATTCTATTTGCAATTGAAATTTCACTTTCATTTTCATGACAATTTATACCAATAAATTCAATATTATATTTATTGCATTGTTTTTCAATCATATTTTTATATTGCATTACTTCTTTATTTTTAGATTGACTTATTACTAATATTGATATGTCTTCATTATTATTTATTAAATTATTTTTTAATTTTTCTTTTAAAGCATTATTTTCTAAATATATCATTTATCAATATCCTTTCTAATTTTATAAATATTGTGAATATACATAAATATCATTGATTAACCAAGCTAATGTAATTAATACTTTTACAATAATTAAACTTATACCTAAAAAACAACCAAATTGTATAATTGGATGCATTCTATCATAGTTCCAAGTATAACCTCCAAATAAATAAATATCATTTTTCATTCTCTTTTTTCTTTTTAATTTTCTTTTATTATTTACTTTTGCCTTTTCCATAAAAATCTCCTTTATTAAATGTTATTATATGATTTGTTAATTATATTATATCATATAATCTGGCTAAAGTAAACAATAAATTGAAAATTTTGGGCAAAATAAAAAAAAGATAGCAACTTAATACTATCTTTATATGATTTTATTCATTTTCTTCTTCAAATAAATCTATATATTTTTGTTTTTCACGCATATACTCGATAAATAAATAAGGATCATTCATGCCGTCCCAAATATCGTCATGCGATATTGCACTCTCTCCATCTACACTTAGTTTAACAAACTTATCATCTGTTCTGTAGGCATTACTATCATTTACAGCTACCACTACTTGCCAAAAAGAATTAAAAAAATTATTAAAAAAATCTTCATCGTTGGTATATAAATAATCATTTACATAATTATTATAATCGCAAAATTCATTATAATAATATAATAAATCCCCTTCAGTAGTATTAAATTTTAATTCTTTTTCAACAAAATTTCTATAATCAACATTATTTATATTCATCTTATCTACTCCTTTAGTTAACTTTTATCTTTTTATATTGCTTGCTACTAATACCATTACTATTAATATATTTATCAATTTCTTTATCAGTAAATTGCGCTATAAAGTTATTGTTATTATTTGCATAACAAAAATCTTCTAATGAAATAGCTTTATCTTTTATATTATAAGCAAAAAATCTATTAAGTTGATTTTTATTAATATTAACACTTTCTAATTTATATTTTTCAACTTTATTTTTTAAATTTTTAATAGATTTATCATTTTCTCTATACTCTAAAGGTGTTCTTAAATATTGATTAAATATTCTCATAACTAATACCAAGGTATTAGTATCTAAATGAATAGCTGAGGTATCATAATGAATGTTAAATTTTCTAGGTCTATTTAAATTAAATCTAATAAATTCATCATTCATATATTTAATTGTGGCTAAGTCTTTATTTAATTTTTTAATTTCAAAATTTTTACTAATTTCGTAAAGCTTTTCATTAAATTCATTTAATGTTAAATTTTGAGAAAATTCTATTTCTTCTTCCATTGTGTATAAATCATCTTTAAGTTTATCTAATTCATTTTCACAATATTCTAAATAATCATCATACATTGATAAATCGTTACTATCAAGATATTCATATTCATTGTCATCGTCAATTTCTATTTTCTTAAAATCAATTACTTGCATAAAATTTCTTTCTTCAGTGCCAGTGCTTATTGTTTGTATTAATAATTTAAACACACCTTGCTCAGCCTGACTATATTTTATATAATTATCATATACATTATAATCAATAAAGTCATAATTTTTTAGATTTTCCCTATCTACAACTTCAATTACTAAATAATTATCGCTGCATATATTATCAACATTTATTACATTTAAAATTTCTAACACAGGTGTTTGTATTATTTGCTCTTTTATTTCTGTATTTATTATGTTTGTACTTAATTCGTCATAACCAAAATATTCATTATTATCCATACATACTCCTATAAATTATTCACTATCCCATAAATAAACAATTGATCTATATTACTTTCATTTTTCTCTAGCCAATCAACTATGATTTTATCAAAATCATAATCATATACGCCTTCATACCAATCCATACATTTACCCCGCCATGGATTGCCTAAAATATCTGAATCATTAACAGCTTCAACTATTTCATCAGGTAAATTATTAGCTTGACTTCCACCATAATAAATATTTAATACTTGCTCTTCAAATATTTTATCATCAGCAAAATTTACTAAATATTCAAGTTCTTCTTCATTTAATATACCAGTATCTGATAAAACTCTATAATAGGCATATTTTTCGCCCAATATATCCCAAGGTTTTATACCATTATTTTTACATTTTTCAATAATTTCAATTAATTTATCCATAATAATTTTCCTTAATGGTCTACAATATCAATTGTCAAATCACTTTTCATAAGCTTACCCGCATCATAATCATTCATTCCTATACCAATAAAATAGTTCAAAAAGTCTTTATAATTTTTATTGTTAGATAAAATTGGCTTTAAGTATCTATTCATAGTATATTCACTGAGTAATGTATTTTCAATCCTTGAATTAATTAATGAATTTATGTCTATCACTGCAATATTTAATAATTTTTCTACACCTTTTTTAAATTCATCTTCATTAAAGGATATATTACCCTTAGAATATAAATTAAAATTGAAATTATCAAAATTTGTATAATTAGCAACGTCATATATTTCTACGTCAGAATCCTGTTCTAATATTAAATGTTTAATATCGTTTAATATCATTTTACTTTGGTTTTCAATTAAATATTGCATGTATTTTATAATTTGATCACATAAAGTTTGAAGATTACCTAAAACATAATAAGCATTAACATTATCTCCATCTATTGTTTTTAAATCATATTCTTTAATAGCTGTTTCAAGTGCATAATGTAATTCATCATATAAATATGTGTCAAAATCGTCTAATATATTTTTCATATTAGTATCAACAGTAATTTCTTTATGCATATATTTTTTCCTTTACATTATTAAAATTATTTACTTTAGATTTTGCTAATATTCTTCTACTGCATTGCCACCAGCAAAGCATTACCACATGTTATTCTATCATTATCTTCTTCAAAGCTTGGCACAAATACTATTACATCCCAACCATCTTCTACTAATGGTTTTTCAAACTTTTCATATACATCAAAATCTTTTACTATTTCGTACTTGTTTTCTACGGCTCGTTTAGTTTCATGAATAGGGGTTATTTTAACAACAAATTTTTCTTTATTAAAGTATCTATTCATCTTATCGACACTAAGATCGCTTTCTGATGTTACAGCAAAATTTAATGTGTATTTCCTGCCTATTGGGTCTGGTAATTTTTTAGCTAAATCACTAATTTCTTGAAGAGATAAACTTTTACTATCAAAAGCTTTATTTCTATCTTCTTCATTTAAGGTATTTATTGAAAACTGTAATCCTAAACCACCATTCCAATTATTGTTTTTTATAAGTGCTGTCCACACTAACAAAAATTCTTCAAGTCTTTTATTATCTTTTGGTAGCATTGTAGACACTACTGGGTGATATTCCTTAAAATGTTTGTTGGCAAATTCTCCTACTACTTTTGCTGATTCTATAACATTAAAGTTGAAAGTAGGTTCTCCCATTCTAGCATAATGAACATTAAGTCTTTGACCATCTTTTACTCCACTTAAGGCTATACCTGTCGATATTTCAGAAATTAATTCAGCAACTGAAACATTTCCATGAAATCCTAATTTCGGACAATCACAAAAATTACAGTTCATAGGACAGCCTTTTTGTGATGATACAGTCACTACCAACTTATCGTTCAAATCAACCTCTGTATTTTCCACTTTTTCTATTTTCTTTTTGTAACCTAGGAAATCAGCCTTTATGTTATTTTCTTTTCCGTAATCTCCAACATATAAGTATTCTAAGTTCAAATCTGTATCAGATACAATTTTCCCTGTATGCGTTTCTGTTATTTTTCTCATTAATTACTATTTCCCCTTATATATTTCTTATTTTATTTGTGTTTAACAATATTTTATTTTCAGCAGTTAGGGCTGCTAGCTCGATTATTTGCTGCAATTCTTCAGCGCAACTACATGCTGTTTTAAAATCTTTAAATTCTCTTGGCATAATATCTTTATCCATAGTTACTAAATTACTTACTTCAATTTGATAGTATTTATTACCATCAAATTTATCAACAATTATCAAAAAATCATATTCTCCAAAAAATCTAATGTATCCTGAAGTTTTATATACTTTACTCATTTTCTTTACTCCTACATTATCAAGTTATTTATATTTAAATTTTGATATAATCTAAAATACACTACAATCCAAATTATAATAATTAATGGAATTAATCTCCATGCTAATTTAATTGTGTTAACAGTTGTTCTAATTGCAAATAAACATATAGTAGTACCTATATATAATAATTTTGTTAGTAAAATTTTATTAGTACCTACCATTGGAGCTAATATTGTAAATAATGTTAGAGTGACTAATGTATGCAAAGTTAAATTAATTAAAGTATTGGTTTTATTTTTATTGAATATTAATCTTTTAACATAATATAATATTGGCAAACTAATAATAGATGCACTAAAAAAATCTAAATTATTTATTAAATTATCTTTTAATATTGTTATATAGTTCATTTAATACCTATTATAAAATTTGTGTATCTATTGATGAATCACAGTCTACAGATATAATACTTTTAATAGCTTGTATATTTATTGGAATTGTTACATTTAAACTAGTAATAATATTATAAGGTTCAATTGAATTGACTGCTTCTTCAACAAAATCATCTATTTTTTTATTATAAATTTCATCAATTAACTTATACAATTCATTCATAAAATTATCTTGTTCAAAATTATTTTCTTTTGTAATGATTTTAATGTCGTCATCATCCATAGTATATATATCTGCTTTACAAGATGTGCATAATTTATGCATAAATTTTTCAGATCTACTTTCTTTATATAAATAGTCATTAACTAATGGCGCCAAATGGTCATAATAAAATTCAAAATAAAAATTAAAAAAATTGTCCAATATTTGATCGTTTAAATCTGTTGCTGTAATTAAAGATTGGTTTGTTTCTTTAAGTTCTTCTTCAATTTTTTCTTTACATTTATCCAAATCTTTAATTACTGAATCATTTTTAAGCAGTCTCTCAGCAAATCTATCAGTGTCTGGATATAAAAATATATTATTTAAACTAATTTTATAAAATTGCATTTATTTCTCCTTATAATTTTATAATTTCTATTACTTCTATTGGTTTTATCCAATACATATTGTTTGTAGTTATGATTTCAATATAATCAGCATAATCTGAATTTAATTGATTTATTATTTGTTTTAATTGTGTTTCATCAGCTTGTATTATAAATTCATCATCTTCTGTTAATATTTTTATTCTATTCATCTGTTTTATATTGTGTTATTTTAATATCTAAGCTACTATATTTTTGTATAATTTTAATTAATTGTTCAAATACTTCATTTAAATTTATTGTATAGCTAATATTATTTTTTAATTGCAAATCAAAATTACAATCAAAGTTATTTATATTAATAAAATATGTTTCATTTTTTTCTTTATTATAAGCATTTTTTATTATATTTTCAATATTTTTATTATATATTTTATATTCATAATCAAAACTAAATTCTTTATCTTTTATTTCTATATTTAAAAATTTATCCTTTTTAATTCTTAAATTATTTATTAAATATAATATATAATCATCTTCTAAGATTTGTATATACTCTTTATGCGTTGCATTATTATATAATTCGGCTTTAAATATTTTAATTTGATTATTACATATATTATTTAATTGTTTAATTATATCATAATATAATTCATTTTCATTATAAATATTATCTATATTAATATTATTTTTAAATAAATATTTGGTTATGCTTTGCAAAATAATTATTGAATTATAATTTATTAATTTTTTAATATTATTATTTATACTTTTATCAATATAAATTATATTATCAATTTTAGCAATTGTTTTATACATCATATTGGTCCTTATTATTCTATTTCTTTTAATTCATAATTTAATTTAGGGCTAAATATACTAGCTAATTCACTTAAAGTAAATTCTATTTTTATCGGAGTATAACTTAATACATCAAGTTCAACAACGATATTTAAATGCCTAATCCAATAATTAAAATATTTAACTATTTCATCATTTATATAATTATATATAGTATCTATATTTTCATTACTTTTAAATACTATTGCATTATCACATATTGCAATTAATTTTTTATTAGGTGCTTTACTTACTAAATCGCCAGTATCAAGTACATAAAGCTCAATAAATAAACTATATAATAAATTAAATATATCGTCAAAAGCTATATTTAATTTCCAATAAATTTCTTGCAAAAATTCATTAAATTCTAAACTAAATTGTTGACTTTCAATTGTAATAGGTTTTTTATAAAAAGTATTAAGACTTTTGAGTAATTTTATTTTATAATTTTTAGCTAAAATTAAAGCAAACTTATGCATTAATATTGCGCTTTTATCAAAATTATCAATATCTAAAATTAATTTATAAGTTTTTTCTTTATTATACATTAATTATTCCCCAATACTTATACTATAGCTAACCATAAAATCATTTGGCAAATAATCTATATCAATTTTTGTATTATAGATTATATCAGTGCCATATAATAAATCAGTTTCTTCTATATTATTATCGACATATCTAAATATGTCTTCTTCCATTATATAAGTATTAAGAACATCTTCTACTAAAGTATTAATATCATCTTCAATTTTGTATGTGAAATCATCATCTATATCATATTCTGCATTTAAATCTTCATTATCTAAATCAATATTAACTACAATTTCCCCTGTGTCAGAGCTAACAAATTCTAAACCGCTAATACCAGAAGATAGGAAGTCTTCAATCATTTCTGGCAAATAATCTTTAACATCATTTTCTAATTGTTTTACCAAAAAATCATACAGCACTAAATATTCATCATAGGCATTATTATAAAAAGCATCTAAATATTCTTCATCATAATCATCTATCGAAACAGTATCTTCACTATATTCGCCTTGCTCTAATTCTCTGCAATAATCTTCAACTTTTGATGTTATTATTGAGAAATTGTCAGCAAAAAACTCATTCATTCTCTCATTTGCAAACTCATCTCTACTAACTAATGGTGTAAGTTTAAAATTTATAATTTTTTGCAATGTATTATTCATAATTCCCTCCTATTTATATTATAACATATTTTAAATTAATAGTAAAACTTTATAAATCATTTACTACAATGTCATAATTTATGTCAACAACTTGTGTAATATAATCTTCATTTAATCTAAAACTAAGATTACCAAAACTAATTAAATCTAAATCAATTCTTTTCATATAATCTTCACATCTTAAATAACGTTCAATTATTTTATCGGCAGACATTCTTACTATAGAATCAACCCAACCATAATTACCAGTAATTGATTCATAATCAATTGATAAATCATATAAATTTATACTAGTAAATCCTAATTGTCCTGGAACATTGGATTCGTAACCTATATCTGCAAATAAATCTCCATTTGTTAAATCATAATTTATTTCATTAGCAATCAATTCAAATATAGCAGTATATTCTCTTTCTGCTTTATCTTGTAAACCATCAAAATTTATCGTTCTATCATTATAATATTGTCTCGCTACATCATCAGTTGTTCTTTTAGCTAAGTCTCTGCTTATTTTATCTATATTATATGTGTTTGGCATTATATCAAATTTAAATCTAACTTCACATTCATATATATCCATATATTTTCTCCTTTTATACAATAAAAAATGCTAAGACCATATAATCTTAGCATTTAACTACATAATAATTATTCTTCTATAATTTTTGTAGTATCAAGAACTCTTCTTAATGGTCTAATTTTTACTACATCTCTTGCTGGAACATTAACTTTTTCACCAGTTTGAGGATTTCTAGCTTCTCTAGCTGCTTTATTTTTATGTTCAAAAGTGCAAAGTTTTTCAATTCTAACATTTTTGCCTTCATCTAAAAGTTCAGCAATTCTTGAATATAACCATTCAGAATATTTCCAAATAGATGCTTTAGTAACTTTATAACCATCTTCATTTAATTTATTATACAATTCATCATAAAGCATATAGTGCATAATTGTATCAACTTCACTATAATTTACTTTATTTGCTTCTTTTACTTCTTCTTTAATTTCCTTAACTTCTTCCATATAATCTCCTTTTTCTACATCGTAAATATTCTAAATATTTATCATCATTGATATTTGGCTTTATCCAGTTTTCATTTTTAATACCAGTAAAGCCGTTTCCATCGTAGCTAGCTGAACAAATTTGTAAGCTATTATTATTTTTCTCTAAAAAATATTGAATATCCTTAAATTTATCATCACTACAGATGGAAACATATTTATTTTGACGATTTGTTTTTGTCAATTTTTTAAGTCTTGAATGAATGTTAGTATCTTTAGACTTAATCAATAAATAAACTTTACTCATTTCTTACTTTATGCTTTTTTGAATTTACTTAATTTATCTTTAGCATTATAATACATTGCTGGTAGCATTATTGGTAGCATAGTTAATTCACTTGGCGCATATTTTTCACCAAATTTCATAAATAAGTTTCTACCAGCTACTATAGCAATAATACCAATTAAGATAGCACCAGCTAAGTATAAAGAACCTTCTTTCCAATCATGCTTTGAAAATTTAGTAATAGCATGAATAGCTGCGACAATTGCCATAGCTGTACCTACTAATGTTGCAACAGCAGTAAGTATTATTAAAATACCGTCCTTTTGTGTATTTACCCAATTGGCTAAATTATTAAACATATAGTAACCCCCTTTTATTTAATTTTAACAAATAATTTATAATAACTTAGATAGATTTATTTAACCTATCATACACATACTTAATATTTTAAATATATGTATGATATTTTAAATAAATTTTAATATTAATAGCACTTAACTTACAGGAATATGTTATCTATAATGTTTTGATATTGACTTGTTTATTTAAAATGGATTTAATAAATTAAGCACTATTAATATTTAAGAAAAATTATGAAACACGATTTACGGATTATATTTTAACCCGTGCTAATTTACTTAAGAAATTTTTTTATTATTGTTGTGTCGTGATAATTTAATCTTATAAGGTAGGACTTACAATTGTCCTTTCTTTTATTTTTATTATTTTTATTGAGATAGTTTAATCTTATAAGATAGGACTTAATAATTGTCCTTCTTTTATTTTATTATTTATAAATTTTATTATATTAACTTTTTTTTTTGTAGAAATTTTTAGGAAAACCACTATGCCATAGTTTTTTAAACTAGTTCCATATTTGTTTATATATTTTGTCAATTTCTTAAGTAAATTAGTATGTGCTAAAATTTTATGCTGATTAGTTTAAGAATAATAAAATAGTCCACATATTTTATTATTCTTTTATTTTAATACTAATCAACAATTCGTTCTCGGGTAAGTTCTCACACATCGGGTGTAAAGTGATAATTAATGATTTATATTAATTATCAGTGATGCCTTAAAATTTCTTTTTTATTAACGTCTTACCTAAATTTCAATATAAATTCAAAGAATATGAAGTTCCAATATTACCTAATGAAATTGAAAAATTAGATATTATTTGGGAACCAAGATATATTTTTTTAAGGCATCACTCATAATTAATACTTATTTGTATATTTATATTATACCGCATTTTGCTGAAAAATAAAAACTTATGTATACATTATATTTAATTAGTTTTTAAGTGATGATATTTTCATTAATAATACCAGAGTAAATATGTTTGGGTAAATACTATATTTAAAGTTATTATTTGTTATTAATTCATCATTTGCTAAGTATAAATACACTGGTATTATTAATCTATTTTACTTTTAGATATTAATTTTATTATCTACCTCCTTTATTTATTATTTTATGGCGGTGAGAGAGAGGCTCGAACTCTCGTGTCAAAATAATTGACCTAATTGGTTAGCAACCAATCCTCTTCACCAACTTGAGTATCTCACCTTGTATTATTTAACTATTGAAACAGTTGTAGCTAAATCATTATATAGCAATAATAATTTATTAAATTTATTTAACAATTTTTCTTCATTAATAATTGCATCTTTTGAAATATAACCTAATACATTATTTTCTTCATCTATAAAAAATGCAGTACTATCTGTCTCATTTGCTATTATATTTGTAGCAAGTTTTAATGTATTATTCCCAAAAATTAAATTAAACTTATACATATAATCAAAATTAATTATATCCGCAAAATAATCTTTGAGTAATATATAGCATTTGTATGAATTTGGAATAGCATCAGCATTATCATAATTAAGTGTAATATTAAATTTATCACAGCTTTCTTGATAATTATATAATATTTCATGTAATTTAACATAACTATTTAATTTTAACTGACCACTTTTAATATCACTCATATTATCTCTATCCATTATATTCATTTTCTTAATACCATAAGCATATAAATCAGCATTTAATGATAAAACTTGCTTTTTAATATTAAAATTTAAAATTGGTTGTATATTTGCTTGAGCATGCAAATAAAATCTATTTATCTCATTGATTTTATTTTCAAATATTTTCATTTGCTTTAATAATGGTAAAATATATGAATCGTTATCAAAGTCTTTCATAATATTTTCATCTATTTTAACACCAATTTCATTAATCTCCATTAAAACTTTAAGTATATTTTTATTTTCTACTTCACTAAAAATTCTTGGTTCTAAATCAAATTCATAAGAAGTTAATTTTGGATTTGCATTATTATATGTTTCAATAATAAATGTCAAATCATTTTCATTATAAAATTCAGCAATTTCTGAATCGTATGACTTAAGTATAGTATAATCATTAAAATAGCCAGTTGATTTATTATATAAATTTGGATGATATTTTTCTAAATAATCTATACCATGTTCACTCAAAATTATACATATATTATGGAAATCAGTTAATTCTTTAACTTTTTCTTGTAAATCAAAAAATATAGCAAAACTTAATTCACTAATTGGTTTATTTAATTGAAAATAAATAATTTCATTATAAGTATATAAATCATCAAATTTTTTATTATTACTACCAACAAATCTTTTTGTATAAGATTTTCCTGAAAATATATTGTCATAGTTATCAAATATGCTAACTAAATTATTAAACATATCATCTCTTATTAATGAAATTGCACTCATTTTCTAATTCCTCTCACTAAATTTTTTATAATATTTCTATAAAATCTTCTAATATTATATCTAATTTCTCTTTTAACTTCACTTTTTAATAATTTTCCTAATGTTTGCATTTTAGTTCTCCTTTATTTCCTTTGTTAATTATATTATACCACAATATTTGGAGAATGTAAACAGTTTTTTGGGAAAAATTTAATAAATAATGTAAAAAATTAATAAAATAGCTGATAAATTTAGCAAAATTTGTGAAATAAACAATGCATTGACAGCAAAACAATGTTTTTCTCCTTGGTCAAACTCAGCATAAATTTGTTTTTGTAATTTTGATTTATCTATATTATCTATATTATTTTCCCATTTATTTAATAATTTTTTAATATTAACATAATTATCACTTATAGTAGAAGAAATATTAAGTAATACTATGCCATTTAACACTACTAATATTAAACCTATTGACAAAATAAATTTAAAAATTAATTTAATATTATTTATTTTAAAATATAAATAAGCTGTAATTAATAAATATATTACTACAAAACCGCAATTTAATTTATTTATAATATCATTTAATTTTAAAAAATTTATATCCTTTTTATTTAATTTTAATTCTTTAAAAATTCCATTTAAATATTTATCATACATCATTTTTTCAATTCTCTATCAATTTCATTACCTATTTTTTTAAGTTGATCTTTACTTTTACTCAAAATCAAATAAGTAAATGCACCTATCAATACTCCAAACATTGTTGAAAAATATGTTTTTAAAATTTTCATAATTGTCTCCTTTTATTTATATCCAATAATTTCTTTATCAACAAATTCTACCAATTGCTCATCAATATTTGCTAAATCATATAAATATGTTTCATCTTTTCTTGGATTTATAATGCCTAAAAAATTAACATTGCTAAATTTTTTAGGATTTGATTTCATGCCTAATCTCCAATATATTAATAATTGCATAGTATGACCTTTATCAATATATCCTTTAATATTTTTCATATCCCATAGAATATTAGGAGATAAATAATCAGCATCTCCATTTATAATTTGTTTAGTGTATGCTCCTTTAAAAGAAAATCCGCTGTCAATTATTCCACCATATTCATCAAATATTTTCAAACTTCTATTTACTAATTCTCTAATTTGATTAATTGTTTGTTTATCTGGATTTATATCATCTATACCAGTAAAATCTAAAGCTGATCTTCTATGAGCCACTTCAAACACTGCTAATTTACAAGCAGCAATAATTACACTATCATTAAAACTTAAATCTAAATCGTTAAACAATTCATTTGATAATTCAATTGGATCAAAATCACTGCCAAATTGATTTTTTAAAATTGCTCCTAATGGTGATTGTAAAGTTAAATCTAAACTTCTTATACCTAATAATGGTATAGCAAATGCTAAATTTTTATCTTTAGTTATTTTATATCTAACTAAATAATCTACTGCTAAGCCCACTATAACAGGAGATATATTTTCATTGTTATTACTAATATATTCTCCGCCAAAATTTTTAGTTTCAAAATCAACTCTCTTTAAATATCCGCCTCTAGGTTGTTTTAAAGTTTTGGCACATTGGCTGACTGTTAAACTTAAATTTTTATTATTATTTTCTAAAATATCCATTTTATCCTCTTTCTATCCAATCATTTTTCCAATTATCATAGTTATTATAGTTGGCGTCAAATTGAAAAGTATGCTCATACCAATAATTTGGGCTCCATATTCAAAATTATGAAACTTATTTCTAAAATACATAATCATCATAATAAAAATACTATAGAAGGTGAAAAAAATATGAGAATTATGTATAAACTCATAAGTTGAAAAAATTAAAAATGAAGTGATTGAAATACCATAAGCTACCATTATAAGTTTTTTCACATCTCTATCAAATAGTATATAATCTGCCCAAAGTTTATCGATTTCCTTAAAAGCTGTGAAAACTACGTATCCGCCATAAAATAAATTTAATAATATGCCAATATTAACAAATAACATATAAATCTACCTTTCTTTTTATCTATCATGCGTTGCAACAATGTCCAATATGAAAATTGCTATCATAGCTATAATCATTGTAGATATTGCAGCTATAAAAAGTATATTAGCAAAATAATTATCTCTAATATCTATTATTTGCTTATTTTTAACTGCTTGTTTTATAAGTTTTTCATTTATATTTTTATCTAAATAATTTGCATAACTTATATCTTTATCTATTACAATTTTATAAAATATAGTAAAATATTTTATTTCATCATCAATACTTGATAAATATTTTTTAATTTCTACATCATTATTTTTTAAAAAATCATTTAGTTTAATTTTAGTTCCATCAATAGAAATATATTTATATCCATTTTCATTATACCATTCTAGCATATCATTTATTTTTTGTTTATCAACCAAATCAATTTCATTAAACTTTTCATTTTTGATTTTATTATATGTTTTATCTAATAAATTATCTCCAATAAAAAATTCAATTGTATTTTCATCTATAGTTTCAATTTTAGTTGTTGCTTGTTCATACTCGCTTGTGTGTTTGCTTTTAAATATCATAATTGCAGCAAATGTAGATACGATAAAACCAATAATGATAACTGGCGTTATTAATTTTTTTCTTGTTTTATAGTCTAATTCTGTAGTCATAATATTTTTCTCCTTAATTTTTTTTTTTATATAAATTATTAAAATTTCCCAAACGCTTTGTCATTATATTTTTGCTTTGCATGTTCTATAGTGTCAAGTATACGAATTTCTAACATAACTATAACAGCTGTAAGTGTCATAATTATAAAACTTATATCAGGAAGATTTTTAAGTCTAGTTGTTGTGATTTGTTTATTTGCCATAGCTTGTTTTATAAGTTTTTCATTTATGTTTTTATCTAAATAATTTGCATAACTCATGTCTTTATCTATTACAATTTTGTAAAATATAGCATAGTATTTTGTTGCACTATTATCAATACGTGGTAAATATTTTTTAATATTTGCATTATCGCTTTTTAAAAAATTGCTTATCTCAATTTTAGTATCATCAACACAAATATATTCATAGTTATACTCAAATTTATTATAATATTTTAATATATTATTTATCTTTTGTTCATCAACTAAATCAATTTCATTAAACTTTTTATTTTTAATCTTATTATATGTTTTGTTTAATGCGTTATCTCCAATAAAAAATTCAATCGAGTTTTTATCTACAGTTTCAATTTTAGTTATCATTATTTTATAATCGTTTGGATGCTTATTTTTATATATTATAGCTGTAATGATTGTAGATATAACAAAGCCAATGATAATAAATAATATCATTAATCTTTTTTTAGTTTTATAGTTTAATGCTATAAACATAATATTATTCTCCTTAAATTTATTTTATTATAAATCATTAAAATCTCCGAGAACTTCATCATTATATTTTATATTTTCATTTATTTGTTTAATTTCATCTGTAATTTCTCGAAGCCTATATTCATAAAATTCTTTATTGAATTTTTCAGTTTTTAATTCTTCTTTATAACTATTTTGCAATCTTATACAATCATCCAAATAGTCTTCTTCTGAGTATAAAGTCATTGATATTCTTGGCTCTAAATCTGCCCTTAACATTTTTCCGCAATTAGGGCATTCAATTAATTCAGCATTTTCATTTCCAGTTATTTCTGATATTTCAAATACATCATTCACTTCTATTTCATGGTCACAATATGGACAATAATCAAATTCCATTATAATTCTCCTTTTAAATTTTTTGTAGTATATTGTTGTTCTTGTTTTAATGTTTTGTTTAATTCTCTGGTTAAGTAAAATTTAGCTTTAGCTAAATCTTTTTCCTTTTCTTCTCCATCCTTTTTGCCTGCTCTTACAACATATTTAACTACATTACCTAAATTGAAATTTAAATCAAAAGCATCTGTTAAATCTAACACTTCTATTCCATCACTTTTATAATAATCTGGTCTAATTGTGTCATTCATCTAAAACTCCTTTTTATCTATAAATCTTCTTCCTTAATGAAAATTCCATTTATTGTCTTTCCTTTTCTTTTACTAATCTTTTCATAAGCCATAGAAAGACACTCTGTAGGATCAATTCCAAGCTGTCTGCAAAGAATAATCAAGGTAACAAAAATATCCCCCATTTCAAGCTTTAAATTTTTCCATCTTTCGACTTCTTCAATAGAGAAATCTCGCTCAATATTTTCAGCGTGTTTGAATTTTTTATATAACTTCCAAATATCCATTTCTGTTTTAAATTCAAAAGCTTCCTCAACAAATTTCATAAATTGTGCATCAGCATTTTCACTATGAAGCAAATCTTTAGTATCTGACCAATCCAAAATCATTTCTTTTAATTCTTC
>QWCK01002794.1_pt1 | contig 20689 bp, 13 predicted proteins | sample 1972571 | NCBI WGS metagenome assembly QWCK01 (sample SAMN09866710, study PRJNA288562) | Human gut metagenome isolate term2_stool, whole genome shotgun sequencing... | isolation source: gut | host: Homo sapiens | place: USA: California | reverse complement strand
TTGCAGCCTATTGCCTGTTCCCCAAAAAGCCGTGTATCAATGTACAAAGGACTATTGACACACAGCCTGCCCTGTTCTGAATTCGTCGAACTCACGTTAACCTAAAATTCCGGACAGCACAACAACTGGCTGTCCGGAATTTTCTTTTTTGCAGTAGGCATTATCAATTGCCACCTACTTCATGTCTTCTATGTTGCCAACAAACTGACTCCTACTTCTGGCTTATCTTGTTGGACGTAGCGTATAGTCCGATACAATTGCCAATGAATCCTCCGCTTCTCGAAGTACTCAAATTAATGGCATCGACTCCCATGCACAGTGGCATCCACGCGCCGTTGCCCACAGCATAGTAGAAGTCGTAGTAGCGACCATTACCCTCAACCTTTAGTTTGAGTTCGCCGTCAGGAATGAAAGCAGAAGCGATAATCGTGCTTTGCTTCTCGGCACGGGTCAGCACCACAGCTTGTCTGCCCCGTAAAAGTGTCTTACCGAAAACAAAATTATGATCCTCGTTTTGCAATAAGGCCATGCCTGCAAGATGTTTTTCATTCTTCACCGTAAATGACACGGCTGTCTCAGCCACGAAATGTTCGTGCTGCTGACGGGTCCAAACGGCAGAAATCGCATCACGCTGATAGATGTTTGTACCCAAGGGTTGCAACAAGAGCTTGCCATTCGCAACGCGATAGAACTGCGACGGATTGCGGAGAAAAAACCATTTTTGTGAAAGCTCGGTACCCGGGAAGTTATCTGTATACGAGAAGTTGCCGGTCAGTTCATTCTTGGACGATGGCATCAATCCCTTCTTGTCGCCTACCGGAGGTATCGCAATGCCGGGCTTGAGAATAGTCGGCCATCCGTCTTTCCACGTTACGGGCAGCAGATAGGTGTCGCGCCCTGTGTTGTAAAAATCGTTTTCATAGGGACGACATCCCAAGAACACAGCCCACCAGTCGCCCTTTTTGTCCTGAATCATATCGGCATGACCGGTACTGGTGACAACATTGGGGCGGTTAGGGTCGAGTCCCGTGCGTTGTGTCAGGATGGGGTTATTAGGGGCTTCCTCCCACGGTCCTTTAGGATTCTTAGCCCGGAAAATCACCTCGCTGTGCCATGCACCTGTTCCACCTTCGGCACACATGAGGTAGTAATACTTGCCTATGCGATAGAGATGTGGCCCCTCAATCCAGATAGGGCGTTTCTCCACCTTTGTACCACCGCGTACAATCTCGATGGGTTCACCAATGGCTTTGTCGTTTTTGACATCAAATTCGATGAGACGGATGGCACGTTGACCCTCATAGTCGGCACCACCCATAACAGGAGCGTTGTGAACAATGTATCCCTTGCCATCTTTGTCGAAGAAGAAAGAGGGGTCGATGCCGTCGATAATGGGTAGGTAGATGGGGTCGCTCCAGCCTTTCTCCGGATCTTTACTCTTGACATAGAAGTTGCCTCTCCCCACATTTGTGGTAATCATATAGAAGGTTTTGTTCTTCTCGTTGTATTCTATAGCCGGTGCAAAGATACCACCCGACACACGCTGCTTCTCCAATGGCAGTTGCGAGGGACGGTTAAGCACATAGCCAATAGATTCCCAGTTGACCAAATCCTTGCTTTTGTGGATTGGCACGCCGGGATAAAAGCTGAAAGAAGAGTTGACGAGATAGAAAGTGTCACCTGCCCGACAAATGGATGGATCAGGATAAAAACCCGCCAATATAGGGTTATAGTACTGTGTCGTCGGATTGATTTTTTGTTGGAAGCGGGCATCGTCTCCCGTGTAGGAGAAATAACTGAACGATGCGTCCTGGGCCATAGCCGTGGTACACAGTGTGAACAGGGCTACGGTGCTGTATAAGAGTTGTTTCATGTATATATTCTATTTTGAGTTGCTCAACTATTTTTGGTGGTTACTCCAGAAAGCATTATTTGCTTTCCATACGAACAATTTTATCATTTTCATCATATTCCAACTCCATCACTTTCATACTCCTGAGCCATGTTTTTCCATCGGATGGTACACAGTCGTGGTGGAAGAGGTACCACTTGCCCTTGAACTCCACGATAGAATGGTGAGAGGTCCAGCCTACCACAGGGTCGAGGATGACACCTTGATAGGTAAACGGGCCGTATGGATTGTCGCCCACGGCATAGCAAATGAAATGCGTGTCGCCGGTGGAATAGGAGAAATAATAACGTCCTTTATACTTGTGCATCCACGAGGCCTCGAAGAAACGGTAAGGGTTGTCGGCCTTCAGAGGTTCACCGTCCTCGTCGACAATGAGTATTTCACGTGGAGCCTCATCAAACTGAAGCATATCGTCGGCCATGCGCGCCACGCGCGGAGAGAGTGCCGGCTCATCACCTTCAGGCAAGTGTTCCACGCCAAGCGCCTTGTTGCCCTTGTAGCGTTGCAGTTGACCGCCCCAAATACCACCAAAGTAAACATAGATTTTGCCGTCGTCGTCCTTAAACGCACAGGGGTCTATGCTGTATGAGCCACGGATGGGATCGGGCTGAGGGATAAACGGTCCTTCAGGCTTGTCGGCAATAGCCACTCCGAGATGGAAAGTTTGCGTTTTGTCCTTGGCACAATAGATCAGGTAGTATTTGCCATCTTTCTCCACGACATCATTGTCCCAGAGTTGGCGGTCGGCCCATGGAATATCCTCCAACCGAAGCATCATGCCGTGGTCAGTCACCTCGCCGTTTTCCACATCGTCGAGCGAGAAAACGTGGTAATCTTTCATTTGGAAGTGCCCACCGTCGTCATCGAAGGCCGCACCGCTATCCCAGTCGTGTGAGGGATAGATATAAAGTTTGCCGTTGAAAACATTGGCCGAGGGGTCAGCCATATAGTCTTGGGGATATAAATATCTTGGTTTCATGTTGGTTGGGTTAAATAAAAGTTTAGTTTTATAAATAGCGGCACCATCATTAAATAGAAATGGTGCACACCGATCAAGTTACGATTGGCACAAGTCCGACATGAACTTGCGCCATCATGCTATTGATGCGTTATCTGTTTTCTTCAAACATCTTGATAATCTTTTGCACTACCGGCTTTTCCTTGTAGTCTCGGTCGAAGAGCAATGGGTAGTTGGTGCGTCCGTGGATTGGCCAGTCGTTGAGCCATGACGTGGCATCAGTAACACCCCAAAGGGTAACGCGGAGAATATCTTTCTTGTTGCGTTCGATAATCTTGAAGAAGTTGAGGTATTGTTGTTCAAAAATTTTGTTGGCCTTCTTGGTCAGTCCCTTGGTGTAGGGGTTGTACTTGGTATCGTACTTAAAGTTTTGTCCTACTTCGGCACCATGGAAGTTTTCTGGCCGTGGCAACATGTTGATATCAAATTCTGTCATCTGAACTTTCACGCCTGCAGCAACAAAAGCCTTGATACTCTTCTCATATTCTTCGAGTGAGGGGTAGTCGTAACCGTGATGACTCTGCATGCCCACAGCATCAATGCGGCATCCTTTTTCCTTGAGTCGCTTGACTAAACGACAAACTGCATCGCGCTTGGCCGGATTAGACAACGAATAGTCGTTGTAGTATAGTTCTGCATCAGGGTCTGCTTCGTGTGCAAACTTGAATGCCAACTCAAAATAGTCCTCGCCGATAATCTTGTAATAAGGTGTCTTGCGATAGGTGCCATCGTCGTTAAAGGCTTCGTTCACCACGTCCCATCCCTTGATTCTGCCTTTGTACCGCGACACGACATCCGTGATGTGGTGATACATACGGTCAATCAGTACGGCACGTGTGACGGGTTTCCCTTGCTTATCAGTGAACATCCATTTGGGTGGTTGCGAGTGCCACACCAAGCAATGCCCGATGACTACTTGCCCGTTTTCTTCTCCCCATTGTACAGTTTTGTCTGCATTGGTCCAGTTGTAACGATGTTCTTCCGGATGTATTTCCTCGCCCTTCATGCTGTTTTCTGCGACAATGGAGTTAAAATTCTTTCTCACAATGTCGGCAGCCCTTTCGTCCCTGCCGTTCACAAGATCAACATTCACGGCAGCTCCCACGAGGAAGTCCTTGCCCAATGTTTCTTTCAATGTTGGTTTCTGTGCCTGCACGGTGGCAGTCCCCAATAAAAGGGCAGCACAGAAAAATACAAATTTCTTGTTCATGATTTACTGTTTTTAGTTATTGTGTCTTGCTTCTATTTCTTTGTTAATATCATCGATCACTTTGTCTGTCAGTTCATATTTCGAAATGATGAACATGCCGAGTAGCAGCAGAATGGCCGGAATGACGCACACCAACCACAGAATACCCTGCTTGGCGAAAGTCGACTGTGACACCGCGTTGGTCTCATTGAAACCTACAAACGAGAGTACCACGCCCGGGACAATGCCGCCCAAGGCCATACCCGCCTTATAGAAAATTCCTGTCAGCGCATTGACAATACCCGATATTCGCTTGCCCGTGGTGTATTCTCCATACGATATGACCTCCGGAACCAAGGCCCACATATACCCCGTCGTAACAATGACACCTGTCGATTTGATAAATTGCGCTACATAAACAAGCCAGATAACATGTTTCAGGGCAGGCACAATAGAGATTACATAGAGCATGATCATACCAATGATACCTATAGACAGGAAGAAGTAGAACATGCCTCGCTTGCCTATCTGCCGTTTAATAGCAGGCACCATGGGCATGAAAATGAATGCGGGAACCGATCCAAGCCCCATGTATATCGCCGTTTGTTCGGCAGTTCCCTCCACATTATATAATATGTAGTAAGACCCGGCAGAGTTGCCGATAGCCATCATGGCAAATGAAATAATGAAGAAGAAGGCGAGAATGCGCAGTGGTCTGTTGTGTACAAACTCTACCCAAAGATCAGAAACTTTGACATTTGCCGTCTCCTTCTCGTCCATCACAACTCGCTCCCTACATTGGGTGAAGCAAAAAACAAGCAGTGCCATTCCGATGAGGGCATAGATGCCCATCGTGATAAACCAGGCCGTGCCCGATTCGCGCGTATTCATCTTTCCATCCGGTGAGAGAGCGGCAACTATGATTGGAATGCCAAGCGACACGATAAGTCCTCCCGTATTGGCAAAGAACATGCGCACAGAGGTGAGGATGGTTATCTCGTCGGTATCCCGGGTGAGACTTGCGTTCAAGGCACCATATGGCACATTGACCAATGTGTAGCACATGGACATGCCCACATAGGTGATGTAGGCATAGAGCAATGAGCCCGAAAAACCATTCCAGAAACACAGAATGGCAAACCCCGTTAGTGGTATTCCACCCAAAATAAGATAGGCTCGGTATTTTCCCATCTTGGGATTGTGCTTGTCTACAAAAGCGCCCACGACAGGGTCCCACAGGGCGTCCACGATTCTCACAATACCAAACATCACTGCTACAGAAGCAGGATTGATGCCATATACATTGGTATAAAACAACAGCAAATACATACCCACTGTCTGATAAATCAGGTTTTGAGCTAAATCGCCGGATGCAAATCCGATTCTTTGAATCCAATTGAGCTTGTAAAAGCCCCTCACCCCACTGGTCTGTCCAGAATTATCCATATTGATTGATTAGTTTGTTTTCTGATTATGTTTATCTTCTTAGTATTTCAGCAGCATACTCGCCCATGGCTCTATAGCCTGCCGGATTAAGGTGCAGGCCGTCCTCTGAATATTCCTCACGCAATTTTTCCTTGTCAAGTGGGTCACGGGTAAGCTCGTCAAAGTCGATGATGCCGTCAAACTTACCACTCGTTCTGATCCACTGATTTACCGTGCGGCGCATGGCTTCATGAAAGTAGCTATACCATCCGTTGCCCTTGAACGGCGTGATGGTACCACCATATACCTTCATGCCCTTTTTCTTGGCTTTGGCAATGAGTTCCTCATAGGCCCTTATCATACCTTCGACCACCTTTTCATATTGGCCGTGGCTCGTGCCGATGTCATTCGTTCCCTGAAAGATGATCAGTCGGTCAACATTGCTTTGTCCAAGAATATCACGATCGAAGCGTTTCAGAGCGGGTTCACTCAACCCGCCTTTCACAACGCAGTTGCCACCAATACCAAGATTGAGCACACCTGTCGGACATTTGGCATTGAGCGCTTCAGACATCATATCCGGCCATCTGTTTTGCTTGTTGGTGGTACTTCCGCGACCATCGGTAATGGAATTCCCCAGCACAGCAACGGCTGTGGCGGTGCTAAGCACGTTGATTTTGCAGATGTTATACCAGTGTTCCAACTTCTCAAAGGCCTTGAACGTTGATTTGGGTTTCACTTCTCCACGTGCAATATAAGAGGTGGTACGCGAACCGCGATGTGAAGTGGCATGCTCAGGCACTCTGTCGCCGTAACACACGGTAATGGAAAGCAATTGCAATGGCTTGAGTGGATACTCCAACACATCAGAGTCTATCACTCCTCCGACTGGAATGACCGTTTTCCTTTTTTTATTAAAAGTAAAATATTTGCTGGTCTCGATGTTGATATTGCAGGAGTCTGATGCATCGGCAATATAAACAGATTTGACCTCTACAGGAGCTGAGCCAAACTCGTTGCTGAGTTGTAAGACAAGCTTGTTGCCGCCAAGGCTCACTTTTACAATTTGTCGCACTGAGGTGTTTGCCAGATTTGTTGTTCTCGGCATATCTCCTTTACCAGTGTATTCAGCTGCGGCAGCCCACGTTCCGGTCCAAACAGCGCCAGTCTTGTCGTTATATTGCGCCATAGCTTGCACACTTAGCATTGAACATATCAAGAGCGATAGTACTGTTCTCATTGTTAGGTTCTGTTGGGTTTAAGTATTGCAAAGATACTCAAAAATCCAAGTTCAAACAATAGAATACGTTACACATGTGTTTTAAAATATGCCATATCCCACATTTATGCGTGCTTTAGGCATAACTCCGCATTGTTCATGGCTGAGGGGTGGTATGTTCCGTTGTGTAAAAACAGATTACCGTTTCCAGGTGATTCTTTTCGGATCATCCAGAGAAAATAACGCCATGTTTTGGCGTTTTTATTCAGCTCGTGGCATGAACAAATTCTGACAGCTGTGCGATTGCTGCCTTTTCATCGTGCGGTTTGAACCCATTGGCCATGCAAAAGAGGCTTAGTTGCATCGCGACTAAAGCCTAACCACACTGCCAATAGCTATGCAACCGCAGGCGATAAAGCAAGCATCCCGTTTCAATTTTTCAGAAACAACTGATAATCAACATTTTGTAAATCGACATAAAATTCACGAATTTCGAGCCGAGGCAAAATATTTTTTAAATACGCGAAGCATTGAGAGATGTTTGTCAGGAAAAATACACTAATCAATAATTCTGTGTTTGTCCGGCTGTAACAATTTAGCACAACATGGAAGATGGCGCGCAACCCTGACAAGTTGAGTCTGGGAACGGTTTGCATACATCCTATGTCTCATTATATCAAGCCGTTGAAAGAATTAGATTAATGTCGGTGGCACAAATTTGAACGATTTAAGAATGTTTATAAACATGGCAATAGCACATTAAATCAGTCTTTTTTCGTATTTTTGCAAATACTGAAATGACAGGGCGTGGAAATGAAACACGTTGCGCCTGTCTACCCTTTTTAACCATCACTAAAAACTAAAACTATTAATATCCCGATGAAGAATTTATTGACGTTAATTCTGCTGACACTGACTTGCAGTTTATCTTATGCAGAAGACGGTTCCCGCTTATGGATGGGCACCCCCGTTTTGTCGAATCCTTGCACGGTTGTGATCAAGGCTCCGACCTCACCAACTGTTGATATTGCTCGCCAAGAATTAGAAAGCCACTGGTCACTGGGCTCCCGAGTGAGTCTGGTGTTGAACAAAAAACTGCGTTTGGGCGAGGGCTATAGAATTATTGCCAAACGTAAAGGAACTTCTTATGAAGCAGCAGTCCATGCTTCCCGACCCATTGGTTTGCTCTATGGTGCATACGATTTGCTGAGAATGCAGAACAGCGGAACCCTTGCCCTGCATGGCAGTCATGCAAACACTGCGGTTGACAAGGTTGAAAGACCTGTCTTCCCAACGCGCATGCTCAACCATTGGGACAATTTAGACGGAAGTATTGAGCGTGGATACGCCGGCAAAAGCATTTGGAAGTGGGAACAAATCAGCAACGGCACCATGACCGAAACATTGAGGAGCCGCATCCAACAATATGCTGCAGCCAATGCTTCCCTTGGTATTAATGCTTCTGTTCTGAATAATGTGAACGCCTCTCCCAAGATGCTCACGCGCGAATATCTTGATAAGGTGAAGCTCATCGCTGATATTTTACGACCCTATGGAATCACGACTTATCTCTCCATCAACTTTGCCACCCCCATGGCTCTTGGCGACACCAAGACTGCCGACCCGCTCGACAAGGATGTGGCCAAATGGTGGAAGAAGAAAGCCAAAGAGGTTTACAGTCTCATACCCGACTTCGGCGGATTCTTGGTTAAGGCCAATTCAGAGGGACAGCCGGGCCCCGGCGACTACCAGCGCACGCATGCTGAGGGTGCGAATATGCTGGCCGACGCTGTGAAGTCATACGGCGGAAAGATCATTTGGCGTTCGTTTGTCTATGGAGCCAACCATAAAAATGAAGACAGGGTTAAGCAGTCGTTGTCCGAATTCAAGCCCATGGACGGCAAATTCAGGCCTAATGTCATTTTGCAGTCTAAGAACGGACCGCTCGACTTCCAACCACGTGAGCCTTTTGCACCTATTTTTATGCACCTCAAGAAGACGCCTCAATATGGCGAGTTGCAGATAACACAGGAGTATCTCGGACAGAGCAAGCACCTGGTTTATCTTGCTCCGATGTGGAAAGAGTTTTTCTCCTTTGTACATCCGTCATTGATGCAAGGCATTGCGGCAGTTGCAAACATTGGCGATGATGCCAACTGGTGTGGGCATCCTTTCTCCCAGGCCAACTGGTATGCTTTTGGGCGGCTGGCCTGGAATCCTGAACTCTCGTCCGAGGAAATTGCAGACGAGTGGCTCAGACAAACCTTCAGCATGCCCGACGAGGCCATAGCAACGATGAAAAGCGTAATGATGGAGAGCCGTGAGGCTTGCGTCAACTACATGATGCCATTAGGCCTGCATCATATTTTCAAGTTCGACCATCACTATGGGCCGGAACCAGACGGTTTCAAGGCCGACTATCCTTTGGAGTGGTGCCCAGTCTACTATCATCGAGCAGACAGTATAGGCGTTGGCTTTGACCGCACTGTTGCCACAGGTTCTGGTGCCACCGCGCAATACCCAGAGCCCTATGCATCGGAATATGACAACATCGCAACGTGTCCCGAAGAATATTTGCTCTGGTTCCACCATGTGCCTTGGACTTATCGAATGAAGTCGGGGAAGACGCTTTGGCAGGAACTTTGCGACAAGTATAACGCTGGAGTGGCCACGGTTCGCAATCACAGATACATCTGGCATTACAAGATGAAACCTTATGTGGATGCAGAGCGATGGCAGCATGTAGACACCTTGCTCAATCATCAACTTGACAATGCCAGGGAATGGCGTAACGTTTGCTTAGACTATTTCCAGACTTTCTCAAAACTACCGGTAGAATAACACTTTTCTTGACCTAATGAAAAAACTATTATTATCCTGCCTTGCCATCGCAATGCTCTCCCTGCCTGTCTCTGCGCAGTATTATAGTCCGGTATTAGGTGGCGAGTTGAGCAATTCTGCAGCCACGTCTGTCGCCGATATTGACGAGGTGATGCCACGCATGAAAGCGATCGGACTCAACACGGTGCTTGTTCCTGCCTATTGGGAGTTGATTGAACCCGAGGAGGGTTCTTTCGACTTCACCACCGTTGACCGGGTGATTGACCGTGCGCGCGAAAACAGCCTGAAAGTAATCTTTCTATGGTTTGGTGCATGGAAAAACTCCATGAGCTGTTATGCCCCCTTGTGGTTCAAACGCGACACCAAGCGTTTTCCCCGTGCCATGACGCGCACCGGCAAACCGTTGGAGATAGCCAGCTGCTTTTCTGACAATGTGTTGCAGGCGGACTTGCGGGCTTTTACCAAATTCATGGAGCAGATTGCTGCGAAGAACAGAAATGACAAGGTTGTCACCATGATCCAGATTGAGAATGAAATAGGCATGCTCGAAGATGCCCGCGACCATTCTCCTCTGGCCGAAAAGGTCTATCGACAGCAGGTGCCCGCCAAACTCTTAAAAGCCTTGAAGATGAACAAGAAGGGGACTTGGAGTGAGGTTTTTGGCCATGATGTCTATGCCGATGAAAAGTTTATGGCCTATCATTATGCCTGCTACGTTGAACATTTGGCCAAGCAAGCACGCCAAATTTATGATGTGCCGCTCTATGTTAATGCGGCCATGAATAGTCGGGGGCGAAAGCCGGGCGAATATCCTTCTGCCGGACCATTGGCTCATCTCATTGACTTTTGGCGTTGTGGTGCACCAACGATTGATTTTATTGCGCCCGACATTTATGACGCGGGCTTCAAAGGTTGGGCAGCAAGGTATGCCTTGCCCGGCAACCCCCTCTTCATTCCCGAAACCCGTTGCAATTCGAATGCCGCATTAAGGGCACTTTATACCATAGGAGAGTACAGGGCGTTGGGCTTCAGTCCGTTTGCCATAGATCAGGCTCCTGACAACGTGACGGACCAAATCACCCAAAGTTATCGTCTGATCAATCAACTCACTCCCCTACTGAACCGGCATCCCTGCTCGTGGGGACTACTCTTCGATCAATCGGACAAGGAACGTATCATCGATGACGACGGGTTGTGCATGACGGCTCGCCACTTCTTCACGTTGCCTTGGGATTCGCGCGCAACAGATGGCACGACATGGCCCGAGGGAGGTGGCATGATTATTCGCTTGGCCAAACACGAGTATATTGTTGCCGGTAATGGATTGGTGGTGGAGTTTCAAACACGTAGCGAACGACAGCAACACGAAGCAAAAGTGCTGGGCGAAGATGGTTTTGCCGATGCCGGCAAGCAGACCCAACAGTCGTCTGCCGTGAACAAGCCCTTCACGGGCAAGCGCCTCGGCTTAGGCTATGTCGACCAGGTGAGTGTGAGTCAAGATGGAACGCTCCATTACATCCGTCGTGACAATGGCGACCAGAGTCACCAAGGCCGACATGCCCGAATCTCCGTAGGCGAGTATAAAATTCTTCATATCAAACTCTATGAATACTAATTTCAAAACGTAGAACATATTTATTTAACCTAATTCAATTCATTAAAACATGAGATTAACCAATGCCTATGAGTGTTAATAATGTTATCATGTATGATCACAATTAATCTACATTTATTATGAACCTAAAAACATGTAAAAGTAATTTTATTTTGTCGTTGGGTGTCTGTCTCGGCTTCGGCTACAGCCCCAATCTCTATGCCGCAGCCGGAACTCCTGCTGCGCAGGCTATCCAGCAAACAAAGAGAGTGACCGGACAGGTATCTGACTCGTATGGAACCTTGATCGGAGCATCAGTGATAGAGAAAGGTACCACCAACGGAGTTGTGACAGACGCCGATGGCAATTTCACAATCAACGTCAGGGACAATGCCGTGTTGGTAATTTCTTACGTGGGCTACGTCTCGCAAGAAGTGTCTACAGTGGGGAAAACGAGCCTCAACATCAGCCTTGAGGAAGAACGTAGTAGTTTGAACGAAGTGGTGGTTATTGGCTATGGCACCCAACGCAAAGAAGCTGTAACGGGATCGGTGTCGAACGTGTCAGGCTCATTGGTACGCGAGGTGCCCGGAGCCGACGTCACCAATGCATTGCAAGGCCGTGTGGCCGGTGTGCAAATGATGCAGACATCTTCCAAACCGGGAGCATCCATGCAAATCCGTGTGCGTGGTACGCGCTCGCTTACGGCCAGCAATGACCCGCTGATCGTACTCGATGGTATTCCCTTCGCTGGTAGCATCAATGACATTGCACCCAGCAATATCAAGTCTATGGACATACTCAAGGACGCTTCGGCCACTGCCATCTACGGTAGTCGTGGTGCTAACGGTGTGATTATTATTACCACATACAAGGGTTACCAGGAACAGAAACCAACGGTCACCTATAATGGTTACCTGGGTGCTAAGACCTTGTTTCATCGCTACCCAATGATGAACGCGGAACAGTTTACCAAACTTCGTGCTTATGCCAACAAATTCCAGTATGGTACAGATGAAGTGGCCTGGGGTGAGGAAGGCGCTGTCGATACGGATTGGCAAGACATGCTCTTCAAAACAGGTATAACTTCCAGCCAGGATGTGGGCGTTTCAGGTGGGACAGCCAAGGGAAGTTATAATTTTGGTGTCTCCTATTTCCGCGATGAAGCCGTTATCCCTGAACAGAATTTTAATCGCTATGCCATTCACGCAGCCATAGACCAGGAAATTGGAAAATATGTCAAGGTCGGTTTCAGTTCCAACAGCAACTACAGCATAACCAATGGAGGAAGTTTAGGGCTTTACAACACGTTGAGTGCAACGCCCGTAACCAACCCCTACAATGCGGACGGCACACTGAAAACACGTGTCAGTATGGCTAGCGACACGCAGTGGGTGTATGCCAAAGAAAGCGTGGAGGGACTTGGAGACAGCTTCAAAGACCAGACCAAGAGCTATGGTACATATAACAATCTTTACGGCGAAGTGAAGATACCAGGAGTGGAGGGCTTGAAGTATCGGCTGAATCTTGGCTTGAACTACAGGCATAGCGATTATGGCAATTATGTGGGTGTGGGCGTGTTTTCCGACACAGAAAATGCGAAGTCGCATGCCACGGCACAAGCTCAAAACACCACCAACTGGGCTATTGAGAATGTGGTGAGCTATGATAAGAGTTGGGGCAAGCACACCATCAATGCCGTAGGACTTTATTCGGCAGAGCAGACCATCTTCCGACAGACACACATATATGGACTTGACATACCTGCCGATGCATTCCAGTTCTATAATATTGGCCAAGCAGGCACTGTAACTGTAGACCCGGCCAACCAGAAATATTATAAAAGTGGGCTGTCGTCGCTCATGGGTCGTATCATGTACAATTACGACAACAAATATATGTTCAGCGTGGCTGTCCGTGCAGATGGTTCCTCACGTTTGGCCAAGGGACACCAATGGCACACCTATCCGGCAGTGTCGGCGGGCTGGAACATGGCCCGTGAGGACTTTCTCAAAGATGTGACATGGCTTGACAACCTGAAGATCCGCGTGGGCTATGGAGAAACCTCCAACCAGGCAGTCAACCCCTACTCCACATTGGGAGCACTCACCACACGCCCATACAACTTTGGCAACAGCTATGTGGTTGGTGCCTATGTATCTGCCCTGCCGAATGCTGAGCTGGGATGGGAGTTCTCCAAGACTTGGAACTTTGGTATAGATGCCACTCTTTTCGGAGGTCGCCTGAGTGCAACGGCTGAATATTACATTCAGAACACAGAAGATCTTCTCATGAATGTCACCCTGCCCGCTACAGGTGGTGTGAGCAGTTACATGGCCAATATAGGTAAAACACGCAATAAAGGCTTCGAGCTTTCATTGAATGGAACTATCATTGAAAACAAAAACGGATGGACATGGGAAGCCGGCGTAAACTTCTACACCAACAAGAATAAGTTAATCGAGCTGGCATCCGGTGGTGATACCGATGAAAGTAACTGGTGGTTCAAGGGCAAGCCTATCAACGTGCTGTATGACTATGAGAAAATAGGTATATGGCAGACTGACGAGGAAGATATCCGTAAGGTGGCCGAACCCGGTGGTAATGCCGGTATGATAAAGATTAAATACAATGGCGAGTATGATGCCGACGGTAAACCTACACGCGCTTATGGCGAGGCCGATAGGCAGATCATCGAAGTGGATCCCAAGTGGGAAGGAGGCTTCAATACACGTGTAGCCTATAAGAACATAGATCTCAGCATCGTGGCATCATTCCGTCATGGGGGCACGTTGATTAGTACAATCTATGGCTCACAAGGATATCTGAATATGCTCTCCGGACGTCGAAACAATATTGACGTAAACTACTGGACAGAGGACAATCCCACCAACGATTTCCCAAAGCCAGGTGGTGTGGAGAGCAGCAACAACCCTAAATATGGCAACTCGCTTGCATATTTCAGCGGTTCATACCTGAAGATACGTACCATCACACTTGGATACAACTTCAATCAACCTTGGCTGAAGAAGTGTGGCATCAGCAAAGCTCGTGTTTATGCAACGGTTCAAAATCCGTTTGTCCTCTTCTCTCCCTACACGAATGAGTCGGGAATGGATCCAGAGACCAACTCATATGGAAACGAAAACCAAGCTGTGAATTCCTTCTTCAAGTCTCGTCTGCTCGTTGTGGGTTTCAACACCCCTTCAACACGCAACTGGCTTCTTGGCCTTAACATCACTTTCTAAACAACAATTATCAATGGAAAAATTTCATTCTAAAATAGCTTCAGGCGTTCTCATCTTAGCAATTTCGCTTGTTGGATGTACCAACATCCTGGAAGAAACAGATCGGCAGGGATATACTCCAGAATACTTCAAAACCAAGGCCGGTGTCGAATCCGGAATCACATCGCTCTATGCAAACCTACGTTACTATTGGGGCAACGGCTACTGGCTTATCGCCAATGAAACGGGCACTGATGAATACACTTACGGCCACGGTGGAAACAACAACGACCTACCCATCGATATGTCCGGCCAAGGCGAACTCAATGCCACCAACTGTCGGGCAGACGTGTTATGGAACACAGCGTTTTCCGACATCAACACGGCATGTGGCGTGCTGGAAAACGGTGAGCAGGCAGGCATTGCCGAGAGTCTGTTGTCTGAAGCCCGCTTTTTCCGAGCTTACGACTATTTCCAGCTGGTGCAGACTTTTGGCGGCGTACCACTTGATTTGGGATCAGGCGAACTCAAGTTTAACACCAAGCCAAGCCGAATCGCTGTTCGCAACACCGTGCCGGAGGTTTACACCAAAGCGGTTTTTCCCGACCTCCTCAAGGCCATTGAGAGCTTGCCCGAAGTGGGGCGTGTGACAGGTGGTGTCACCAAGACTGCGGCACGACTCATTCTTGCGAAAGCCTATCTCACCTATGGATGGTGGTTGGAAAATCCCAACAATATTCCCACATATCCCAAGGCTGACCGAACCGATCCGGATGGGCACAATGCCCAGTGGTATTTCCAGCAGGCTTATGACGTAGCCATGACTGCTATCAAGAATCCGGGGGCGTTTGGACTGCAGAAAACCTTCTACTTGGTCAACCTTGGTTCGAACGACCGCAATAATGAGATTGTGCTCTATGCTGACCACAACGAGAACAACAACTATTATGACGGTGGTACCAACTTTGACTGGGCTAACGGGAATGCTCCTGGAAACTTCGCACGATGGATGTGTCGATGGGACTACACTTTCTTAGAAAGTTCCACCAGCCCAACTTCTTGGACAAGTGCCCGTACCGTGCAACGTGAAGCCGTACAGGGTAAGGATCGCCCCTGGAAGCAGATGGCCACACCGATAGAGGTATCTACAAAAACGTTTGCAGACAAGACACATGACTCGCGCTATGATGGTACTTTTGCATATCAATTCCGCGGTAATTGGAACAGGACATCTCTGGCCTCTACCACAACTATGTACAATGCCAACTTCCTGCCCATCCAAGCAGGAGACTCGGTACTGACGTTCCTCGACGAGGACGACCCCAACGTGGTTTATCCTAAGGCTGGAGAGGCCAATGTGGCTGGTACAGGTAAGACGGCAGCAGGATATAGTAATGTAGGTGCAGGAGTGCTGCCCGGACGTGCCGACTATGTTATCAACCCATCAGGCATTAGCCGATATGCCTACCTGAACAACTGGAAAAACGGTATCTACCGCACAGACAATGGAGCGACGCTTGGTCGTCCCAACGGAGACAGCCCACGCCCATACCCCATACTGAAGTTTTCTGAGTTGTATCTCATTGCTGCCGAAGCTGCTGTCAAGGGGGCTACGCCACAGGGAGGTTACTCCGCAAGAGACTTAGTCAATGTATTGCGTGCTCGCGCAGGCGTTTGGACTTACGACAACAATAGGCAACGGACCAAGATAGCTGACCACAGCGCTGAGATGATGGCCAAGACACCGTCAACTATCACTGTGGATTATATCCTCGATGAGCGCAGCCGTGAGTTCTTCGGCGAGGGCTATCGATGGTTGGACTTGGTGCGCACACAGATGTGGGCTACCAAGGCTGGCACATATAGTATCTGCGGCACACAGGCTGGTGACCACACACCGCAGATTGTCACCCGCACCATTACGCCAGAAAAATATCTTCGTCCTATTCCACAAGGACAGATAGATGCTCTTCAGATGACTCCGGAAGAGAAATCTGCATTCCAAAACCCAAGCTACTAATTTGGGAGGCGAGGTTAAAAACTAAATGATTATCCCGGACTTTGTTGATGGCAGTTAGCCGACAGTTATCAACAAAGTCCGGGACATTTTTGTAGACTGACCAATGGTCGCATACCCGGTACACATCTAATTTTACAGATGAACTCTACAGATCTACATCCATCGGATATATCACGCCCCACTCCTTGCGAAGCGTATCCATGTGCTGCATGATACTGATGGTTTCGGCGTGTGGCATCATGGGCGACTCCTGCAGTCCTGCGTTGATACATCGACAACACTCCATCACCTGGTATTCATAACCATTGACCATATCCTCGGGCTTCCTGACAGTTTCCACCAACTCATAGTTGCGGTAAACATCTATCTGCTCGGGGCAGTTGATGTTGTCTACCCGGATATAGCCATCTACCCCACTGATAATGCCCTGCCGATCGTTCAGACAGAGCACCCCAGACTGCAGGTTGGCCATTTTGTTGTCAGCATAAGTCAGGGAGATACATTCGTGCATGTCTACACCCGTATCACCCAGTATGCAGTTGGATACAGTTTTTACGATGTCGATTCCAAAATACATGCGTGCAAAGTTCAGCGTATAGACGCCCAAATCGAGCAATGCACCACCACACAGTTCGGGTCTTATGATGCGTTCCTTATGCTCCATCATGTAACACAGAGTGGCTGTCAAGGCACGTGGTTCGCCAATAATTCCGCTATCCATCAGTTGTTTCACCTTTTCAGACAGCGGCATGTATCGCGTCCAAATGGCCTCGGTGATGAAAACACCCTTGTCACGTGCCACGGCAATAAGCTTTTGAGCTTCTCGGGCATTGGCCGTAAACGACTTTTCGACCAGCACGGGCTTGTGATTTTCTATCGCCAACATGGCATGCTGATAATGGTGTGAGTGTGGCGTGGCAATATACACCAGGTCCACTCCGTCGTCCTCAACCAATTGGGTATAACTTCCATACGCCTTTTTCACATTCCATTTGCGTGCAAACTTTTCGGCTTTGGCCTGTGTTCTGGAAGCTATGGCGTAAACTTCGTAATCTTTCAGGGGAGTCAAGGCTTCGGCCATCTTACCGGCAATCCACCCTGCCCCAATAATTCCTACTTTAAACATAGTACTTAAAATTTATAGTGTTCGCATGAACCTGTTTGCATCTCATCTCCGACAAGGAGACTCGTTCATGAAAAGATAGGAGGGGCGATAGCCGCCACAATCTACTACAATCTTCTCGAACACGATGGCCGGGTCGTTGGGTCGTATGACAAGCGTGTGCAAGTCTTGAGCCGAACTGTCTATGGGCAGCTCTATGACAGATTCCACTACACGGCGAGCTACCGTGGGATAGTATATGCTGTAAATATTTTCCTTCTTCTCATTAAGGTTTTCGTTGAACCGCACTTCCTTGGGTTGGCCACCGTTCAGCGAAACCGTATAAGTCAAACTGCCCTTATTGAGGTAGTCGAGTGTGGATTTCACGACGACATGCACCTTGACCGTGTTGGTCTTGATGCCGTTCAGCGAGAATTTATAGGTGAGCAGAGCGCGGTCCGTTGGTTTGTCATAGGGCATCAGGGTAAGGCCGCTACGTGTGCGTCCCATGTGAGGTATCACCGTCCATTGGGCCTCCGCGGCATCTGTTGCCGTATGATAGTGTTCGGCCTCCATGGCCACCACGCTGTCTTTTGCCGTAAAGACATAGCCGCCTGGCTGCGTATTGGCAACGCGGAATACTTTGGGCATAACATCCTTGGGGAAATCATCGTTCCAAGATTTGTAGCCAATGTGCTTCTGAATCATCATGCCGTCCCACTTGCCCCCGGCTATATCCTTATTGTAGCCAGCACATAACAACGAGTCTCTCTTGAAAGCATCGGCCACCCTATCGGCCCAAATATTGGTATCCGGATTGTTGAGTTTGTAGAGCTTGTGATTCATGGCCTGCGCATAATACATCTCATAGATATTGGCCATGGCCTGCAGGGGAAAAAGGATGATCTGCTGATAGGCATCCCGGTGGGTGGCTGGCAACGTGATATACTGGCGCAGCGCCTCAGCCTCAAGCTTGAGATATTCATCGGTCACCTGCTTCCACTCCCCCGTTTCGATGTTGTACGTGTTGGCATCGAGCATTTCGGCTGTGATACGACCGTTGTACTTGCACACAAGATTGAGGATACGTGCGGCCTCGGCAGCCTGATGAACACCGAACAACTCCCGGCAGAAAGACACGGCGTGATCAGTGATGTTGGCTGCACTGTATCGATTAGGGTGCCATGCCATATCGAAATAGAGCGATATGGGATATTCCATTGGTTTGAGGTCGCCCACATTGAGTATCCAAATACGATCTATGCCATGTGTATAAGCCAACTGAAGCTGCTCCCACATATTCTGTATGGGGGTCACGTTGAGCCATTTGCTGTTGCGTGGTGCGCCCACATAGTCTACGTGATAATACAATCCCCATCCGCTCTTACGGTTGCGTTCAGCGGCCGAAGGCACACGGCGGACATTGCCCCAGTTGTCATCACAGAGCATCAGTGTGACATCCTCGGGCACGCGCATACCCTTGTCGTAATATTCCAACACTTCTTTGTACAGTGCCCATACCTGTGGCGTTTGGCTTGCCGGGCGACCCGTTACATCGGCTATGATCTTACGTTGGTTTTTCACAATGTTTTTCAGTAGTCGTGTATCGGCCTCATCACTCATAGCCTCGTCGCCATCGCCTCGCATGCCAATGGTGATGATGTCATCCGTATGTTTAGCCCGTTCGATGCCTTCGCGGAAGAACTTGTCGATAACGGTCTTGTTGGTGCGATAGTTCCACGCACCATAATTCTTACGGTTGCGGGCCCATTCCTGATGGTTGCGGGCCATGGGCTCGTGATGAGAAGTACCAATGACAATCCCCATTTCGTCGGCGGTCTTACTGTTCAGCGAATCGTCGGCATAGAATGCCCATCCCCACATGGCAGGCCACAGCATATTGCCCTTGAGTCGAAGTATGAGCTCGAACACCTTGGCATAGAATCGGTGATCGCCGTAATTAGTCCCGAATGTGTTTTTCACCCATGTGGTAAGGCAGGGCGCTTCATCGTTGAGAAATATCCCCCGATACTTAACAGCTGGTTCCCCGTCTGTATACTCCCCATGACGAGCATATATCACATTGTGCTTGGCAATGGGTGCGTCTGCCCAGTAATACCAAGGAGACACACCTATCTGACGGGCGAGTTCATAGATGCCATAAATGGTGCCACGCTTGTCGCTCCCGGCAATAACAAGTTTATCATCAACGGTCTTGATGACAAACTTCTCGTATTTACCTTTGAGGTCGGACTGTTTGATGATGCCACGCTTGACAAAACGGTCTATAGCTTTGCTTTTACCTAAAGTACCAATGACAATATGCCCGTCTGCATGAGTTTGCGCTTTAGTTCCCGTAACGGCCTCAAAATCTTTCTGAAGGCTTTCGATAGCTATTTTAACACCGGGAAAATCGTTGGCATCGAAAGAGATGACAGCAGGATAGTCCTTGTCTACAAGCCGAACACCGCCATTGTTGTTATAGTCGACAAATGTAGGAGCTGCCTTAGTGTATAGCACCGCAGAGAGCAGGTATAAGATAAAAATGATTTTCTTCATTTGTTTATTGATATGTAGTGTTGATGAGAAAAAAGAGGTTCATCCGACATTTCGAGTGATACGACAATCATGTAATGCATATTCTTCCCTCTTAATTCTTAATTCTTTATTCTACACTTTATAAAATATTATTACCGTTTCCGGCCAATTCCTTTCGTCGCATCTGGGCAGAAATGCGCCATGTTTTTGCGGATAACTTTGTTCCTGAAGAACATCAGAAACACAAGACCAATGCGGTTACAGCCTTGTTGCACCGCGATTCGAGCTTATCGATTGCGCGACCAAAGCTTTGTCGCATCGTGATGAGAGTTTAACCGCAGTGGCGTTTGATATCTAATCGCAGACGACAAAAATCGCATGGTAAAATCATATTTGTTAAAACTCTGATTGTCAACCCACTACGAATTATCTCAAATTTCTCGAATTCCAAACCGATGGATTCTTATTTTTGAATTCTCGAAATATAGAGAGATGTTTGTCAGAGAAAATATTAGTATCTGTTGTCTCTGGATTCACCCTATACATCTGTTGATGAGAACAAAACTGCATGGATGAACGATGATCCATTTAAGTTGATGTAATA
>QWCK01002792.1_pt1 | contig 20693 bp, 36 predicted proteins | sample 1972571 | NCBI WGS metagenome assembly QWCK01 (sample SAMN09866710, study PRJNA288562) | Human gut metagenome isolate term2_stool, whole genome shotgun sequencing... | isolation source: gut | host: Homo sapiens | place: USA: California | reverse complement strand
CTTATCCTATGAGAAGGCTTTTGCAGGGAGATGTTGGTTCCGGTAAAACCTATGTTGCGGCGTCTGCGGCATATACGGCAGTTAAAAATAATTTTCAAGTTGCTTTTATGGCGCCGACGGAAATACTTGCAAATCAGCACTTTGAAACATTAAAAGATTTTCTTAAAACCGAAAAAACAGAAATTGCACTTTTGACGGCTTCGACTAAGGCAAAGGAAAGAGCAGAAATCTTAGACAGACTGAAGTCCGGAGAAATTAAAATTATAATCGGAACACATTCGCTGCTGTCCGATGATGTTGTTTTTAATAATCTTGGTTTTGTTGTAACCGATGAGCAGCACAGATTTGGCGTTTTACAGAGGAAAGCTCTTGAAATAAAAGGCAAAGAACCAAATGTGCTTGTTATGTCGGCAACGCCTATTCCCAGAACACTTGCTTTGTCCGTTTATGCTGATTTAGACATAAGCGTTATGAAAGGCAGACCGACAAACAGAAAGAAAATTAAAACATATAAAATTGACTCTAATATACGTCAAAGGTGCTTTAATTTCATAAAAGATCAACTTGATTCCGGTTATCAGGCCTACATAGTTTGCTCGTTGATTGATGAAAACGAAGATTTGGACGATCTTATTTCTGCAAAGGAATACTATAATAAGATAAAAAACGGACCTTTTAAAAATTACAGAGTTTCTCTTATTCACGGGCAGATGAAAAGTAAAGAAAAAGAGAAAATAATGCAGGATTACAAAGACGGTAAAGTTGACTTGCTTGTGTCGACTACTGTAATAGAGGTCGGAATTGATGTTCCAAATGCAACGGTTATGTTGATAGAAAACGCCGAACGTTTCGGATTGTCGGCACTTCATCAGCTAAGAGGCAGAATCGGACGAGGAGAAGCACAATCTTATTGTATATTGCTTACGGATAATAAAACGGAGAAAACTACAAAAAGACTTGATGTTTTAATTAAAAGCGATGATGGATTCGTGATAAGTCAAGCCGATTTGAAGCTTCGTGGTCCGGGATATTTTTTCGGATCTAAACAACACGGACTTCCGGATTTCAAAATTGCCGATATGTTAAACGATATGACTGTCTTTAACAATGCAATGAGTGACGCCAAGAAAATTTTAAGTGAAGATTTTCAGCTTGAAAAATCCGATCATCAAATTTTGAAAGCAGAAGTTGATGAAATGTTTAAAAATGTATAAAAAAATCCCTCAGGCAAAAGCCTGAGGGAAATTATATTGTTTAAGAAACTTTCTTCATCTCTGTAAATTTGTTATCTTCCTTGTCTGTGAAAGCTTTGTAATTTACCTTGTTGAGATTTTTTGCATCGCTTTTGTTTCTAAAATATCTGTAACCAAAATATATTGAAACTGCACCTAATACAATCAGAAGCAAAAAGGCAACAATTTTAAAAATTTTCTTGCTCATATCGTTCCTCCAAATAAATTATCTTGATTTAATTATAATATTATAAAAAAACAAGTCAAGATTCTTTATTCATCTTTGTATCCAAAGAAGATTTTTTTCTTGCGGCATTGTTCTTATGAATAAGACCTTTAGTAGCAGCTCTGTCTATTTTTGAAATTGCATCGGTATATAATTCTTTTGCATTTTCAGATTTGTTTTCAATAGCGGCATTAGCCTTTTTAATAGAAGTTTTCAAAGCAGACATATCCGATTTATTGCGAATACGAGCCTTTTCATTAGTAAGAATTCTCTTTTTTGAAGATTTTATGTTTGCCATTTTGCACCTCCCGTTTTGTTGTCTACAGAGAAGAATAATATCATCTTTTTGAAAAAATTGCAATGTTTTATTTGATTAGATTATGTTATATATTATTGTATATTCGATTTAATAAATTTATTCCGTTTGATTATATGTTTTTAGTTGAGGAGAGATTATGAAAATAAAAGGTTTACAAAAATTAACTTTACTTGATTACCCGGGACATACTGCCTGCACTGTTTTCACATATGGATGTAATTTCAGATGTCCGTTTTGTCATAATGCTTCTTTGGTAATAAAACGAGATAATCAAGACGACACCGAGATTTCCGAACAGGAATTTTTTGATTTTCTCAAGAAAAGACAAGGACTACTCGACGGAGTTTGCGTTACGGGAGGAGAACCGACTTTACAAAAAGATCTGATTGAGTTTTTGAAGAAAATAAAGGCTCTCGGATATTTGGTAAAACTCGATACAAACGGATATAATCCGGAAATTTTAGGTGATATTTTAGATAATGGAATCTGTGACTATGTTGCCATGGATATAAAAACTTCTCCGGAAAATTATGAAAAAGTAAGTGGAATAAAGGACTTGAATGTCGATAAAATAAAAGAAAGCATTAAACTGATTCGTGATTCCAAAATTGACTATGAATTTAGAACAACGGTTGTTGAAAATCTACATAACGAAAATGATTTTGAATCAATAGGGAAAATTCTTGATGAAAACGATAAATATTATTTGCAATCCTTTGTTGATTCGGGAGATTGTATAGAAAATAATTTCACGGCGGCGCCGGAAGATGTAATGGCAAAATACCTTACAATAGTAAAAAAATACGCGCCAAAATCTAAACTTCGTGGAATTTGAACAAAAAATCTTAAAAAATTGTACATCTTTATCCACAATATATAGTGGTTGAGGCTTGACTTCGTCCACCATTTATTGTATCTTGTATAAGAAAACAAAAGAAAAGAGGCATGTTATGTACAAGGTAATTAAGAGAGACGGACGAGTTGTAGATTTTAATCTTCAGAAAATAAAGAGTGCCATTCAAAAAGCTTTTGAAGCAACAGAAACAAATTATACCGATGAAATCCTTGATATGCTTACCCTGAGAGTAACAGCTGAATTTCAAGAGTTTATTGTAGACGAAAGAATTCATATTGAGAAAATTCAGGACAGCGTTGAGAAACTTCTGTCAAAAGCAGGATATGAGAATGTTGCAAAGGCATATATCCTTTATCGTAAAAAGAGAGAAAGCTTAAGAAATGTAAGCAAAACTGTTCTTGACTATAAAAAGACGGTTAATGACTATCTTAAAATCAATGACTGGAGAGTTAAGGAAAATTCAACCGTTACATATTCAGTCGGCGGATTGATTTTGTCAAACTCAGGTGCGGTAACCGCAAACTATTGGTTGTCTGAAGTTTATGATGAAGAAGTTGCAAATGCTCATAAGAATTGCGATATGCACATACATGACCTTTCGATGTTGACCGGATATTGTGCAGGCTGGAGCCTTCGTCAACTTATTGAAGAAGGTCTCGGCGGAATTCCCGGAAAAATCTCATCTTCACCCGCAAAACACCTTTCAACTCTTTGCAATCAGATGGTTAACTTCCTTGGTATCATGCAAAATGAGTGGGCAGGTGCTCAGGCATTTTCTTCCTTTGATACCTATCTTGCACCGTTTGTAAAGGTAGACAACCTTACATATAAACAAGTTAAGCAGGCAGTACAATCTTTCGTTTATGGAGTAAACACGCCTTCACGTTGGGGAACACAAGCGCCCTTCTCAAATATAACACTTGACTGGACAGTACCAAATGACCTTGCCGAGAAACCCTGTATTGTCGGCGGAGAAGAGCAGGACTTTAAATATAAAGATTGTAAAAAGGAAATGGACCTTATCAATAAAGCCTTTATCGAAATAATGATAGAGGGCGATGCAAACGGCAGAGGTTTTCAATATCCTATCCCGACTTACTCGATTACAAGTAATTTTGACTGGTCCGACACAGAAAATAACAGACTTCTATTTGAAATGACTTCAAAATACGGAACTCCTTATTTCTCAAACTACATTAATTCCGATATGGATCCCTCGGACGTTCGTTCAATGTGTTGCAGACTTCGTCTTGATCTCAGAGAACTCAGACGCAAATCAGGCGGCTTCTTCGGCTCCGGTGAATCAACGGGTTCTGTTGGTGTTGTTACCGTTAATATGCCGAGAATCGCTTATACATCTAAGAATGAAGAAGAATTTTACAGCAAACTGGATCACGTTATGGATCTTGCTGCGCGTTCACTTAATACAAAGCGTCAAGTCATAAGCAAGCTTTTGGACGCAGGACTGTATCCTTATACAAAGAGATATTTAGGCTCTTTTGAGAATCACTTCTCAACAATCGGACTTGTCGGTATGAATGAAACTTGCCTCAATGCAAGATGGCTTCGTAAGAACTTGATTGAAAATGATGCAAGAGAGTTTACAAAGCAGGTTCTTGATCACATGCTTCATAGACTTCAGGATTATCAGGAAGAATACGGCGATCTTTATAACTTGGAAGCAACACCGGCAGAATCAACTGCTTATCGTCTTGCTAAGCATGATGTTGAAGAATTTCCGGAAATCATTACTGCTTCTGAAGGCAAAACACCTTATTATACAAACTCAAGTCATTTGCCGGTCGGATACACGGATGATATCTTCTCGGCTCTTGACCTTGAAGATGATTTACAGACAAGGTACACTTCCGGAACCGTGTTCCACGCATTCTTAGGAGAAAAACTTCCGGATTGGCAAGCAGCGGCAAATCTCGTCAGAAAGATTGCAGAAAACTATAAACTTCCGTATTTTACACTTTCACCCACATACTCAATTTGTAAACATGACGGATATATTGTCGGAGAACACTTCAAATGCCCAAAATGCGGTGAAACAGCCGAAGTATATAGCAGAATCACAGGATATTACAGACCGGTTCAAAACTGGAATGACGGAAAAGTTGAAGAATATAAAGACAGAAAAGAATATGTTATCTCAAACGATGGCACACCGATTCTCTTTACAACTTCCACTTGCCCAAACTGTAAAATAATCAAAAAGATTTTAGCAGAGCAGAATGTTGAATATGTAGAAATAAATGCAGAAGAAAACATTGAAATGGCAAAGAGATTTAAGCTCAGACAGGCACCGTCGCTTGCAATAAAAGCCGGAGACGAATATCAAGTATATGCCGGAGTTGACCAAATCACAAAGGCCTTGGCTCAAGTAAAAGCTTAAAACATAAAAGCAAAAAGCACCCGAAAGGGTGCTTTTTGCTTAATGAAATTTAAAATTTGGCATAGTTAGCAACATATGTGTATGATTCTAAAACAACAAGAAAAAGGGTGGCAATGTATCAAACCTTTTTTTATTGAACAAATTATAATATTTAAATAAAGATTTGACAAAAATGCACTATGATTGTGTTACAATTATTATAAGGAGGAGAAAGAAGTAATTATGCTAATAAAAAAGCTACTAAAGTCTATAAAGATAACAATCCGTTTCAACTAAATTAACAGGGTATATAAAAATCTTTCCTCCTATCAAAAGATTATCACAAAGATAAATTTAGGTAAATAAGGAGCGCTTTTATGATTTTCAGTGATGTTTTAGAGAAATCAGGATTAAATCAATCAGATTTTTCAAGAAAATTTAATATCCCGCTACGAACCATACAAAATTGGGCAGGTAATCGTGCAACTCCTCCTAATTATGTTTTAGAGCTTTTAAATTTTGCGATTGAAGCGGAGAAAAAGGGATTTATTTACAATAAAAATTCTTTATTTTAATCAAAATTTTATTAATCAAAGGAGAATGAACTATGTTATTTATTTGCTATCCAAAGTGCAGCACTTGCCAAAAGGCAAAGAAGTGGCTGGACGAAAACGAAATTTCCTATGAAATTCGAGATATAAAAAAGGAAAACCCCTCTTTTGAGGAACTATCTTCGTGGTATAAACGCAGTGGGCTTCCGCTTAAAAAGTTTTTTAATACGAGCGGAATGCTGTATAAATCTATGTCACTAAAGGATAAGCTTCCCACGATGAGCGAAGATGAAATGATTAAGACTCTTGCCACAGACGGAATGCTTGTAAAGCGTCCCTTGTTGGTGGGCGACGACTTTGTGTTAGTCGGCTTCAAGGAAGCTGACTGGGAAATCCAACTTAAAAAATAAGGTATGAAAACCTAAACAATAATTTTTTGCACACTTAGTAATCATATTTTCTAATACAAGCGATTTTTATTCTATAAAGGGGTTATATTTATGTTTGTAAAAGAGAAATGTGCTTGTTGTCAACAGCTAACAGTTTATAAAGATGCAAAATTCGACATTTGCCCAAATTGCGGATTGGAAAAAGATGCTACTCAAAATGAAAATCCGAATTACAAAGGTGGAGCGAATGATATGAGCATTAATGAAGCAAGAGAAGCCTACAAAAAAGGCTTGCCGATTAAGTAAAATTATCATAAGTGCATAATTTTAATGTAAAAAAAGAACGCCGAAGCGTTCTTTTTTGATTTCCGAAAAAATATTATTTTTTGTTTTTGTAAATCCTTTTTATTAAAAAATCAGTCTTCAACAGAACTGAGAAGCTCATAAATTTTTTTATAAACGACTTCATACATTTCAGCGATTTCTTCTGCGGTTATTTTCTTTGCCATAACAGAAGAACCGTTAATTTTAGAAATAACAATTTCTTTTGTATGTCTTTTTAATAGCTTTGGATACAACCGATCTTATATTTATTAATAACACGCTTTGAGGTATAATAAAGATGTAAAATAATAATATTTAGGTGGGTGATTTTATGAGAAAAATTAAAGATAAAAAGATAATTTTGATATCAGTTATTATTTTGATTTTAATTATTATCGCAACAATAATTTTTGTTAAGTCAAAAGTTTCTGAAAAAAGTAAAGAAAAATTGCCCGTTAAATCCGAAACAACAGTTGTCGAGACCACCAAAAAAGAAGTTTCAACAGAGCCACCGTCAACTACGACAAAGAAAGTCGAGGAGACGACAAAAGTACCTTATTCTAAGCCTAAACAACAACCTAAACAACAACCAAAATCAAAAAAGTCCAATTTGCCTGCCGGGCTTTTCAAAAATAAATTGAGCGATTCACAAAATGCCGCAGCTTTAAAAGTGGCGCAACAAATTGCTGATTCAATACCAAAAAATTGGACAGACGAACAAAAGTTGGACAAGGCGACCGAGAAAGTAAATATTTATTACAATAACGCACGATACACAATGGAAGGACCTTATTATGCGGAAGCTTACGGCGTGTTTGTCGCAAAAGAAGCATCTTGTGCGGGAGCTTGCAGAGCACTCGGTTTGGTTTTTCAACTTATGGGATACAAATGGAGACATGTAAATGAGAATCATTCTAGTCATCAGTGGGTTCAAGTTTATGTAAACGGTGAATGGAAAGACTATGATGCCGGAATCACATGGCTATAGATAAACAAAAACCCTTGATACACAAGCTTTTCGCTTACATATCAAGGGTTATTTTAACTGGCAGCGGAATAGGGATTCGAACCCCAACTAACAGAGTCAGAGTCTGTATATGACGATTGAAAAAGCCTCATATATCAAAGCTTTTCGACTTGTTTACTTTTTGTTTGCCACTCGTTTGCCACACTTGTATAAGAATTGATCTTAGTGCGTGCATCTTCTTGAGCTTCTTTATTGTAATGAGTGTAGATGTTCGCAGTTGTTGAAATATCGCTGTGGCCAAGTAAAACTTTAGCAACATTAATGGGTACACCGGCATTTTGGAGATCAGTTGCATAAGTATGGCGGAGACAATATGCGGTGAGATCCTTTGCAACAACAGATATTACAATTTTATTGCGATATACTTTAGCACCAAGAGAAATATCGAGGTCTCTTTTTAGCGATTTCCACATATCTGATAAAGCGGAATCATCAAGTGGTTTACCATTTGATTTAGTAAATACGAAAACTCCATTCTTTTGTTCCAAAGAGAATTTATCAACAAGGTAAGAGGGCATAGGTATCTTTCTTGTTCCGGCTTTAGTTTTAGATTTTCTTACTGTTATAAGCTCTTTTTTTAAGTCTATATCGTTCCATGTTAGCCTTTTAGTTTCGGAAGGCCTTAGACCACACAAAAGCATTGTTAGGGCCCATAAACCTGCTCGGTTGTTTTCCGCAACCTCATAAATTGCTTGTCTTTCAACTTTAGTAATAGCTCTGTGCGTTCCGTTGGTACATTCTAAAGGTATTTCTATATTTCTTACCGGATTACTCTTTATAAGCTCTTCATCAACCGCTGATTCGAAGATTTGATACATTGTCATCTTAACCGCTTCAGCAAGCGCTTTGCTTTTATGCTGCTTATTTATAACAGCTTGAATATGAGATCTTTTAACTTCGATTAATCTTAATCCACCAATATATGGAATTATATGATTTTTAATATAGCCTTTATAATTTACAAACTGCCGATAACCAATAGATGGTTTTTTAAGATCCAACCATTTTAGAGCATAAATCTTAATTAAGGTTTGAGGGTTAGAAAAAACTTCTCCTTTTTCCAAATCAAGATTAAACTGAGTAATCTTGTTGATAAGATCTTTTTTTGTCTTTGCTCGAATATCTTTTCTTTTTCTCGTTCCGTCTGCTAAATAATATGTTATCGTTTGTCTATACATTTATAACACTCTCCTTGCGATTTGGGCCTTGAGGTGCTAAAATATAGAAGTACTCAAGGCCTCACCTTTTTTCCTTTGGTTGTGGTTTTTGTACGAAAGTCCGGAGTTGCCGCTCCGGGCGTTTTTTATTTTTATGGGTTACAGTTACTACAAGGCTTATATCCTACTGCTTGATCCTTTGACTTAAAGTAAACTTTGTTAGAGTCATTCATACGCTTAACTCCTGGACATGTAGATCTGTGCAAAACTTTAGATTTAGCATTTCCAACATAAGAAGAAGAGGATGAGTTAGAAGGGGCAGGAGTAGAACTTTTCTTTGTGACAGCAACCGATTTTTCGGTTTTTTGGGTTGACTTAGGTGAAGTCTTAGTTTGTGCTGTATTTTTTGAAGGTTGATTATTTTTCGTTTCAGCTTCCGTAGTCTTTTCTACCGGTTGAGTTGTAGCTGATGTGGTTTGAGAGGAAACAGTTGTTTTAGCTGTTTCAGGGTTTTCTGGAATATCCGTATTTAAAGCCCAAATGACAAACAAAACAAATGTTCCGAATATTACGCCGAGGGTTATTAGTATTTTATTTTTAGTTGTCATAGGTTTTTTGGTTTTCTTTACTTTGTTGTTAGGTTTTTGATTTTCCATTTTTTCTCTCCTCTTAATTAAAAAAGTGAATCAAAAAGGTCTTGAACTTCTTTTTTTCGTGCTTTCGTTGATTCCTTGTCAACAGTTATCTTATCGCCGTTGACAATTATTATGTCACCCTCGCGAGCATCTTTAGGAAGTTTAGCTTTTTCAACATCCACAAAGTTTTGATTTTCATCTTCGCAGATAGCAAAATTATCTTCAAATCTATCAATTATATACTTCATACTTTACTCCTTTTAAGGTTTACAGTTTTTACATGGTCTGTATCCACTGGCTTGACTTCTTGAGCTGAAATAGACTTTATTTCCATCATTCATGCGTTTAACACTTGGACAAGTAGAGCGGTGAAAAATACCCGAGTTTCGATTTCCTATATAAGAATAAGATGATGAGGGTGTGGATTTTTTCTTCGTTGTTTTAGTGGTATGCTTTTTAGTTGTTCTGACAACCGGTGCTTGTGTTGGAGTGGATTTGGGTTTTGGCATAGAAACTGTTGACATTGTTACTTTGTTTCCGTCAGAAGTAGCAACTATTGTGCCTTGTAAGTCGGTGCGATAGACTCTTACGCCTTTCGATTTAAGCTTTTGTAAGGTTTCATTATTCGGGTGGCCATACTTATTATTCCTGCCACATGAAATGACAGCGAAAGTGGGAGATACAGCACTTAGGAAATTAGATGATGTTGATGTTCTTGATCCATGATGACCGACTTTCAGTACGTCTGACTTAAGGTTATATTTAGTCATACCCGCTTCAGCAGAAGCTTCAGCATCGCCTGAAAACATGAAAGCGGTTTTTCCACGTATTAAATGTATTCCAACAGAACTGTTGTTTAGGTTTTGATTATCAATGTATGTCGGTCCAACAATTTGGAATTTACAGTTTCCTATTGTATACATTGTTCCGGACTTTGCTTTTATAGCTTTAATACCTCGCGCTTTAACGGTTTCAAGCATTGTACTAAAAGTTTTCGTGGTATGAATTACGTCGGGTAAAATGATGTGATCTACAGAAAAAGAATTTAAAATCAGTGACATACTACCGATATGATCTGCATGAGGATGCGTTGTAACAACACAGTCAAGTTTTTTAACCCCTTGACTTCGCAAATAGCTGACGATTGTTGAACCCGATGCTGATGTTCCCGCATCAATTAGCATATATCTTCCGCCGGCATCTATTAAAATCGAGTCGCCCTGGCCAACGTTAATATAGTGGATTTTTGTAATATCTCCGGAACCTTTTTGTGTTGATAATGCTTCGGGTGCTTTTGTTGTAGTTTCCGCTTTGGTTGTTTCTTTTGTTGTAGATTGGGTTGTAGAAACTGCTGTAGTTGTTTGTTCTGGCTTTTTAACATCATCTTTTGCAGAGTGAAAAGCCCAAACAGTAGAAGCAATAATCACAATTGATACTATGGTTGCAATAGGATGCTTGATGCAAGCTGCAAAAAAACTTTTCATAATAAACTCCTTATAAGCCTATTTAACATCCGATTTGATAATGTCATCAATTATAGACAAAATCTTATTTATATCATTCAGTGATGCATGTTCGATTTTTGAGATCAAAAGTTTTCTTTTATGATCAAGCTCATCTTTAACATTTCCATCTTTATAAAAAATAGGTTCGTTTTTTTGATCTTTCATAGTTTAATCACCAAGCTATAGAATTTGTTTATTGCCAACTAAAAATGCCACAATCTTTCCGTTTATATCATATTCTAAAACATACTCGCTCTCGACTTCTTTTCCGGAAGTGTTTTGATATTTAACAGTACCCATATCTTTATAGTGATCTTCTATGATTTTACTTTTGGAGCTTGATATTTTAAATTGAACCGTTTCAGGAAGTTTAAAGTATTGTTTCGCAGTTTCTTGCGCTTTTGTCATTGCTTCGCCTTTTTTGCTTTCCATTTGATCAACAACTAACACTCGTTCTTTTACAGTTGAAATATCTTTATCGGAAAGTGCAGACCATTTAACTTTATCTTTTTCGTCTTTATACTGAATTTCTTTGATTGGTTTATATTTAAAGAAAAGAGATACAGTTTCAGATTCTTTAGCTTTTATGGTAAAACTGTCAATACTGGTTTTCTTACTTGTGCCTTTTAGTTCAACTTCTTTTCCTTCGTCATCATAGGCAGTAAAGTTTTTAAATTTAATTGTAATGTCTTCACTACCATTATTTTGCATATCTACAGTTGATAAAATATAAGATCCTTTTTCTTGAACAAATTTCAATGTAATTTGCAAATTGCCATTTGCAGAAGTCATTGTTTCTCCGGGCTTAAGGGTTCCATGGTCTTTTGTAGTATCAATACTTGAAATAACAACAATTAAAACAACTAAAACAGCAATAATTGGCAAAAGGATTTTTAAAAGTTTCTTTTGCTTTTCAGTCATAGGTTTTTGATTTTTCTTCTTTTTATCTGCCCAAGCTTGAACTTTTGCAGCAGATTCTTCTACTCTTTCTTTTTGTGTTTTCATAATTTCCCTCCAAAATTATATTTTAGTACTTACTTCTACTACTTTTCATAGTATTCTTATTGAAGCACAAGAACTTATTTATTAGTGTAAACCATTCAAAACGAAGTCTATTTTGTTTGTATATTTTTTAGTCTTTTAACCACCTTTACTCAATTTCTATTGCCTGTTGTGACAAATAAAAACCATTTCTTTGTATATGTTTTATTTCGTGCAGAATCGTTTTTGTCTGCATAAAAGACGATAGTCTTGGATTGATATAAATATTATAAAACCCGTCCTCCGACGGAACTGTGAAGCCATTGACGGTATCAGGAAGATTATTCAAATATCTAACAACAAAATCATTCATCGTCATTCTCTCCCATTAAAGTATCAACAATTGCGATAATTTTTTTCATGTCGTTCACGGATGCGTTTTTTGTTTTCGAGAATAAAAGCTTATGCTTTTCAAACAATTCATTTGTCATATCGTCAACTTCGGAAAAAATACTTTCTTCATTATCTTTTTTTGTTTGCTCGTCTAAAAGTTGAGATTTGTCAACACCGAAAAAATCTGCAAGTTTTTGAATTTTACTCATTCGAGGAATTGCGATGCCACGACACCAAGTATTGAAAGTCTGCGGGGACACGCCAATTCGTTTTGCTACTTCATTTTGTGAATAATCTTTTTTATTCAACAATGCGAGCAAATTTTCTTGAAAAATTTCTCTTTGTTCTTTTTCGCTCATATATCTCACCCAAATAAATTATATTATAAAATTTGATTTTTCGCAACTAAAAATAAAAATATTTTTGATTTTAGTATTGACATCAAATTAAATTTGATTTACAATGTTGTTAAAGTTAAGAAAGGGGGCGACAATTTGAAAGAAAAAAACGATAATATACAAATTAGTTTGGCGGCGGCGAGAGTAAATGCAAAGTTGACACAAGACCAAGTTGCTTCAAGGCTCAAGGTTAGAAAACAAACTATCGTAAATTGGGAAAAAGGTGTAACTACTCCTAAAGTAGAACAAGCGAGAGCCTTAAGCGAGCTTTATAATTTCCCGCTTAAAAATATTTTTTTTGCTTAAAGAATCAAATTTAATTTGATGATTGATGACAAAGGAGTATTGATATGGAAAACAAAGCAGATTTTGTGAAGTTGTTTTTACCAGTGCTACAAGCAACAGATTTTTGCCGAGACCTTGAAAATCTTGAATACAAGCCTGAATATGCCGGCAATTTCGTATGTGAAACGGTTGTAGCGACCTTCAAAAATGGAAGTAAAAAGGTCGCAATTGTGACGCGTGATAGCAACTTTGCAATGCTAAAAGATATTATTAAAAGTCTTGAATAAAGGAGCGGGAAATATGAAGAAAAGTTATGAAGAAGAGCGGAAAAAAGAAGAAGAAAGAATGGAGAAAAGAATAGAAGCCCAAAACAGACGAGTTTACGGACTTCTAACAAATATTGTAATGAGTATGATAACCGCTTTGATAGTTACGATCTTGTTGACTCGTTGAAACAAAGACTTGATTAAAAAAAACAATTATTGAGCTTTAATGCTCTTTGTCTTTAGGCGGACATGGATCATTACCAAAGAAAAGAAAGGAGAATGATATGACTAATCAAGAGACATTGAGAATTTTAAAAAGAAATAAGGAAACGGCTTTTCTTTGTAAAGCAGAAATAGGAAGGTTGCTTAATCTTAAAGACTATGCACTTGACAATTTTTTAGATGGTCTTGATTTTTACAGATTTGATAACAAGCGCAAATTTTATGCGGTCACCGATATATCTAAAAAGTTAAGATTTGCAAAAGAAACCGGAACTTTATAACACAACCAAAGGAGAAAAGATGAGAAAAATATATAAACCAAAGAAAGAAAGAGCTTATTCAATTTGTGAAACAGTTCAAGCCATTCTTGCAGTGATTATCGGATCAATTCTTATTTGCATGATAGCCATTGCAATTAAGATGCCAACAAAAGCAAAGTCACGGCAAGAGACAACAACGACTGCTACTTATTATGAGGAACCGACGGAATACAAAAGCGAGTATGAAAAATATTTAAAAGTAGTCCCGCTCGAGCCTGAAATTGTAAAACACATTGTTGAAAAGGCAACAGAAAAGGATATAGATCCCACTCTCATTTTTGCAGTGATTGAAATTGAAAGCAACTTCAAAGTAGAGGCTAAAAACGGTCCTTGTATCGGTCTTATGCAAGTTAATTGCGAGAACTACGGAAATCCGAGTCAGGCTATGGCAAGTCTAATCAGTCCTACACTCAATATAGATGCAGGTGTTGAGATTTTAAGTACATACCTAAAAAAGTATCCGATCGAAAAAGCACTTACTTGCTACAACTGTGGAGAACGTGGAGCTAAAGGCAGAGATACAAGCGGTTACTCCAAGAAAGTTTTAAAGGCAAAGGAGCGATACAGTGAAAACAGATAAAGTGATATACCGTACAAAAATCCGAGAAGAGTATGACTGGCTTATGCAGGAGTTAGAAAAAGAAGGATGCAATTGGTTATGTGGAAATAAACCAACTGAGAGAGATATGTTTGGCCCATTTGCCTCAGAAACCTACATTTTTGTGGTCAATAAAGAACTCACATGTGGAACTCGTGAGGACTATAGATTCTTTCATGAAGGTGATAAGTATATCGAAGTATCAGACATAATGCCGAAAGGAACGACGAGAAAAATCAAAACAGACAATGTTATATACCATACAAAAACACAACAAGAATATGATTGGTTAATGGAAAAACTGGAAGCTGAGGGGTTTAGGTGGTTTAATGACCGTTTGCCAACAGCACCCGAAGAATCCAGTAATTGGGAAAGATTTCTCTCAGATACTTGTATCGCTGTTGAACGTTCTTCTGCTATAAATCAAATCACATTTGGAGATTCTGATTTTTATGAAACTGAACCGGAATATAAAGATTATAAATACATAGAAGTTTCCGACCTTATGCAGCCTTACAAGGATACCAAAGGAAAACCGAAATTGTCACTTGTTCCACCGCAAATAATTTTTGACATAGCAGAGGTTAGAGAATACGGCAATAAAAAATACCCTTCCGGTGGAAAAGATAATTGGAAAAATGTTGATATTGAAGACTACAAAGACGCTCTTTTAAGGCACACACTAAAATACTTACAAGACCCAAAAGGAAAAGATGCCGAGAGCGGGATTGAGCATTACAAACACATGGCTTGCAATATAGCTTTTATTTGCGAGATGGAGAACATCTTAAATAATAAAGAAAAATAAAAGTAAAGGAGCGATACGAATGAATCTTGATGAAAAATTTGAACAAATCGTAAAAGAAAATTATGAAAAAGGTGTTCATAAAAAATCGGACAAACCAAAAGGACTACGCACAATGATAACAATTGGTCACATAGTTCAAATAATGGACGAAATAAACATTTTTAAAATGTCTGAAAAAGATTTGGAAAGCTTAATTGATTTAGCGGAGCATTTAGATTTTTTAGTTGAAAATATAAACCGCGAAAAATAAAAAGGGAGATTATATGAAATCAGCACAAAAATGGGATTTTGCAAAAAGAGAATATGAACCTGTTGAAATTTCTGATAAATGCTCAGCTTATGAAATTGATATGGAAACAAAAGTTGAATGTCCGGGTTGCGGGAAGATGATGGCTTTAGGCGATGGACATATAAGTGGGCAGTATTACACTGATTTAGGCTTTGGATATATTGTTTGTTCAAAATGCTATGGAAAAGAATTTAAAGGGACTTTGAATTGTTTAAAGGAGTTTAAAAAATGAAAAAATTAGAAATTGAACTTTATAGATATGAATCTTTAGTTTTTGGCAGAGTGATTTATCAAGATGAAAGTTTAAGACATAGGGGACCGATTGTAGAAAAAGATGGCTTTCAAATAGGAAGCCATTTAAATCCGGCTTTATGCAGCACCAACTTATTTATACGAGGAGAACTCGAAAAGACTGACAACAATATTTTTTATTGTCCATTCTTTGATGAGAAAACAGCAATTAAAACTTGTAAAAAAATAGTGGATTGTGTTGACTTGATAAATTCTGGAAAGAAAAAACAGTCAAACATAGAAAGGATTATATAAATGCTAAATTTAGCCGTAATTATGGGACGACTTACAGCAACACCCGAGCTTAAGCAGACACAGAGCGGAATCGCTGTCACGACTTTTACAGTTGCAGTGCAGAGAAGTTTTGCTGATGCAAACGGTGAAAGGCAGACAGATTTTATCAATGTTGTTGCTTGGAGAAAGACAGCCGAATTTGTATGCAAATATTTTCAAAAAGGCCAGATGATAGCGATTCAAGGCTCAATTCAGACCAGAAAATACGAAGACAAAGACGGAAACAAAAGAACTGCAGTTGAAATAGTGGCAAGTGATGTCAGCTTTTGCGGAGAAAAGAAAGAGAGCACAAACGCTTTTGCAGATGCTGATGACGACCATCTCGAAGATTTACCATTTTAGGAGCTTTGAATGAGTAGAGCAAAATCAGTCTTAATCAAAGTCCCGGCGTCTTTATATAAAAAAATCGAAAAGATGTCGACAGAACAGGGATTATATATCAACGAAATCATCATAAAAGCAGTTGATTTATACTGCAGAATCTATGCAAAGAAAAAACAGCAATTAGACGAATATTTGAAAAGAAAGGAAAATTAATTATGAACTTGGAAGATTTAAGAATATTAGTTGTATATTTCCCGACGATTTTACACAAATATCTTAAACATTTCTTGGAAGAACAGGGTATTTATACCGATGAAATCAAAGAAAATATAAAACAAAAATTAAATGATTTTATGAAAAGGAAAGGAAATTAAAAATGTTATACACACTTACAGAAAAAGCGAGAGATTTATACGAGAAATTGAACGATGCCGAAATGGAGTTGCCGGAAGAAGAATTGAATCAAATCTTTAAGGACACAATGGAAGCTAACGGTGAAACTTATCTTGTAGACAGAACTGTCGAGATGATAAGAAATTTTGAAGCGGATGTTAAATCAGCAAAAGACGAGAAAGATTTTTTCTACAAAAAACAAAAAACCGCCGAGAATGCGGTTAGTAGACTGAAAAATGAACTTTTATCTTATCTTTTAATCTCAAAACAAAAACAAATAAAAGGAGATAAATTCACAGTCACAAAGTCACAATCTCAAGCGGTTTTTATCGCTGATGAAAACAGTATAACACAGGATTACTTGATAGAACAAGCACCAAAAATTGACAAAAAGAAAATAAGGGAAGACTTGAAGGCAGGAAAAGAAGTCAAAGGTGCGATGCTTCAAACTAACGAAAGTGTGAGGATTAAATAATGATTAATTTTGAAAATCTTGAAAAGATAAATAAGAAAATCATCAAAATTGATGTAAAAGGAAAGCCTTATGCAATGGTGAATGAAAGAGTTAAAGCGTTTCGTGAACTTTGTCCGAAAGGAACTATTTCATCAGAAATCATCAAGTTGGAAGACGGCGTTTGCGTGTTAAAGGCTTCAGTCTTTGACGATGAAGGAAAATTGCTCGCAACCGGTTATGCTTATGAAAAAGAGAACTCAACTTTTATCAATAAGACTTCATTCATTGAGAATGCGGACACATCCGCTATCGGAAGAGCTTTAGGATTTGCCGGTATCGGCATTGACGAAAGTATCGCAAGTTATGAAGAAGTGGCGAATGCTATTACTAATCAAAATAAAAAAGCCGAAAAGCCGAAAACACCGACCTTTAGAAATCAATTTCTTCTCTTTGCAAAGGAACACAATCTTGATTTTGAAGGATTGTCGATTAAATACGATTTGAATAAAAAATCAACCGAACTTGATTTTAGAAAAGCGTTAGAATCCGAAGCCGAAGAACTCGAAAGAACTCGAAAAAACTCGAAAGAATCAAGCAAACAGCAGACATTTGAAGACATCGAAAAAATTGCTGAAGAACTATGAGCGAGCTTATAAATACGACAGCAAGCATTGAGAGAGCGGAAAAGACAGACGGAAGCATAATCATCTCCTTAAGAATAAAAAACAGCTCGCTCGATAGTTTTCAGAATATAGAACAGGGCAAGGAATATAGGGTTAAAATTTCAAGCTATAAAAACCGCCGTTCTCTCAATGCAAACGCTTACTATTGGCAGTTGTTATCAAAGCTTGCGGAAGTGCTAAAAATCGGGAACAACGAACTACACGAAAGACTTATCAAAGAGCATTCAAACTTTACAACAGTTAAAATGCTGACTGCTATCAATCCGGCAATGTTTTTCAAATATTTTGATGATATTGAAACTGTTGCTGATGACGAAGCACTTTATACATATTACAAGATATATAAAGGCTCATCGCAAATGGATTCAAAGGAAATGTCAAGACTGATTGACGGATTAATACAAGAATGCAAGGAACAAGGAATTGAAGTTTTGAGCGATGCCGAACTTGATTTATTGAAAGGATATGAAAGATGAAGAATCCAAATAAAAGATACGAAGCCGACGAACAATCAAATTTAATTGAGTGGTGCAATTTTGCGAGCGGAAAGTATCCGGAGTTAAAACTCATCTTTCATATACCAAACGGTGGAAGTAGGAACACAGTTGAAGCGGTCAACTTAAAAAGGCAGGGAGTAAAAGCCGGAGTTCCTGATTTATTCTTACCGGTTTCGAGAAAAGGAAAGCACGGACTTTTTATCGAAATGAAAGTGTTACCGAACAAATGCACCGAGAAACAGAAAGAATGGTTGACTGCTCTTGCCGAACAAGGATACAGAACGACAGTTTGCTTTAGCTTTGAACAAGCGAAAGACGCAATTTTGGAATATTTAGGAGTAGAAAAATGATAACTACTTATCAAACAAGGCTTGACAGTTTAATCGCTGTCGAAAGCACAAAACAAAAACGATGCCGAGATATACTCAATATTTTATATGAGTTTGAGGACGGCTTGACGGCACGAGAAATTGCAAGACTACTTTTTAATCGTGGGTTATCGGCAACAGCCGAGCGGAATCAGTCGGCACTGAGACTAACTGAAATGGAAGAAGCTGGAAAAGTCAAAGTAATTGGAAAAAGACTTGACACGATAAGTAACCGAAATGTTGCGGTCTATGTAATTGAGAAAGAGCAATTATGACGATATGGGCGTTGTTCGACAGTGAAAACGGTTGTTATTACAAGATAGCCAAAGAAATGGGAATTGAGTGTTTATCTTTTGGAATAGACATTGAAAATAAAAACAGTCATTTCATTGAACTTGATTTATCTAATTTCAGCCGATTGTTTGGTGCAGACCAACTTTTCTCTGTTTTAGATAAATACAAAAAGCCAGATTTAATTATTGCAAGTCCACCTTGCGAGAGTTGGAGTATTGCAAGTGCAATGAGCAAGGGGAATGCTTGTTGGAAGACTATATTTTTTGACAATCTCTTTGGTTATTTGCCTATCACAGACTTTGCAATTCGGAAAAAATTTGAATATAAAAACAATCAATATAATTTCGAAAAGCAATTCATAAAGAGAATCAATGGTGAACTTTGCACTTTTAATTTAATTGAGATTATAAAAAAATATCAGCCAAAATATTGGGTTATTGAAAACCCGGCAACAAGTAAAATTTGGGATTATATTACAAATGTTCTTGATTTTAATTTGCCATATAAAAACAAAACTTATTACTCCGATTATGGATTTGATATTCATAAACCGACGATTTTTGCAAGTAATATTTTTCTAAATTTATCAAAGCAAGGCAAAGCTTCAAAAATTAGTTGGGAAAAAGTTATCGGTTATAATACTCGCTCAAATATTCCGGATGATTTAATTAAGCAAATTTATAAAAGAATTATGGAAGAAGAAAAAAGAAAGGAAAAAGAGATTTGAATTATTTGAAACAGATATTAAGCCTAAATCAAATTCAACTGAATAACCCGCTTTCACAAGGACAGTTTATGTTGTATCACGCTTTGTTAGATATAAATAATCAGTGTGATTGGAAAGAATGGTTTGAAGTTGCTAATTTGCGTTTGCAGGCTTACACCCGACTTACTCGACAGGGCATTGTTAAATGTCGGAACGAACTAAGGCAGCGTGGTTATATTGATTTCAAAACTAATGGAACAAAAGCTTCATCATACAAGATTTTTACTCTTTATGATAGCAACAGTTTACAAGATAGTTTACAAGATAGTTTACAAGTTGGTTGTCAAGCAGTTGACAAGTTGGTTGACGAGCAGTTGACAAGTAGTTGTCAAGTTGGTTGCACATTAGATAAACAAAACAAAACTAAACTAAATATTAAAGAAAAAGAGAAAAAAGAAAAATCGAGCGAACCGCTCTCACTCTCTCAAAAGAAAAAAAAGAAAGCATCTAAATTTATTCCACCGACAGTTGAAGAAGTGAAGTCTTATTGTCAAGAAAGAAAAAACAATATTGATCCGGAACAGTTCGTTGCTTTCTATTCTTCTAAAGGCTGGAAGGTTGGCGCTCAGCCAATGAAAGATTGGAAGATGTCGGTTATCACATGGGAAAAGAGATCCAATAAATCTATCAGCATAAAACCTAAAGTCGATAGATCATACGATTTAGAATCGGCAGATCAAATTATGAAGAAGAAACCAATTGTCTACAGAAGACGAGTTGATTTCTAAAGGAATTTAAATGAACTACATTGAGACCAAAAAACATTTAAATAGAGCCTTTATGTCAAGGCAGCGCATTAAATCTAAACGTGAGAGGTTAGATCGTTGGAAAGACCAAACAACTGAGATCACAGTTCAGCTATCTAAAGATCCTGTTATATCGACATCCGAAAAGCAACAAATGGAAAAAGATATTGTTGCTATCGTGGATCTTGAACGAACAATTGAAAAAGATATTTCGGATCTTGCAAAGCTTGAACTCGAAATACAAAAAGAAATTAATTTGCTTGATGATGATTTACAGAAGACAGTTTTAGAACTTCGGTATTTAAACTTTATGAAGTGGGATGATATCTGTATGGAATTAAATTATTCCTCCCGGCAAATATTTAATATTCATAAATCTGCAATTATGTCTTTTATGAAAAAACAGAAAAAATAAAAGATTGCAG
>QWCK01002787.1_pt1 | contig 20721 bp, 24 predicted proteins | sample 1972571 | NCBI WGS metagenome assembly QWCK01 (sample SAMN09866710, study PRJNA288562) | Human gut metagenome isolate term2_stool, whole genome shotgun sequencing... | isolation source: gut | host: Homo sapiens | place: USA: California | reverse complement strand
GCCCTATATCGAAGAAGCCGGCCTCTTTACGAAAGCCGACGTGGAAAAAAATCCCGAGCGCTACCGCGTCTTAATGGAAACCATTCAAGACGGCCTGGACCGCCTGGAACAAGTGCCCGAGGCCTGCGGCTTCCTCTTCGACGAATACGAAGTCACCGAAGACGACGCCCTGGATCAAATCAATTCCGAAACGGCCCCCGCCGTCATGGAAGGGCTGGAAGAAATTCTGAAAGGGATGGACAGCATTTCCCTTGAAGAAGCGGGCAAGCTTATGAAGCAAGTGCAAAAGGCGAGCGGCGTAAAAGGCAAAAACCTCTACATGCCCGCCCGTGCCGCCATGACCGGCAACGTCCACGGTCCGGATCTGTCCAACATCATCTACCTCTTGGGCAAAGACGAAATCTTAAAACGCATCGAAAAAGCAAAAAGCTATAGAAAATAAAAAGCCGCGGCGAAAAAGCCGCGGTTTTTCTGTGGAAAAGTGGTTGTTTCCAAAATGGAAACAACCACTTCAGCATACGCAGACGAGAAAAGCAACTGTTGCAAAAAATGCAATAGTTCAACATATGTTATTGAAAGTAGGATTGATTCGATAAAAACTCCTCTTATAAACGCAATGCATTGAAAATAGATGAGAATGCGAATATCATTAATAAAAGAAGAGTTGAAAGGACTGAGATGGTGGATAAACAGACGAATCAAAAAAGAAAAAAGGCGCCTGCAGCTATCGACGAGCGTAATCAAACTTGTTTGAAAGCCGGTGATCCGACACCCCATTGTCCGAACCCGGAGACCCTTTCCGCCATCGAGGAGGGAAGAAAAATCGCCGACGACGATAAGGCTCCCGGTTACAGGAATATGGATGAATTGAAAGCCGCCCTTGAAAAATAAAGCGTAAGCGATTCTATTCCCACACAAAAAAAGCTGCCCTCGCGAGCAGCTTCTTTTTATGCCTTAAATACAAGCTTTATAAATCGCCAGCACATCCTCTTCCTTCAGATCCACAAAGCCGCGGATCACGCCGCCGGCGTGGTCGGCACAAGCCTTGGCCATTTCCGCCAAATGTTCCTCGCCGATGCCCACATCCTTTAAATTCATGGGGATTCCCAGGCGCACGAAGAAATCGTAAAGAGCGTCGATGGCCTCTTGGGCGGCATCTACATTGTCGTCGGTCTTAATATCGAAGACGCGGCGGCCGAAGCGGGCGATCTTTGCCGCCGTCTTGGCACTTAACACGTGGCTGAGCCAGCGCGGCGTCAAAATAGCCAGCCCCACCCCGTGGGTAATGTCGTAAAAAGCGGAAAGCTCGTGCTCCATGGGATGCACGCTCCAGGCTTGGCCCTTGCCCGTGGAAAGCAAACCGTTAATGGCCCAGCTGGACGCCCACATTAAATTGGCCCTGGCTTCCAAATCACCGCCGTCCTTAATGGCCGCAGGCCCGTCGTGGACACAGGTGCGCAAAATGCCCTCCGACATAGAATCCTGCATAAAGGCGCTGTCGTCCACGGAAAAATAATTTTCCATGGTGTGGCTCATAATATCCGCCGTCCCCGCCGCCGTGTGGTAAGCATTCACCGTCGTCGTGTAAGCGGGATTCATAAGGCTCGCCTTGGGAAGCACCTTGCTGCTCTTCCAGCCCAGCTTTTCCCTGGTTTCGAGATTGGTAATCACCGACGAGGTATCCATTTCGGAACCCGTGGCCGCCAAAGTCAGCACGGCACAAATGGGCAGAGCGGCCTTTACCTTTACCTCTTTTTTTACGATGGCCCAGGGATCGCCGGGCGTCAACGTGCCGGCGGCGATGAGCTTCGCCGCATCGATAGTGGAGCCGCCGCCGATGGGCACGATAACATCCACCCCATCCTTCTTTACCAGGTCGATCCCCTTGCGCACACTGTCGATACGGGGATTGGGTTCGATGCCGCCGTGATCCACCGTCTCCACCCCGGCGGCGCCGAGAGCGCCCGTGATCTCGTCGTAAATGCCGTTTCGCTTCACGGAGCCGCCGCCGAAAACGATCAGCGCCTTGTCCCCGTAAGACTTTACCGCATCGGCAAAAGCCCGCACCTGACCTTCACCGAAAAAAATCGTCGTCGGTACCGAAAAAATAAACTTATCCATAATGCCTCCTGTCCATAGATTCATTTCTTTAACTCTATTATACCCGAAGAAACATGGGCGGCGGCAGAAAAAACGATGAAGGGAAGGGGGAGTGGGTATAAACAAAAAACAAACAAAGGAGGCAATATGAACAAGCAAGACATTTACAACTTTTTAGACGAAAAAAACATCGCCTACGAAGTCACCGAACACGAAGCCGTCATGAACATGGAAGAGCTGAGCAAAGTGGACCTCCTCTACCCGGGCCGCGACGCCAAAAACCTCTTCGTTCGCGACGACAAAAAGAAAAACTACTACCTCATCACCGTCTTCGGCGACAAGCGCGTGGACCTGAAACAATTTAAAGAAAAACACAACACCCGCCGCCTCTCCTTCGCAAAAGACCACGATCTGAAAGAAAAACTCGATCTGGAAACCGGCGCCGTCAGCCCCTTCGGCCTTCTAAACGACGCCGAACACGCCGTCAACTTCTATCTGGACAAACAATTTACCAAAAACGGCGGCATCATCGGCATCCATCCCAACGACAACACCGCCACCGTATGGCTCAAAGCCGAGGACCTGGTGAAAATTATCGAAGAAGTAGGCAACCCCGTCCACGTCGTGTCCATTTAAAGAGAAACGAAAAATCGAGCAGGCGAAGAGAATGACTCCGGATAGTCAGACCCCATCGAGTAAGCGCTTCGCATATTCGATTTTTATGTCAAAGGCCAGGCCATCGGAGCGGATTTATTTTTTCACTCGAAAAGAAAAAATAAATAGGCAAGTATATGGGAAAACTGTCCTTTCACATAGATTAATAAAGATGACAGTGATAAAATAGATATGTAACTTTCTATACTCATGTAAAGGAATCGAGTTTTTACTCGGTTCCTTTTTTGTGCTTCAGGGATTAAGTGATGAGTCATGCTTTCGAAATTGACAAATACAAGAACGGGTCTATAATGATATACAAGACAGTTATAGAATTTATGCAATACAGGAGGGAACATGAAAGTAAGGAAAATAGCCGCAAGTGTTATGGCTTTATTGTTATTTGCAGTATTTATTCTACCGCAAAGTGCATTTGCTCAAGAGGCTACAGAAGAAGAAAGTCTTACGAATTTTACTGTTGGATTGACATACAGATCGTTAGAAAATCCGACACAGCCGCCGTACCAGGATGTGGTCGGTGCGACGATTACGTTGACAAACAATGAAACGAAGGAAGTATTCACCTTTACGACCGAATCTGATCCTTTTAAAACTGTTCAAAGAGTTCCTGCGGGCACTTACACCTTTGAGCTCAAATCCGTTCCGGAGGCGATTCAAGGGAAATTTGATATGCCTGCGCCGAAAACGATAGTGGTTAAAAAAGGTACTCCTGCTAAGTTCGATGGATTTAACGTGGTTCAAACCCTGGCCAGTATCTTCAAACCCGAGGTAGCTAAAGAAGAAGTATCCGTTGGTGAAAAAGTGGATTTAACCGACAACGTCACAAACCTCGACAAACTTCCCAAAGGCACCAAGGTCGAAGATGTAACGCCTGAAGGAGCCATTGACATCAACAAACCCGGTGAATACATCGGAAAAATTGAAATCATCTATCCGGACAATTCGAGAGAAACCGTCGATGTCATCGTAAGTGTCGTAGAAAAAACGAAGCCCAATGATAATTACTGGATCATTCCGTGGACTCCGACGAAACCGTCTGAGGAAGCTCCGAAACACGAAACCGCCATTCACAAGCTGTATATCAACGGCTACGAAGACAGCACCTTCCGTCCCGAAGGCAATATGACTCGTGCCGAAGCGGCAGCGATGCTGGCTCGTCTGCAAGGTTTGGATCTTTCCAATAATGCAAAATCGAATTTCGTGGACGTACGCAGCGGCTGGTACAATGCGGCCATCAATGCGGTGGTTAACGCCGGCTATATGAAGGGTTATCCCGACGGCACCTTCCGCCCCGACGGCAAGATCACCCGTGCTGAATTTGCACAAATGATCAAGGCCATCGACAAGGCCAATAGCGGCATGGCACCTTTCGCCGACGTGAAGGGCCACTGGGCAGAAGCGGCTATCGAGCAAGCTTACGCCAACGGACGGATCACCGGTTATCCGGACGGTACCTTCCGCCCGAACGATCAAATCACCCGTGCCGAAGCGGTTACGATCTTTAACAAACTCTACGATCGTCATGTCGAAGAACCCGGCATTGCCGAAGTGAAGAGCAGATTGGTCGAATTCAACGACATCAACCGCGGCCACTGGGCATACTTCCAAGTTGTCGAAGCATCCAACACTCACGAATTCTACCGCACCGAAAAGGGCAAGGTCGATGAAACTTGGGTACGTGTTCTTCAAAACTGGAAAGAGGCATTAGCCAATCGCTAAGAATCAAAAAGAAGGAATCGAGTTTTTACTCGGTTCCTTTTTTTGTGCCTCGAATGCCCTTGTCAATGGAGCGAAAGGCTCGTACAATGGTGTTGGTAGTATTCGAATGAAACTATACATTTATTTCTTACAACTGAATGGTCACGCCTATGTATTGCACTCCAACGAGGTGATAACATGAAAAAGCTTGGCATTATCGGCGCCGGCAAGGTCGGCGTCAGCTTGGGGATCGCTCTGTTTTCATCGGGCCCCCTGAGAATCAGCGGCTATTACAGCCGCAGTCTTTCGAGCGCCCAATTCGGCGCGGAAAAAACGGGAAGCACGTGCTTTCGGAGTCTAAGTGAATTGGTCGACGCAAGCGATGTGATTCTCATCGCCACTCCCGACGATGTGATCGAGGATATGTGGCGACAGCTTTTACAATTGAATATTTCGGGAAAGATTCTCTGCCACACGGCGGGCAGTTTGTCTTCTTCCCTTTTCTTTCATCGTACTACCAAGGACGTTTCTGCCGCATCTCTGCATCCCTTAATGGCCATTGCCGATAGGGAGACGGGACACGCATCCGTCGGTAGTGCGTTTTTTACTTTAGAGGGCGACGACGAGGCCGTGGCGGTGTTTAAGGACTGCCTGGACGCCCATGGCATCGCCTACAAGGTGATGACGTCGACGGACAAGGCCACTTACCACCTGGCCACGGCGGTAATGAGTAATTTGGTGGTGGCGGTGAGCGCCATGGCCTTTGATCTCATGAAGGACGTGGGCTTCAGTGAGTCGGAGGCGAAGGAGGCCTTGAAGCCTCTCGCCGAAAAGAATCTGGCGAAGATTTTCGACGTGGGCCCCGCCGCCGCGTTGACGGGGCCGGTGGAGCGCTGTGATTTGACCACGGTGGGCCGCCATTTAGATGCTCTGGCCCGTAAGGGCGACGACGATGCAGAGGCTCTGTATCGTGCGGCGAGTTTGATTTTATGCGATATTGGCGAGGCGAAGCACGAAGGCCGGCCCTATGACGCCATGCGAATGCTTTTAAAAGGAGAGGAAGAATGAAAAAAGTAACGGTACGTACATTTAACGAGGCGAAGGTCACGGGCGAAAAGCTCACCATGATTACCTGCTACGATTACTCCACGGCGAAGCTGGTGGACAAGTCGGGGATCGATTCCATTTTAATCGGCGACAGCTTGGGCATGACCATGCTGGGCTACGAGGACACTCTTTCCGTCACCGTAGACGACATGATTCACCACTCCGCCGCCGTGGCCCGGGGCGCGAAACATCCCCTGATCATTTGCGACATGCCCTTTATGTCTTACTCCACGGGGATTCGCGACAGCGTCATCAATGCCGGCCGCCTCATCGCCGAAGGCCACGCCCACGCCGTGAAGCTGGAAGGCGGCGTGGAAGTGAAGGAAGTGATTAAGGCCATTGTGGATGCGAAGATTCCCGTCTGCGCCCACATCGGCCTCACGCCTCAAGCGGTGAATGCCTTTGGCGGCTTCCGCGTACAGGGCAAGGACGAGGCCACGGTGGCGAAGCTTTTCGCCGACGCCAAGGCCGTGGAAGAGGCAGGGGCTTTCGCCGTGGTTCTGGAATGTGTGCCGGCAGCGCTGGCAAAGAAGCTGACGGAGATGCTCTCCATTCCCACTATCGGCATCGGCGCCGGGGCGGACTGCGACGGCCAGGTGCTGGTCTATCAGGATATGCTGGGCATGTTCGACGATTTCGTGCCGAAATTCGTGCATCAATTCGCCCACGTCGGCGAGGCTATGGTGCAGGGCTTTAAGGATTACGACGAAGCGGTAAAGAAGGGCAGCTTCCCCACGAAGGAACACGAATTTACCATGGACGAAGGATTACTGGAGGACAAGTAAAACGATGAAAATTATTACGAGTGTAGATGAATTAAGAGAAGCTTGCAAGGCGGCCAAGGCCAAGGGCAGTGTGGGTCTCGTGCCCACCATGGGAGCATTACACGAAGGCCACGGTTCCTTGATTAAAAAGTGCCGGGAAGAAAATGACACGGTGGTGGTGTCGGTCTTCGTGAATCCCCTGCAATTTGCGCCGGGGGAAGACTACGAGGAATATCCTCGGGACATCGACAAGGACGGCGCCTTTTGCGAAAGCTTGGGGGCGGACATCGTCTTTCATCCGGAGCCGGAGGAAATGTATCCGGAAAATTTCGGCTTCCGTGTCACGCCCCCCGATGCCATGACCCACATTCTCTGCGGCATTACCCGGCCCATTCACTTTACCGGCGTGGCCACGGTTCTGACAAAGCTCTTTCATTTAGTGGCGCCGGACAGGGCCTATTTCGGTCAAAAGGACGTGCAACAGGTGGCCATTGTAGAGGCCATGGTGCGGGATTTAAATATGGATCTCGCCATCGTGCCCTGCCCCATTGTGCGAGAAGCGGACGGCCTGGCGAAGAGCTCCAGAAACCGCTACTTAAATGCCGAGGAGCGAAAGGCCGCCGTGGTTTTATCCCGCTCCATTAAAATGGCCAAGGCCATGGTGCGGGAGGGCGAAAGAAATGTGGCCGCCCTCTTGGATGCGGTGACGAAGGAAATCGAAGCCGAGCCTTTGGCAAAGATCGACTACGTGGAAATCCTCCGCTTCCCTCACTTCGAGCGGGACGCGGAACTGGTGGAAGACAGTTTTATCGCCATGGCGGTCTACATCGGCAGCACCCGCCTAATCGACAACAGCTTCTTTAAAGACGATTTGAAAAAATAAGGGCATGAAAAAAGACGGCTCCGCGCGGGGCCGCCTTTTTTAATCCTCTTCTAAAATTTTCTTCCACTTGGCTAAATTTTCCTTCTCTTTCTCCGCCAATTCCGGATAGGTCGGGTTCATCTCCTTCATGAGATCGAGCATGATTTCCGACACGGCGTAGCGGGCGTACCACTTGCGGTCGGCGGGAATAATGTACCAGGGAGATTTTTCCGTGGAGGTGTGGGCGATTAAATCCTCGTAGGCCTGTTGGTAGTCGTCCCAATAGGCCCGCTCGTTGACATCGGCGGAGGAAAACTTCCAGTGCTTTTCAGGCCGCGTGATCCGCTCCAGGAGCCGCTCTTTCTGCTCGTCCTTGGACAGGTGGAGGAAAAATTTCACCACGGTAAAGCCGTTGTCGTTTAAGTAGTCTTCGAAGGCGACGATTTCTTTAAAGCGGCGGGTCCAAATGTGATCGTCCACCAAGTCCCGGGGCAAGGGGGAATCTTTCAACAGATCGTGGACGCGGGTGACCAGCACGTCTTCGTAGTGGCTGCGGTTGAAGATGGCGATTTCGCCGCGGCGGGGCAGGGCCCTCGCGATGCGCCACAAGTAATCGTGATCCAGCTCTTCGGCATTGGGCACCTTAAAGGGGGTGACGGTGACGCCTTGGGGGTTCAGGGCCGTAAAGACGTGTTTAATAAGGCCGTCTTTGCCCGCGGCGTCCATGGCCTGCAGGACCACGACGATGCCCCGGGTGTTTTCCGCGTAGAGGGCGTCTTGAATCTGTGCCATGGCCTTTAGATTTTCGGGAAGGTATTTTTCCTTCACCTCTTTTTTCTCCAGGGGGCCGTCGTAGGAGGTAGCGTAATCTTTTAGATGAATCTTTGTTTTTTCGGGGACTTTGTATCGTTTTGTTTCCATAAGGCACCGCCTTTTCGGGTATAATAAGTGTAGTAAATGAGACAGGAGGGTTTTTATGAAAAAAGAATTGAGAAGAAGCACTACCGACCGTGTCTTCGCCGGCGTTTGCGGCGGCTTAGGCGAATATTTCGACATCGACTCCAATATCGTTCGCATCTTGTGGGTTCTCTTCGCCTTCGGCGGGGGAAGCGGTCTGTTGGTTTATATTATTTGCGCGCTGTTGATTCCCGAAGAAACTACTTGGTAAGGGTGTCTTCTCTTGCCCTCAGCAGCCGTTCGTTTTTCGGGTCCAAGGCCAGATAGGCGTCGAAGATTTTTTCGGCGTCTTTTTTATTGCCCTTGGCCAGGGCGCTGTTCGCCTCCATAATGGCTTCCGTTTGGATGGTCTCCATCATGGCCCGGGCGTTGGCGTAATTGTGGCGATCCTCTTCCACCACTTTTTTGTAATTGGCGTAGGCGGCCAAGGTATCGCCGGCGCGGGAAAGCTCCAGGGCCTTGTTGTAATTGGCGTCGGAATCTTTTAATGTTTCCAGCTCCTGAATTTTCAGGGCCATGTCCACATTGTCTACCGTGGGAGGCAGATCGTCGTAAATGGCCTCGGCCTTGTCGTATTCGCCCATGGCGATGTAGCTTTGCGCCTTTTCGTAATTGCGCTTCGTGCTGATGCCGTCGTAGATGTGAAAGGCGAAGGCCGTGAGGGAAATGACGGCGGCGGCGACGAGTAGAAAGAGCAGGGCGCTTTTTTTCTTCGAGGGCGCCGGTGCGATGGCTGTGCCCCGCTCCAGATCGATTTCGTCCAGGGGGCGAATGGGCATGGTCTCTTCATAGACCGTGGCTCGATCGGCGAAGTCCCGGTCTTTGTTTACATAGAGCTGAAAGAGCTTTTTGTTCACCTGCCGCTCGGTCACCGCCGAGAGCACGAAGTCTTTGGAGCGGCTGCAGTGGCGGCAGATTGTGTCGTCGTCGCCGTTGGTAAAGCCGCAGATGCAGCGCCACATGCTGTAGGTGCGATCGCCGTAAGTATAAAAGTCCGGGCCGAAAAGTTTTTTCAGCTCGTCTTTTTTTTCTTTGGGAATAATGGGCACGGTAAAGAGCGTTTCCTTGGTGCGGTCGTAGTAGTTGCGGGTGCCGTCGTCGAAATGAACTTCCGCAATGCGGATCCGCACGCCCCGAGCCGTGTGGTGGCGCTCGTCCAAAATCCAGTGGGGCAGGTAGGACAGGGACTTGGGCTTCAGCGCCAGCCCTTCGTAGCTGTGTTGAAAGACCGTTTCGTCGAAAATGTATTTGCCGAAGGCGTTAATAAAAAGCACGTCCAGCTTTAAGAAGGTGACGATTTTATTCGTGTTGTTAATGGCGTCGATGACCAAGGCGAAATCCGTGTCCGCCTGGGCCAAGTAGGCGTCCACCACCTGCACTTCGTTGGCCGGATTCATGCGTACTTTTGTCAATATGGTTCGCATAGAAACCTCCTCGCCCTTATTATAAAAAAACGCAGGTGAAGAAACAAGAAGGGCGGAAAAAAAGCACCTTGCGGTGCTAGCGGCGATAGATTTCCGGGGGGAAACGGTGTTGTTTTTTCGAAAGCATAAAGCCGATGAATACCCCCAGCATATTTAAGAGCCAATCGTCGATGTCGGCGCTGCGCCCCGTAAAATACTGCAAAGTCTCCACGAGGAGAAAGGCGACGGCGTAAAGGAACAGGGTGGGCCTGCGATCTTTCAGGCGCCGAAAGAGCACCGGGGTGAGAAAGCCCAGGGGCACGGCGATGAGAATGTTGCCGAAAATATTTAAAAACATGCCCGTAAAGGTGCCGTAGCGCCAAAAGGCCTTGACCGTGGCGAAGGGGATCAGATTGAGCTTCCAATCGGCGAGGGTTGTGTCGATGCCTAAGATCACGCCGCCCATTTGTAAACGCTCGTTGCCGACGAGAAGAAAAAACGAAAGCCAGAGGCAGTAGGTGGAAAAGGCCAAAAGCAGCCGCTCCCGCTTTCGATTGCTCTTCTTTTTTTGTTTGGAAAAGACTTGGGTGCGAATCAGTGAAAAAGAAAAGAAGGAAAAAACGACCACTACAGGGGTCATCTTCAGTACATAGTAAATCAAAAATACCTCTCCGGTTCAAAATCCGTCAGGCTATCCAAGGTGACGTCGCTGTTTTTTACGATGTCGTCCCAGTAGGGCAGATTGTAATCGTCTCTAACGGCTACGGTAAATAGCCCTGCTTCCTTTGCCGATGCCAGGGCGTAGTGGGCATCGTCCACAAAGAGGATCTCTTCAGGGGCCACCTTCAGCCGTTCGGCGAGGATGTGATAGAAGCGGGCGTCGCTTTTTTCCATGTTCACGCCGTCGCAGGTTTGGATGAAATCGAAATAGGGCTCCATATTGAAGCGGCGCACGGCGGGCATGAGAAGCTCTTCGTTGGTGGCGGTGGCGAGAACCACGGGGCCGAGGCGGTGGGCCTTTTCCAATGCCTCCATGGCGCCCTCCTTCAGGGGCAGGGTCTTGCCGTAGCCGTCGATTAAAATGGCGCCCATTTCGTCGAAGATCGCCTCCGGCGACTCGTCCAGCTCCAAGACTTTCTTAAAAAAGGCGCTGGACTGCTTTAGGCTCATGGTGGTCACTTTCTCGTGAATGGCGTCGGTGTAAATCTTCCCTTTGGATTCGACGAAGTTGCGGCCCAGGTGGCGCCACATGCCCATGGAATCGATAAGGGTTCCGTCGAAGTCAAATGCGGTGGCTTTCATAGATTTCCTTTCTGTTACTTGCGGCAGAGCACTTCCAGTGCCATGAGTCCGTTGATTAAATCTTTTCCGTTGTTAAAGCTCATGCCGATGCGGTAGCCGTCCAAGCGCGCCACGCCGGGAAGCATTTCCGCCTTGTCGGCGTGGAGGGTCCTGTTGGTTTCGATGGTGACATTATAGGGCGCCGTGAGATCCCCCAGAGGCATGGCGGAAAAATCTTTGTCCAGAACCAATGCCACTTTCTCTATAATTTCCTTTCGTACCGATTGGAAATTGCGGTGGATGACGGCATTGTGTCCCAAGCTTTTCTTCGTCACCACGTATTCCACATAGGGCATGTAGCCTTCCAAAATCAGCTGGCTGTGAAGGCCGCTGTCGCCGATGATCAGACCCACGGGCACGTGCTTTTCCTTGGCGTAGATCTGATTGATCATGGCCTCGGAGCATTTAATGCCGTTGATGCTCACCCGGTGAAAGGCCGTGGAGTAGGAGTGGTCCATATTGGCCCGGTGATGGCCGCTTGATGCGTGGTAGCCGAGAAAAAAGATCACGTCGTGGCGGTCCAGGCCGCTCATCATGTATTCGTTCCGGGGATAGCCGGAGACCAGCTCGATGCGCTCGTCCATTTTCGAGAGGGTGAGGTAGTCCAAATTTTTGCCTTCGCCGTGGCTGTCGGCGATGGTAATGGTTTCCACTTCGTCATTTTTCGGGCTTTGGCGGATGCCGTCGATCACCGCCTGCAGATGGGCGTGTATGGCTTCCAGATAGGCGCCCGTGCGTTTAAATTCATCGCTGAAGCGGTCGATGCCGGCGATGCCTTCCATGTCGAAGGAAATATATATATTCATGTAAAGCTCCTTTCCGTGATAGGATAGAAGATAAGAAAGGGGAATGGGAATGGATTCGTATTATATGAGAGAGGCCTTAAAAGAGGCACAAAAGGCCTACGACTTGGGCGAGGTGCCCATCGGTTGCGTCATCGTCAGAGGCGGCGAGATCATCGGCCGGGGCTACAACCGCACGGAGGCGGACGGAAACGCCATGCATCACGCGGAGATCATGGCCTTGAAAGAAGCGGACAAGGCCACGGAGGGCTGGCGCATCGGCGGCGATCTTTACGTCACCGTGGAGCCCTGCCCCATGTGCATGGGGGCCATATTAAACAGCCGCATCGATCGGCTCATCATAGGCACGGACAATCCCCGCTTCGGCGCGGCGGGAAGCGTGGTGAATCTGGCGGCCTTCCGCGCCTTTAACCACAGCGTCGCCGTTACCGAGGGCGTCCTCGCCGAGGAATGCCGGGCGCTCATGCAGTCTTTTTTCAAACAGCTGCGTTAGCCCGCGCCTTGGCTTCGTCCAGCTCTTCCTTTGTCAGTCCCCGCACGATGGCAAAAGGATCTCCCGATGCCACGGCCCGGGAGGGCACCTTGGCGCCGGCGGGCAGGCGGGTGTTCTCTTCGATGATGGCGAAGTCCCCGACGTAGACGCCCTCTTCGATGCGGGCGCCTGATTTAATCGTGGCGTAGGCGCCGATATTTGCGCCTACAATTTCCGCGCCGGCTTTCACGACGGCATACTCGCCGACGACGGCGGGGAAGTCTTCCGTAGCGGCAATGGCGGCCGCGGGATCCACTTCGGCTCCGGGCTTGATGATGACCCGTTTATTTGTATTGAAATCCATGGGACCTCGTTTCTTTAGTAATTGTGGAAGCAAATGTCCATAATAATCACCGCGGCGAAGCAAATGGCCAAGGGCAGGGCGTCTTCGTAAATGGTGATGTCGTATTCCTTGCCGCCGACGATGGGGCTTGCCGCCATGGATAGAAGCTTCACTTCGTCTTCTTCGATGAAAAATTCTCGGCTCCTGACGAAGCCCACGATGTCGTATTTCTTTTCTTTATAGCTGAAGCTCAGATTGGGAAGGGAAAAGCGCATCCGGTCCTCGAAAAAGTCCACCTCTTCGCCGTCGAAGTGCAGGCGAAAGGCGTGGGTTTGAAAGGGCGGCGGCGTTTTTCGCTCCAGGCGAAATCGCTCGTTTCCATCGGCATCGATTAGTGATAGAGTATAGGGTATAATGGGTAATTCGCGGAAGAGATAATCGAACTGATCCGTGAGGGCATTATCCCGATTGTGTAAAATTTCCAGGCCGCCTTCGTCGTAAAAGGCATAGTCCATGGCGGCCGGTGGGCGAGCGACGGCTCGCATGGTGCATCGAATCATGGTGTCACATCCTTCTCGTTTATTGTACTATACCGAGTCGAAAATACAAGAATCTGAATAGGAGGACGGCTTGCAAAATATAGATGAATTATTGAAACGCATTAACGAATTGGCCCGCGAGGCCAAGGTCCGCGAGCTTACCGATGAGGAAAAGGCGGAAAGGGACAAGCTCAGGAAAGAGTACTTAAAAATATTTCGCGAAGGCTTTCGTCAACAGCTTTTGAACACAAAGGTCGTGGACGAAGAGGGCAACGACATTACCCCGGAAAAGCTGAAGCGAGCCAAAGAGGCTCAAAAGAAGGCCGATAAGAAGGCCGATAAGAAGGACGGTGTTTAATTATGCGCGCGCTCATCGTCGGCGGCGGCAAGCTGGGCATGCGCCTGGCACGCTCTTTAGTTGAAGAAAATATCGAAATCACCGTATTGGACAACGACCCCCGGGTGATTCAAAAAGTAAATAACGAGCTGGACGTGCTGACGGTGACGGGCAACGCCTTGGATTTTAACATCCTCAGGGAGCTGGACATCGAACACTACGACTTAATCATCGGCACGGTGACCAGCGACGAGTCCAATGTTTTGATCACGAGCATCGCCAAAAAGCTGGGCTGCAAAAAAGCCATCGCCCGGATTCGAAATCCCGAGTACCACTCCCAAATTCGCCTGATTAAAGAGGAACTGGACATCGACTACGTCATCAATCCGGAAAATGCGGCGGCCATGGCCATCGAAAAATACCTGCTGAAGAAGTATTCCTTGATGGGGGACGAGTTCGCCGGCGGCAAGGTGAAGCTGGTGGAATTTAACGTGGGTCAGGAAAAAGAATTCGTCAACAAAAAACTCAAGGACCTGGAAAATTTCAATGACCTTCTCATCGCTGCCGTCTCCCGCCGGGGCTACACCTTTATTCCCGACGGTGACACGGAGCTGAAGGAAAACGACGTGATTCTGGTCATCGGGGCGCGGAAAAATATCGACGCCTTCGACCGGGTCCACTCCAAGGTCACGGCGGTGAAGCCTACGAAAAGCGTCATGATCCTCGGCGGCGGCAAGCTGGGGGATTACCTCTGCGGCCTCCTGCTCAAAGACAATATCGAGGTCCTGGTGGTGGAAAAAGATTACGACAAGGCCATGTCTTTGAAGGAGCGCCATCCCGACGCCGTGGTCATTCACGGCGACGGCACGGACTTTAACGTGCTGGAAGAGGAAGTGATCCAGTCCTACGACGCCTTTGTCGGCGCTACGGGCATCGACGAGACCAATATTTTAATGGCCCTTTCCATGAAGGAAGAGGGCATTACGAAATCCGTGGCGAAAATTTCCCGGGTAAACTTTATCGGCGTCTTGGACAAACTGAATTTGGACGCCACCTTTAATCCGAGCTTTATTACGGCGGCCCTGATTTTAAAACTGATTCGGGGCAAGGACGCCCTGTCCATTAATCTCATGTACGACGGCAACACGGAAGTGGCGGAAATTAAATTGCACGACAGATTAAACGTGCTGGACACGCCGCTCATGGACCTGGGCCTTCCCAAGGGCATACTTATCGCCGCTATCGTCCGCGGGCAGGACGTGCTCATTCCCAACGGCCGCTCCCAATTGCACCGGGGCGACCGAATCATCGTCTTCTGCAAACACAATCATGCTCATATTATGAAGAGCTATTTCTACTATCAAGAAAGAGAGGGCCTGTTCAATGAACTTTGGAGCGGCATTTAACGTCCTCGGCGCCCTCTTAATGGTGGAGGGGGCATTCCTCGTGCCGCCTTCCGTTTATGCCGCCGTCCACGGAGAAGGCAGCCTCAAGGCATTGATCATCGCCATGGCCATGGCTTTGGTTCTCGGCGGCCTGCTGTTTTCCGTGCCCAAAAGAGTGGAGCACATTCGCGGCCGGGACGGCCTCTTTATCGTGGCCGTGGGCTGGATCCTCTCTTCTCTCGTGGGCGCCGTGCCCATGTACTTGGGCGGCGGCACCCCTACTTATGTGGACGCCTTTTTTGAAATCGTATCGGGCTTTACCACCACCGGGGCGTCGGTGATTCCCAATGTGGAGGCCATCGACAAGAGCCTGGTGTTGTGGCGAAGCATTACCCACTGGATCGGTGGCATGGGGATATTGGTCTTTACCCTGGCCCTCTTGCCCCGTGCCGGCAACAACGGCTTTCGCATATTCAGAGCCGAGACCCCGGGGCCGGTGGCGGGTAAAGTGGAGCCGCGGATGAAAGACACGGCTACGGCCCTTTACAAAATCTACTTACTGATCACCGTCGTCCTCTTCGTGCTTCTGATCGTGGCGGGCATGAACGTCTTCGACGCGGTGGTCCATACCTTGGGCGTCGTGGGCACCGGGGGCTTTTCCTCTCACGCCGATTCCTGCGCCTATTATATGAACAACTCCGCCATATTAATCATTATGTCGATCTTTATGGTGATTTGCGGCACGAACTTCAGCCTCTATTCCCGGGCCCTCGGGGGCCATTGGCGGGAGATGTTTTTAGACGAAGAGTACCGGCTCTATTTAAAAATCGTGGCGGGGGCCGTGACTTTAATCGCCGCCAATTTAATTTTGTCCGGGCGCATGAGCTTGGGCTTGGGCTTGAGAGAGTCCCTCTTTCAAGTGACCAGTATTATTTCCACATCGGGCTTCGCCTCGTCGGACTACGATCAGTGGCCGGGCTTCAGCAAATGTATTTTGCTCTCTCTGTACTTCTTCGGCTCCTGCGCCGGCTCCACCGCCGGGGGGATGAAGATGATTCGGATCCTGATCCTGTGGAAAATCGTGAAGCGGGAAATTTTTAAGAGCATCCACCACAACGCCGTCATGCCCATTCGTATCAACGGCAAAGTGGTGGAAGACCGGGTGATTCTGGGCATCGTGGCCTTCGTCTGCGTCTACATTCTTATTCTCGGCGTCTCCACGGCCATCACCGCCCTTTCCGGTGTGGACTTTCTCACGGCCTTTTCCGGCTGCTTGACCTGTCTGTCCAATGTGGGACCGGGCTTTTCCGGCGTGGGCCCCACCAATAACTTCGCCGACTTTGCCGCGGGCTACAAGCTGCTCTTTTCCGCCCTTATGCTTATGGGGCGTCTGGAATTTTTCACCATCCTCGCCCTTCTTACCCCGCAGCGGGGCAAACGCCTGTTAAATTAGGAGTGAATTATGCACATTACCATTATCGGAACCGGCGCCGGAGGTCGCCTCTTGGCGAAGGCATTGGTTCGGGAGCATCACGAGGTGGACTTTCTCATTCATCGGGGAAAGAAACCGAGGAAGGCCCTGAGGGATTTTCACGCCCATTTTTACGAAAGGGAAGAAGAGGTCTTGGCCATGGATTTTTCCAAGACCGATACCTTCGTCTTCTGCGACGATTCCAATCGGACGCTAGCTTTGGCGAGCCTTCTCGCCAAGCGGCAAAAGCCCATTCACTTTATCAGCTACGACGGCGCCCTGGGTCGGCTCTTGGAAATGACGAAGGATACCTTCGGCATCGACTATGTTTACGACTACGGATCCATCCTGGCCGGGCGCATTCACCGCTTCTTTTATGAAGAAGAGGGGATGCAGACGGAAATTTTCGACAATTTCGATTCCGCCATGGTGAAAATCGACGTGGGCGTGGATCCCGCCTTTGTAGGCCGTCGGGTCAAAAACATCGGCGCCTTCGAAGAGCTGGTGTTGGTCACCATTCGCCGGGGCGGAAAGGTCATCGTGCCCAAGGGAAATACCGTTATCGAAGCCGACGACGTGCTGCGCATGGTGGGCAGCGTCGATGCCATTCGCCGCTTCCGGCGGCGCTACGGCAAGGCCGATCCCTTCGAAGGGCTGGAGCGCTCCCACCGCTTTTTAATTTTCGGCGACGGCAAGGCGGCGGAAAGCATCGAAGGGCTACTGGCACAAGATGCGGACACAACCCTTCTGTCTCGGGAGCGAAAGCTTCCCGCCGGCACCAATTACGTTATGGACCGGCCCGTCACCGAGATCATGGAGGACTTGGACTTGGCCTCCTACGACGGCTTTGTCGCCGCATCCGACGATGACGCGGACAATTTCCTTTTAGCCACGGCGGCGAGAGACGCGGCGCGAATCGACGTGGCATTGTGTCTCGAAGACGAAAGCTATATGCGGGTCGTGGACGTGGCCCACACCGGAGGCATTTTCTCCGGGGAGCTGTTGGTTTCCCAACAGATAAAGAACAATCTCTTCGGCCCGCCGGAAATTTCCCTGCACCTGTTCCCGGGCTCTTTGGAAATCTACGAAATCGTATTGAGCGAAGAGGTCTACGCCGTGGGCAAGACCATCGAATCTTTGGATCTCGCCGAGGGCTTTTTGATCGGCGGCATCGAGCGCGGAGGCAAGAGCGTCTTGGCCAAAGGGAAGACCGTGCTTATGGAGGGCGATCATTTGATCCTCTTCCTCCTGCCCGAATGTGCCGGGGATCTGCAGAAGTTTATTCGCCGAAAAGCCAAGCGCTTTTTAACGGAACTGTTTTCCATGTAGCATAGAAAGAGGGACATGTGACTTTTTCAAACGATTGGGACGATTTATTAAAAGAGGAAATGGAAAAGCCCTATTACAAGGACCTTCGCCGCCTCTTAATAGAAGAGTACAAAACCCAGACCATCTATCCCGAGGCCGACGCCGTCTTCCGCGCCATGCGCCTCACGTCTTTTCACGACACCAAGGTGTTGCTTTTGGGGCAGGATCCCTACCACGGGCCGGGACAGGCTCAGGGCATGAGTTTTTCCGTGCCGGAAGATTTTCCCCTGCCTCCGTCTTTGGTGAATATATACAAGGAGCTGAAGGACGATCTGGGCATTACCCGCACAAGCGGCGATCTAACTCCCTGGGCGAAGGAGGGCGTGCTTTTATTAAACACCACCCTGACCGTGCGGCGGTCGCAGCCCATGAGCCACGGAAAAATCGGCTGGGAAATCTTTACGGACAAAGTCGTGGAGCTTTTAGGCGAGAGGGAAAAGCCCATGGTCTTTATTTTGTGGGGCGCCCACGCCCGAAGCAAAAAGCGGCTGGTGAAAAATCCCGCCCACCGCATCATCGAATCGCCCCATCCCTCGCCCCTGTCCGCCTACCGGGGCTTTTTCGGTTCCAAATGTTTCTCGAGAACCAACGAGTACTTAATCGCCATGGGAGATACGCCCGTGGACTGGAGGTAATATGTATCTGCACGTAAAAGAAGAAGCGGCCTTTGCGAAAGATATTCCCGTTCTCTGGATTCTGCCGCAGGCCGAGGCGAAGGACATCGTACTTATTTACTACCACGGCTGGGGCTCCGATGTGGAAAGCTCCCGCTTTCGGGCGAGCATCTGGGCGGCGGCGGACTACCCTGTCCTCGTGGTGGAAGAAGCCCTGCACGGCGCGCGGGGCAGCTGGGATTACGAGGACATGGACAAGCTCCCCGCCGTCATCATTCAAAACATGAAGGAATTCGACGACATCCTCGCCTGCGTGCGGGAACGCTTCGGCGACAAAAAAATCGTCGTCTGCGGCCACTCCATGGGCGCCATGACCGCCATGGGCCTCCTTGCCCGCGAGGAAGTGGCGGGAGCCGTGGCCTTAAACGGCATGGGGGACTGGCAGGCCATGAGCGGCACGCCCTACAAGGAAGCGGCGGAGGCATACGACCCCATGAATCACGTGGGCTCCCACGTAAACAAGGCCATCTGCATGCTCAACGGCGAGCTGGACGATGTGGTGAATCCCCTCTATCAAAATAATTACTACGAAAAAATAAAAGACGCCCACCGCGAGGGACCCATTGTTTTTGAAATCGTGGAAGGCACCTCTCATGTGGTGACCACCAACATGATGGCCATGACCTTGGATTTTCTCGGGAAAATGTAAGGGCGTTTCCTCTATGGTATAATATTCTGTTGAGGAGGAATCCATGGAGACGAAAGTTTTACACATAAATGACGAAAAGGACCGAGAGAAAATCCAAGAGGCCGCGCGGCTTTTGCGGGAAGGGGAATTGGTGATCTTTCCCACGGAAACCGTCTACGGCTTGGGAGGCAACGGCTTAGACGAAGGGGCAGTGGATAAAATTTTCCGCGCCAAGGGCCGACCCAAGGACAATCCCCTGATCCTCCACGTGGCGGATCAGGAACAGGTGCTGGATTTGGTGAAGGTCATCCCGCCCAAGGGCAAGGACTGTATGGACGTCTTTTGGCCCGGGCCCTTGACCTTGATCTTTCAGCGTTCGGAAAAAGTGTCCGACAGCGTCACCGCCGGGGCGGACACGGTGGCCATTCGCATGCCGTCCCATCCCATCGCCCACGCCATATTAAAGGCGGCGGCGGTTCCCGTGGCGGCGCCCAGCGCCAACACATCGGGCCGGCCGTCCCCCACACGCCTCGCCCACGTCTTGGAAGACATGGACGGCAAGGTGCCTCTGATCGTGGATTCCGGCGACGCCAATGTGGGCATCGAGTCCACGGTACTGGATGTGACCGTGGATCCCCCCATGATCTATCGGCCCGGCGGGGTGACCAAGGAAGATCTGGAAGCCATTATCGGCGAGGTGGCTGTGGACGAGACCACCATCGACGCGGACAACGACGCCGTGCCCAAGAGCCCGGGGCAGAAGTATCGCCACTACGCCCCCAAAGGCGACGCCACCCTATTTGCCGGGGATTTAAAAAACATCGCCAAAGAGATCAATCGACGGCTCGCCGAAGCGGAGCCCGGCGTCAGGACGGCGGTGCTCTGTACCACGGAGACCAAGGATTTCTACGAAGGCATGGATCTTTTGGTGGACATGGGCAGTCGGGAGCAGTTGGAAGATGTGGCACATAATTTATTCGAAAGTTTGCGGCGCTGCGACGAAGAGGACATCGACCTCCTCTTCGTGGAAGGATTCGACTTCCGCGGCTTAGGCGTGGGCATTATGAACCGGCTCTTAAAGGCCTGCGGCGGAAAGGTGGTATTGGGACTATGAACATACTTTACATTTGCACGGGCAACACCTGCAGAAGCCCTATGGCGAAGCTTTTGACGGAGCTTGAGGTGGACAAAAAGGCACTGGATGTGACGGTGCGCTCCCGGGGCATGGCCGCTCGCGACGGCGAGCCCATGAGTATCGGCGCCGTGAAGGTCATGGCGGAAGAGGGCGTGAACGCCACCTTCCATAAGGCGAAGACCGTGACGGAGGCGGATCTGGCATGGGCCGATGAAATCTATGCCATGACCCACACCATGACCGCCAATTTAAAGCGGGGCTGGCCGGATTACAAGGATAAGATCCAAGCCTTCGCCGAAAAAGACGTCATCGATCCCTTCGGCGGCTCCCTGGAAATCTATCGGATCACCAGAGACCGCCTTAAGGAAGAAATAGAAAACAAATTAAAGGGGGAGAAGGCTTGAGAATTGCCATGGGCGCCGATCACGGCGGATACGAAAGAAAAGAAATGTTGAAAGCGTACTTAGAAGAAAAAGGCCACACCGTCGTGGACGTGGGCACGGACTCGGCGGAATCCGTGGACTATCCCCTCTACGGCAAGGCGGCGGCAAAAAAAGTCGCCGAGGGCAGCTGCGAGCGGGGCATATTGATTTGCGGCTCGGGGCTGGGCATCGGCATGGCCGCCAATAAAGTCAAGGGCATTCGCTGCGCCATGGTCT
>QWCK01004034.1_pt1 | contig 20785 bp, 18 predicted proteins | sample 1972571 | NCBI WGS metagenome assembly QWCK01 (sample SAMN09866710, study PRJNA288562) | Human gut metagenome isolate term2_stool, whole genome shotgun sequencing... | isolation source: gut | host: Homo sapiens | place: USA: California | reverse complement strand
CTGCATACTTGCCGATAGTTACCTCAAAGTCATATCCGTTTTTTGAAGTGTATTTGTAATTTTTGATCATTATCTCTCCTATATATAAAATAAGGCGGGAAAATCCCCGCCAAAAAAATTAACCTCTTAGTCCAAGTCTTTCGATAATTGATCTATATCTATCAATATCATTATCTCTTAGATAGTTAAGCATACCTCTTCTACGTCTAATCATTTTGTATAATCCACGTCTAGAAGAATGGTCTTTTGTATTTGATTTTAAGTGCTCAGTTAAGTCTGCTATTCTCTTTGAAAGGATAGCGATTTGTACTTCAGGTGAACCTGAATCTTTCTCATCTAATTGGTATTCTTTAATTATTGCTTGTTTTTCTACTCTATTCATAATTTCCTCCGTTTATTTTAGTCTGGCCCTGCCAAGTAATAGTCGAGGTCTCATATACCTAGCAAAGCTACATCGTCTATTATACACCCCAAAGAGGCTTTTGCCAAATTATTTAAAGTGTTTTTCAATATATTCAAGACCTTCTTTTTTATCTTTATCCATTTGATTAATTAATTCCTCTGCTGAGTTAAATTTATAATCTGGTCTTGAAAATTCAATAAACTCTACACTGATATTTTCATCATAAATTGATTGGTTAAAGTCAAAAATATAAGTCTCTATTTTTTTATCATCGCCCTCTTCAAAGGTTGGATTTGATCCAATATTTGTTAGGGAAAAATAGTCTTTTCCTCTTAAGTTTGTCCTAGTTACATATACACCATCTCTTGGCATCACATAAGGAAAACTTGGCTCAAGATTAGCTGTAGGGAAATTAAGGAGTCTGCCTCTTTGTTTGCCGTGAACAACCTTACCACGTATCTTGTAAAATCTACCGAGATATTTATTAGCCTTTGCTATTTTGCCATCTCTTACTAGATCTCTTATATGTCCTGAAGAAATTTTGTCATTATCATCTTCCATCTCAAAATCTACAACCTCAGTTGTGTAGGCGAAAATATCTTCATTTTCTTTAAGGGTTTCAAGTGTACCACTTGCTTTATAACCAAAACGATAATCATCTCCGATAATAATTATTTTGGCATTTAATTTCTCAGCTATGATTGTCTTTATAAAGTCATTTGGAGATAGCTTCATAAAGTTTTCATCAAAATTAACCAAACAAAAGGTTTTAATCCCTAGTTTTGATAGAATCTCAACTTTATCTTCAAGGCTAGATAAATATCTCTTTTCATCCTTAACAGTAGTAGATGCATTTTCCTTAAAAAGAAGAATAGAAGGAGTAAATCCATATTTTTTAGATAAGGCTACATTTTTTTTCATCAACTTTTGATGACCAAGGTGAACTCCATCAAAGTAGCCGAGGGTCACTACCTTCTTTTCTAAATCTGGTAGGTCGCTATTTAAATCATATATTCTTATCTTCTCGCTCATAAAACACTTTCTCCATTTTTAAGAAATTTTTGCCATTTTCATTATAATTATTTCCGAGACCTATAAAGTCATCTCCACAATAAACCCTTATAATTTTACCGTAATTTTTTTCTACTTCTACTACTTGACCATTGACTAAATTTTCAAGATATTTTTTATCTAATTTTATATTATCAAAATCCTTAAGGGCAGTATCTATTGGGTAAAGCATCTTTGCTAAATCATCTTTTGAGATTTGTAAAAGATCTTCGCTTTTTATGGCATCTTTTATATCAAAATCTCCTACCCTTACCCTAATTAGCTCATCTACATAGGCAAAAGTACCAAGCTTTTCTCCTATATCATCAACCAAAGTTCTAATATAGGTGCCCTTAGAGCAAGTAACACTTATCCTTGCTTTAGGAAAATCAAAATCTAAAAGGTCAATATCATAGATATTAACCTTTCGTTTTTTTCTTTCAATTTCTATGCCTTCTCGGGCGAGGTCATATAATTTTTTGCCATTTACCTTAAGAGCTGAATACATGGGAGGAATTTGCTCTATCTCTCCCCTAAAGCTATTCATTATTTTAAAGAAATTATCTCTACTAACTTCCTTATCAGACCTTGCTATTACCTTGCCTGCACCATCGAGGGTATCAGTTTTTGCCCCAAGGATAAGATCTGTCTCATAGACCTTATCCTTAGTCATCATATAATCTGAAACTCTGGTAGCCTTGCCTACAACAACTGGTAAAACTCCGCTCGCCTCAAGGTCTAAGGTGCCAGTATGGCCTACCTTTTTCATATCTAAAGCTCGCCTTACAAGACTTACTACTCTGGCAGATGATATACCCTTTTCTTTATTTACATTAAGGATACCCTTAAGCATCTATTTCCTTTAGTATAGCAAGAGCTTTTTCGCTTGCTGCTTCTAGGCTTTCATCAAAGATAGAAAAACCACTTGCCTTAATGTGGCCGCCACCACCATTTTCTCTAGCAACTTTGGCTACATCTGTAGTCTTGCTTCTCATAGATACCTTGTATTCTCCATCGTCATATTCTTTGACAATCATAGACACGTTTACTTCTTTAAGGTCTCTAAGTTTATTTACAATTGACTCAGCATCTCCCATTTGAACGCCATGCTTATTAACTAAGTCCTTGCTTGCTATAGCAAAGGCCTTTTTGTCAAAAAACTTTGCATTATCTATGATTTCATTGTGAAACTGCATTACAGATACTGGTTGAGATTGGTATAGATTTTTGTAGATATATTCATAATCTACACCTTCTGTAATAAGTTTACCTGCAGCTTTAAATGTGTATTCTGAGACGTTTGAATACATAAATCTGCCTGTATCTGTGCAAAGTCCAGTAAATAAAAGGGTACCGATAGTTTTATCCATTGGTAGATCTAATCTGTCGATTAATTCATAAACTATCTCACAAGTTGCAGGAGATGTTTCAAAAATCATATTTAAATCACAGTTAATCTTGCCGCCTACGTGGTGGTCCATAACTATGGTTTTATTTGACCTTCTAGCTATTTCTGTAGCATGACCAATTCTGTCAAACTCAGAGCAATCTACAATTATAAATAAGTCATACTTATCTCTGCTTGCTTCTTTATAATGGTCAAGTTCTGGTAAGAATTTTAAATAATCATCAATTGGATCTATGGCGATTACTTCAACGTCTTTACCATATAATTCTAGTGAGCGTCTTAGGGCCAAAGATGAGCCGAGATTGTCTCCGTCAGGATTTACGTGGCTTGCTATGGCAATATTTTCTGCCTCATCAACCATAGCTATAAAGGTATCTAATTGTTCTTTACTGATTTTCTCTAGATTCATTTGCTTTTTTATCCTTTGCGATTGTTTCTGCTATTAGTTTATCCATATAAGCGCCATGCTCGATAGAATTATCGAATTTAAAACGAAATTCTGGCATAGTTCTTAATCTCATCCTTTCACCAATAAGTATTTTGATATAACCCTTGGCTTGGTTGAGAGCTTCCATTACATCATCCTTGGTTTTACTATCCCCAAGAGATGAAATATATACATCAGCATAGGATAAATCATTGGTAACTTCTACATCTGTTACAGATACCATGGCTTCTGTGGATAATCTTGGGTCATTTAGGTCATCCATGATGATCTTTGAAATTTCCCTTTTGACCTCTGAAGAAATCCTCGCTGTTCTTTTTTTATTCATCTATAAACTTCTTTCTGTTTCAACCATTTCATAGGCTTCCATCACGTCGCCTACTTTAATATCGTTGTATCTTTCAAGGCCAATTCCGCCTTCAAAACCTGCCTGAAGTTTTGAAGCATCATCTTTAAATCTCTTCATTGAAGAAATATCACCATCAAAAATTACTACGTTATCTCTTAATAGTCTAATCTTTGATTTTCTAGTTACTACACCGTTAGTTACCATAACACCTGCGATTGTGCCTGCTCCTGGAATCTTGAAGGTATCTCTTACTTCTGCCCTACCTAGGACATTTTCCTTAAACTCAGGATCTAGCATACCTACTATAGCTTTTGATACATCTTCAATTGCTTCGTAGATTACACTGTAGGTTCTAATTTCGATGTTATTATCTTTTGCTCTTTCGAGAGCTCCTTGGGTAGGTCTTACGTTAAATCCTATGATAATAGCGTTTGATGCTTGGGCTAATAGTACATCTGATTCTGTAATACCACCAACAGCTCCTGCTATTACTGATACCTTAACTTCTTCGTTAGATAATTTTACAAGAGATGAACTTACTGCATCTACAGTACCCTTTACATCTGTCTTAACTATGATATTAAGCTCTTTTAGTTCGCCTTCTTGGATGTCTGAATACATGTCTTCAAGATTAGTATTTGCCTTAGCAATTAATCTTTCTTCACGTTTGAATTCTGCCGCCCTATCTGCGTAATCACGGGCAATTTTTTCATCTTTAACAGCATAAATCTTATCGCCTGCTTCTGCTACGTCTGATAGACCTAGGATTTGGGCTGGAATTGAAGGACCTGCTTCTTTGATTGATTTACCCTTTGAATCAAACATAGCTCTAATCCTACCTGATGCAGAACCAGTAACTACGTAGTCTCCTTGGTGAAGAGTACCCTTTTGTACAAGCACAGTCGCAACAGGGCCTCTTGATTTATCTAATTGGGCTTCAATTATAATACCAACAGCATCTCTATTTGGATTTGCCTTAAGCTCTTTAACTTCAGCTACAAGTAGAACCATCTCTAATAGATCTTTGATACCACTGCCTGTGTGAGCTGAAACTGGGACCATAATTGTATCTCCGCCCCATTCTTCTGGAACAAGACCGTATTCCATAAGGCCTTGCATTACTCTATTTTGATCGGCTGCTTCCTTATCCATCTTGTTTATTGCTACAATTATTGGAATTTCAGCTGCCTTAGCGTGGTTAATAGCCTCTATTGTTTGTGGCATAACACCGTCATCTGCAGCTACTACAAGGATTGCTATATCTGTTGACTTAGCCCCCCTCATTCTCATTTCTGTAAAGGCTTCGTGGCCTGGTGTATCTAGGAAGGAAATTTCCTTGCCGTTAACATCTACAGTGTAAGCACCGATATGTTGGGTGATACCACCTGCTTCTCCACGGGTTACAGAAGTATTTCTTATAGCGTCTAGTATACTTGTCTTACCATGGTCTACGTGACCCATTACTGATACAACTGGAGGTCTTTCAACAAGATTTTCATCTTTATCTTCATAGTCTAAATCATATGATTGCTCTTCTAGTGCGTCATATTCTTCTTCCTTAAAGATTTCCTTACCAAACTCCATTGCTACTAAGTTTGCTGTATCAAAATCTATTTGGTCATTAAGGCCTGCCATTGTGCCAAGACCTATTAGTTTTCCTATTACTGAATTTGGGCTTTCTCCAAGCTTATCCGCAAATGCTTTAACATTTACAGTTTCTGGTATTTCTATTCTTGATTCTTTATTAGCTTTCATATTTTTCTCTTGCCTATTGCTCTTCTTTGATTTTCTCTTCTTATTCTTCTTTTTTCTGTTCTTCTTTGCTGGTTTATCGTCTTCGTCTTCGCTAAGAGTTTTTAGATCAACTTTCTTTTCTCTTTTCTTCTCTTGCTTTGGTTTTGCTTTTGCTTTAGGCTTTATTATCTCTTCTTCGCTAACATCGTCGCTTGAATCATCATTTAATTCACTTAGGTATTCATTAATTAGTTTTCTGTCTTCACCACTAATCATAGACATATGAGATTTAATACCTAGGTTAAATTCATCATTAAGAATCTTAATCATTTCCTTAGATTCTAAGCCGTTTTCTTTTGCTAATTCGTATACTCTTATTTTATCAGCCATCTAATCACCTCATTTTACTTCATAAGCTTCTAACTCCTCATAAATATCGTCATCTATTTTCATTTTAAAGGCTTGGTTTAGCTTATTTGATTTCTTAAGAGACTTGATGCATGCTTCATCTTTGCACACATAAGCACCTCTTCCGTTTACTTTTCCACTTTCGTCTATTAGGATTCCTTCATCTTTATTTTTTACTATTCTAAGAAGGTCTCCCTTATCTTTTAAAGAACCACACACAATACATTTTCTCTGTGGTATTTTGCGAGTTTTTTTCATTCATTTAATCCTTACTGAAAGCTTGCTCCTAGTCTTCTTCTGTATGCTCTAAAGAAATCTCTTCGACTCCTTCATCTACAGCTTCTTCTTTTTCTATATCTTCTTCTATCTCTTCTGACTCTTCGTTATCTTCTACAGAATCTACAACTTCTCCTGTAGCTTCTTCATCGATTGAGTCTGTATCTATTAGTTCTTCTGTAATTTTTTCGCTATCTTCACTTGGCTTTTCTTCTTCGTTTTTAGCAAGAATCTCATCGATATCATCTTGGCTAAGGTTATCAAATTCTAATTTTGATTTGATATCTATCTTCCAACCAGTAAGTCTTGCTGCAAGTCTAGCATTTTGACCTTCCTTGCCGATAGCAAGTGATAACTGGTCATCTTCTACAACTACTAGGGATTTTTTGTTCTTCTCATTTACATATACTTCAATAATATCTGCTGGAGATAGGGCATTTGATATAAAAGTTTCTATATCTTTAGAATAATTAATTATATCAATCTTCTCTCCTTGAAGAGAATCAACTATAGAATTAACTCTCGCTCCCTTATAGCCAATACAAGCTCCTACTGCATCGATTGTATCGTCATTAGAAAAGACAGCCATCTTTGTTCTTGATCCTGCTTCTCTAGATATAGAATAAATTTCAATAACACCGTCAGTTATTTCAGGTACTTCAAGCTCAAAAAGTCTAGTTACAAGATTTTCTGAAGATCTTGATAGGACAATTTGAGGGTCTTTACCAGAGTTTCTAACTTCTTTGATTAGAAATTTCATCCTTTCATTTGGGATATATTCTTCTGTAGCAACTTGCTCTTTTAGTGGGACAATTCCTTCAATCTTATCTAAATTAACATAGACATTGTACTTATCAACTCTTTGGATAGAGCCAGTGATAAGTTCATTTTCCCTATCTAGATAATCTCCAAATAAGGAATCCCTCTGAGCATCTCTTATTTTTTGGATTACAATATTTCTTGCAGTTTGAGCTGCTACCCTACCAAAATTTTTAGGTACTAATTTTATTCTTGCAGTATCACCTTCAACTAGGCTTGAATCTACTTCCTTGGCATCTTTCAAACTAATTTGATTTATATTATCAATTACTTCTTCTACTACTTCTTTTAGAGCGTAAACGCCAATTTCGCCAGTTTCATGGTCGATAACTACATCAACATTTTCTTGGTTGTCATAATTTTTTTGATAACTTTTTACAAGCGCCTTTTCTAGAGCATCTAGGATTACTTCTTTTTCTACATTCTTATCCTTGCATAGCTCATCAAGGGCTAACATAAAGTCTTTGTTCATAATTTCTCCTTCTAGAACACTATCTCTATTTTTATTTCCTTGATATCTGTTTTATTAATCTCAACATCCTCACCGTCTTCTTTGGTAAAAATAATTGATTCTTCCTTGATATCTTTCATCTTAGCTAGGATAAGATCACCGTTTTTAAGCTTAATCTTAAGTAGCTCATCCTTATTTCTAAGAAGGTCCTTATCTGTCTTAAGTGGCCTTGATAGGTCTTGAGAGGATACTTCTAGGTAGTAAGAACTTTTTATTAGATCTAATTCATCTAGCTTCTCATCAAGAAAGCCACTAACTTTCTCACAATCATCAATTGTAATACCTTCTTCATTATAGATATAAAAAATTAGTCTCTTTCCGTCTTTGCCACCAATAAACTCAAGGTCTACTAGCTCATAGCCTAAATTTTCTATATCATCTTCTAAGGCTAATTTTAATTTTTCTATTAAATCCATCTCAAATCTCCCCTAACATTAAAAAAAAGTGGAATTTCCGCCCCACTCTTACTAAGTCCATTATACTTTCTTATCATTAAATATCAATGTTTTAAAAAATAATAGAAGAAATAAAGCCTGTTATTTTTTGTATTATATTTCTTTTATTTCAACATAATGTGCAAATGATTTAGATATTGGAATTTACAAATAAAACTTGTATTATTTTTAGAATTATTTTATAATAGAGATAAGATAATAAATAAAGGAGGACACAATGACACTATTTATTATTGGACTTATAATTTTGTTAGGTGGAGGCTTTTTCTATTCTAAATACGTTGAAAGTCAACTAGAACCAGATGATAGGGAAACTCCAGCAGTCAAAAAAGCCGACGGTATCGACTTTGTTGTCATGAGTAAAACCAAAAACTGGCTTATTAACCTACTAAACATAGCAGGTACAGGACCTATCTTAGGACCTATCCAAGGTATTTTATTTGGCCCTATTGCATTTATAGCCATTCCTATTGGTTGTGTAATTGCAGGTGCAGTTCACGATTATATGACAGGTTTTATCTCAATGAGAAACGGCGGTAGCCAAGTACCAAAACTAGTTGGTAAATACTTAGGCAGCGGCGTTAGAGTATTTTATAACATAGTTATCGCAATCTTACTTCTATTAACAGGTGTTGTATTTGTTTATACACCAGGCGACTTAATTGCTAAGTTCGTATTAGGAAAAGATCCTGAGGGCGCAGTAATTTGGATAATCTATGCTGTAATCTTTGCTTACTACATACTCTCTACAGTAATGCCAATAGATAAGGTAATTGGTAGAATCTATCCATTCTTTGGAGCATTCTTAATTATCTCTGCTATAGGCGTACTAATTGGTGTACTTACACATGGTGCAGGACACCTAGCATTTGAAGGTCAAGGACTTCTTGCCCAACATCCAAAGGGACAAAAATTCATACCAGCCTTCTTCATAACAGTAGCTTGTGGTATTTTATCTGGTTTCCACGGCTCTCAAGTAACCCTTGTTTCAAGAACAGTTAAATCTGAAAGAGAAGCAAGAATGACCTTCTACTCTACAATGATAGCAGAAGGTTTCATAGCTATGATTTGGGCAGCAGGTGCAATGGTACTTTTCTCATCTGGAGAAGCAGCACTTGACACTCCTGGAACAATCATGGTTGGTAACATTTCTAAATACTTCATGGGTAACGTAGGTGGTCTACTTGCAATCATCGGTGTAATAGCACTTCCTATCACATCAGGCGATACAGCTTTCAGATCTCTAAGACTTATCATTTCTGAAGAGATGAACATAGACCAAAGAAAAGCTGGTAAAAGAGCAGGTCTTGCAGCAGTATTATTTATACCTGCAGCATTCATCCTTTACTTTGCAAAAACTAACCCAGGTGGATTTAACATTCTTTGGAGATACTTCGGGTTTACAAACCAATTCGTAGCAATCTTTGCTCTAGCAGTTGCTAGTGTATACCTAATCTACAACAACAAAAACTACCTAATCACCTTAATACCAGGTGCATTCTACTGCTTCGTAGTATTCTCATTTATTATAAATGCAGACCCTCTTGGATTTAGACAACCATACACAATTGCCTATCCAATAGCAGGAGTAATCACAGTATTATATATTGTTTTTGTAAGAAAACTAGGTAAGAAAAATAGAGCAAGAATAGAATCTATAGTTCTAGACTAAAAAACTAAAAAAGGGGTGGCTTCTGCCACTCTTTTTTAATATAATAAAGCTAGGAGGAGTTATGAAATTTATTATAAAAGATAAGGCAAAAGAATATGCCAAGAAGAAAAACATTAAAGAAATTTATATAAATCCAGATCTAGATAGCAAGGAGGCTTGTTGCAGTATTGGAACAGTAGATTTCGATGTTTCTACTAAGCTTATTGGAAATAAAGAAGTATACAAGAAATTTACTGCTGATGACATAGATATCTATGTCAACCCTAATTTCTTTTCCTTTGTAAAAGATGATTTAGAAATAGAAATATCTGCCTTTGGTATAGGCAATTTTAAAAAACTTTATATAGTAAACGAAATAAATACAATCGAGCGATAAAATGAGAAGTTTTCATAAAAATATAGAAGAATTCAAAAATAAATACCCCCTTGATAAGGACTTAGAAGATAGGATTCCAAATCCTAAGTTCTTATATATGGGAAATACCATTTTGGAGGAAGCAATTGCTGCAGTCCTTGCTGGTAAGAACATCCTCCTAGTAGGAGATAAATCTACTGGCAAAAACGTCCTTGCAGAAAATCTTGCCTACCTCTTTGCTCGTCCTATGTGGAATATTTCCTTTCACGTAAGCGTGGATGCGTCAAGCCTAATTGGCGATGATACCTTAAAATCTGGCAACGTTATTTTTAGGGAAGGACCTATTAGTCTTGCTAGCCGCTATGGTGGTTTTGCTGTTTTAGATGAAATAAATATGGCAAAAAACGAAGCCATGGCTGTCCTTCACTCTGTTCTTGACTACAGAAGGAGAATTGATATACCAGGCTACAAACTTATAAATGTCCACCCTGCCACCCGATTTATAGCCACTATGAACTATGGCTACGAGGGCACACGTGACCTTAACGAAGCTCTTTTATCAAGATTTGCCATTATAAAAATGCCAAGAATTACTGAAAGCGACCTTAAATACTTAATCAAAACCCACCACCCAGACCTTAAAGATTCTTATATAAATGAAATCGCGAATTTCTTTAACGATCTAAAAGATAAGGCAAACGCACACGAAATAGCAGACTCTGCACCAGATTTGAGAGGAGTTTTTGATGCTCTTGATCTAATCAAGGAAGGTCTAGAATTTAAGGAAGCCATGAGACTTTGTTTAGTAAATAAAATCTTTGACAACTACGAGATGGATTTAATCGAAGACTTATTAAAATCTAGGTTTCCAGATAAAATTTACCAAAAAGACATAATAAATGGATAGGACAAAGAAAAAAATCTATGAAAATCGAATAAATAACCTCCAATGGGCAGGTGCTAAAAATTACGATGTAGATAATTTCATAATTGGGGAAAATATTGACGGCAATCCGGATTTTTATCTCAATTTAATTATTGGCCTTGCTATAAAATATTTAGGTGAAAAGGAAATAAAAAATTTATTTGATTCCTGGGCCTATAATATCAAGCGAGATAAGTACGACCTTGCCCTCCTCTATATCTTAGAAGAGTTCGCTTATAAAAAAGAAATAGAGAAAAGACCTGTCTTAAAATCCCTAAGGTATGACTACGCTCGTAAATTTTTAGATGATAGATACGATCTACAAAGGAGGAATTTATCCTTAAGGCAAAATCAAATATATAGGTTAGAGCTAATCAGAATGAATGAAATCCTCGGCAGAAATCCAGGTCATATATCCCCAAAAGATCTAAAGCTCTACAAGTCTTTAATCCTTCCAGAAGATACTACCCAAACTAACCTTGAAGAAAGAGTGAAAAAGCTTTTTAAAGACGGCCTAGCCTATAGGGAAAGTGACTTTTTTATGAAATTCCCATCTTTTAATCTTTCTCTATTTGAAGGCGCAGGCATGGTTAGCCTTGAAAGGTCTAATATGCCAGCAAGTTTTGCTGGGAAGAGTCAAAAATCAAGTGGGTTTGGAACCTTTATCCTAGATTTTAAGATAAAAAAACGCAGGGAAAGTCTTGATTACATAGAAAAAACTTTTGGCAAATCTTTATTTGAAGAAAAAATAAGACTCGGCATAGAAAGAGACTTGTGCACAGATAGCCACAAAAAATCTAGATTATTTTATACAAAAGGGATATTAGATTCTGATAAAGATTTTGATCAGGAATTAAACAAAAAAGCTATAGCAAGGCACCTCTTAAAATTTAAAGCCAATAAAACCGCCTACACCAGGGCGATTGCCGTTTTATCAAAAGAGATAAAATTAAAGTTAAATCTCACTTCCTCTTTTGATGAAGAAGTAGCCACAAGAGGTAGGCTCTTTGCAAAATATGCCTATAAGGCTTGTATTACTGATAGGGCAAGGATTTTTAAGAGAAAAAATCTTGTAACCAACCCTTCTATGAAGGTAGACCTTTTAGTTGACGGCTCGGCTTCCCTTCTTGATAAGGAGTCAGAAGTAGCTATCGAAGCCTATATCCTGGCAAAATCTCTTGAAAATAACAAAATTTTAAATAGGGTAATTTCTTTTCAAACAGTAGATGATTTTACCATCCTTACAATTCTAAAGGATTACGACGAAAAGGCTGATATGAAAAAAATATTTCGTTTTAAAGCCATGGGTTGGAATAGGGACGGACTTATCTTTCGTGCCTACAAAGCGATTTTAGATAAGGATATAAAAAATACCTTAAGTCTTATCCTTACAGATGCCAATCCCCAAGATTTAAAGCCCTTAATTACTGAAGGCTTTAGAATAAATAAACCGTATCAAGACGAAGTTGGTCTTGATGATGCTAGAAAAAATATAAAAGACCTTAGAAATAAAGGCTTAAAAATAGCCGCCATAATAAATGGCGACCACTTAGAAAATGCAAAAGACCTATACAGAAATGATTTTATAAAGATTGATAATCCTTCTGGTATTGCCTCTGCTGCAGGCAAATTTATAAAAAAACAAATATCATCTATAGAAAAAAGCTGAATTTATCAAAACTCAGCTCTTTTTTATTAGAACAAGCCGTCAAATAGGCTCATTTGATTTTCTTCTTGGATTCCTTCTATAATTTGCAAATCTTTTAGACTCTTGAGAGCATTTTTATTTACAGAAGTCCTCGACATTAAATCTTCTACCGAAATAAATTCTCCCTTTTTTCTTTCTACCACTATATCTTTTGCCATAGCCTCACTCACATCATCAACCGCTGCAAGTGGTGGGAGGATTTCTCCGTCCCTTATCAAAAATTTTGTGGCGTCAGATTCGTAAATATCGGCCTTCCTCATTTTTATCTCTCTAGCGTGCATCTCTTCAGCAACCTCGAAAACTGTTTTTAGGTCATTGTCCCTTTGGCTCATGTCATAATTATTACTATAAGAATCTAGAGCCATTTGCACTGACTCTAGCCCTGAAAGAATTGTAGAATAGGTAAAATCGCCAAGCTTGCTTGAAAAATATGATGCATAAAAAGCTTCTGGATAATAAACCTTATAATAGGCTATCCTGTAACTCATCAAGCAATATGCAACAGCGTGGGCCTTAGGGAAGAGATACTTGATTTTTAGGCAAGAATCTATATACCAATCTTTGACCCCATTTTCTCTCATATAGTCAATTGTGTCTTCGCTTAGAGGTTTTCCCTTACGGACCTTTTCCATGATATTGAAGGACTTTTTCTTATCAAGGCCTTCTTGAATTAGGGCGTTCATAATGTCATCTCTGGTTGAAATAATCTCATTGAAGCCTGCTGTATTTGCCTTGATTAAATCTTGGGCATTGTTTAGCCATACATTTGTACCATGGGACAATCCTGATATCCTCGCCATTTCAGAAAATTTCTTAGGGTAGGTATCCTTAAGCATACCACGAACAAAGTTAGTACCAAATTCTGGAATGCCGAGTGTTCCTATGTCGTTATTTGAAAAATCATGTTTTATCTTTAAAGGCTCAGTAGATGAGAAAATTTTCATAACATCTGTATCGTCCATCTTTATTTTTAGTGGATCTGTCCCTGTCAAATCTTGGAGGTTTCTTATTACAGAAGGCACATCATGGCCTAAAAGGTCAAGCTTAAGAAGGGTCTCCTCCATTACCCTGTATGGGAAATGGGTTGTTCTATTACCGCTTGATGGGTCATCTGCTGGGTACTGGATCGGACAAATATCAAATACTTCTATATCATCTGGCACAACAATAAGTCCGCCAGGGTGCTGGCCAGTTGACCTTTTAACATCCCTTAACCCTCTTTGAAGCTTTCTTATTTGTGCATTGGTAAGGTTTAAATTGTTTTCTTCCATGTATTTTTTGATATAACCAAAGGCGGTATTGTCTTTGATTTTACCAATAGTCCCAGCTCTAAATACCTTGCCCTCACCGAAAAGTTCTTCGGTATATTTGTGGATGGTAGGTTGGTATTCACCCGCAAAGTTTAAGTCTATATCAGGTTCCTTATCTCCTTCAAAACCTAAAAAGACTTCAAATGGGATATTATGGCCATCCTTGTGCATAGGTGTGCCACATACTGGACAATCTTTATCTGGATAATCTATACCAGAACCTAATAAGTCTTCTTCAAAAAACTCGGAATGCTTGCAAGATGGGCAAACATAGTGAGGAGAAAGTGGATTAACTTCTGTTATATCAGCCATAGTTGCTGCAAAAGATGAGCCGACAGACCCCCTAGATCCTACCAAGTATCCATCTTCGTTAGATTTTTTTACAAGTTTTTGGGCGATTATATAAAGAACCGCATATCCATTTGAAATTATAGAATGAAGCTCTCTATCAAGCCTATCTTCAACAAGCTTTGGCAGAGGATTTCCATATATTTCATGGGCCTTGTTAAAGCAAGTTTCCCTTAGCATTTCTTCAGAGCCTTCGATTTTTGGTGGGAAGGTTCCTAGTGGGATTGGTCTAATATCTTCAAGGCTATTAACGATTTTTTTAGGATTTCTAATTACAAGCTCATAAGACTTGGAATCTCCTAGGTAAGCAAAGTCATTTAGCATCTCTTCTGTTGTTCGTAGATAATAAAGAGGTCTATTTTCCCTATAAAAGAAGAAAGAACCTTTTTTAAGAACATTTCTAAGCTTGTAATCACCTGGTTTTAAGTACCTTACTCCCCCTGTCGCTGCAACAAGTTTGTTGTTTTTTTCTCCAAAATCTATTATAGCTTGATTTATTTCTTTAACCTGGGCAATTGTGTCGATTTTACCACTTTCAACCTTATCTAAAAACATAGAAACTGGTTCTACTTGGTAAAAATCAAAAAGGTCTAGGACCTCCTTGATATCCCTATCGTTTCTCTCATTTAGAATATAGTCAAAAAGCATTCCCTCTGCTCCTCCAGCTCCTAAAACAAGACCATCTCTGTATTTATTAAGGACTGACAGTGGAGTTCTAGCTTCGCCATTTGCCATATAATTCATTCTGGATTCTGAAATTAACTTATAAAGATTTTTAAGTCCAGTCTTATCCTTGGCGTAGGCTAAGGCTGAAAAAGTCTGGTGCTTACCCTTTGGATAATTCGTCTTAAGGGAATTTATTGTTGAAATATCAAGGCCTTCTTCTTCCATTATCATCTTATACATTTTGATAAAGATCTGAGCAGTTGCCCTAGCATCATCAGATGCTCTATGGTGGTTAAAGGCAGGAATATCAAGTTTTCTTGCAATTTTATCTAGGGAAAATTTTCCCATATCATCAAATAAAGCTCGCGCCATTGGAAGGGTATCTAGATATATTGGATCAAATTTTAAGTCGAGTTTTTTGGCATTATATCTAATAAAACCAACGTCAAAGTCTGTATTTTGACCAACTATGAGACTATCGCCACAAAATTCTAAAAATCCTGGCAAAACCTCGTCAATTTTTGGCTTATCAGCAAGCATGGCATCGGTAATGCCTGTGATTTCTACGATTTTTTCTGGCAAAATTCTTTCTGGATTTATAAGTTGATTATAAGTTTCAGTTATTTCGCCATTTTCTACTCTAACAGCACCGATTTCTGTAATGGCATCCCTGTATTTTAAAAGACCAGTTGTCTCAATATCGAATACTACAAAGGACCCATCTTCTAGATTCTTAAAACTTGGCACATCTTTATCTGAAAGATTTGTCAAAATCCTTAAATCATCTTCTACAAGTAATAGCTCTGCCCCATTTAAGACCCTGATACCATTTTTCTTGTAAGAATCATAGACAAAAGGCAAAACTTGAAGGCTTTCGGTGTCGGTAATACCAATTGTATCCCAACCCCAATCCTTCAATACAGAAAGCAAGTCCCCATCATCCACAAAGCCATCTAGGTTTGTGTATTTGGAGTGAAGTTCTAGTTCAAACCTCTTATCAGCTGCCAAGTCTACTTTTTGGGAAATCAGAGCATTTTTTATAGAATTTATTGTAAAGACATCTTCCTTAGCGAAATCATCGAAATTTAAAACGCCCTCAACTTGGACATCTATGCCGTCTTTTAAGTCCTCAAGTTTAAAATTGTTTTTCTTGTTGGCAAATAATTTACAAGATATGGCATCAGTCTTATCTTCAAGATCGAAAGTATAGATGAAATATCCGTTTTTTGTTTCAATGCTTGTAAGCCCGTAGATAGTACCTATAAGTGAGTTTGTCATCCCTTTTTTATCGTATATATCTTCAATCTGGATAGGTTCTGATTTTATTTTTCTACCAAAATTGAGTCCGTCAGTTTTTTTCTTGGCTTCTTCTTTTTCCTTTTGATTGTTTTGATAATTTAGAGCCTGGGCAATCTTTCTCTGAAGCTGAGCCTCCTTGGCTCTTTTTAAATCATCAAAGGCAGTAGACTCGTCAAAGGGACCGTCATCATCTAAATCATCGTCTTCATTAAGATTTAAATCATCTTCTATTGGAGTTAGGTCTTCTTCTATATCTGCTAAACTGGTTTCATCTTGATTATTATCGAGATTTTCTAGGATATCTTCCTTGAAGTTTTCTTCTGTCTCTTTAGACTCTTTATCTATAACTTTATCTATTTCATCTTTTTGAAAAGTTTCTTCATCCTTAAAAACCACGTCATTTAAATCATCTGGCACATCTTCATAGTCTGGCTCGCCCTCATATTCTGGAATGTAATCTTCATATGCGTCTACCTTAATTTTTTCATAGATAATCTTAAGGTTAACGTAGTTAAAATATTCTCTTAAATCATCTTCAAGACCAGAATCAAGTGGTTTTTGCGATTCTATTCTAATCTCAAGGACATTTTCATTTTCATAAAAAATCGCACTTATGATTTTATATAAATTTTCTTCAACATTTATAAATTTGTCAAGGTCAATTTGCATTTTTATCTTCTTTTAAAGCTTCTATTAAGGTGTCTACTATCTCTTCTTCTTTTACTTTTTTTATAGTCTTGCCTTTTTTAAATAAAAATCCCATACCATTGGCGGCAGAAATTCCATAATCAGCTTCCTTGGATTCTCCAGGGCCATTTACAGGGCATCCCATTATAGCTACCTTGGCATTGATATCAAGACCCTTTGACTTCTCTTCTACTTCTTTTACTATTCTTGGAAGGTCGACTGTAGTACGAGAACAAGTTGGACAAGAAACTATATCAAGCCCGTCACGTCTTAGACCAAGAGCCTTAAGGATTGCCTTACCTGCTCTAACTTCCTCAACTATATCGCCTGTTATAGACACTCTTAGAGTATCTCCAATTCCGTCTTTGAGAAGCGATCCAATTCCGATTGAGGACTTAACAATAGCCTGGTATAAAGGACCTGCCTCTGTAACTCCCAAGTGAAGTGGGTAGTCTACCTTTGATGATAGGAGCCTATAAGCATCTATCATAGTGTTTACATCAGAAGATTTTACAGAAATTTTTATATCATGAAAATCCATATCTTCAAGGATTTTTACTTCCTCAAGGGCACTTGCTACAAGGGAATCTTTGTTAACTCCGCCAAACCTATCAATAATTTCTCTAGAAATTGAACCAGAGTTTACACCTATCCTTATTGGAATAGAACGCTTCTTGCACTCTTCGACTAATAGGGCAACCTTATCCTTGCCACCAATATTTCCTGGATTATACCTTAAGCAATCACAGCCATTTTCAACAGCTGCTAGAGCAAGTTTGTAGTCAAACTGGATATCTGCCACGAAAGGAATATTTGTAAGCTCTTTTATCCTGGGGATTGCCTTAGCGTCTTCTATAGAATTTATAGCTGACCTTGAAATATCGCATCCTTCAGCCTCTAAAGCTTTAATTTGTTTAACCACAGCCTCTATGTCGCTTGTTTTTGCTGTAGTCATTGATTGGATAGAAATAGGAGAGCCGCCACCAATAGCAACATCTCCTACAAAAATTTTTCTTGTTTCTTTTCTCATAATTACCTTCTTATCTAAATAAATTTATGATATCTTTTATTGAAACCACCAAAATTAGACCAAGTAAAATAATAAATCCAACTATGGTAACTTTCTCTTCAAGTTTTTTATTGATTTTTTTGCCTGTTATCATCTCAATTAAGCTTGTTAGAAGCTTTGACCCATCAAGGGCAGGTATAGGAAGTAGATTGAAAACGGCAAGGTTTACTGAAATATATGCCAAAAAGTAAAGCAGGCTAGCAAGACCATTTTGTGCTTGGTTGCCTAATTCTTTAAGGACTCCAACAGGTCCAGACAAGGCTCCTAGGGCAAGTTTGCCAGTAAAAAGCCTACCAAGAATAGTAAAAATCATCTTGATATTGCGTCCTGTTTCCTTAAAACCAAGACCAATTGCCTCAAAAAATCCTGGAGTACGTCTAGCAGGAATTATTCCTATATAGACATTTTCCGCCTCCACCTTTGGTTTTAAATCAAAATCTAAAAGCTCTCCGTCCCTTTTTACTTCTACATTTATTCTTTTATTAAAATCATGATCTTCATAAAAAACGCCAACTTCTTTGGAAATCTCAGTAAAATCAGAAATTTCCTTGTTATTAACCTTTAATATCTCATCGCCTGCTTCAATTCCTGCTGCTTTGGCCGGGGAATTTTCAATAAAATCATCGACTGTTGTAGTCACAACCCCACTTATGCCACCAACTATGGTAAAAACAAGGACTGCTATAATAAGGTTCGCCACAGGTCCTGCAAGAATGGTTAGAAACCTCTTAAAGGCTGGTGCATTATCAAAACTCCTAGGGTCGTTTGACTCGTCTTCTTCGCCTTCCATAGCACAGTAGCCACCTATGGGAATGGCTCTTAAGGAATAAGTAGTCTCACCCTTTTGTTTTGAGTAAACTAATGGCCCCATGCCAATAGCAAACTCATTTACCTTAATCCCCGATTTTTTAGCCAAAATAAAGTGGCCAAACTCGTGAAATACAATCAGTAGCAAAAATAAAACTACTGCTAATAATATTCTCATTTACACTCCTTAAACTCTAGAAAAAAGATAAAGGACAGGGGCTATAAACATGATAGAATCAAACCTATCAAGGATACCACCATGACCTGGTATCAAATTACCAAAATCTTTAATTCCAGTTTGTCTTTTGATATATGAAGCAATTAAATCTCCAATTTGAGACATAATCGCAGCTATTATTGTAAAAATAACTATCTCTCTAATATAATTATCTAGGCCAAACTCATGGCAGTAGACAATATTTAAAATTGTCGCACCGATAATGCCACCAATGGATCCCTCGATGGTTTTGTTTGGACTGATGTGGGCCATCCACTCCATCTTGTGCTTGCCAAAGAGACTGCCCACAAGGTAGGCAAAGGTATCTGAACCCCATGCAGTAATATAAAGCATCCAAACATAGGAAACATCCTTAATCCTCAAAATATGAGAAAATAAAAGTGATACGTAAAGCATGACAAAGGCAGCAGCAAAAGCATCATACAAAGAATAATGCCCTATTAAAATTATATACATAAATAAATATAAAACCGAAACAACAATTGATGCTATATACATATCCGAATTATTTATAAAAGCTGCAAGCATAATCATTCCGTTGATAAAGTACAAGGCTCTTATTGGCAAGTGAAGGTCAATCTTCTTAAGAGCCTTATCCATCTCATGCAGAGCTATATAAGAAAAAGCCGCTACCCCTAGGGCAAGAGGAATCCTACCCATATAGGTAATCAGTATCAATAGTGTTAAAATTACAATGCCACCAAAGGCCCTATTTAAAAGTTTAATCATAATCCACCATATCTTCTGTCTCTCTTAGTAAAAGCTATGATTGCTTCCCTTAAATCATCTTCTGTAAAATCTGGCCACAAACAATCTGTAAAATATAGTTCTGTGTAGGCAAGCTGATAGATTAGGAAATTTGAAAGCCTAAGCTCCCCACCTGGCCTAATTAAAAGATCTGGGTCAGATTGACCTTTTGTATAAAGATTCTCAGCAATCAGTTCTTCTGTGATATCATCTGCCCCGTAGCCTTTTTTCATAATATTTTTAAAGGCATGAACTATTTCGTCCCTACCCCCATAATTAAGGGCAATATTTATAACTAAAGACTTATTATCCTTAGTTTTATCTAAGGCATATAGGCAAGCCTTTCTAGTTTTTTCAGGAAGTTTGGTTATATCACCCAAAAAATTTAACTTACAATCTTCTGCCATTAATTCATCTATCTTGGAATTTACAAATTTAATCAGTAAATCCATCAAAAAACTAACCTCACTAGCCGGTCTTTTCCAATTTTCCGTAGAAAATGCATAAAGAGTTAAGGTTTTAACTCCAAACTTCTTAGCAGATTTAGCAATCCTAATCACATTTTCCGCACCTTCCTTATGGCCGAAGGTCCTAGGCCTATTTTGTTTTTTTGCCCACCTACCATTGCCATCAAGGATAATCGCAATGTGGTCGGGTATTTTTAATTCAGTCATAATCCCTCTCTATATCCTAACCACTATACCCAAAGAGGGTCCTATTTTCTATAAAAATAAAAAAGCAGCTTGCAAAAAAGCTGCCTTCTGATTAAATTTTCCTTGTCAAGCTTCTTCCAAATAAGTAAAAGACAAAAGCCAATAATATTAAGTAAAGCGAAGTAAAATAGGTATCAAAATGTCTTAGGTCATATCTTATATAAAGACTTCCATCTACTATCATTTCTGGCAAGAAATAAGTTATAGGATTAAAAGAGGTATAAGATTTTCCTATATATAAGAATACAAACATTAGTAATAACACAAAAACTAAGCTAAGATAAGTTTTGAACATATCCTTACAAATTAGACTTAACAATTGAGTTAAACTTACTAAAAATACTAGCAAGGAAAAACTTAATATAGATAATTCTAGTAAATAT
>QWCK01002816.1_pt1 | contig 20881 bp, 9 predicted proteins | sample 1972571 | NCBI WGS metagenome assembly QWCK01 (sample SAMN09866710, study PRJNA288562) | Human gut metagenome isolate term2_stool, whole genome shotgun sequencing... | isolation source: gut | host: Homo sapiens | place: USA: California | reverse complement strand
AACAGAGAAGTTAAGCCTTGTCACGCCGATGGTACTGCGTAACAGTGGGAGAGTAGGTAGCCGCCGTTTTTGATGGAAGCCTCCGAGTCAGTCAAATGACTCGGAGGCTTTTTTTTGTGTTTATACTGAGTTTCCGACTTGGAAGGGGTGAAAATGCTATTTGAGTACTATAAATGTATATACTCAGGACAATATTGCTACATAAAGAATACCTGAAGCTTTAATTTTGTAGCAATAAAAAAACTATAAATATTATTATGAATAAACGAATAGCATTTTTGTTGTCTTTGTGCTGGGTGGTATGTTGCTCTTATGCACAAAATTCTTTTTCAAAACATGAAGTAAGACAAACAATGAGGCGTGTTGCCGACTGGCAAATTGCCCACATGAAAGAAGTTACCTATGATCCGTTGAATTGGGTAAATGCTACGTTTTATCTGGGCTTGTCTAAATGGGCATCCGTGGCGGAGCAGGAAAATCAGGATGATTTTTATTTTAAGTGGTTGCGGCGCTTGGGGGCACGCAATTATTGGCAAGTGGATAAACGGATGTATCATGCAGATGATATCTGTGTTGCACAAACATATTTGGATCTTTATCGTAAATATGGAAAAGAAGAGATGCTGATTCCTACGAAGGCCCGTACTGAATGGGTGATGGAGCATCCTTCTAAAGGATCTTTCTTATTGGATTATGGTGATGCTTCCACTTTAGAAAAATGGACATGGTGCGATGCATTATTTATGGCTCCGCCGGTTTATGCCCGTTTGTATAACATTACCGGTGATAAGAAATTTCTCCGTTTTATGGATAAGGAGTATAAAGAGACTTATGAGTTCCTTTATGATAAGGATGCCCGTTTGTTTTATAGAGACCATCGTTACTTTACTCAAAAAGAGGCCAATGGTGAGAAGGTGTTTTGGGGGAGAGGAAACGGATGGGTATTGGGTGGACTGGTCGAAATTCTTCGTGAACTTCCTGCGGAAAATAAATACAGAACTTTTTATGAGAACCTGTTTGTGGAACTGGCTACTCGTGTAGCCACCTTGCAACAGTCTGACGGCTTTTGGAGAGCCAGTATGCTGGACCCTCATTCTTATTCTTCTCCGGAAACCAGTTGTTCCGGTTTCTTTGTCTATGCTTTGGCATACGGCATCAACGAAGGATTGTTGTCGAAAGAAGAATTCCTTCCCATAGTGGAAAAGGGCTGGAAAGCTTTGGTAGGGGCAGTAGAGGAAGATGGTAAATTGGGCTATGTGCAGCCTATTGGTGCTGACCCCAAAAAAGTAACCCGTGAAATGACAGAGGTGTATGGCCCGGGTGCATTTTTGCTGGCAGGGACAGAGGTTTACCGGATGGCAAAAGACGAGATACATGGAAATAATATTTCGGCAGAACGTATTCGTGAGATAGCCGACATGTTACCGGAAAAACCGGAAGGTATCGGAGTAACTTATAAAGATCGTACTTATTGGGATAAGATGAAGAATACTCCTGAAGCTCGAAAATTAATTGAAGAGGCTCATACCAGCCTGAAGGACGGAATGCCGCCTTTTGTAGATTCGCTTTATTTGCATCTTAATAAGACCGAGATTCGTCTGCCGGGAGAGAACATGATGAATGCCCGTTATCAATATTTGTGGCGATTGGTATTGGCGGAATGTTTGGAAAATAAGCGACGGTTTATTCCGGCGATTTGTGAAGGGGTGGAAGAGCTCTGTCGCCAGAAGCCTTGGTCAATTCCTGCACATGACCGTAACTTGCATAACTATCATGGAACTGATTATTATGTGGATTTGGTTGTTGCTACTGCCGGAAATACATTGGCGCAATGTATTTATTTATTGGATGACCGCTTGCCGGCCGAAACGAAAGCTTTGGCGATGTGTGCTTTCCGTGAGAAGGTGTTCCGCCCTATCTACCGTTGTTTGGAAGAAACAAAACCTTTTTATTGGTTTACTGTCACGAATAACTGGAACTCGGTGTGCTTGGCCGGCGTGACAGGAGCTGCACTTGCTTTGTTGCAGGACAAGGAAGAGCGTGCTTACTTTGTGGCTGCTGCTGAGAAGTATTATGTATATGGAATGAAGGGATATAGTGATGACGGATATTGCAGTGAGGGGGTAGGATATTATAATTATGGTTTTTGCTCGTTTATCTTGTTGCGTGAAGAAATTTGTCGTGCTACGAAAGGGAAGATTGATTTCTTCCGTACTCCTAAGTTTGCCCGTATTGCACAATATGGAAAGAAGATTCAGATCATGAATCAGGTTTGCCCTGCCTACGCCGACTGTCGTGCAGGTGTTTCACCTTCTTGGTTTATTACAAACTATTGTGATAATGTGTTGGGTACAGCTCCTTATGAAGAAAAATATGAAATACCCGGTATGGATAATCTTTCATTGCACACCATCGGCATGTTCCCCCATCAGGCTTGGAAAGTGGAAATGACTCCCGAAATACAAGAGGTATTGAAGGCCGAGGCTGATGAACTTCATTCTTGTTATGATGAAGCAGGCATTATTATTAGCCGCCCTGCTACCGGTTCGACTTGTCGTTTGGGCGTATCTGTAAAGGGAGGGCATAACGCGGAAAACCATAATCATAATGATGTGGGTTCTTATGCAGTAGTGATGGGTAGTCAGACGATGGCAGGCGATATGGGTGGACCTTTCTCTTATCCCGGTGACTATTTCAGTGGAAATGCTTATAAATATCCTATTAAAAATTCATTTGGTCATCCCGTTCCCTTTATCAACGGACAATGTCAGGTGTCGGGCAAGAAGGCTCAGGGAGTGGTGTTGAAGAAAGAACTGACTGGCGGCACAGATATCTTTCAGATTGATTATACATCTGCTTATGCTACTGCGGTACCTGAACTGGAAAAGCTGATACGTACCTTTACTTATAATCGTGCCGGAGAAGGAACGTTCGTGATTGAAGACCGTTTTGAAGCAGTGTCAGGAATTTCTTTTGAAACAGCTATTACTACTCGTGCCGACTGGAAGATGATAGGAAATAATCGTTTGGAGTTGGTGCTGGGAGGAGAAAAAATGACGGTGGATATTGAAGCTCCGGGTGTGGTAGAATTTGATTCGGAGACTGTTGAAGTGAACTCTCCTGCTTATACGCGTATCGGTATTCGTCTGAAGAAACCGTTGCAAAGCGGTAGTGTCCGGCTGATAATGTATCCTTCGCGTCCATAGTTATGTATAAAATAGTCCGTTCGGTTAATTTATGTACAAAGAACTCAAAAAAAGGGTATGCTCTAGTGAAGGGCATACCCTATTTTTGTACTGTTAAAAAGTTTACTACTAACGAATTTTAAGCTATTATTATGAAAAAAACATCGAAACGGATTTCTTTGCTTTTACGAAAGAAAGGATTCTTCATGTGCACTACATCAATGCTGTTGGCAAATGTGAGTGTATTTGCAAGTCCGGATGCAGCGAAGACATCTTTGCTGCCGGCTAAATCGGATGTGGCATCAGTGGCCATTGTTGCGCAACAAGGTAAGACTATTACCGGTGTGGTGATGGATTCACAAGAGTCTATTATCGGTGCAAATGTGATGGTAAAAGGTACGACAAACGGTACGATAACCGATTTTGAAGGAAAGTTTACCCTGAGCAATGTACCTGAAGGAGCTATTCTGCAAATCTCTTATATCGGTTATCAGAGTATGGAGATTAAAGTTGGAAATCAAACTAGCTTTACTATCAAATTGAAAGAAGACAGCCAGGCTTTGGATGAAGTAGTGGTTGTGGGGTATGGTTCGCAAAAGAAAGTGAATTTGACAGGTTCTGTGGGAACTGTTGATGCAAAAGTTTTGCAATCACGTCCCATCACTTCGTCTACCAGTGCATTGCAGGGGACTATACCTAACTTGCAGATTACGCCGAGTAGTGGTGAGCCGGGTACCGGAGCAACACTGAATGTGCGTGGTACTACTTCTATAAATGGTGGCAGCCCATTGGTATTGGTTGACGGTGTGGAAATGGATCTTGACATGATTAATCCGAATGATATTGCCAACGTTACGGTCTTGAAGGATGCGGCTGCATCTGCCATCTATGGTGTACGTGCTGCTTATGGTGTTATTTTGGTAACTACGAAAAATGCAGGTTCGGATATGAAGACTACTGTATCTTATTCCGGTAACGTGGCATTCTCTAAACCGACTGTATTGCCGGAGATGGTCGACACAAGTTGGGAACATGCCGAATTTGTAAATCGGGCAATGACAAATGCTAATTTGGATGTGATGTATAATCCGGATACAGTGGAAAAAATGAAGAATTATGCTAATGATCCGGCTAATAATCCTGAATATGAAGTGCTGAACGGTACTATGTATTATTATGGTCATTCTGATTGGACCGATTTAATGCTGAAGAAATATACTCCTTCTCATCGCCATAATATAAATATTTCGGGAGGTAATGAAAAGACTAAATTTTATACTTCTGTAGGTTATGTAAATCAATCTGGGATGTATAAAGTGGGGGAAGACAGCTATCAGCGTTTGAATACTCGTTTGTCTGTAGATAATCAAACGACTCCATGGATGAAGCTGGGGGCTAAAGTATTGTATAACTATACTACTACCGATAAGCCTCATAAATATAAAGATGATGTTTGGCAGCAGATGGTATTTTCAACTCCGACACGTATGGCTCGTCCGTGGGGAGGTGATGCACGTTATCCGGAACTTGACCAATATGCCGGTAAATATTTCGATGACCAGAATCCTATTTCTTTGCTGGAACAAGGAGGTCGTGACAAGAAGAAAGTACATGATATCTGGTTGACAGGTAGTGCGGATTTTACTTTTACGAAAGATTGGCATGCACGTGTGGATTTTACTTATAACCTGAATTACAGCCGCAGTGCCGAACATCGTAAAAAAGTGGATATGATTACCAATGCTTTTGTTGAGACGGAAGGTAATACCAATAACAACAGTTATTCGTGGGTGAACGGTAATAAAGATTATTATTCTTTCAATGCTTATACAGACTACGAACACACTTTTGCAGAAAAGCATTATGTAAAAGCCATGTTAGGTTTCAATCAGGAATTGACTAAGTATAATACAACTACTGCTACCCGTCAGAACCTTATATCTCAGGATTTACCTTCAATGAGCTTGGGTACCGGTATGCAAACTGTTAGTGAAAGCGGTTATGAATGGGCATTACGCGGCGGTTTCTTCCGTTTGAATTATATCTATAATAACCGTTATCTATTTGAAGTGAACGGCCGTTATGACGGAACTTCCCGCTTCCCGTCCGATAATCGTTTTGTATTCCTGCCTTCATTCTCGGGAGCATGGCGTGTTTCGGAAGAAGCTTTCATGGAATCTACCCGTTCTTGGTTGGATAACTTGAAGGTACGTGCTTCATACGGTATCTTGGGTAATCAGTTGTTGACAGCTAGCAGTTGGTCGGGTAACACTAAATATTATCCGTATATTCCCTTTATGGCTTCGGGTACAGCAGGAAACTGGCTGTTTGTAGACGGTGAGAAATCTTTGTATATCAATCCGGCAGGCTTGGTATCCAGCGACTTGACTTGGGAAAAAGCTTCTACCTTTAATATTGGTCTTGATTTTACAATGTTGAACCAACGTTTGGACTTCTCTTTTGACTGGTATCAGAGAACAACATCGGATATGCTTGTTAAAGTGGAATATCCTGAAGTATTGGGAACAACAGCTCCTCCTGCCAACAAAGCGGAGCTACGCACTCGCGGTTGGGAAGTATCCGTTAAATGGAATGACCGTATTGGCAATGACTTCTCTTATGATTTAGGCTTTATCCTTTCGGATTCACAGGCTGAAATTACTAAATATGAAAATCCGAGTGGAACATTAAGTGACTATTATGTAGGTCAGAAGATTGGTGAAATATGGGGATATGAAACAGAAGGTTTCTATCAGTCGGACACTGATGTGCAAAACCATGCAGACCAGTCTAAGTTAGGTGCTAACTGGGCTCCCGGTGATATCATGTATAAAGATCTGGATGGAAATAAGAAGATAAACAACGGCTCGAATACATTAGACGACCATGGTGACTTGAAAGTAATCGGTAACACTACTCCGCGTTACCAATACGGTATCACTGCTAATATGTCTTATAAGAATGTATATTTGAATGTCTTCTTCCAGGGTATCGGCAAACGTGATTTCTGGCCGAGTTCACAACCTTTCTGGCCGGTGGCAACACAGTATTATAATACTCAGAAATGGTTTGTTACGGACTCATGGTCTGAAGATAATCGTGATGCATATTTTGCACGTCCTATTGCACGCGAAACAAAGAACCAACAAAAGCAGACCAAGTATTTGCAGGATGCTTCTTACTGTCGTCTGAAGAATCTGACAGTAGGATATGACTTCCCGAAATCATGGTTGAGCTTCCTGCACGTTGCAAAGGCAGGTGTTTATTTCAGTGCTGAGAACTTGTTTGAATTCACCAATGTGAAGGGAGCTTACGACCCTGAAGCAGCAGGTAAGAATGGTACTATGGTATATCCGTTCCAGCGTACTTATTCATTCGGGTTAAACGTAACATTCTAAATTTAGTAGACAAGATGAAAAAAATAATATTAAATATAGCAGCTTTAGCGGCTGTATCATTGATGTGTGTTTCTTGTAATGACTCCTTTTTGGATAGAAATCCGACACACGACTTGAATGACAATAGCTATTGGAAGACCGAAAGTGACCTTGAAGTCTATAATAACGGTATTTACAATGAAGCCGGAAATGACAGTTATTACCGTTTTATGGTAGGACATACCCTGGGTGCATGGAATAGTAGTTATGCGGATTATTTCTGGAAGGATGTACAGACTGATAACTATGTTTCGAAGAGTAACTCAAACCATACTTCGTATACAAAGATTGCAGCCGGAAAAGAGACGGTTCCCAATGACCCGACTGCCGGAGGGTGGTATTGGACTTTGCTGCGCCGCATCAATACTTTCTTTGCTAATTATGAGAAAGTGGGAATAGCAGAAAATATCAGAAACAAGTATGCAGGTGAGGCTTATTTCTTTCGTGCATGGTTCTATTTGGATAAAGTGCAGATGTATGGTGATGTCCCTTATATCACTACTCCTTTGACTACGGATTCTGAAGAACTGTATGGGCCGCGTACTCCCCGCAAGGAAGTGATGGACCATGTTCTGGAAGATATCAATAAGGCTTGCGACTATTTGCCGGAAGACTGGGGTAATAAAGGGGTACGTGTGACAAAAGGTGCAGCATTGGCATTAAAATCACGTATTTGCCTTTACGAAGGTACTTATAGAAAATACCATGGACTGGGTGATTATGAAAACTTCTTGCAGGAAGCTGTGAAAGCATCTGAAGCGTTGATGGCAATGAAGAAATATGAAATCTATAATACCGGAAATCCGGATAGAGACTATGCCACTTTATTTACCAGTGATGATTTGACTGATAATAAAGAAGTGATTCTGTTTAGAAAGTATGTAGCCGGTTTGTTGGGACATCGTTTGTGCGGTTATTTGGTTGCTTCGGGTAATGGTGCTACAAAGGATTTTGTAGACGACTTCCTTTGCATCGAACCGGATGGAAGTGCTAAACCTGTTGCTTTGAGTGAGACTTTTAATGATGATGAGTATGAGAATGTTTTGGATAACCGTGACCCGCGTTTGACTCAGATTGTACTTGATCCTCGTCACTCAAAAGAAATTCTGTACAATAAAGACAAGTTTATCTTCCCTCGGGTAGCGGGAATGACAGGTTGGGAATCGGCTACAGGTTATCATGTTATTAAGTATTATATTGCCGAGCAAGATATGAAAGGTTATGGTAACGAGACACATGACGCTCCATTGTTGCGCTATGCTGAAGTCTTATTGAATTTGGCAGAGGCAAAAGCTGAATTGGGAACAATTACACAGTCTGATTTAGACCGGACTGTCAATGTGATTCGTGATCGTGCCGGAATGCCTCACTTGACCCTGAATCCTGTAATGGACCCGAAATATGCGGCTGAAGGTTTGTCTTCCCTTATTATTGAAATTCGTCGTGAACGTCGTGTTGAACTGTGTTTTGAAGATACTCGCTATCAGGATTTGATGCGTTGGAAATGGGGCAAGCGTTTGGCAAATCGTGTACTGGGTATGCGTTTTGAACCGTCAGATTTTGATAATCCTCGTTTTAATCCGTCAGAAGGCAAGGCTGATCCTGAACGTGTGAAGCTGTTTGAATTGAACGGAAAACATTATATTGATGTGTTTGCCGGCACCGACTGGGAAAATCGCTCGTTTGATGAAAATAAGCATTATTATCATCCTATACCTGTTAATGTGATTGGTAAGAACAAAGAGATAACACAGAATCCGGGATGGGATTAAACAAATATCTTAATTGTTGAGGTAAAAGGTTGGATTACGGTTAGGTTTGGGGTGTGTCAAAACTAAAACGGTCTATTAAATTGTCAACTGTAGGGGGAGGGTTTGCCTGCCCGAATACACAAAGCAAGCTGTTTTCGGGCGAGCGAACCTCGCCCCTACGGGCTAAACGACAGCATTAGAACGTCTTGATACACCCCTATTTATTTTCTCCCCTATTGTCTTCTACTCCTCTTTTGCGGATGGATTAGCATTCTTACGTACATTCAAAGGAGCAATACCATAGAATGTTTTGAAACATTTGCTGAAGTATCTGGCCGAAGAGAATCCGAGCTGGTAGGAAATTTCCGTCACATTGAGATGAGGTGCATTGTTTAATAAATGCATGGCTTCTTCCAGTTTTAACTTGAGAGTAAACTCGTTGGGAGTCAGTCCGGTTATTTCTTTTAATTTCGTATATAGTTTGCTGCGTCCCATTCCAAGCTCAGAGGCGAGAAGATTCATGTCAAACTCCGGGTTTTCAAAATTCTCTTTAATTATTTGTGTCGCTTTTTCCAATAGTTGTCGGTCGTTTATGTTAATGGTGTCCGGGGCTTCTTGTTTGTTGGCAATAGGCTGTTTAAGCCGTTCCAGCATTTGTTGCCGAGTCTTAATAAGGTTACTGCAGCGTGCTATGAGAATTTTCACATTAAAGGGCTTGGTGATATAATCGTCTGCACCGAACATATATCCTTCTATTGTATATTGTTCAGATACCTGTGCTGTGAGCAATATGACGGGGATATAAGATAGTTCGATACTGTTTTTTATTTTGTAGCATAATTCCTTACCCGACATTTCCGGCATCATCACATCGCTGATAATGAGGCTGGGATGTACCTGATATGCCATTTGTAATCCTTCCTTGCCGTTTTGGGCAATGTGTACTTCATACATGGATTCGAATATGCTCTTCAGCAAATCCAGCATTTCTTTATTATCTTCCACTATGAGGAGCACAGGTTTTCCACTGTCTGTATCCGGTACAACGGGAAGGACTTCTTCAACAGGCATTTCTGTCAGGTCGAGCGGCTTGTTGATATCTCTGCTGTCATCCGTGGTCAGGCGGGTATGCGCAATGTCTTCGGGTGAAAAATGGGAATTTCCTTTTAGCAGGTCAATAATGAATTCGCTTCCTTGTTCAGGTTCGCTTTTTACATGGATGTTTCCATGATGCAGGTCGATGATTCCTTTGGAAAGTGCTAGTCCGATTCCTGTGCCGAGCGTGAATTTGTTGGCACCATTCTCCAGTTGGTAGAAACGCTCGAATATTTTGTTGACTGCTTCTTGCGGAATGCCGGAACCATTATCCTTTATACTTATATGAGCCTGTGTGTTTGTACTGCTGATGCTCACATTGATTTTACCTCCTTTTGGGGTATATTTAAAGGCGTTTGAAATCAGATTGAATATGACTTTTTGCAGTTGTACCGGGTCAAACCATAGTTTGAGTTCCTGTTCCGGGCATTCAAACCGGTAATTGATTTGCTGGGTGGCGGCATATTCATAAAAGGACATATATATTTCCTTTATAAAAGGGACGATATCCTTATGTTCAATTTTCAGTTTCAGGTAGCCTTGTTCCTGTTTGCGGAAGTCTAAAAGTTCTGAAATGAGATCTCTCATGTGCCACGCGTTCTTATAGATATGCAATATACGATTATAGATGGTGGGAGCAAGCTTGTTTGACTGCAATAACACTTCAATCTGTCCGATAATCAGTGTGAGAGGGGTGCGGAACTCATGTGAAATGTTGGTGAAGAATCTCAGTTTGACCTGATTTAGCTCTTCTGTACGTTCTTTTTCTTTGCGCTCGAATTGGAGTGAGGTCTGAAGTTGGGTTTGTTTGGTTTTGATATAAATGATGAGGTACATGATACCAATCACACACAATATATATATCATAAATGCCCAGTAAGTGGCATAGAATGGAGGAGCGATGTAGATGTTGAGGCTGATACTGTGCGTACCTTGATGTTCGCGAACGGTTAAACGATACATGCCCGGACTGAGATTGGTGTAGGAAATAGACTGTGAATGGGTAGGAATCCAATGGTCGGAAAAGCCTTCTAATTTGTATTCATAAATGATGTCTTCGTTCAACGTATAATTGGAGGAACAAAACTCGAAGATTAGATTGTTCTGGTCGTGTGAAAGCTTGATTTCTTTTACTTGCGAGAGTGTTTGCGAGAGGATTCCGGTTTCATCATCGGGCAGTACGCGTGTGTTATGCACCCACAACTGATCAAAATAGATATGATAATTATTGTTGCTGTGGTAGAGTTGTTCTTCGAAAAAAGAAAGCATGCCGTTTACTCCGCCGATAAAGGTTTCTCCATTTTGTGCGAAATAAATGCTTGACCCCTGGCAATATCCCATTTGAAATAAATTGTATGTATGCTTGCTTTTACCGGTTTCGGGATCGAAGAGGGAGAATCCTTTGCTGTGTAGAATCAGTAGATGGCGGTAAATGGGAGATTCACAGATATAGTAGCAATAATCGCTAGGCAGCGCATTATTGCCTAATCCATATTGACAGAAGGAATCATTGTCGGGGATATATTTGAATAAGCCTGAGCCGATGGTACCAAAGTATATCTCGCCTTTGCTGTTTTCCATGATATCCACTATCCTGAATTTGCCGATGGAAGAAGAGTCTTGCGCATTGGTATAATAGCGATGGAGGCTGTTGTCCGTCATGTGGATACACAGAAGTCCTCCTTTTGAATCGGCCAGCCATAATCTTTCTTTGCTGTCAATAAGAAAGGTTTCGAATTGATAGGGACGGAAGAGAAGCTTATTGATGTCCTCATTGTGGGTGAGGGGGGAGAATGTCTCTTGCTCGGGATTGAAAAGGTAGACACCGGCTTGCGTCAGTATAATAAGCTTGTCTTTATAAGGTTGTATTTCGTTGACGATATTTCCGGCTTGTGAAGTCGGGTTGTTTTGAGAAGGAATTAGCGTACGGAACTGTTTCCGGGTAATGTCGAAGACGGCGAGACCGCCTGTATGCGTACCTATGTATAGTTTGTTTCTTTCCTTGGCATAATAGATACATTTCATATTATTATGAGCTGTTCCGGGCAGTCCATTGGCATGATAAGAGAATTTCTCAAAGGTCCGGGTAGTTCGGTTGAACAGATTCAATCCTCCTCCTTCCGTACATATCCAAAGGTTCCCCGTCCTGTCTTCTACCATCTTGCCGACAAAAGGAAAACTCAGGAAATGGTTTCCTGTTGCTCCCGAACCATAAAACCGACACGTGTTGGTATCAGGATTAAAGTAATTTACTCCACCGAAATAAGTTCCTATCCAGATTGTTCCTTGCTGGTCTTTATATAAGCAGTTGATAGAGTTATGGCTGAGTCCGTAGTCTATATTATCTTGATGCAGATGGGCGGACCATGTATCGGAATTTGGGTTATAATGGTTCAGACCATTGAAAGTTCCCACCCAAATATGTCCGTTGTTATCCTCCTGAACTGTTCTTATCTGATTATTGGATAAACGGTTGCTATCGGTGTAATGTGTTATTTCTTCCTGCGGACTGATACGGTATAGACCATCCTGCACAGTGCCGGCCCATATATTTCCTCGGCTGTCTCTGTAGATGGAAGAAACATGAGAGATGCCCGTGATGGTCTTGATTGTTTTATAATCTTTACGGGATATTAATGAAACACCTTGCTTATGTCCCATCCAGATGTAATCCTTGTCTATAATTAGAGAGTTTCCAATACTGAATTTATTGTCCAAGGTAGCAGCGTGGTGTATTTTTCCGTCACTTTTCAGATAGTATTGCAATTCGTTCCGATACCCGAGCCATAATGTATCTTTATAGCAATACATGGTATGGGCTGCATTTGGAAGGATGCAGGTAAACTTTTCTTTTTCTATATCGAACTTTATCAAATCATAGATGGATCGGATATAGATGCTTCCGCTCTTGTCTCCGCAAATGGCGCTGATTTCATTGTGGGTAAGGCCGTTGTCGTTTTGCGAAGGACGATAGATATCTATCTTGTCGCCATTGTATCTGTTCAGTCCTTCGCTGGAACCAAACCACAATGTTCCTACTTCATCCTGATAAATGGAAAGGACGGTGATTTGCGACAAACCGTCTTTTACATTAATGTGCTTAAAGTGAATATGATTTCCATAGCAAAAGAAAACACAACAGAAAATGAGGATACAAAATACATTTATTCTCATATTAGATTTGTTTTAGGTCTTTTTAGCGAGGCAAATTTAAGTATTAATTAATCAAGATGGAAACGATAAGAAATAAAAAGCATGTAAATGCATCCAAAAGTTTGCAGAACGAAGGAGGATTCTTGATATCGTTCCATCCTGATGAAGTGTCTCGCAAATATTTTTTCTTGATGATAGAGCATAAATAAATGCGATAATTCACAAAAGATAATAGATTTCTTTATATTTGTAATCGGGATTGCCGACTATTCTTTTTCTTGGTTTTTTCTGTTGGAGAGTAATTGGTAAGCCTTAGTATTCATTGCCTTATATTTTAGTTCTATGAGACACTTGCTGTTGTTTTTATTCAGTTTGCTGCCTACTTTCTTGTGGGCAGACAATATTCCGGTAGAGAAGGCTCAAGAGTTGGCTATTACCTTTTTCAAGGAGGGACATCCGCAGCGTTCCGCCTTTTCTTCTTTGCGGTTGCTTGTTACGGATGAAGCCGTGTCTGCCCGGGCAGTGGGAGAGGCTCCTGCCTATTATGTGTTCGGCTGTACCGACAGCGAGGGCTTCGTCATTGTGGCGGGCGATGATGCGGTGATGCCTGTGTTGGGCTATTCGTTCGACAGTAGTTTCCCACAGACCGATTTGCCTGTCAACCTGAAGTTGTGGTTGCAGGGAATCAGTGAAGAGATAGCGGAGAAACGTCGTGCTCCGACGTATGGTTCGACGCAAAGCAACAGTCTGGCTCAACGCTGGACGACGGTCCGTGCCGGACAAGCGGTGGTAGAATTGGAGACGGCTAAATGGGATCAGGCCAATCCTTACAATTGGCTGTGCCCGCACATTGCCGGCAAGGAGACCTATACCGGTTGCACTGCCACCGCTACTGCTATTGTCATGCGATATCATCAGTGGCCCAAGGCGGGTAGTGGCACTTTGCCGGCTTACACTACGAGGACTCACCAGAGATATATTGCTGCACAGTCTTTAGGACATGCCTATGACTGGGACAATATGCCGCTCAGCTACGCGCAATCTTTTTCTTCGACTGCCGGAAATGCCGTAGCCACTCTGATGCGCGACTGTGCACTCATGATTTCGTCTGATTTTGGCCCGATAGGGGGGGAAGGTACAGGCGCTTATGTGACCGATGTAGTGAAAGGACTACAGACTTACATGGGATATGACAAGGACGGACGTTACATAGTGCGCAGTAATTATTCCTTTGCCGAGTGGATGCGGATAATGAAAGGCGAACTGGATGAAAGGCGTCCGGTCATTTATACCGGCGGCAGCAGTGAAGGCGCTCATGCCTTTGTGCTCGACGGTTATGACACTGAAAACTATTTCCGGGTGAACTGGGGATGGAGCGGCTGGGGAAACGGCTACTATCTCTTGTCGGCTCTCGACCCCGTTGAACAGGGAGCAGGCGCTTCCGGCGGCCACTATAATGAATATCAATCGGCACTTATCGGATTGAAGAAGGATGAAGGAGGTATAGGCGTGGAAGATTTTCGTTTCATGTGTTATACGGATGGTAAGAATTACCGGGGAATCACTTCTTCGGAAAAGGTGTTTGAAGTCAATAAGCCTTTCTCGCTGGATATCGGTTTCCTTGGCTATTATGGTAGTCTTCCTTTTACGGGTAAAATCAGTTTGGCTCATGTCGATAAGAATGGAAATATAAAAGAAGATCTTTATTCTTTAATGGCGAGTCAATTACCTTCCGGTTCCGGCTATATGTTGCCCGGAGTACAGGTGACTATCACCCGACCCATTACTTCCGGCGACCGTATCAGGGCTTATTGGACTCATACGCAGACAAAAAAGATAGAGTGGGTTAAAGGAAACGAGGAAGACGGCTGTGTGTGGGATTTTATCCTGAGTGAGGAGGTAAGTTTGGAAAAGGAGACCTCACTGACCTATAACAACCGGACCCGATTGCTGACACTGCAAGTGCCTGCCGAAACCGTGGTGCAAGTGTTTGGTGCCGATGGCAGCGATTTCAGCCGGATGTGCGAGGTGCAGGAACGGCAGGTGAGCATTGACACCGGGAAACTGTCTGCCGGCACCTACCTGCTGCGTTTGCAACTGCATGACATGACCAAGGAATTGAAGTTCAAGGTGGGAGCTCCTGTGCAATAGAGGTAATAAGATTAATGATTCATAAATACCATAAAGAATATTCGTATGAAAACTTCACGATATAATATACTTCTCGTCTTGTGGGCGCTCATGTTGCTTGTGGCTTGTTCGGACAGTAGTTCTGACGAATCGGAAAAGCCGGTTGCCCCCTCCATTACGCTGGATACTGAAATTCCGCCGGTCATTGTGGCGGAAGGAGGAACGGTTGCGGTCGGTTTTAAGGCATCAGCGGATTGGACTGCAACCAGTGACCAACCGTGGTGCATCGTGTCGCCTGCTTCGGGCAAAGCCGGCAACGCTACTGTGACCGTAAGTGCCGAAAAGAATGAGGATTACAATGAACGGAATGCGACTCTGATTTTAAGGGTTGGAACGGTACAGAAGAAGATTACTGTGACGCAAAAACAGAACGATGCCTTGACGGTGACAGCTGACAAGATAGAGGTTGCCACCAAAGGAGGAGAAATAACGGTAGAGGTAAAGGCTAATGTGACGTTTGAATACGAGGTGGAAGAAGAGGCTGCCGGGTGGATTGTATCGGCTCGTACTGGTGCTCCTCGCGCGCTCACCACTTCGGAGGTGAAGTTCGACATATCTCCCAATGAAGAAGGCAAGAACCGTCAGGGGCGGATTGTCTTCAGCAGCGGTGCGTTGAAGAGCACGGTCACGGTCTATCAGGAGGGAGGCAGCTTATTGTTGCTTTCCAAGGAAGAATATACGGTGTTCAGCGGTGGTGGAGAGATTGTCATAGAGTTGCGTAGCAATGTGGATTATGAAATGGTGCTGCCCGATGTGGATTGGTTGACGGAAGTCAAGACCAAGGCACTTTCTTCTTATTCGCGTCGCATCACCGTGTTGCCCAACGAGGGATATGACGCACGAACGGCAGAAATATACTTCGTCAACGAACTGCAAGGAATCAGGGAAAAGGTGAATATCGTGCAGGTGCAGAAAGATGCGGTTCTTGTGGCACGGGAAGAATACGACATGCCTCAAAAAGGAGGAGTCTTGGGATTTGAACTGAATACCAATGTAGAGACTTTCGATGTGGAATGTTCGGAAACATGGATAAGGAAAGCGTTGAAAGGAAGAGGACTGACGGCTTATCCATTGAGCTTTGTCGTGGAAGCCAATCCCGAAGAGGCATCACGCTCGGCTATTATCACTATCATAGGCGGACAGGCAAAACAGCAGGTGGAGGTGGTGCAGGCAGGATTGAGTTCATTAAAACGTATCACTATTGTCCATTCCAACCGTATGTTCAGCATTCCCAGGTTCCGGGGAAGCGACTTGACCGGACTCATCAAATGGGGTGACGGGAAGTCGGAAGAGTACGCCGATGGCATCAGCCATACTTATACTACCGATCCGCCTTATACCGTGGTGGTGGGAATGAATGGTGCGGAAGAGGTGACTTTGCATGACTTGAGCGGTGTGGAAGAAGTGGATTTTTCTAAGTTCTGATGCCATCTGTAACTTATTTCTTCGTATTGGAGGAGAATTGAATCCTGAAGGAAATGGATACCAGGATCGGGACCCAAGAGTTTATAATAATAGCTATATTGAAAATACAAAGAAGAGAATCAGAATGGCAAACTTCGGCAAAAGACTGCGGAGTTTGCCATTCTCATTAGGGAATACTGACTCTGAACACATAATGAACTGAGATTATGGCGGAAGCTAAAGATGGGAAAGAAAAGAGGAATACAGGAAATTGAATAGTGTCAATTACAATGAGGGTATAGCGTGGCACATTATACATTATAAAGTAAGTGAAGAATTTTGAACTAAATTAAAACAAATTCAATGTATTGTTATTTATTGATAGGACTTTTGTATTTTTGAAAACTTATTCATCAAGGAAAGTTTTTTGAGAATGAACTTTCTGCAGACAATAGACTATTTATGAAAATAATATTACTTAGCTTGCTCCTGTGTCTGTTTTGCTCTTGGAATGTGGCGGCACAAGGAAATGACATGAGTTGTTATCCTGAGGACACCATTGCTCATCAACTTTCAAAAAAGGAATTAAGACGCCGGAAGGTGGCCAAACGCAACATACATTATAATATATTGGGAGGACCGAGTTATACTCCGGACTTTGGTGCGTTGATAGGAGGGAGTGCTCTTGTTACATTTCGTATGAATCCGTCGGATACCTTGCAAAAACGTTCTGTATTGCCGATGGCCGTTGCGGTGATGTTCGAGGGAGGGTTGAACCTGATGGTGAAACCTCAGTTGTTTTTCAAGAATGATAAATTCCGTATTTTTGGAAAATTCACTTACAAGAATACATTGGAGAACTTTTATGGAGTCGGGTATACCACCAATAAGCATTATGAGCGCAGTGACTCTACCAGTGAATATCGTTATAGCGGTTTTCAGATTAATCCGTGGTTTTTATTCCGTTTGGGTAAAAGTAATTTCTTTGCCGGTCCTCAGATTGACTTGAGTTATGATAAAATGTCCGAGCCTGCCAAACATTTAATTAATCAGCCTGATTATAAAAGGTTGGGAGGTACCGCCAGCGGATATTCTACTTTCAATTCGGGAGTAGGATTTTTGTTGACTTACGACAGTCGGGATATTCCTGCTAATGCTTATAAAGGTATTTATCTGGATTTTCGTGGATTGATGTATCAGAAATTCTTGGGAGGAGATAATAATTTCTACCGTTTGGAGGTGGACTACCGCCAATATAAAAAGGTAGGAAATAGAAAAGTTATAGCTTGGACTGCTCAGACCAAGAATGTGTTTGGGGATGTTCCTATGAACCAATATGCTTTAAGTGGCACTCCTTTTGATCTTCGTGGGTATTATATGGGGCAGTATCGTGATAAATCTTCTCATGTGGTGCTCGCCGAATATCGTCAGATGTTCAATACGGATAAAAGTACATGGGTAAAGCGTATGTTGCATCATTTGGGTTTTGTTGCTTGGGGAGGTTGTGGTTTTATGGGACCTACCATGGGTAAGATTGAAGGTGTGTTACCCAATGCCGGTGTGGGACTTCGTATCGAGGTGCAGCCGCGTATGAATGTACGTCTGGATTTCGGACGTAATTTTGCCAATGACCAAAGTTTGTTCTATTTCAATATGACAGAAGCATTTTAATGGAAGTAAACACCATGCAGACTGAATATATATTAAAAGCGATAGATGCGGCTTTAGCTGCCGGTAAGGAGATTCTGAACGTTTATAATGATCCTTCTTCTGATTTTCAGATTGAAAGGAAAGCTGATAATTCTCCACTGACTCTTGCAGACCGTAAGGCGCATGAAATCATTATGACTTATTTGCAGGAAACAGACTATCCGGTATTGAGTGAGGAAGGAAAGCATTTGCCATATGAGGTACGGGCGAAATGGGATACGCTGTGGATAGTCGATCCCTTGGATGGCACAAAGGAATTTATAAAACAGAATGGAGAGTTTACTGTCAATATTGCGTTGGTAGAGAAAGGAATTCCTGTTTTTGGAGTGATTTATGTTCCTGTCAAAGAAACGCTTTATTGGGGTGAAGTGGCAACCGGCGCTTATAAAATGGAAGGAGTAACCGGACGTGCAGACCGTTCACTGGAAGAAATGAAGGCATCGGCATTTCGTATGCCGTGTGCCGGAACGCATGAAACTTTTGTTCTGGTCGCTTCCCGTTCCCATCTGTCGGTCGAAACGGAAGAGTATATTGAGGAAAAGCGAAAGATATATCCTCATGTGGAGTTGATATCGGTGGGCAGTTCCATCAAGATTTGCAAAGTGTGTGAGGGACTGGCCGATGAATATCCTCGTTTTGCTCCTACCATGGAGTGGGATACGGCTGCCGGGCATGCCATAGCCAAGGCATCAGGAGCAGAAATATATCAGGCGGGAAAAGAAGAACCGCTGAGGTATAACAAGCCGGACTTGCTGAATCCTTGGTTTATCGTTAAACGAAACTAATATCCGGAGTCGATGCTGACATTTGAAGTGATTATTGTATTTCTGGGGTTGATAGGGATGGTGACCGCGCTGCTTCTTGATAAGATGCGTCCCGGAATGATCTTGTTTTCTGTAACTGTATTTTTCCTTTGTTTTGGTATATTGACACCGAAAGAGATGTTGGAGGGTTTTAGTAACAAGGGAATGATTACTGTGGCGTTGCTTTTCCTGATCAGTGAAGGAGTCCGGCAATCGGGAGCATTGGGACAGTTGATAAAGAAACTTCTGCCTCAGGAGAAAACAACGGTCATGAAGGCGCAGGCACGTATGCTGCCCGTTATTTCCTTTGTTTCTGCTTTTTTGAATAATACACCGGTGGTTGTGATTTTTGCTCCTATTGTCAAACGATGGGCAGAGTCTGTCTGTATTCCGGCAACCAAATTTTTGATTCCTATCTCATACGCTACCATATTGGGTGGAATGTGCACGCTTATCGGGACTTCTACTAATTTGGTGGTGGATGGTATGATTTTGGATGCCGGATATAAGGGGTTTGGAATGTTCGAGTTGGGCAGGGTAGGCGTTTTCATTGCTTTGGCGGGTATTCTTTATTTGTTGTTTTTCTCTTCAGGATTGTTGCCTGAGGCTCGGAAGAATACGGCAGACGATGAGTATGTTGAAGCGGAGCCCTCTTCTTATCATCGTGTTGAGGCGGTGATAGGTGTACGTTTTCCGGGTATCAACAAACGGGTGGGGGATTTTAACTTTGCCCGTCATTATGGTGCCGAAGTAAAAGAAATAAAGCGAAGTGGTGTTAGTATTACCAATAATCTGTCAAGGGTGAAGTTTCATGAGGGAGATACATTGGTGTTATGGGCCGATGATTCATTTATTTCTACATGGGGGGATTCTTCTGTATTTGTATTGTTGGCTAATGGTAAAGACACCGAACCGAAAGGTGACAGGAAAAAACGTTGGTTTGCATTGACTTTGTTGGTGTTGATGATTGTGGGAGCGACAGTGGGAGAGTTACCTTTTATGGAAGAACTATTTCCCGGTGTTGAGCTTGATATGTTCTTTTTTGCGGCTGTAACGACTGTGATAATGGCGTGGACCAAACTTTTTCCGGCACGTAAATATACTAAATACATCTCGTGGGATATCTTGATAACCATTGCCTGTGCATTTGCTATCAGTCGGGCTATGGTAAATTCCGGAGCATCAGGTTTCATTGCTCATGGAATTATTGATATGAGTGATGATTATAGTCCGCATGTGTTGCTGGCTGTTTTATTTATTATCACCAATCTGTTTACTGAGTTGATAACTAATAATGCCGCTGCTGCACTGGCTTTTCCGCTTGCCCTGTCTTTGTCCGATCAGTTGGGTGTAAGTCCGACACCTTTTTTTGTTGTCATCTGTATTGCTGCATCTGCCAGCTTTTTTACTCCTATCGGTTATCAGACTAATTTGATTGTGCAGGGTATCGGAAACTATAAATTTACAGATTTTGTGCGTGTCGGTTTGCCGTTGAACATATTGACGTTTATAATTTCAGTTATTCTGATACCGATACATAAACGTGGTTTGCTCTGCCGTATATTGGACGGGGATAATATTCGTAGTGGCATCAATAATAATTTGGGCTTTTCGGCAGAGGATCGTGTGGAAAACATCCGTCGCATAGCCGAAATAGGCAAGTTGTTTGTTGATACGGGAATCATTACCATTGCCGCTTTCATCAGTCCCGGCAATGAGCTTCGGCAGATGGCTGCCCGTATTATCGGGATAGAAGATTTCCTGGAAATCTATGTCAGCACTCCTTTGGTAGAGTGTGAGAAACGTGATGTGAAAGGACTTTATGCCAAAGCACGTCGGGGTGAAATCAAGAACTTTACCGGAATTTCCGCCCCTTTTGAAGCTCCGGAGCATCCTGCCTTATTTTTGGATACTTCTAAGCTGAGTTTGGAAGAGTCGGTCAATACTTTGTTGGAGTTGGTGCTCCCCATTGTTGGTAAAAAAGGAGAAAAAATATAATTCATTATAAAATGGAAGAAAATTATAAATTGAGCCACTTAAGGGAACTGGAAGCGGAGTCTATCCATATCATTCGTGAAGTGGCAGCTGAATTTGAGAATCCTGTTATGCTTTATAGTATTGGTAAAGATTCGTCTGTCATGGTACGTTTGGCA
>QWCK01006465.1_pt1 | contig 20886 bp, 19 predicted proteins | sample 1972571 | NCBI WGS metagenome assembly QWCK01 (sample SAMN09866710, study PRJNA288562) | Human gut metagenome isolate term2_stool, whole genome shotgun sequencing... | isolation source: gut | host: Homo sapiens | place: USA: California | reverse complement strand
TTTCGTTACTCTTTGGCAGAAAGGCCGGAAGACGAATATCATAATATATTGTATGTTCCTGAATCGAGTTGGATTCCGTATTCATGCCTTCCACTCTTTCGTCTCCATCTAATTTGTTATCCTTATCTAATTCATCCTGATGTACTGCATGGGTTGATACCTCAGCTTCTTCTTTTAAGCAGTTATCACAGATATACTGCACTCCGTATTGTGAAAATTCTTTTGTACAGGATTTTAAAATCCACGCTATGATTGCCTTGTAGCTCAGCAATTTCTTTGCACATTCATCGTACTTTGCACGATCTGGTGCGACCTCGTAAGAACAACATAGCTGGAAACCCTTGAAAATACGCCATTTTGCGTAGGACAAGCCTTTTCCTGCTACGATTGCATAAGAACAAAAACATAGAAAAATGAAGATGAAGCAAGCTATCCTACATAGTTCCAATGGTTTCAGCAACTAAGACGTTCAACAATGAGCGTCTATTTTTTTACCCAAAATGAAAGGAGAATCAAACATTATGAAAAAGATTATGAAGCGATTGCTTACAGGTGTACTTACCCTTGCAACCGTATTTACTGCATTACCTGTCACACAGGTTCATGCTGCGGATTCCGTCTATACTACTACGGACGGTAAAGCAGGAACAATCGTCAAGATTGACAATGGCGGTTTAGAGGTTTCCAGCTTTGAAGAAAGCATAATGAACGCTGACGGGCAGATTGCCTACTGTATTGATATAAACACAAATTTCCAATCGGGATATAAGAATCGTATCAATGCAACAGAGCGAATGAGCGACGACCAAATATCTGATGTGGCGTTGAATCTGGAATACGTCAAACAGTATGCAGAAAAGCACAGTCTTTCCAGCAAACAAGTCTATCTGTTGGAACAATGTGTTGTCTGGCGAAGATTGAGCGTTCACTTAGGCTGGGGGTACAACAATGTACGAGCTGCCTATGATGAAGTGTCAGAGAAAATCCAGTCAGAAGTCTATGAGAACGCAAAGGCTTTCGCTAAAGAAAATAAAGACCGTTACGATTGCGGTGGTTACATCTATGTTGGTGAAGGACAGGACTTAGGACAGTTCTGGGCGAAGTTAGCTGTCGGTGATGGCAAGATTCAGAAATCGTCCAGTAATACAGCGATTACAAAATCTAATGACTGCTATTCTTTATCTGGTGCGACTTATGGTGTCTATTCTGATAAAGGCTGCACGAAATCAGTTGCCACACTTATGACAGATGGCAACGGGAATACGGATACGGTGGAGTTGAGAGCTTCTACATACTATGTAAAAGAAATCGAAGCTCCAAAAGGATTCCAGTTAGATAACAACGTCTATACCCTTACGGTAAAGGCTGGTGAAACTTCCACATTGAAAGTCAGCGATACACCAAAAGTCACAGACACTTTGGTTGAGCTTTTCAAGATTGATATGGAAACAGGAAAAGCAACCGCACAGGGTAACGCTTCTTTAGAGGGTGCGGAGTTCGTCTGGAAGTATTATGACGGTTATTACACAAAAGATAATCTTCCATCAGAACCAACACGCACATGGACGACAAAGACAAAAGCGGAAAAAGGCAGCGATAACACTATCCACTATATCACAAGATTGGCAGATTCCTATAAGGTATCTGGTGACAGCTTCTATACACAAAACGGTACTATCTGTTTACCGCTTGGTACTATCACTGTAGAAGAAAAAGCTGCTCCAAACGGTTACTTGTTAGATGGTGCTTATATGCAAGCCGCTGGAAGTTCTGAACAGATAAAAGGCGTGTATGTGGCACAGATTACAGAAGATGGCGAACTTGCAGCATTAAGCGGCAGCAACCAGTATTCCGTATCGGACAAGATTATCCGTGGAGGTGTGAGAATCCAAAAGCGTGACCTTGAAACAAAAGACACAAAACCACAAGGCGGTGCAACATTGAAAGATACTGCCTTTGAAATCATTTCCTTAAATGATAATGCGGTATTGGTAGATGGCAAATTATACAACAAAAATGAAACAGTCAAGACAATCCATACAGGCGTTGACGGTATCGCTACGACTGCCGCAGATACTTTACCTTATGGAAAATACCGCTTAGAAGAAAGCAACGCCCCAGAGGGATATTTGACGGACGGTGCAAAACCGATTGAGTTTGAAATCACAGAGAATGGAAAAATCGTTGACTTAACTGACGAAGCACATTCCATCTACAATCAGATTAAACGTGGTGACTTGGAGGGTGTGAAAATCGGTGACGGTACTCATAAGCGACTTGCGAATGTTCCGTTCAGGATCACAAGCAAGACCACAGGCGAAAGCCACATCATTGTGACGGACGCAAACGGTCAGTTCTCTACCGCTGCTGACTGGGTATCTCATACACAGAACACCAACGCTGGCGAAAACAGTGAGGACGGTATCTGGTTCGGTACTTCCACACCAGACGACAGCAAAGGTGCGTTGCTCTACGATACCTATACAATCGAGGAATTACGCTGTGATTCCAACAAAGGAATGACACTGATTCCTGCTTTTGATGTGATAGTTTCAAGAAATAAGACTGTCATTCATTTGGGTACATTGACAGATGATTATGAACCAGAAATCTCTATCCATACTACCGCTACTGATAAGGCAACAGGCGAAAAATCAATTGTCGCTGGTAAAAGCGTGACTATCGTTGATACCGTCACTTTAGACGGACTTACAAAAGGTACGAAGTATCAACTAAAAGGCTGGCAGATGGTGAAGTCTGAAAACGCACAGCTTCTTATTGATGGTGAGCCTGTGGAAAGTGATTACACTTTCACTGCAAAAAAATCAGAGATGGAAGTTGAGGTTTCTTATACATTCAATGCTTCTGCTCTTGGTGGTAAAGATCTTGTAACTTTTGAGGAATTGTACGATTTATCCAATCCAGACGAGCCTACAAAGGTAGCAGAACATAAGGACATTGAGGACGACGGACAGACTGTGACAATCACAGAGCGTATCATTACCATGCATACAACCGCTACCGACAAGGCAACAGGGAAAAAGACAATCGAAGCTGGTAAAGATGTGACTATCGTTGATACCGTCACTTTAGATGGACTTGAAAAAGGTGTGAAATATCAGCTCAAAGGCTGGGAAATGGTGAAGTCTGAAAATGCAGAGCTTATCATAAATGGTAAACGTGTAGAAAATGACCTTACTTTCACCGCTACCGATACGAAGATGGAAGTTCAGATTGCATTTACATTCAATGCCAGTGAGCTTGCAGGAAAAGAGCTTGTCACATTTGAGGAATTATATGACGTGACAAATCCAGACGAGCCTATCAAAGTAGCTGAACATAAGGACATCAAGGATAAGGGGCAGACGGTGACAGTCAAAGAAAAACCAGAATCCCCTGCCACATCAGAAGAACCCAGCACACCAACAAGAACAGGCAATTCACCAAAGACAGGTGACAATACACCATTTGCCGCATTGTTCGCTATGATGGGGATTTCCGCTGCTGGTCTTATTTTTGCAGGATATAAGAGATTTCGCAAAGTAAAGAAAGTTAAATAATACGGGAGGTCACAGTATATGAAAACTTCCCGTTCGCCGCCCACCATAAAGAAGTCAGTCTGTAACTGACAGCTTAACCAAATTCTGCTTGATTATCATTTATCTTTCTGAATGGGGATTGTCAAGGGTGCTTCAAGCACAACGCTTGCCCTTGATGATTCACAGGCAGACAGATACTATCCAGACAGCAGAATGACACTATCAATCATTAAAAATATAGAAAGAAAAGAGGTAAATACATTTATGGAATTAAAACACGTTATCCCTAACATGGAAAGAACATTCGGGAATTTGGAATTTGCAGGTGAGAATAAGGTGGAACAGCGTAGGATCAACGGACGTATGACGGTCGTTTCCCGTATCTTCAACCTTTATTCGGACGTGCAGAGAGCAGATGATATTATCGTGGTGCTGCCTGCTTCTGCTGGTGAGAAGAACTTTGAATCAGAGGAAAAAGTAAAACTTATCAATCCAAAAATCACCGCAGAGGGTTACAAAATCGGTACAAGAGGATTCACAAACTATATCCTGTCAGCGGACGATATGGTAAAAGCATAAGGAGGAAAAATTTATATGAGATTAGCAAATGGAATCATTATTGATAAGGAAAAGACATTCGGAGTGTTGAAGTTCTCGGCGTTGCGTCGTGAGGTACATATCCAGAATGAGGACGGTACGGTTTCTGAAGAAATCAAGGAACGTACCTACGACTTGAAGTGTAAGGAACAGGGACGCATGATACAGGTAAGTATTCCCGCCACTGTTCCATTAAAGGAGTTTGACTACAACGCAGAGGTGGAAATCATCAACCCTGTGGCAGACACGGTGGCAACCGCTACATTTCAAGGTGCAGACGTGGACTGGTACATCAAGGCAGATGATATTGTTTTAAAGAATAAGAATGGTCAGCCAGCAGGAAATCCACAGCACCATAACCAGCAATCACAGAATAAAAAATAAGTCATGTCGTTTTGTTGCTTGCAATATTGGAATAGGATATAATTTCCTCATAAAGTAAGATTTGTGATATACTAAAATTTAATAACGAGGAGGAGTTTAAGTGTCAGAAATTTTGCAACTACTAAATGATTTTCAAGGAATTATCGGTACAATTCTTGGTAGTGTTACAACACTGATTGTTACTGATATATTAAAAAAAAGAGGACAATTAAAAAATTATCTTGTTTCATACGAAGCCAAGTTTCAAACATTTCGAGATGTCGGTTGCAGTATGGGCGGCAAAAGGGATGAAGATTTTTATGGTTATTCTATAAAATATATAATTCAAATATATAATCAGAGTGATACTCCCAAAATAATGAGAGATTTTAGGCTAATATTCTATAAAAATGCAAAAGAACAATATTCCCTTATCCCTGATAATGAAGAAACCAGAAGATATTCTGCTCATATCTCACATATTGATGAGATGGAAGTTGCCAATATTGCTCCAAAAGAAATACAGGTATTAAAACAATCAATCTATGTTATGTATGATATGTTAGATAAAATTCAAGGTGCTGATAAAGTAGAATTGCAATATAAAGATGAAAAAGATAAAAATAGAAAAATTATATTATCAAATAAAGTAATTACAACAGATGATTATGTGCAAGAATAATATCATTTAATACTTGATTAAAACTTAATATTCTATATTGCATAAGCAGTAAATCTATAAGGTTTGCTGCTTTTTTTCATGGAAAGGAGATTTTTATATGCCACAATTCAAAAAATGGGGAAAACATATCAGAGCCAGCGACAAATCACTGGTTTTTCGTTTCTCGGCTGGTTCGCTGCTCCTGCTGTTTCTTGCTATGATTATACTGTTGAACCTAAAGGCAATTGTAACAACGGACTGGGAATCGGTTAGCTTTCTACAAGATGGCAGTGTCCATTTTTCAGTTACGCCATATAGGATAGTTACGGTCATAGTGTCAGCTCTGGTCTGTGTGATTGCTGCCTTTTTGTATCAGCGTTTCCAGTATGACAGGGTGAAGCAGCTCTTCCACCGTCAAAAGCTAGCAAAGATGATACTTGAAAATGGCTGGTATGAATCGGAAACAACACAGGAAAGCGGATTCTTCAAGGATTTACCAGCGTCCAGTAAAAAAGAGAAAATCACCTATTTTCCTAAACTGTATTACCGTATGGATAACGGACTATTGTATATCCGTACAGAAATCACGCTGGGAAAATATCAAGACCAGCTCTTACACTTGGAAAAGAAGCTGGAAACAGGCTTGTACTGTGAGTTGGTGTCAAAAGAATTAAAGGACAGCTATGTGGAGTATGTCTTACTTTATGACACTATCGCAAATAGAATCACTATCAATGAAGTACAGGCGGAACATGGCAGCCTGCGTCTGATGAAAAATGTCTGGTGGGAGTATGACAAGCTCCCCCATATGCTGATTTCTGGCGGCACTGGTGGAGGAAAGACCTATTTTATTCTCACTATCATTGAAGCTCTGCTCCGCTGCAATGCGGTCATGTATGTGTTAGACCCGAAGAACGCCGACCTTGCGGATTTATCCGTCGTCATGCCAGAAGTCTATTACAAAAAGGAAGATATAACTGCCTGTATTGACAGATTTTATGACGGTATGATGGCAAGAAGTGAAGCTATGAAACTCATGGAGAACTACAAGACGGGTGAAAACTATGCCTATCTTGGTCTTGCTCCGCATTTTCTCATTTTTGATGAATATGTGGCGTTTATGGAAATGCTGACGACAAAGGAAAACGCCGCTGTTTTAAATAAGCTTAAACAAATAGTCATGCTCGGACGACAGGCAGGTTACTTTCTCATTCTCGCCTGTCAGCGACCAGACGCAAAATATCTCGGTGACGGAATCCGTGACCAGTTTAACTTCCGTGTTGCATTGGGGCGTATGTCAGAGCTTGGCTATTCCATGATGTTTGGTGAGGTAGACAAGGACTTTTTTCTGAAACAGCTCAAAGGACGTGGATATGTCGATACGGGAACGAGTGTCATATCCGAGTTTTACACTCCCCTTGTACCCAAAGGACACGATTTCCTAAAAGAAATAGGCAGATTGTCACAAAACAGGCAGGACGGACAGGCGGCGTGCGAAGCGAAAGCCGCAGGTACGGACTAGCCTGTGTTGGTGTGGCTTGCCACACCAACCATTCGCCCCCGTTATCTAACAGGGGGGCACAAATCAACTGAAAACAGTCAATTTAATATGGAAAAATCCTTAAAATATGAGGATTTTTCAAACATTCAAGGGAATGTGACAAAATCGGTAAATGTCACATTCCTTTTCGATTGGAGGGATTTTTACTGAACGATACCGACTGGATAAATGATTTTAAAGAAAAACGGACACAGTACGGCGTTTCCCAGAATCAGCTTGCGGTCATGGCTGGTGTCAGCCGAGAGTATGTCAGCAGGCTTGAATCTGGAAAAGTAGCCTTGGCAGATGAAATCAAGGTGAAACTCACGGACGCTCTGGATAAACTGAATCCAGAAAATCCGCTGGAAATGGTCTTGGATTACGTCAGAATCCGATTCCCCACACAGGACGTAAAACACGTTGTGGAGGATATTCTTAAATTAAGGCTTGATGTGATGATACATGAGGATTTTGGCTTCTACTCCTATGCGGAACATTACGTCTTGGGTGATGTGTTCGTGCTGGCTTCACCCGATAAGGAAAAAGGCACATTGCTAGAGCTGAAAGGTAAAGGCTGCCGCCAGATGGAAAGCTACCTTTTGGCACAGCATAGGAGCTGGTATGACTTTCTCATGGACGCTCTGATAGAGGGAGGTGTGATGAAACGTCTTGACCTTGCCATCAACGATATGGTAGGAATCTTAGACATTCCGGAGCTGACAGAGAAATGCAACCATGAGGAATGTATTTCCGTATTCCGCAGCTTCAAGAGCTACCGCAGCGGTGAGCTTGTAAGAAGTCAAGAACAGGATAAATACGGTATGGGAAATACATTATACGTCGGTTCGCTCAAATCGGAAGTCTATTTCTGTATCTACGAAAAGGACTATGAACAATACGCAAAGTATGACATAGCCATTGAAGATACGAAAATCAAGAACCGTTTTGAAATAAGGCTAAAGAATGAGCGAGCCTATTATGCGGTGCATGACCTGCTGACCTACCACGATGCAGAGCGTACCGCTTTTGATATTATCAACCGCTATATGCGATTCGCTGACAAGGAGGTGGATAAGCGACGCAGCGAATGGAAAACCAATGAGAAATGGGCGTACTTTATCGGTTCTGATCGTGGGCGTTTGAAACTGACGACCAAACCAGAACCGTACACGCTCGCAAGGACGCTGAACTGGATAAGCAGACAGGTAGCTCCCACATGGAAAGTCTTACAGCAGATAGACAATACCAACGGTACGACTTACCTCAAAGATATTTTAGACCATGCGAAGCTCACCGAGCGTCATAAAAAGCTGATTGAACAACAGACGACTTCCACAGAGGAAATCATCAGTAAGGAGGAATGACAACATGAAGCATATCTTATTTGACTTCTTCCTGTTCTCACTTGGGGCAGGATTCGGAGTAGTGACTATGTGTCTTATGCAGTCTGCAAAAGCCGCAGACAGAGAAATTGAAATGATGGAAAGGAGAAAGAGATAATGAATTTCGGACAGAACTTATACAACTGGTTTTTATCTAACGCACAATCCCTTGTGCTTATGGCAATCGCTGTTATCGGGGTGTATCTCGGATTCAAGCGTGAGTTTTCCAAACTTATCGGATTCTTGGTGATTGCCCTAATCGCTGTCGGCTTGGTATTCAATGCCGCTGGCGTAAAAGACGTACTGTTGCAGTTATTCAATAAGATTATTGGAGCATAAGTTTTATGTTAAAAATAGAATTGTAGAATATATCAATAACTAGTATAATTTAGATGTAAATTCTATTTAAAAGTGAGGAAAAATATGGACAATATAGAAAATAAAAAGAAGCTCGCTAATATATTAAAAAGGGCAAAAAATACTGCTAAACCAGATAAATGTATTATGTGTGACAAACCACAAACAAGCTATTGTAATTCTCATTTAATTCCGCAAATGGTATTGAAAACTATTGCTGACAATGGGAAACTTTTACACCCTAATACACTAATCGGAATTGAGATTCTTGACATTGAGAAAGGTATCAATAATGCTGGTACATTCCATTTTATTTGTAGAAAATGTGATAGTGAACTTTTTCAAGATTACGAAAACCCAGATAAAATGAAAACTTATCCAACTGATATAATGATGGCAGAAATTGCTCTAAAAAATATGTTGTTAATGTTGAGCAAACGAAATGAAGAAAAAGAGATATTTAATATTGTACAAAACGAAATGAACGGTTTTGAAAACAAGGAGGTTCTTGATGAAATTCAAAGACTAGATATACAGGAATATCTTGATGCTTTAGATTTATACAAACAAATTATAAAAAACAATTCTACCGGTTGCTTTCAAGTTTTATATTGGAAGAAATTACCGTATGTTGTACCTTTAGCTGCACAATCACCTATTGCAGTTTATAAAGATATGTATGGAAATATTATAAATGATTTGTACGATACTAACCCTGATTATCGTATACAAAATCTTCATTTATGTGTTTTTCCTATTGAAAATGAAACCATTGTATTACTCTTTTATCATAAAAGGGATAAAAATTACCGTCGTTTAAGACATCAATTTAATAGTTCATCAGATGAGCAATGTTTAAGATTTATCAATTATTTGATTTTTGCATACACGGAACATTATTTTTTTGCAAAATCAATTAGAGATAAAATAGAGTTTGATAAAAATATGATAAAGCTTAGTAAAGAGTCAAATGGAAATCCAAATTTTGGTTTTGTGGATTTTAAAGACTTATTTACTGAGTATATCCCCGTATCTATGAATGATATACCAAATTTCTTGTCTGAAGAATACAGTTTGCAAAAAACTGAAAGTTAAGACAGGTATTTATTTAAGCAGTAAATCATATCGGTTTGCTGCTTTTTTCATGTAAAAATTTAAGATTGGAGGACAACATGAAAACAGATATTTTTGAGAATATGAAAGAGCTGGTCGGCTGTAAAGATGTTTCAGACCTGCCCTATAGAAAACGCGAGTGTAGATTATGCTGTTATAATGGGAATACTGGATATGATGAAAGGAAGTGACAGACCATGCAGGAAATGCGAATCTACCTGTTAAACAATACAAAACCTTACCACGACGAGGACGACGGTTACTCTGGCGACTGGTTCAACTGCCCGATAAATTTTGATGAAGTCAGAGAAAAGTTAGGTGTAGAGAATGAGGAACAGGTCGAGATTGCAGACTATGAGCTGCCATTCCATATCAACACCGACACACCGATATGGGAAATCAACGCCCTTTGCCGCTTCGTGCTGGAAATAGACGGTACGCCTATCGGTAACGAAATGAAAGCCATTCAGCAGAAATGGTTTGACAGCTTCGAGGACTTTATCGACCATAAGGACGAGATACGTTACTATGATGTGGGTGACGGTGCAGCACTGGCAGAATACCTTATCTGTGAGGAAAATATATTCGGTGAGATTCCCCACGAATTACAGAAGCATATCGACTACCATTCCTACGGAAACGAGCTGGAAATGGACGACAGATACCTTTTCACAACAAGCGGTGTATTCCGTTATCAGTAAGGGGTGATGTGGTATCGAAGAAATGCGAATCTATATCGCCAATCTGGGGAAATATAACGAGGGTGAGCTTGTAGGTGCGTGGTTCACACCGCCTGTCGATTATGATGAGATGGCAGAACGTATCGGCTTGAATGATGAATACGAGGAATACGCAATCCATGATTATGAGCTGCCCTTTGAGATTGACGAATACACACCCATTGAGGAAGTCAACCGCCTGTGTGAAATGGTGGAGGACTTACCAGAGGACATACAGGACGAGCTTTCAGAGCTGCTCTGCTATTACAGCAGCTTGGAGGAATTGTGCGAACACGCAGACGACATTATCCATTATCCCGATTGTGACGATATGACAGACGTTGCCTATTACTTCATAAATGAATGTCAAAGCCTTGGTGAGATACCAGACAGGATAAGGAACTACATAGACTATGAAGCCTACGGTCGTGACCTTGATTTAGAGGGGCGTTTTGTCGTCACCAATCATGGCGTGTTTGAATGTCCGTATTAGCAATGACAACTGAATATCTTATTATCAGCCAGTTATCAATGAACTGGTATTTTTTATGCAGCAGCTTGTGAAAACAGGCTGCTGTTTCCATTTTAAGAGAAATCTTCAAAGAAAGGAGCTGTGAAAAATGAAGAAAATCAAAAGCTATACAAGCATTTGGAGCGTGGAAAAAGTCATTTATGCCATTAACGACTTTCAACTCCCGTTCCCTCTCACGTTCAGTCAGATGGCATGGTTTGTCGTGTCGCTGTTCGTGGTTATCCTCTTTGGGGAGCTGCCGCCCTTTAACATGATTGACGGTGCGTTCCTCAAATACTTTGGAATCCCTGTCGCTTTTACATGGTTCGTGTCACAAAAGACCTTTGACGGGAAAAAGCCTTGATTAAATATATCGAAAACAATCTGGTGTTCAACCATGACGGTGAGTGCTTCGCCTACTATGAGCTGACACCTTACAATTATTCGTTCCTGTCACCAGAGGAAAAGTACATGGTACATGACAACTTCCGTCAGCTTATCGCCCAGAACCGTGACGGGAAAATCCATGCCTTACAGATTGCCACAGAAGACAGCTTGCGTGCGGTGCAGGAACGCTCAAAGAAAGGAATCACAGGCAGGTTGAAAAAGATAGCCTGTAAAAAGATAGACGAACAGACCGAAGCGTTGGTTGAGATGATTGGGGAAAATCAGATTGACTACCGCTTTTTTCTTGGCTTCAAGCTGCTGGTGAATGAGGAAGAAATCAGCTTAAAGGGCATGAAAAAATCAGCGGCTATGACCTTTGCCGATTTTATCTATGAGGTCAATCACAAGCTCATGGGCGACTTTGTTTCCATGAGCAATGATGAAATCAACCGATTCATGAAGATGGAAAAGCTGCTGGAAAGTAAAATATCAAGACGTTTCCAGTTCCGCAGACTGGATAAGAACGACTTCGGGTATCTCTTGGAACATATCTACGGAAACACGGGTGTTGCGTACAGTGATTATACCTATGAGCTGCCTGTCAAGAAGCTAAAGCGTGAAACGCTGGTAAAGCGATATGACCTTATCCGTCCGACACGCTGCATGATAGAGGAAAACCAACGATACCTAAAGATTGAACGTGAAGATCAGACAACGTATGTTGCCTACTTCACGATTAACAATATCGTGGGTGAGCTGGACTTCCCATCTTCGGAAATCTTCTACTATCAACAGCAGCAATTCACGTTTCCTATTTCCACTTCCATGAATGTAGAGATTGTAACGAATAAGAAAGCCTTAATCACAGTCCGTAATAAGAAAAAGGAATTGAAAGATTTGGATAACCATGCGTGGGAATCCAATAACGAAACAGGAAGTAATGTCATGGACGCTCTGGATTCGGTGAATGAGCTGGAAACCAGCTTAGACCAGTCAAAGGAATCCATGTATAAATTATCTTACGTTATCCGTGTAGCTGCTGATTCTCTGGACGAGCTGAAACGACGCTGTGATGAAGTCAAGGACTTCTACGACGATTTGAATGTGAAGCTGGTACGCCCATTCGGGGATATGCTCGGCTTACATGGTGAATTTATCCCATCAAGCAAGCGTTACATCAATGACTATATCCAGTATGTCACTTCTGACTTTCTCGCTGGTCTTGGATTCGGTGCGACACAGCAGCTTGGGGAAACGGACGGTATCTATATCGGTTACAACCTTGACACAGGAAAAAATGTATATCTAAAACCCAGCCTTGCCGCACAGGGCGTAAAAGGCTCTGTCACCAACGCATTAGCGGCAGCGTTCCTCGGTTCGCTCGGCGGTGGCAAGTCATTCTGTAACAACCTTATCATCTATTATGCGGTGCTGTTTGGAGGGAAAGCGGTCATTGTAGACCCGAAATCAGAGCGTGGCAACTGGCAGGAAACACTACCCGATATTGCACATGAAATCAATATAGTCAACCTTACCAGTGAGGACAGGAACAAAGGACTTCTCGACCCGTATGTGATTATGAAGCGTACAAAGGACGCTGAAAGCCTTGCGATTGATATTTTAACATTCCTTACGGGCATTTCTTCCCGTGATGGTGAGAAGTTCCCTGTCCTTAGACGTGCAATCCGTTCCGTTACACAAAGTAAGCAGCGAGGACTACTCCATGTCATTGATGAATTAAGGAAAGACGGTTCGCCTGTTGCAGAAAATATCGCAGACCATATCGAGAGCATGACAGACTATGACTTTGCACACCTCTTATTCTCGGACGGTGATGTGGAGCAATCCATCAGCTTAGACAGGCAGCTCAACATCATACAGGTAGCAGACCTTGTGCTGCCAGATAAGGACACAAAATTTGAAGAATACACTACTATGGAATTATTGTCAGTGGCAATGCTTATCGTCATCAGTACCTTTGCCTTAGACTTTATCCATTCAGACCGCAGTATTTTCAAGATGGTGGATTTGGACGAAGCATGGACGTTTTTACAGGTGGCACAGGGAAAGACTCTCTCTAACAAGTTGATTCGTGCTGGTCGTTCCATGAACGCCGCTGTTTACTTCGTCACACAAAACTCTGGTGATGTGGACGACGAGAAAATGAAGAACAATATCGGCTTGAAGTTTGCCTTTAGAAGCACGGATATAAAGGAAATCAAGAATACCCTTGAATTTTTCGGCGTGGATAAGGAAGACGAGGGCAACCAGAAGCGATTGCGTGACTTAGAGAACGGACAATGCCTGTTTCAAGATTTGTATGGGCGTGTAGGTGTTATCCAGATTCACCCTGTATTCGCTGATTTGTTCCATGCCTTTGATACCAGACCGCCCGTACAGACGGAAGAATCGAGGTGAAGCCTATGCGTAAACGAAAAATCCTGAGATTCTTCGGTATCGCTCTGCTGGTGGTTCTCGGTGTGCTGGTGTTCCTATCTATCACAGGCACGGTGGCTCATGCCGCTGGTCTGGTTGACAGTACAGTGAGTGACGCTAACGCCTACTCTAAATATCCGCTGGAAAACTACCAGCTTGACTTTTACGTTGACAGCTCGTGGGACTGGCTGCCTTGGAACTGGTTGGATGGTATCGGGAAAAGTATCCAGTATGGCTTGTACGCTATCACAAATTTTGTCTGGACGGTGAGCTTATATATTTCCAATGCAACGGGATATATGGTACAGGAAGCCTACAAGCTGGACTTTATCTCTGATACCGCAAGCTCTATCGGAAAGAACATTCAGACGCTTGCTGGTGTCACGCAAAGCGGTTTTTCCAGTGAGGGATTCTATGTGGGATTCCTGCTTATCCTCATTCTGGTAATGGGTATCTATGTCACCTACACAGGACTTATTAAGAGTGAAACGACAAAAGCGGTTCATGCAGTCGTCAACTTCCTTGTAGTCTTTATCCTGTCAGCGTCCTTTATTGCCTACGCTCCGAACTATATCAGTAAAATCAATGATTTTTCCGCTGATATAAGCAGCTCGGCATTATCGCTCGGTACAAAGATTGTGCTGCCCGATTCCAGCAGCAAGGGAAAAGACAGCGTGGATTTGATAAGGGACAGCCTGTTTTCCATACAGGTGAAACAACCGTGGCTGCTCTTGCAGTATGGGGAATCCGATATTGACAAGCTCGGCTCTGACCGTGTGGACAGCCTGTTAGAAGCAAGCCCAGATACGGACGACAGAGAAGATATAGTGGTTGAGGAAATCGAGGATAAGGACAATGCAAACCTAAGCGTTACAAAGACCATGAGCCGATTAGGAACAGTGGTATTTCTGTTCATCTTCAATATCGGAATCTCTATCTTTGTATTCCTGCTTACTGGCATGATGATTTTCTCACAGGTGCTATTCATCATTTACGCTATGTTCCTGCCTGTCAGCTTCATTTTATCCATGATACCGACCTATGAGGGCATGGCAAAAAAGGCACTTACGAAGCTGTTCAATACCATCATGTTAAGGGCAGGTATTACGCTGATTATCACCACAGCATTTAGTATCTCAACTATGTTTTACTCCATTTCTTCTGGCTACCCGTTCTTCATGGTGGCATTTTTACAGATAGTCACTTTTGCAGGAATCTACTTCAAGCTCGGTGACTTAATGGCAATGTTCAGTCTGCAATCTTCCGATACACAGCAGGTCGGCAGACGTATCATGCGGCGACCTTATATGTTCTTAGGCAGAAGTGCAAGACGCTTGGAACGTAAAATCGGCAGGACGGTTGCGGCTGGTGCTGCTGGCGGTGTAGCTGGTGCGGTGGTCGCTTCAAATAGCCGCAAGGTTGATACAGCAAAAGGAAACAGTCATACACGACCAAACCATGACACCGCTTCTGATACTTCCACTTTTGGGAAACGTGCTGGTGCGAAAGTCGGTGCTGTGCTTGATGGTAAAGACCGCTTGAAAGATAAGGCAAAATCCATTAGACAACAGGTCAAGGATATGCCGACACAGGCACAGTATGCAGTACATAGCGGCGTAAACCAGATACAGGAAAATGTATCAGACTTCAAGCGTGGTATTGTGGAGGAAAAAACGACCAGAAAACAGGGTCGTGCAGAGAAACAGGATAAGCACAGACAGACGGTTGCGGAAAAACGTATGGAACTGGATAAAGCGAAAGAAAGCACAGGATCAGTGACAAAAGGAACTGCCCCTGTGCATGAGCGACCAGTGACAACGCCTGTATCTGCGAAAGCAGCTCCACAGTCGGCAGGTTCTAAAGAAGAACAGAATATCAAAGAACGCCCTACTACTGTTAAGAGGGAGCAATCACAATCTGCCAGAGCAAAAGAGCCTGTCACAAAGCAACAGGAAGTAAGGACGCAGGTTGCCAGAGAATCTTCTTCTCCAGCAGCTACACCAAAACATTCGGGAACTGTGACAGATATGCCCCGTCAGACAGTCAAACATCAAAAGCAGACAAAGACCGTACAGAAAAAGACCACAAACCCGTCAACCATGAAGAAAACGACCAGCAGGAAAGGCGGTAAGAAATGAAGCTAAGACACTTCGCTGTGTTCGGTGGGATTTTTACGGTGATTATCTGTCTGCTTTTGTTCCTGTTTATCGTGACCGCAGATGATGAAGAAAACAGCACTTCCTACTTTGATTTTTCTGGACTGAATCTGTCAGAGGAAGTGCTGAAACATCAACCGACGGTAGAAAAATATGCGAAAGAATACGGAATCTCGGACTATGTGAACTATCTGCTTGCCATCATGCAGGTGGAATCTGGCGGTACAGCTACGGACGTCATGCAGTCGTCAGAATCAATGGGGTTGCCGCCTAATTCCCTCTCGACGGAGGAATCCATCAAACAGGGGTGTAAATACTTCTCGGAGCTTTTAAAATCCGCAGAAGCAAAAGGCTGTGACATTGACACAGTGGTACAAGCCTATAACTATGGCGGTGGCTTCATTGACTATGTGGCGAAGCATGGGAAAAAGTACACTTTTGAACTGGCTGTCAGTTTCGCTAAAGACAAATCGGGCGGTGTCAAAGTCACCTATAAGAATGAGATTTCCATTAAGGAAAATGGCGGCTGGCGTTATAAGTACGGAAATATGTTCTATGTCCGTCTGGTGAACCAGTATTTAGCTGTTCCCAGTTTCAGTGACGCTACCGCACAGGCAATCTTCAAAGAAGCATTGAAGTATCAAGGCTGGAAGTATGTCTTTGGTGGCAGCAATCCAAACACCAGCTTTGACTGTTCTGGTCTTACGTCTTGGTGCTATGGGAAAGCTGGTATCAGTCTACCTCGTACCGCACAGGCACAGTATGACGCTACGCAGAACATACCGCTGTCACAGGCGAAAGCTGGTGACTTGGTATTCTTTCACTCCACTTATAATTCTGGAACGTATGTCACCCATGTGGGAATCTATGCAGGAAACAACAGAATGTATCACGCTGGCGACCCTATTGGATATGCAGATTTAACAAGCCCGTACTGGCAGAAACACTTGATTGGTGCTGGTCGGGTAAAATCAAAATAGAAAGGAAATGGTACTATGATATTTAAGAAAAAGGACAAGAAATCAAAACCGAAAAAAGAGAAAAAAGTGCCTGTGATGAAAGTCGGCACACACAAGAAAATTGTGATTGCCTTATGGCTGGTGCTGATTACAAGCGTCAGCTTTGGGGTGTATAAGAATTTCACCGCCATTGATATGCACACGGTACATGAAAAGGAAGTCATTGAACAAAGAATTGTTGACACTAACAGGATAGAGAACTTTGTAAAAGCCTTTGCGAAGTCCTACTATTCTTGGAGCAATACGCAGGAATCCATTGATAAAAGAACCGCAGCCATCAACAATTATCTGACTAAGAGCTTGCAGGATTTGAATGTCGATACGGTAAGGCAGGATATACCCACAAGCTCTACGGTAACAGATGTAAAGATTTGGGATATAGAACAGGCTGGAACAGACGACTTTACCGTTGTCTACTCCGTAGATCAGACGGTAACGGAGGGTGAAACGTCAATCGGTTACACCTCCGCTTATATGGTAGTGGTTCATGTAGATAGCAATGGAAACATGGTTATCACACAGAATCCGACCATTAGCAGCACACCGACAAAATCCAGCTATGAACCAAAGACAAAGGAATCTGACGGAACGGTGGATGCTGCCACAACGGAGGAAGTGACAGAGTTCTTGGAAACATTCTTTAAGCTGTACCCTACCGCTACGGAAAAGGGGCTTGCCTATTATGTATCTGGCAATGTGCTTGAACCTGTAAACTGTGGTTATCTGTTTTCAGAGTTGGTAAATCCTATCTTCATCAAAGATGGGGAACAGGTCAAAGTTTCGGTATCGGTGAAGTATCTCGACCAGAGAACAAAAGCAACACAGATTTCACAGTTTGACTTAACGCTGGAAAAAGATAGTAACTGGAAGATTGTAGGATAAAAAGATAATCTGATAGATTGACACATTAAAATGAATGTGTTAAAATTTCTTTGTTTTATAAAGGAGAAAAATTATGAATTACTATATAACAAATCAACCCAAAAAGAAACTTATCTCTGTACAATTAAATCCGATGAAACATTGTACAGAGTATAGCATATAAAGAAATGCGTAAGATTTCATCGGGAATGTGGCAATAGAGTGATATACTTTTATTGTCTCTTTTCCGTATGTTATAAAACGTAAAAAAATTAAGGCTATAGGCAATGTTTTGTCTATAGTCTTTTGTTATACATTCATAATTTTAACAGGAGGCTATTGCACTTTGTGTATTTTGCCTCCTATTTTTTATGCTCAAAAACAGAGAAAGGAACATGAAACATGAGTTTATTAGAGATTACAAATTTATCACATTCGTTTAGTGAAAATGTTTTATATAAAAATGCAGATTTTTCATTAAACAAAGGAGAACATATTGGAATTGTCGGGCAGAATGGAACGGGAAAAAGTACGCTGATTAAACTTTGTACGGGGCAACTTCTCCCCGATGAAGGGCGTATTATATGGCAGCCTAAAACAAGTATCGGCTATTTAGACCAATACGCTGAAATTGATATGCAGCTTGATATGAAAAGATTTTTGAAAACTGCTTTTTCACATCTATATGAATTGGAAGAAAAAATGAACTGTTTATATGAGAATATACATGATGGTGATTTTCAAAACTTAGACATAGCAGCAAAGTATCAAGAAGAATTAGAACGACAGGATTTTTATTTGATTGATACGAAAATAGAGCAGGTCGCAACTGGTTTGGGATTATCAGCAATCGGTTTAGATAGACCTATTGCACAAATGAGTGGCGGTCAACGTGCAAAGGTAATATTAGCAAAACTATTGCTTGAAAAGCCAGACGTATTATTGCTTGATGAACCAACCAATTTTTTGGATAAAGAACATATTGATTGGCTGTCGGAATATCTCTGCGGTTTAAGTAATGCCTTTATGGTTGTTTCGCATGATTATAGTTTTTTAGAAAAAATTTCAAATCGAATTTGTGATATAGATAACTACAAAATCGGAAAATATTATGGCACTTATTCGGAATTTTTGAAAAAGAAAACTGCTCTGCGAGAGAATTATATACGTCAATATTCCGCACAGCAAAAGGAAATCAAGAAAACGGAAGAATTTATCCGTAAAAATATAGCAGGAAGAAAATCAAAAATGGCAAGGGGCAGACAAAAGCAACTAGACAGAATGGATAAGATGGAGGCTATTGAACAAAAAGAAGTTGTGCCATTTTTTCATTTTCGTGAAATGCCTTTGACAAATACAGAACATTTAAGCGTTAAGCATTTATCTGTTGGTTATCATTATCCTGTTTTATCTGACATTGATTTTGCTATTAATGGTGGACAGAAAGTTGTAATAACTGGTTTTAACGGTATTGGAAAATCGACATTATTAAAGACATTGGTCGGAAAATTAGATGTTCTAAATGGTTCATTTTCTTTTTCCGAGCAAGTGAAGTTACGATATTTTGAACAGGATTTATATTGGGAAAATGAAAAGGAAACTCCAATACAGATAGTGTCTGATTGTTATCCGTCCCTTACGATAAAGGAAGTAAGAAAAAACCTGGCATGTTGCGGAATCATAGGAGAACACGCAATGCAGAGTATTGGCACATTAAGCGGTGGAGAACAAGCAAAAGTAAAAATATGCCTATTAACTCTTACTCCTTGTAATTTTATTATCATGGACGAGCCAACAAACCATTTGGACATTCAAGCAAAACAAGCTTTAAGAATTGCATTAAAGGAATTTAAAGGCACAGTTTTGCTTGTTTCTCACGAACCTGCTTTTTATAAAGAGATAGCACAAAAAATAATTAACATTGAAAATATCATTAAGAAAAAATAACTCTGATAAATGTAAAATTATTCTTTTATTTTTTTAGACTTGATAATTCCGTCAGCGACACTTTCCATGATAATTAAATCCTTATCGGAAAGGTTGTCAAGTTGTTTTTCCAACTGTCGTCTTCTGGTGCTTTTATCCAGATCAGACGCAGGCAGGAAAAATTCATCAACGGAAATATTAAGTAATGATACAAGGTCATAGAACACCTGTAAACTTGGGTGCTGCCCTTTGTTTTCAATATTTGTCAAATAGCGTGGGTCAATTTCAATCATAGCTCCCACCTGTTCACGAGTAAGACCTCGTTTTTTACGAGCTTCTTTGATGGCAAGACCAAAGGCTCTGAAATCATACTTATCTTCTTTTTTACGCATATTTAATCACCTCACTACATTTTACTGTTCCTGTTGATTTTCTAACAGGTATAGAAAAACGTATAGTAAGGTTTATCAGTTCCTATTATGCGTAAATCAATTAAAAAGTGCTGTATAGCGGCAAATAAAAAAAACCGCTATCAACAGTACCGTTTTTGCGTGTCACAAAATACCTTTTTCCAGATGGCGGTTGAAAAGCCGCCTTTTTCTTTTCCCATCAATAGAAAAACAACATAATGGTTTTGGGTTAGCGGCTTTGGGAGGTAGCCGCATTGAAAGACCTGTATAATCGACAATCTTCAATATATCCGTTATTGTCAAAAAAATCCTAGCTTTCACAGCGGCACAATATACCCTTGAATATGGTTTTTCACGTTACATAACAGGAACAATTTTAAAAGCACAAGAACAGCATTTTTTTCTGATTCGGGTTACAAATCGCCCCTCCGTGTTGAGTGTTAGTGCGGAAAGAGGTAAAAAGCCTTTTCGCTTTAGCAACTTCAACTTGAAAGGAGGTGAGATTATGAAACCTTCTTCATTTGAGAACGCTATAAGACTTCAATTTGACTGTCTGGCTCGTAAGGTGATTGGCAGAACTGTAAAGAACTACAACAAAGAACTTGCCAGACGTGCAAAGCATGAAATATCTTTCTGTGAAATACCAGAGCTGGAATTAAACCAGTTGGGTGTATCGGACGAATACCCGATTGAATTTACTTCCTTTGATGTGTTTGGTACAGAAGTTCGTGTCTATGATGAGAAATTATGTGAAGCAATCAAAAAATTAAGCGAAAGACGACGCAATGTTGTGTTGATGTTCTATTTTCTGGAATTACCAGACGCAGAAATCGCAGAGATTTTGGATATTTCCAGAAACTCTGTTTATAGAAACAGAATGTGTTCACTAAAGCTCATTAGAGATATGTA
>QWCK01004040.1_pt1 | contig 20895 bp, 13 predicted proteins | sample 1972571 | NCBI WGS metagenome assembly QWCK01 (sample SAMN09866710, study PRJNA288562) | Human gut metagenome isolate term2_stool, whole genome shotgun sequencing... | isolation source: gut | host: Homo sapiens | place: USA: California | reverse complement strand
CCAGCCGGAACCGCTTCTGATCCGTGCGGACAGCCGCCGCATCTGGCGCGTGCTTGAGAACCTGTACGTAAATGTCTGCAAATATGCCATGCCGGGAACGCGGGTTTATGTGGATGCCATCAAAAAAGACGGAAAGATTCAGTTCTCGATCAAGAACATTTCCGAGAACCCGCTGAACTTCCAGGCGGATGAACTGACGGAACGTTTTATCCGCGGCGATGTCAGCCGGAGCACCGAGGGCAGCGGTCTGGGACTCTCAATCGCAAAGAACCTGACGGTATTGCAGCATGGAACCTTCAATATTTATCTGGACGGCGACCTGTTCAAGGTTACGATTACGTTTGATGAAGCTGTAAAGGAGAAAAAACCGATGTCTCCGATGATCGTACCGGAACCGGTACAGGAGGAAGCACAGCAGGATGTCTGAGAAGTGTTGAAAAATAAAAGAGAATAGAAAACGAAAACGCCCCGCCAGGAAACACGCAGCAGATGCGGTTCCCGGCGGGGCGTTATTTATGAAATGCAGTTTATTTATTCGTCTGTTTCTGGCTGTTCAGCCGGGCTGGCAGATTTCTCTTCCGAAGCAGTTTCTGCAGCTGCGTCAGCCGGAGCAGCATCGGTGGTTTGCTTCGAGTGCCCGTAAGGATTCTTCTTCCGGTGTCAGAACCTCGTTTTCTTCCTCAGGCATATAGAATGGGAAGATTTTGTTTACGAAGAACCAGGAGCATCCAAGCGCTACCGTGGAAAAGCCCAGAAGGAACATCAGAAGAATCAGATAGCTGACAATCTTTGTCGTGGAGAATACATAGATCAGCAGCGGACAGAGATTGACGAGCAGGATCATGATGGTCCACGGCAGGTGGCGGATTGCCATCAGGATGGAGTTCTTGATCGTGTTTTTTACAGTATTGTCAAAGCGGCTCAGTACCGGAAATACATAGGAAAGTACCATGGCCTCGAAAAAGATCAGTACCAGGAAAACAAAACGCAGGTAGGTGATGGTACCCGGCATTCTCATGACCAGCAGAAGATCAAGAATCAGAACAATCAGAACCGCCAGCAGGATGAGCCAGATGGCAGTTGCCTGCTTGAAGTTTTCGCGGAAGGATTTCCAGTAGGTACGGAAGATATACGTCTCCTCATTTTTGATCATCTTCAGCGTGACGTAGTACATTGCTGTGAAATTGGCACCGATTGTCACAATCGGGATACACATAATAAGGAAAATAATGTTCAGCATCATCAGGTCGAAGACACGGCCCATAATCTGCGAGAACTTACTGTCCAGGCTGAAAAAACTCATAATTTGTTCCTCTTTTCTGTTGAATTAAGTGTGCCGCCGATTAACGTTCCGGCTGGCAGACATCATAGAAAAGTATAGCGAATTTTTCAGAAAAATGCAATGAAGAGAATATAAACTTTTCGTTTCGTCATTTTGTATAAGAGTGAACATTTTGTTTGTGCAAAGTGGACAGAAGAGAACGGTTCGAGAAAATCCGAAAGCAGAATTGCCAATCTGCCGGAGGAAAGTTTGTGTAATTGTGGCATGGTCGAATGCGGGTAGAAAAGGTATACTAGTCCCATAAGCAAGAGAGATGCAAATGCAAAACTCATAATAAAACGCATGATGTTCATTTAGGGAGGATTCAAAAATGGCAAGTTTATCTTTACAGCACATTACAAAAAGATATCCGAACGGTTTTGAAGCAGTAAAAGACTTCAACCTGGAAATCGCTGACAAAGAGTTTATCATCTTCGTAGGACCATCTGGATGTGGTAAATCTACAACACTTCGTATGATCGCAGGTCTTGAGGAGATCTCCGATGGTACTCTGAAAATTGACGATAAAGTAGTAAACGATGTAGAGCCGAAAGACCGTGATATCGCAATGGTATTCCAGAACTACGCTCTGTATCCGCACATGACCGTATATGATAACATGGCATTCGGTCTGAAACTGAGAAAAGTTCCGAAAGATCAGATCGACAAACAGGTTAAAGAAGCAGCTAAAATCCTTGACCTGGAGAAACTGCTTGACCGTAAACCGAAAGCTCTTTCCGGTGGTCAGAGACAGCGTGTTGCTATGGGACGTGCCATCGTACGTGATCCTAAAGTATTCCTTATGGACGAGCCTCTGTCAAACCTGGATGCAAAACTTCGTGTACAGATGCGTACCGAGATTTCCAAACTGCATGAGAGACTGGGCGCTACCATCATCTACGTAACACATGACCAGACCGAGGCTATGACACTTGGTACCAGAATCGTTGTTATGAAAGACGGAGTTGTTCAGCAGGTAGATACCCCGCAGAACCTGTACAACGCACCGGGCAACCTGTTCGTTGCAGGATTCATCGGATCTCCGCAGATGAACTTCCTGGATGCAAAAGTAAAAGTTAACGGAAACGACGTTACTCTTACTGTTGGTAAATACAACATGAAACTGCCGGCTTCCAAAGCAAAAGCTGTCATCGACGGCGGATATGACGGAAAGACCGTTGTTATGGGTATCCGTCCTGAGAACGTACATGATTCTCAGATGTTCATCGAAACTTCCAAAGACAGCGTAGTTGAGTGCAAGATCAACGTATACGAGCTGTTAGGTGCAGAAGTTTACCTGTACTTCGATTGCGAAGGCTTCCCAATGACAGCCCGCGTAGATCCTCGTACAACTGCAAGAAGCGGTGATACCGTTAAATTTGCTCTGGATATGGAAAAAGTTCATCTGTTCGACAAAGAGACAGAGCATTTAAAGTTTTGCTTCGCAAAAGGAGGGCTGCTCACGCCTGAATCACTTTCTTACGCAGCGAAACAGCAAGTGTTTCACTGCTGAGTGAACAGTAACTGCATATGCACGACCCTCCTTTTGCGAAGCAAAAAATAGTTGCCAATGAGAAAAAAATAAGCTATAGTTATAAATAAGATGCACCCTGGAGTAAAATACGACAGGAGAAAGGAAGTGGCAGATTTGGTATCAAGTCAGGTATTACAGAAAACCCTTGATGAATTAAGAAATATTACGAGAATTGATTTATGTGTGACGAATACGGATGGTGTTCTGCTGGTGACCACATTCCCGGAAACCGCGATTGATGCAGAAAGCATCCGTTCTTTTGTATTATCCGCTGCGGACAGCCAGATTGTACAGGAATATCATTATTTTAAAGTATATGACAACCAGAACGTAGAGTACATTCTGATCTCCAAAGGCAGCAGCGATGACGCTTACATGATCGGAAAAGTTGCAGTATGCGAGATTCAGAACCTCATCATTGCATACAAAGAGCGTCTGGACAAAAACAACTTTATCCAGAATCTTCTTCTTGACAACCTCCTTCTGGTGGATGTCTATAACCGTGCGAAAAAGCTGCGCATCGACACCGACGTGCGCCGCGTTGTTTTCATGGTAGAAACGAAGATGGAAAAAGACATCAGCGCGCAGGAAACCGTAAAGAGCCTGTTCGCATCGAGACCGAAGGATTTTATCACCGCGGTCGATGAGAAGAGCATTATTATTGTAAAAGAACTGAAAGACACCGACACCTTCGAAGATATGAACCAGACCGCAAGAATGCTGGTGGATATGCTGAATGCGGAGGCCATGTCCCAGGTGCGCGTTTCCTACGGAAATCCGGTCAACGAGATCAAGAGTGTATCGCGTTCTTACAAAGAGGCGAAGATGGCACTCGAAGTAGGAAAAATTTTCTACGCAGACAAAAACGTGGTACCGTACAACAACCTCGGCATCGGCCGTCTGATCTATCAGCTCCCGATTCCGCTGTGCGAAATGTTTATGACCGAAGTCTTCGGCGAAAATCTGCCGGATACGTTCGATGAGGAAACACTGACCACAATCAATAAATTTTTTGAAAATAACCTGAATGTGTCCGAGACATCCCGTCAGCTCTATGTACACAGAAATACTCTGGTGTACCGTCTGGAGAAGCTCGAGAAGAGCACAGGACTCGACATTCGTAAATTTGACGATGCGCTGACCTTTAAAATTGCCATGATGGTCGTAAGCTACATGACGTATATGAACAACAGCGAAAATCTGTAAAACCGTTCAGAGCCGTACAGGATTGCGGGAGTGCAAAGCACGGAGCAATCCGGGTATCGAAGGGGTCAAAAGACTTTTTGACCCTAACATTTTATCAACAACAAGAGGAGAGGAACGACATGATTGAATTACTGAACACAGGTGCATACCTTGTCAACGGAATCGACATCATCCCGGATACAGAAGAAGGCCGCGCGGAACTCAAAGCGCGTACCGGCGCTGTGCCGTGTCCGGCGGATGCTGCAAAAGAAACCATTGCCTATGGAATCTTAAAAGACCACAATGTTTCCGGCAACATGGAAAATCTGCAGATCAAATTTGACAAACTTACATCGCATGACATTACTTTTGTTGGAATCATTCAGACCGCGCGCGCGTCAGGACTGGAAAAATTCCCGGTACCGTACGTGCTGACCAACTGCCACAACTCCCTTTGCGCAGTCGGCGGAACCATCAACGAAGATGACCACATGTTTGGTCTTACCTGTGCGAAAAAGTACGGCGGCGTCTATGTACCGCCTCATCAGGCAGTAATTCATCAGTTTGCCCGCGAGATGCTTGCCGGCGGCGGAAAAATGATCCTCGGATCCGATTCCCACACCCGTTACGGTGCACTCGGAACCATGGCCATGGGCGAGGGCGGACCGGAGCTGGTAAAACAGCTTCTCTCCAAAACATATGATATCGCTATGCCGGGAGTGATCGCAATTTACATGACAGGCGCACCGCAGCCGGGCGTAGGACCGCAGGATATTGCACTTGCCATCATCGGTGCAGTCTTTGCAAATGGTTACGTAAAGAACAAAGTTATGGAGTTCGTAGGACCTGGCGTATCTTCCTTAAGCGCAGATTACCGGATCGGTGTGGACGTTATGACAACCGAGACAACGTGTCTGTCCTCCATCTGGAGAACCGATGAGAAGATCAGCGAGTTCTATCAGATCCACGGCAGAAGCGCAGATTACAAAGAGCTGAATCCTGGCGCGGTTGCTTACTATGACGGCGTTGTAAAAGTAGAACTCGACAAGATCAAACCGATGATCGCGATGCCGTTCCATCCGAGCAATGTTTATACCATTGAAGAGCTGAAAGCAAACCTCGATGACATCCTGAACGCGGCGGCGGATTTGAGAACATCTGCGACGCAGCCGATATCCTGAAAGGCCACAGCATTGGCGACGATGCGTTCACCTTAAGTGTTTACCCGGCAAGTACTCCGATTTATATGGAGCTGGCAAGAAACGGAAAACTGGCAGACCTGCTGGAGACCGGTGCGATCGTCAAGACTGCATTCTGCGGACCGTGCTTCGGCGCAGGCGATACCCCGGCAAACAATGCATTCTCAATCCGTCACTCCACCAGAAACTTCCCGAACCGCGAGGGATCCAAAATCCAGAACGGACAGATTTCTTCCGTTGCCCTGATGGATGCACGTTCCATCGCCGCAACCGCAGCAAACAAGGGATTTCTGACTGCAGCAGATGAGTTTACCGGAACGTATACCAAACCGGCATACCACTTCGACAAGAAGATTTACGAGAACCGTGTCTTCGACAGCAAGGGCGTGGCAGATCCATCTGTTGAAATTCAGTTCGGACCAAACATCAAAGACTGGCCGGCAATGCCGCAGCTTGCTGAGAACCTGATTCTGAAGGTTGTCTCTGAGATCCATGATCCGGTTACGACCACCGACGAGCTGATTCCATCCGGCGAGACTTCGTCCTTCCGTTCCAACCCGCTTGGACTGGCAGAGTTTACCCTGTCCAGAAAAGATCCGGCTTATGTGGGACCCAGTACCCGGATATCGACAAGACAAACGTCGGTGTCGGATCCACCATCTTCGCTGTAAAACCGGGCGACGGCTCTGCGCGTGAGCAGGCAGCTTCCTGCCAGAAGGTATTAGGCGGCTGGGCAAACATCGCCAACGAGTATGCAACGAAGCGCTACCGCTCCAACCTGATCAACTGGGGCATGCTTCCATTCCTGATCCCGGAGGGAGATCTGCCGTTTACAAACGGAGATTACATCTTTGTACCGGAGATCCGCAAGGCAGTGGAAGAGAAAGCCGATGTGATCAAAGCGTACGTTGTAAAAGACGGAGCACTTGTTCCGTTCGAGATGACGTTAGGCGCGCTGACCGATGATGAGAGAGAAATCATCCGCAAGGGATGCCTGATCAACTATTATAGAGGATAAGTATTTGAGAAAGAGCTGTGTGGCAGGAGAAAAGTCTGTTTCATAGCTCTTTTTCTGCGCACTTATTTGAAATAAAATATCAGAAAACAATATAAAATTCAGAAAATAAACACAATAATTAAGAAAAGGAAAAGTGATATAAAAAAACAGTAAAAATATTTTAAAAATGTGTTGACAAATGCTGACGGATCTGTTATATTAAAATCACAAAGAAACAAGAAAACAAAAACCTAACCAAGAGGTACAAAGAGAAAGACTTGGGACCCCCTTTTCAAGAGAACAAACCATTTTCATAGAAAGAGACGAGAAATCTTCTATAGAAGAATGGAAAAAAAGGGAAAAGGAAGATGTTCTTAAGATGAGAGACTTCCGAAAGGAAAGAAAACCTGAGATAAAGATCCATACAAAAGAAGTTCGAAAGAAAACCTTTTGATAAACATGAGATCAGAGCAGATCTTAGGAAATCCTAAGGAAAAGATTTTCGGAGTGGAAATCTTAACCGCAAAGGAAAAGCCTCTGAAAAAGAACATCTTCCCGAAAAAAAGAAAATCTACAACAGGGAAATGGAAGAGAAACGATCTTTGAAATATCAAACGAAAGCGAAAACAAAGATCACAGATCGGTAAAGAAAGAAAACCAGTGAAAATCCTTGAAAGTAGAGAAAAAACTGAATATGGAAAATAAAGAAAAAGCGGTCGCTGTATCAGAAAAAATGATTGGTATGGCGATCGCTTTTTGTGTTGTGTAATTCGTCCGCCGGGCATGTTTTTCTTGACAGATGCGGCGGAAATGGTGCATACTTCTTAAAGCATAACAGCGGAGAAATCCGTGTATCGAAAATAAGAAGTCAGAACAGGAGAAGAAAGTGGCTGGATTTTGCAGAGAAGATATTTTAATGGAAGATAACGATATTCTTGTTGTTCACAAGCACGCGGGTATGGCAGTGCAGAATGCGCGGATGGGACAGATGGATCTGGAGCATGCGCTGCTGAATTATTTGGCGAAGCAGACAAGGGCGGAAACACCGGGTCAGGCGCGGACTCAGATTCCATATCTGGCGGTCGTTCACCGGCTCGATCAGCCGGTTGAGGGCGTGCTGGTGTTTGCGAAAAACAAAGACGCCGCAGGAAAACTGGGACGGCAGGTGAAGGACGGGACGATGAAGAAAGAGTATCTCGCCGTCTGTGAGGGAAAAATCGAAAAACAGGGCGTGCAGAAGTTTGAGGATTTCCTTGTAAAAGACGGACGGAGCAACACATCCTGCGTCGTACAGCCAGGCACCGCCGGAGCGAAAAAAGCGGTGCTGGAATATGAAGTGATAAGGACACAGGAGAACCGAACCCTGGTGCAGATCCACCTCGGAACGGGCCGCCACCACCAGATCCGCGTCCAGTTTTCCCATGCGGGATATCCGCTGGCGGGTGATGCAAAATATGGGGCGAAAGAGAAAGGATCTCTGGCGCTGTGCGCGCATCATCTCGAGCTGAAGCATCCACGGACAGGCAAACGGCTTTCGCTTACCGTAAAACCAGAAGGTGAAATCTTCCACAGCTTTGTGTAACTATTCAGAGCTATGTGAAATTGCAAAAAAGTTCAGAAAATCATAAGAAAACAGGGCTGGACTATTTTTACGGTTTGTGTATAATAGAGAAAGGTTATGTAATAAAACTGTAAAAAGTAATGGAAAATGATTCATCAGGCAAAGCAGAAAGGGAGAATTATGAAACGCAGAATGATTGCAGTACTGCTTTCCGGAATCCTGCTGTGCTCGGCAGCTGGATGCGGAAAAGAAGCAGTGACAGACAAGAGCACCGCAGCATCGTCGTCTCAGGAAGTGACAGAAACTCCGGCGGCAGAAGAAAGCCCGGAGGCCTCATCGTCCAGCGCAGATTCTACAGCAGAGTCAGCCAGTGCATCCACATCTTCTGAAAGCTCTGGAGATGAAGGAAAAGAAGCAGACAAAAAACGAATAGAAATCACCGTTCCGCACAAGGACGGCATGGAAGCATTGTACGACACCGTGGATGGACTTAACGTTGAAAAAGGCTCTTACATCGCCGTGGTTGCAAAAGACTTAAGTGCCGGTTTTTGGAAAGCCGTAAAAGCCGGTGCGCAGCAGGCACTTGACGATCTGAACGCCTCGCTTGGCTACACCGGAAACGACAAAGTTTATATGACATTTGAAGGCCCGGAAAATGAAAGTGACACCAACTCTCAGATCAATATCATCGACTCTGTCATTTCGGAAAATCCGGACGCGCTGATCCTTGGCATCATTGACCAGCAGTCGGGACAGGCACAGATGGAAGAGGCTTCCGACAGCCAGATTCCAGTCGTCATCGCGGATTCCGGTATCGAGAGTGATCTGATCACCTCGACATGTGCGACTGATCACGCAGCGGCAGCAAAGCTTGCGGCAGATCATCTCTGCGAGGCCATCGGCAACAGCGGAGAGGTTGCGATTGTTGCACATCAGTACAACACCGAGAGCAGCGTAGAGCGCGTGGAAGCATTTAAAAAAGAGATCGAAGAAAAATATACCGACGTGAAAGTGGTTCAGGTGAATTACGGAGATGGAGAAGAATCCATCGCGGACATGCTGAAAAATACACTTGAAACCTACCCGGCTCTGAAGGGCATCTTCTGTACGAACGAAGACATGGCAGACCAGACGCTGGATGCGCTGGCGGATATGGAAAATACTGAGCAGATTCAGATAGTCGGTTTTGATTCCGGTGAAAAACAGCAGAAAGCGATCCAGGAGGGACGCGAGTACGGTACCGTAACGCAGAATCCGTACGGTCTTGGCTATGCGGCAATCGTGGCGGCCGTCCGCGCGATTCAGGGACTTCCGGTAGATCAGAAGATCGATACGGGATATCAGTGGATCGACAAAGACACGATCGATCTGGAGACGAATCAGAAGTATCTTTATAACTGAAAATCAGGATAAAAAATGAACCCGGCAGACAAGGGAATGTTCCTTTGCCTGCCGGGTTTTCTGCGCTGCAGTGCGGATTACGAGTTCTGATCGTCTTCGTAAATTCTCTGTACCTCTTCGGAAATCTGCTGCCGGATCGCGGAGAGATCGACATCCGGGATGCCGTCCTCGGTGATCTGCGGTTTGGAAGGAGAGGTATACGGCTTCGTGTCGCCCATGGAAGCTTTTGGGGATGTTTCTTCTTCGTCAAACTCCTCCGGAGCGGCCGGTTTTGCGGATGGCCGGCGGCGGATGATTTTCGGAAGATCTTTCTCATCGTCGTCATCGTCAGGTTCTTCCGGAACAAAACGGAAATCGTACATGGTGTTCTGCGAAACACGGGTACGGTTCGACGGTTTCTGATAGCTGCGGTACGGATCTCTTGCGTTGCCGGAAGAAGAGGAAGAGGAGCCGCGGCGTTTCTTTTTCTTCTTTCTGGATGGAAGAGGATCGAAACCGGATCTGCGCTTCCGTCTGGCGCGCGCTTTTGCACGGTGTTCGCGTTCTTCTTCGTCGTCATCCTCCCAGTAGTCCGCCTCTTTCCACGGTTTAAACTGGAAGAGCATGCCTGCTGCGGCGAGAATGGCAGAGGCAATCCAGAACATCATGTTCAGATCGAGGTCCTTGAAGAAATATGCCATGCGGATCGTCGTGAGGGCGCCGCAGATGGAGGTGACCAGGATTACGGAAATGCGTTCGAACGGAACGCAGATCAGGCCGATCACGAAAGCGACGAGGGCGACGAGTCCATAACCTGTGGTATCGTTTGGATTAACGAGATGCCAGAGGCAAAAGCCGACGAGCCCGCAGATCAGAAGAAAAAGTCCGATCCGGTAGAGGACGAAGGCAATGATTGCGGTCAGAAGACCGGTGCCGACGGCAAGCGCCAGGGTGATCGTCGTGGTCTGATTCGTGTAGGTACCCGCTGCATAACCAGCGGCCGCGCCGAGAAAAAATCCGGGAATGACGCTCCAGAGCTTGCGGAGCGCATAGCCGAAGAAACAGTTCAGCAGGGCAAAAACAATCACAATCAAAAGAAGCTGCTGCTGGTAAACACCCATGACGTCCCGGACTTTATCGAGACCGCCAAGCAGCGTGTTGATGTTAAAAGCTTGCATATTCAGATTCATGATATTCACTCCTATATGATGTATCGGAAAAATAGATACAGGTTGTATTTTAGTACGGAACGGCGGTTTTGGCAAGTGAAATTGTGTTTGAGATCTGGAAAACGGCAGAATGGCGGCGGTGTGCATATGGTATAAGGAAGAGCAAAAAGGAAATAAAACAGGCATGAATCAGGATAGAGTGTATGAAAATAGAAGAAATTCCTATCAGGGAAATCCGATGGAGCGGCCGGAGCCGTTTTTTGCGGCACAGCCCTTATGGGGAAGAAGTATGGAGGAGCAGCAGGAAGCGCGGGAACGGCAGCGGATGCAGTCGTATTATTCCCGGACGGCATCTGATCTGCAGCGGCTGGTGGAGGCAGAGTGTGACCGCATGGATTACCGCGGCAGCATGATGTACGACGAATTCCCGGACCGGCTCATGATGGAGCACACCTGCCGGAATATCGCACGTCAGTACGGCAGGGAAAACGGCGGGAAGGACGAGAAAACGGCAGAAGAGGAACTGCTCGATTTGATCGGCGTTCTTTTTTATAATGAAATGTTCCGGAGGCGGAGCAGGAGGAAACATTATTACAATCTGTGGCTTTAAACCGCGCCATAAAGTAATAAGAGGGTAACACATTTTTAATAATTTTTCTGTTGTGGTTTTGCGGAAAACAGATTACAATATTAGCGGGGTTGTAAGGGGCTTTATTACACATGTTTACAAACGATTCAGAAAGTTTGGAGAGTATAAATGGAATTACAGAAATTATTACAGGATGAAATCCGGGAAGGGCTGTACCGTATCACGATCAGCGGCCCAAGAGGGGACAGTGAAGTGTCCAAAGTGAGAATACGCCCGGTTGAAATAAAAGGAAAACTGCTCTTTCAGTGCCAGGAGACCGTCGGCACGAAGGAGTTTCATAAAAATATGACAAAAGACGACGTGATCACCCGGATCAGAGACTGGATGAACGGAACCTTCAAGCAGATGCAGCTCGAATCCGACACCTGCACAGCATCCGTTCTGGTCAGCAAAAAGGGAACGATGACGATCAAAAAGAAACCGCATATGAAAGGAACCGGCAAACCCGTCAATCTGGCGCACAACCGGAAGAAACGGTATATTCTGGAAGAAGGAATCCCGGTTCCTTTTTTACAGGATCTCGGTGTTATGACAAAAGAAGGCAAAATCGTGCGGACCCGCTACGACAAGTTCCGCCAGATCAACCGCTTTCTGGAGTTCATCGAAGATATCCTGCCGCAGCTCCCATCGGACCGCGAGATCACGATTCTCGATTTCGGCTGCGGAAAATCGTATCTGACGTTTGCGATGTATTATTACTTCCGCGAACTGAAAAAACTGGATGTCAATATCATCGGACTTGACTTGAAAGAGGATGTCATCGCAATCTGCAACGGACTGGCGGAGAAATACGGCTATGAAAAGCTGCATTTCTATCAGGGTGACATCGCTTCTTATACCGGCCGCGACGAGGTCGATATGGTGGTGACGCTGCACGCGTGCGACACGGCGACTGACTATGCGCTGGAAAAGGCCGTCAAATGGAATGCAAAAGTTATTCTTTCCGTTCCGTGCTGCCAGCATGAGCTGAACCGCCAGATTGCAAACAAAGAACTGTATCCGATCATGGATTACGGCATCTTAAAAGAGCGCATGGCGGCGCTTCTGACCGACGGAATCCGGGCAAAGCTTCTGGAGAATGCAGGCTATGAGACACAGATTCTTGAGTTCATCGACATGGAGCACACGCCGAAGAACCTTCTGATCCGCGCGGTAAAACGCCAGGAAGGCTCGAAAAAACTGCCGGAAGAACTGAAAGTGTGCATGGAAGCGTACCATGTGAAGCCGACACTGGCAGACCTCCTCACAGAAAAGGAGGAGCCGTGATGAATAAAAGAGCAGCAAGGATTCTGATCCTTTTTCTTGTTTTTGCCGCATCAGTCGGTGTGTTCACACACCTGATGAGCCACGAGACGACGGAGAATGCGACCGATCTGGACGCAGCGAGTCTTCCGGTGCTGTACATGAAGACCGCGGACACGACAGTGAACCGCATGTACGGATACCGCCAGGAGATGAACGGCGTAACGACAAGAGAAAACCTGACACCGCTGCCGATGGACCGTTCGCTTACGCTTGAAATTGATGCGAAGGGACAGAAAATTATAAACGTGACCTATACGGTGGAAAGCACAGACGGCGGAGCGCTGATTGAAAACTCGGTGCTGAAATCGTTTGACGAGGACGGAAGCTATCTGAAAGCAGACTTCCAGTTAGAGACCGCGATTCTGATGAATCAGGAATATACGCTGAAGCTCGAGGTTGCCTACGGAAACGGCCAGTCTGCCTGGTATTACACCCGCATTGTACAGCGCAACGGCGTGGAGGTCGGCGATTATCTGGCCTACACGCAGATGTTTGCGCAGACATGCCTGGATAAAACGCAGGCGGAAGCGCTCGTTCCGCAGCTTGAGCCGGATGAGACGGGGGATAATTCTTCGTTCCTCAATGTCAACATTCATTCCAGCCTCGACCAGATTTCCTGGGGAAGCCTCGCACCGACGATCGTACAGCAGCCGGTGCAGCAGATCAAAGAAGCGAATGAGACGACGACCAGCATCAAACAGGAGTACATGATCAGTGCGCAGGATGAGAACGGACAGACGGAGTATTATACCGTAAGCGAGTTCTACCGGATGCGAGAGTCCGACGGAGAGATTATTCTGCTGGACTTCGAGCGGAGCGCACAGCAGATCTTTGATCCGGAGCTTGGTGTTCTGACGAAATCCGGCATTAACCTCGGTGTGACCGGCGAGGATACCAAGTATGTGACGAATACGGCAGGTGATATTGTCGCATTTGTAGTAAATGGTGATCTCTGGTGCTACAACCGCAGCGCCAACAAGACGATCCGCGTTTTCAGCTTCCGTGAGAACGGCAGCATGGATGACCGGGAACAGCACGGAGAGCATGATGTCAACATTGTACGTGTGGATGATGCGGGCGATGTGACGTTTGTTGTTTATGGCTATATGAACCGCGGAAACCACGAGGGTGAAGTGGGAGCAGCCGTTTACTATTATCGCGCCGAGCGGAATGTGGCAACCGAGGAGATTTTCGTTCCGGCGGATATTTCCTACGAGATGCTGAAAAAACAGCTCGACCGCCTCTCCTACGTCAACAAGCAGAGAGAGATGTATCTCTATCTGAATGAGAACCTGTGTAAGGTAGATATTGAAACCGGCACGACGACGGTGGTCCGGGAAAGTATCCCGGAGGACTGCTTTGTAGTATCGGAAAGCCAGGAGAGCATCGCGTGGATGGATGCGGACAATGCAAGCAGTGCGATGAACATCACCGTGATGAATCTGGAGAGCGGGGAAACGCAGCGCTTTGCGGCGGATGACGGACAGAAGATCCGGGCACTTGGCTTTATCAATGAAGACTTTGTCTATGGTATGGCAAACGACAGCGATATTTTAAAAGATATTTCCGGCAATGAAGTTTTCGCTATGCATACGGTGCGGATTGTCAGCATCGACGGAACCGTGAAAAAAGAGTATCACCAGAACGGCTATTATGTGACAGGCGTGTCGATTTCGGACGGCCTTCTGGAGCTGGACCGCGTGGTACGCCAGGAAAACGGCTATGCGGATGCGCCGGAGGATCACATCATGAACGGCGAGCAGCAGAGCCAGGAACTGGTGACGGGCCGCCTGGCAACGGTGGACGACAGAAGAGAGCAGCAGTTCCTTCTGGAATTCTCGACGAGCGGCAAAACACAGTCGCTTCTGACACTGACACCGAAATATATCTATTCAACCTTACGGACCGATCTTACGATGTCGTACGACACGGGCAGCGCAGATCTTTACTATGTATATGGAAAAGGAAAACTGATCGCCATTTTAAGCTCCCCGGCCGAGGCCGTACAGCTTGCCGATGAGAATGTCGGCGTTGTGCTGAACAGCAGCCAGTCCTATGTGTGGGAGCGCGGAAACCGCCAGCAGGGCATGCGCCTCGACGAGACAACGATGCCGTCGGGATTCCAGAGTGCATCTCTGGACGAAAACGTGCTGAAGGAGTCACTCGGTGATGATTACGAACTGCTGAACCTGACGGGCTGCACAAGAGAAGAAATTCTCTACATGATCAGCAGCGGCTACGGCGTTGTTGTAAAGACCGGCGCGAACGAGAGTCTGCTTCTGACCGGATACGATATTTTTGGAAATTCCTGGCTGTATAACCCGGCAACGGGCGAGACAACTGCACTTTCTGACGATGACAGCGATGCATTGTTCGCACAGAACGGCAATGTCTTCATCAGTTATATTAAAAAAGTAAAGATCGAGTGATTTGCGGGGTTTTCTAATGACGCAAAAAGTGCTAGAATAAAGAAAGCACTATGAATATTTAGGGAGAAAAAAGACAATGAAACTTACAACCATCCGAGAGATTTATAAAAACCGGGAAGCATACCTGGACAAAGAAGTAACCGTAGGCGGCTGGGTGCGCAGCGTACGTGATTCCAAAACCTTTGGTTTCATCGTTCTGCACGACGGAAGCTATTTCGAAACCCTGCAGATCGTATACCACGATGAGATGGAAAACTTCGCTGAGATTTCCAAAATGAACGTCGGCGCAGCCATCATCGTAAAAGGTATCCTCGTTGCTACCCCGCAGGCAAAACAGCCGTTTGAGATTCAGGCGGCAGAAGTTACCGTAGAGGGCGTTTCCGCACCGGATTACCCGCTGCAGAAAAAACGCCACTCCATGGAATACCTTCGTACCATTTCCCATCTGCGTCCGAGAACCAACACCTTCCAGGCAGTATTCCGTGTTCGTTCCCTCTGCGCCTATGCGATCCATCAGTTCTTCCAGGAGAGAGACTTCGTTTATGTCAACACCCCGCTGATCACCGGAAGCGACTGCGAGGGAGCCGGCGAGATGTTCCAGGTAACCACCATGGATCTTGACAATATTCCGAAAACCGAGGACGGCGCTGTTGATTTCACACAGGACTTCTTCGGAAAGAAGACAAGCCTTACCGTAAGCGGACAGTTAAACGGCGAGACCTTTGCACAGGCATTCCGCAATATCTACACCTTCGGACCGACCTTCCGTGCAGAAAATTCCAACACCACCCGCCATGCAGCAGAGTTCTGGATGATCGAGCCGGAAATCGCTTTCGCTGATCTGGAGGACGATATGGAGCTTGCTGAGGCAATGCTGAAATATGTCATCCGCTACGTTATGGAGCATGCACCGGAAGAAATGCAGTTCTTCAACAGTTTCGTGGACAAGGGACTGATCGAGCGTCTGAACCATGTCGTAAATTCTGAGTTCGGCCGTGTAACCTACACCGAGGCTATCGAGCTTCTGGAGAAAAACAACGACAAATTCGATTACAAAGTATACTGGGGATGCGATCTGCAGACCGAGCATGAGCGTTATCTGACCGAGCAGATCTTCAAGAGACCGGTTTTCGTTACCGATTATCCGAAGGAGATCAAAGCGTTCTACATGAAGCTGAACGATGACAACAAGACCGTTGCAGCTATGGACTGTCTGGTTCCTGGCATCGGAGAGATCATCGGCGGAAGTCAGCGTGAGGACGACTACGAGAAACTGCTTGGCCGTATGAAAGAGCTGGGACTTGCTGAGGAAGATTACGGATTCTATCTGGACCTCAGAAAATATGGTTCTACCCACCATGCAGGATTCGGACTGGGATTTGAAAGATGCGTCATGTATCTGACCGGAATGGGCAATATCCGCGACGTCATCCCGTTCCCGAGAACAGTAAACAACTGCGAGCTGTAATTACGAAAAGTGATATAGAAACTTAAAAAATACGGATGCCGGGTGCAGTGGAATCCAATGTGGATTTGGTGCACCTGACGTCCGTATTGTAGTAATAGAGAAAATGAATCCAGAAAGGGGTATGCGCCTATGCGGTTTATTCATATTGCGGACGTGCATCTCGGCATGCAGCCGGATGCGGGATTTCCCTGGAGCGAGGAGCGCGGGGAGGCCATCTGGGAGAGCTTCCGGCGGATCATCCGCCTGGCCAGTCGGGAAAAGACGGACTTTCTGCTGATTGCGGGAGATCTGTTCCAGCGTCAGCCGCTGCTGCGGGAACTGAAAGAGGTTAATGATCTCTTTGCTTCCATCCCGGAGACGATCGTCGTGCTGATTGCCGGAAACCACGATTATGTGAAGCGGGAGAGCTTTTACCGCGGTTTCGACTGGGCAGACAACGTGGTAATGCTCCTGTCGCCGGAGCCGGAGTGTGTTGAAGTCCCGGAGAAGAGGACGGCGGTGTACGGATGCAGTTACGACAAAAAAGAGATCCTGGAAAACCGGCTGGACGGCGTGCGGCAGGAGGGAAAAATGAAATATCATCTGCTGCTCGCGCACGGCGGCGATGCCCGCCACATGCCGTGGAATCCGGGCCGCATGGCGCAGGCTGGGTTTGATTATATTGCGTGCGGGCACATTCATAAGCCGGGGATTCTTATTCCCGGCAAAATGGCATACGCAGGTGCACTCGAACCGACGGATGAGACGCAGTTGGGGCCGCACGGCTACATCCGCGGAACGGTGGACGAGCACGGCACGCGGATTCAGTTTGTGCCGTTTGCCAGATATGAGTACGAAGATCTGGTGTTGAACGTGACGGAGGATCTGACACAGTATGCGCTGGAGACGAAGCTGAAACAGGAGCTGGCGCTGCGGGAGGATGGGAAGATCCGAAAAATCATCCGCCTGAAACTTGTGGGACACCGTGCCGCCGAGCTGGAATTTTCTCCGAAACGGCTGCTGGACTGCGGCAGAGTCATCTCCGTGGAGGATGAAACACGTCCGGCGTACGACCTGGAACAGCTGAAGAAAACGTATGGCGCTAGTCTGATCAGCGCCTATATTGAAGCATTTGAAACAAAGACGGATGCGCAGTCACAGAAGGCGCTCGACTATGGTCTCGAGGCGCTGCTGGCGGCACGCAGGAACGGCTGAAAAAAAGATTGCGGGAGGCGTAGAAGATGAAAATAGAAAAACTGGAAATCCGCAATTTTGGAAAAATGCAGAACCGCACACTGGAATTTTCCGATGGGATTCAGCTCATCAGTGGGGAAAATGAGAGCGGAAAATCGACCGTCCATACCTTCATCCGCAGCATGCTGTTCGGCATGACACGCGGCCGGGGGCGGGCGGCAAAAAATGATGTCTACAGTCGTTATGAGCCATGGGAAAATCCGGCATACTATGCGGGAGAGATGGTGCTTGAAAGTGGCGGCAAACGGTTCCGCCTGACACGGAATTTCGGGCGGCAGAACGCCAATGCAAAGCTGGTGTGCCTGACGGACGGCGAGGTGCTCTCCGTGGAGGACGGCGATCTTTCCATGCTGCTCGGCGGTGTCAGTGAGATTGTGTATGATAATACGGCTTCGATCGGGCAGTTAAAAGGCAGAACCGAGGAAGGGCTTGCGGATGAGCTGCGGAACTATATGGCAAATTACCAGGGGAGCAGCGATGGAGAGCTCGATGTAGCGGCGGCGCTGGATCTGCTGAAGCAGAAGAGAAAGCGCCTGGAGCAGGAACAGAAAAAGACGCTGGCGGGACTGGAAAAACGGAAGGAAGAACTTGAGACGAAAATTTCCGTTTTTACGGAGGAGTGCCGTCAGAGCGAGGAGAATCTGCAGCAGGCGAAAGAGCAGATGAAGCGGGATATTTATCAGAAGGATGTGCCGATCGAACGGGTGCGGAAGATGAAAAAAGAATCTCGGAAGAGCCGCAAATGGGGTGCCGCGTGCGTGGCGCTGGCTGGATTTCTCTTGTTCTTATGCATTCTGCAGTTCTTCCATATTGATTCGCTGCTGACGAGAACGGGACTCGGGCTTGCGATTGCGGCGCTTTTGTATCTGGCGTACAGTCTGTTCCGTCACCGGAAAACGGAGGTCGAGCAGGTCGTGACGGAGCCGGAGGAGCAGGCGATCCGCCGCCAGCAGTGGAATGTGGACCGCCTGAAGCAGGAGCTGGGGCAGAAACAGACGGTGCTGTCGAACTTGCAGAGTGAATACGAAGAGCTCTGCATTTCCATGACGGAAAAAGATCATCTGCAGGAAGAACTCGATGCGCTTTCCCTGGCGGGGGAGACGATCCAGAGTCTCTCCGTACAGATGCAGAGCCGGATCGGCGACCGCTTAAAACAGCAGATGTCAAAAACGCTGTCATCGCTGACGAATGGCCGCTATCTGCAGGTGAATATGGATGAGAATCTGCGGATCGGCCTTCACACCGCAGACGAATATGTGCCGCTTGAACAGGTCAGCCGCGGCACGATCGAGCAGGCGTACTTTGCGCTCCGCATGGCGGCGATGGATGTGCTCTGCGGCGAGGAGGAGCTGCCGGTGATTCTCGATGAATCGTTTGCGTTTTACGATGAAAACCGGCTGAAAGAAACTTTGAAATGGCTGGCGGAAAACCGGACGCAGGTGCTGCTCTTTACGTGTCAGAAGCGGGAGGAGGAAGCACTCTCGGAGATGGGAATTCCGTATCGGAAAATTGTGCTTTAAGTAATGCGGCTCGCAGAGAATCGGTGAGTTGTGGTTTGGAAATAAAGGAGAATAGAAGTTATGCTGACAATAGGATGTCATTTATCATCGTCCAAAGGATATCTTGCCATGGGAAAAGAGGCAGTGTCCATCGGGGCGAATACCTTTCAGTTTTTTACAAGAAACCCGAGAGGAAGCAAGGCGAAAGCCATCGACGAGGCGGATGTCGCAGCGTTTCTTTCTTACAGTAAGGAGCATGGAATCGAGCGCATTTTGGCACATGCGCCGTACACGCTGAATCCGTGCTCGAAGGATGCGCACACGAGAGAGTTTGCATGGATGACGATGGCGGATGATCTGAAACGGATGGAGTATACGCCGGGAAACTGCTACAATTTCCACCCGGGCAGCCATACCGGACAGGGGGCGGAAGAGGGAATCCGTCTGATTTCGGAGATGCTGAATGAAATTTTAAAACCGGAGCAGACGACCACGGTGCTGCTCGAGACGATGGCAGGAAAAGGAACCGAAGTCGGCCGCTCGTTTGAGGAGCTGGCGGCGATTCTGGAGCGCGTGGAATTAAAAGACCACATGGGTGTCTGCCTGGATACGTGCCATGTGTACGATGCGGGATACGATATTGTGGATCACCTCGATGATGTGCTTGAGGGGTTCGACCGCGTGGTAGGACTTTCGAAGCTGAAAGCGGTTCATCTGAACGACAGCAAGAATCCGTTTGAGAGCCATAAGGACCGCCATGAGAAGATCGGCGAGGGATCGCTGGGGCTTGCGGCATTTGAGCGGATCGTGACACATCCGGCGCTGGCGGGACTGCCGTTCTATCTGGAAACACCGAATGAGCTGGACGGATATGCAAAAGAGATCGCGCTGCTGCGCGGGTTTGCGAAATAGAGGAAGAAGGTAAGAGAAAGTGGAAAACACGAGAGAGAAGAATAAAAGAGCTGACGGAAGAAAAAAGACGTATTTCGACAGGGAAAATAAAAAGAAAGCCGTTCGTACAGAGAAAACAAAGAGCGTGGCACCGGAAAAAGGAAAGCAGAAAAAGAGTTCATCATCATCGAAATGTCCTTATCAGAAAAAATGCGGCGGATGCACATATCTGAACCTCTCCTACGAAGAGCAGCTCGCGAAAAAAGAGCAGTTCCTGAAGAAGACTCTGAAGGGCATCGTCCCGGTCAAAGGCATGGTTGGCATGGAAAATCCTTATCATTACCGGAATAAAGTCAATTCCGCCTTTGCACGCAAAAAAGACGGAACGATCATATCCGGTATTTATGAAAAGGGCACACACAAAGTGGTCCCGGTCGATGAGTGCCTGCTCGAGGATCAGCGTGCCGATGCCATCATCCGCGATATCCGCAGTCTGCTGAAGAGCTTCAAAATCATGATCTACAACGAGGACAGCGGCTACGGCCTCCTGCGCCATGTCATGGTGCGCACCGGCTTTGCTTCCGGCGAGATCATGGTCGTCCTCGTCTGCGTATCACCAGTCTTCCCGTCAAAAAACAACTTCGTAAAGGCCCTGCGCAAACTCCACCCGGAGATCACCACGATCGTACTGAACGTCAACGACCGCACCGACAGCATGGTACTCGGAAAACGCGACATTGTCCTCTTCGGACGCGGTTACATCGAGGATGAACTCTGCGGCTGCACCTTCCGCATCTCCCCGCAGTCCTTCTACCAGGTCAACCCGGTTCAGACGAAAAACCTGTACGAAAAAGCCATCTCCCTGGCCGGTCTCACCGGAAACGAACGCGTCATGGACGCCTACTGCGGAATCGGAACCATCGGCCTCATCGCATCCCGCGATGCCAGAGAAGTCATCAGTGTCGAACTGAACCCGGACGCCGTCCGCGATGCCGTAACAAACGCCAAACGAAACCAAATCAAAAACGTCTCCTTCTACCAGAACGACGCCGGCGCCTTCATGGTCTCCATGGCC
>QWCK01004246.1_pt1 | contig 20919 bp, 14 predicted proteins | sample 1972571 | NCBI WGS metagenome assembly QWCK01 (sample SAMN09866710, study PRJNA288562) | Human gut metagenome isolate term2_stool, whole genome shotgun sequencing... | isolation source: gut | host: Homo sapiens | place: USA: California | reverse complement strand
CTTGTCACCCAGCTCCTCCTCGATGCGGAGCAGCTGATTGTACTTAGCGATGCGGTCGGTGCGGCTGAGAGAGCCGGTCTTGATCTGACCGCTATTGGTGGCCACGGCGATGTCGGCGATGGTGGTGTCCTCAGTCTCACCGGAGCGGTGGCTGGTGACACTGGTGTAGCCGGCGCGGTGAGCCATCTCGATGGCGTCGAGCGTCTCGGTGAGGGTACCGATCTGATTGACCTTGATGAGGATCGAATTGGCGGCGCCCATCTCGATACCCTTCTTGAGGTAGTCGACGTTGGTCACGAAGAGGTCGTCACCCACGAGCTGGCAGCGGTCACCGATGCGGTCGGTGAGCTTCACCCAATTCTCCCAGTCGTTCTCATCCAGACCATCCTCGATGGAGTCGATGGGGTACTTGGAGATGAGCTGCTCGAGGTAGTCGATCTGCTCCTCGGCGGTCAGCTTCTTGCCATTGGGGTCCTTGGGCATACCGGACTTGAGCTGGCGGTAGTCGTAGTACCACTTGCCATCCTCCTGTACAGCAAACTCAGATGCAGCGCAGTCCATGGCGATGCGCACGTCCTTGCCGGGCTCGTAGCCGGCGTCCTTGACAGCCTGGATGATGGAGTCGAGGGCGTCCTCGATGCCGTCGAGCTTGGGGGCGAAGCCACCCTCGTCACCGACAGCGGTGGAGAGGCCGCGCTTCTTGAGCAGCTTAGCGAGAGCGTGGAAGACCTCGGTACCCATGCGGAGACCCTCACGGAAGGTCTCGGCACCCACGGGGCGGATCATAAACTCCTGGAAGGCGATCGGCGCATCAGAGTGTGCACCGCCATTGATGATATTCATCATCGGGACCGGGAGGACGTACGTATTGGTGCCGCCGATGTAGCGGTAGAGGGGCAGGTCGAGTGCAGTGGCGGCAGCACGAGCGCAAGCGAGGGAGACACCGAGGATGGCGTTGGCTCCCAGCTTGGACTTGGTCTTGGTACCGTCGAGCTCGAGCATCTTCTGGTCGATGCCGCGCTGGTCGAGGACGTCCATGCCGATCAGCTCAGGAGCGATCTTGGTATTGACATTCTCCACAGCCTTGAGGACGCCCTTGCCGCAGTAGCGCTTCTTGTCGCCGTCGCGGAGCTCGAGAGCCTCGTTCTCACCCGTGGAAGCACCACTGGGGACGCAAGCGCGACCGATGATGCCATACTCCAGCTCTACCTCTACCTCTACGGTGGGGTTGCCGCGAGAGTCGAGGATCTCGCGACCATGTACGTTCTGAATTTCCATTCTTCTCATTGTCTATAGGGATTAGTACTAAAAATCTTTCTTTACCGATGGCAAATATACCCAAAGTGTCCGACTTATGCTGCTCCTTTGAGTTCTTTTATAAGATCAGAAATGGAAGAAAAGTGAGGCGAGGATCTCCATGGGGCGTATCTCGTAGGCGATGGTCTGCGCCGTGAGGGAGGAGAGGAGCGTGTAGCCGTAGACTCTGTTATTAAGCAGATTGCGTGCCTGTAGGCTCACCTCGAGTCGGCTGCGGGGTGAATAGACCAGCCCGAGGTCTAGGAGGAAGTAATTCTTCCGCATCCCACGGGCGATCTCATTGTAGTAGTGGTCGCCGGTCAGCTCGATTCTCCATGGTGTGCCGGGTATCAGCACCAGCTCCAGACTCTGGGCGAAGTCCCTCCGGAGCCGCCCCTGCTCGCCCTCGAGAGCCAGCCGGCTGAGGTCGAGCCCGACGTCGTAGGTGAGGCTGATCCATGAGGCGGGATGGGCGGAGGCGGAGCCGCTGAGGGAGAGACCTCTGAGGTGGAAAGCATTGAGCATCTCCTTGAGGAGCATCTCCTGCCTCCCGAGGGTGTACTGCCCCTTTAGAACCAGAGTCGTCCGCCAGGGGGAGAGTCCCTTGCTGATGCTGCCGCCGACACTGATGAGGCTCCCCCGGCTCTCCATCGGTGTCATCCGGGAGAGTAGGTAGTCTCCCTGCAGGGTGCGTCCCTGTATGAGTGAGTTTCGGTAGCTGAGGTATCTGAGGTCGAGATGGGTGAAGAGTGCCTGGAGGGGATTGCGGTACTCCGTCCCGATGCCGCCGGAGAGACTTCGCCGGTGATTGAGCTCCGAGGCGCCTCTCGTCAGGGCGTAGTAGCTGGTGAGGAGGTATCCGCTCTCCCAGCCAGCTTCCTCGTACCCGTTGCTGTAGCTGAGGTCGCCGCTGAGGCTGAGCCGTCGGGTCGCCTCGAGGTTGACCCGCAGCGAGGGGCGAAGGGAGATCGGGGCGATCTGTCGTGTCTCCTCGTGGTCGGTGACTCGGTAGCAGGTCTTATCGATCGGGATGGAGAGCAGTGCCTCGAGGGACTCCGTGCGGAGACTCAGTCGGGGAACGATGTAGGGGCGGATGTAGTCGACGGTGAGGCGGTTGTCAGCCGGGGTGATGGAAAGATCCGGCAGCGTGAGGTCGCTCCTGAGGGTGCGGTGAAGCGTCGATAGACCGATCGTGCCGGTGAGGTCGAGGATCCCGCGTGTGAGGCTCAGGTCGGTGGAGGTACTGGAGTATAGCATCTCGGACGAGATCTCCTGGCGCCGATCGTCCCCTATGCCTGTGATTGTCATCAGTCCCGGCTGCCGCTCCCATCTCACCTGTGAGTCCAGTCCGTAGCGGTGCGATCCTTGGCGGAGGATGAGGCTGAGGTTATTGGAGACCTCCTGACGTCGCAGGGAGACATCGCGACCATTGGGCATCGTGCCGCGTGTGTCGAGTGTGAGATCCCTCCACAGGAGGCGTCCCGAGAGCTTATCCGAGAGGTAGAGGGCGGACTTATTGATCAGCAGTCCGGCGTCCATCGCCAGCTCACTATTGCGGGAGCGCCCCTCCTCCTCGCTCACGATGATCTTGTCCTCGTCCTTGAAGAAGTAGGTCATCCGACTGCTGCCGCGGCTCAGATCGGTTCGGTCGGTTAAGATGAGCCGTCCGGTGAGATCCACCTCCTCCTTCAGCCCCCGCAGTCCGTTGACGCTGAGCGAGTGTGTCGGACCACGGCGGTACCTCTCCTCGTCGAGCTGTGTCGGCGTGGGGAGTGTGAGGGAGAAGGGGGAGGGCAGAGTGTACCCACTTCCCCGTCCGCCCGTACCGAGTGTCACCTCCCGTGTGGCTAGGGTGGCAGCCCTACCGGCATTGGTGCTGCCGATGGTGGCCAGTATCTGCCGATCCTTACGGAAGCGCATCAGAGAGCCCTTCCCCTCCCAGAGCGGCGTGACCGAGGGCTTCTCCGTGAGAATGCCCGCTCCGAGGGTGGCGGTGCCGACCCAACGGCTCTTGGCGTCCTCCTTAAGCCGGATGTTGACCGCCGCATTGTGGGAGAACTCGATGTCCCGGATCGCCTTGATCGGCTGATGATTCTCCATCACCTCGACCGAGCCAACGTCCTCGGGATTGATACTCGTCGTAGCGACACCGTAGCGTCCGCCGAGCATGTCGCGTCCCTCGATGTAGAAGCGATTGATGCTGACCCCTTGGTACTTGATCTGTCCGCTCTCGCCCACCTCGATACCTGGCATCCGCTTCAGCACATCGGCGAGGGACTTGTCCTGGATTTGGCTAAAATTGGAGACCAGATAGCGGATCGTGTCTCCCTCCGCCCGTATCGGATCAACCGTCACCGTCACCTCCCTCAGCTCGGTCACCTCCTCCCGCAGGCGGATGAGGTAATGGCTCTTCCCCGGGATCAGCCGGATGCTGTCCTCGCGGAAACCGAGCATCCTGAAGTGGAGCCAGAACCCCTCCGTTGGGCGGTCGTACTCTATGGCAAACCTCCCGTCCGAGTCTGAGCGACCGAAGGAGAGGGCGCGTCGGGAGGCTGCCTTGCGGAGCGTGACTAGGACACCGGGCAACGGCTGTCCATCCTCCTCCAGCGTCTCGCCCGTGATCTGTGCTGCGACGGGGATCGTGAGGGCAAGGGAGAGGATAAATAGCAGACTTCTCGCCACACTTCTCATTCTATTTCCTTCGGCTCGGGGTAATTGTTGCTGCTTGGGGTATTGATGATCACCGCCATCTCCCCTCCGCTGTCGTTGTACAGCTTCTGGCTTCCATTGAGCTTCTGTCGCTCTATAGCTTTCGCCTTAGGATCGATCAGAATAGTGTAGTCCAGTGCTGTCTCTTTCTGCTCCAGACCGGTGATGGTGTAGTGGTAGTGTCGCCGGATGTCGTAAGCCTCGCAGATCAGCCCGGGGAGACCATGTAGCTTCCAGGGACCATTGTCGATCGGCACGTCGTAGGTAAACCATGCGATCCACCTGCGTCCTCGAAAGTCGCTCACTGCCTGCTGACACTCATACCCAAGGATCACTCGGGTGCTGTCGGTGAGGGTCCATTTCATCTCGACCTGATCATCGTAGAAATACTGCTCTCCGCCCACCTTGTCGTAGACTCGCATGGTGTCGGGGTCGCTATTCTTGATGATGAAGTCGACGGCACCATTCCGTGGCAGACGAGCCATAAAGTCGGACATCTTCCCCCCGGCATTGAGCTTGTCGATCTCCTGTCGGAAGAGTCCCTGCCACTTCTTCTTTCCTTCCTTGGAGCTGTAGAGAGCCTGCATACGGTAAGTCTTGAGACTATAGTAGATCGACTTGTCGGGACGGATCTCAAGAAGCTGGTCGTCGGGGGTAAAAGCAGATCCATTCGTTGTGTCCTTGAGCGCCTCATAGCAGTACTTGACGAGCAGGTGATCCTTGGAGGGCTTACCCGGGATAATCAAGGCGGAGTCGGGTAGGACTGTTTCTGTATCGGTTTCGGCTGTCATGGTATCCTCCTCCCGGGTGTAGTCTCTCTCGAGGAAGTCCGGACGAAGAGCTCTCTCACGACGCTGTCGGTAGGATCGGCGAAGTCCTCGCTTCACAATCTCCTGAAGCGTCCCATTCTCCTTCGGATCCCCTCCTTCGAGGTAGGTACGGGTGTCTCTCAGATAGGTCTTCCTGTCCACTTCCATAAGTGGAGTATCGAGATGTCGGAAGTGCCTGGGTGTCGGGTCTCTATTCACCTCGACAGCGGTCCAGAAGTACTCCTTGTCCTCATCGTAGGCCTCGATGATCAGTCCCGGCAGTCCGTGGAGCTTCCATGGTCCCAGGCGATCAGGTACCTCCTCAGTATACCAAGCCTCAAACCGCCGTCCGCGGAAGTCGCACACCGCTTTATAGGTCTTATATCCTCCGATGATCCGGCAATCATAGTCTCTGATCCGCCACTCGGGTGTCTCTATCGCCTCGCGGTAGAGGATTGGTACATAGAGCCGGTAGCTCTCATAGCCGATCATCTCACCTCGCTCCCGATCGGTGTAGAGATACTCGGGGATGGTCTGCGGCTCGATGATCAGTGCCTCGTCATTCTTCATCATCCCCTCCTTGAAGCTGTCCATCACTACTCTCCTCCCGGCATCGGTACTCTGCAGAGAGTCGTAGCGAAGCGTGCTCGTGGTGTAGCAGAGGGTTGTCCGGTCACCAGCGAGGAGGACCATGGTGTCCACCACGGACTCGTGCCCCATGACGTGCTTCTTCATCTCGAACTTGTACTTCACTTCGAGCTTTGCTTGGTCCGGCACCCGGAGGGGCTTAGGCAGCTCTTGTGCCATACCCGTCAGAGAGAGGAGCAGGGTGAGCAGAATTGTAGTCGTTAGTCTTTTCATAAGTAAATAATAAACAGGTGAGAAAAGCCTCTAAAAAGCTCTTCTCACCTCTTTCAACTATTTATTACTGAGGGTTGCTCCCTCCTGCGCATTCGCGATCAAACATTTCGCCCCAGCGATCCCACTGTTCGCTGGTCCATTCACTCCCGTGTTTTGAGGCCATTTCTTGGACTTCGGCGCACAGGTTATCTCTCTTTTGTGCTTGTGTACCGCCAGATATCTGGGCGGCTTCGTAGTTGTTAAGTATATCCATAATTATTATGGGTTAAGTGATGACTTTCTTCATTCGCAGAAGAAAGTAGCGCCTTTACAGTAGGTCTGCTCTTTTTGACACTGTGATCAGTTGCTCACCTAACACTCTATTCAGTACTTGGATCCATTAGACAGATATCGTGTTTCACGATCAAATGACGTCTCATTTCCAGGGAGTGTCATAATGTATTTTGAGTAAAAACAGAACATTGATGAGCTGAAAAGACTTTTTGGGCGGAAAAGTGGAGTTTGGAGCTGTGGAGTGCCCTATTTGTGATGTGTGGTTTACAATTCAGATAGAGGGATTTCTCATCGACCTCCATGAGGGGTGAGATGGGAGTTTTAGCCGGTCTTACCTTCGTTCTCTCTAATACCGGTATTAGTGTTCACTAAACCCGGTATTCGTCGCATCTATTACCGGGTTTAGTTTTCATCGAGAGTACAGGGGTGTAAAAAAGGGTCACGTCTCGCGTGAGACGTGATCCTGGATGGCATGGTGATGACCGTCTGCTAACGGCGTGACCGGTGGTAGAGGAAGTCGATAATCCCCTCCAACACCTTGCCCGGAGCGAGTCCGGCGGCGCGGATCTGCTGGGGGATAAAGCTGGTGGCGGTCATGCCGGGGGTGAAGAACTCACTCTTGGGCACCACCTCGGTGATCGGCAGGATGTGGATCCCCTCGGCGTCCTCATAGGCGCCACAGGTGATCTCGGTGCCGGTGATGAGCGACTGGATCATCACGTCGCCGCTCTCGGCGAGGGCTTTCTCTATCGCCAGCTGCAGCTGCTCCCGCTCGGTGACGTGCGTCGTGGCGATGCTGGAGCCGCCGTTATTGGGCTTGACGAAGCAGGGTAGCCCCGGCTCTCGGAGCAGATCGTCAATGTCGATCCTGTCGTACTTGGTGAGACGGACAGCCGGGGCGATCTTGATCCCGAAGGTGGAGAGGTAGCGGGCGCAGACGTACTTGTCGAAGGTGAGTGCCCCTATCAGCGTCGGACAGCAGGAGTAAGGGATCTGCAGAATGTCGAGGTAGCCGGTTAGGTGCCCGTCCTCGCCCGGCGTGCCGTGGATGGTGATGTAGGCGAAGTCGAAGCAGACCTTACGTCCCGTCTCGGGGTGGACGAAGGAGAAGTCCCCCTTGTCGATCTCCGGGTCGCCCTCCAGACCGAGCACCGTCCAGTGGTCACGTCTCAGCAGCACCGGATAGATCTCGTACGGGCTGTCGGAGAGAAACTTCATCAGTCCCTCCTGGCTCGACAGGGAGACGGTGTACTCGCCACTATAGCCGCCGGCGATGAGCGCAATCTTTAGTTTTTCTTGATCCATGATAAGATAAGGTCAGAGGTTCTCCACATTGCCGTCGTCGACGTACTTCCGCCACTTCTCGATCAGGGCGGTCATGTCGGGCGGTAGTGTACTCGAGAAGTCCATCTGTCGCTTGAGTATGGGGTGAAAGAAGCCCAGTGTCTGAGCATGCAGTGCCTGCCTCGGGCAGATAGCAAAGGCATTCTCCACAAATTTCTTATAGCTGGCGAAGCGATTTCCTCGGAGGATCCGGTCCCCGCCGTAGACAGCGTCGTTGAAGAGCGGGTGACCTTCGTTCGAGAGGTGGACGCGGATCTGGTGGGTCCGTCCCGTCTCCAGTCGGCACCGTACCTGGCTGAGGTAGCCGAGGTACTCCTCTGTGGCGTAGTGGGTCACGGCTGTCTTGCCCACTTCGCACTCGTAGGGGAAGGCGGCCATCCTCGTCCGGTCGCGCGGGTCTCGAGCGAGGTTGCTCCTAAGCACGCCGTCAGCAGGGTCCATATGTCCCCAGATCACAGCCACGTACTCGCGTCGGGTGGAGTGGTCGAAGAATTGCTTCCCGAGGGAGCTCTTCACCTCCGCCGTCTTGGCGATCACCAGGAGTCCGCTGGTGTCTTTGTCGATGCGGTGAACCAGTCCTATCGCCGGATCATTGACATCGAAGTCGGGGTTATTCCGCAGGTACCAGGCGAGGCCATTGAGGAGCGTCCCGTCCCAGTTGCCATGCCCCGGGTGAACCACCAGTCCGGCCGGCTTATTGACCACCAAGAGCCAGTCATCCTCGTAGACGATCTCGAGAGGCATCTCCTGGGGAGTGATCTCAAGGGTCATCGGCGGACGCTCCAGCCGCATGGAGACGCGGTCGAGAGGCTTAACCTTATAATTGGACTTGACCGGTTCGCCGTTGACGAAGATGAAGCCGGAGGAGGCTGCCCGCTGGATACGGTTGCGGGAGATCTTCGGCATCATATTGACGAGGAAGCGGTCGACCCTCAGAGGCTCCTGCCCCTGATCCGCTCGTATGGCGTAGTGCTCGTAGAGCTGGTCTACCTCCTCATCCTCCTCGTCTACCGGCTCCGAGTCTGTCGGTAGGTCTCTCTCAGTCATCTGGTGTAAGGTGTGTGCTGTATGGCTGTCTCTCAGAGTTCCGGCAGATCCTCCCCATCGGGCTCCTCCGTCTGACCGATCCGCTCAAGGGCTTCGGCGACCTCGCTATCTATCGCTGTGGTATCGGCATCGTAGAGACTGTCGAGCGAGATGGTGGAGGTGATCGACAGGACGAGCGGAGTATTGAATGGCAGCTTCGTGCCCGGCTGGATCACTCGGCCGGTCTGACGGTCTGACACTTCCACGGCAAGGTCATTGTACCGTCCGGGGACCATCTTGACCGTCACGTCGATGAATCCCGCTGAGCGGAGAGCCGCCTCGGCACGGCGGCGGGAGGTGTCGTAGACGGAAGGCATCACCACCTGCTCCACGGTCGTGGTATTGGTGGTGAGGAAGATCGTCCGATGCTTCTTGATGATGGATCCGGGACCGGGTGAGGTCCTTAGGATCACTCCCGGAGCCAGTCCCTCGGTATAGATCGAGTCGACAATCTCGAGGTCCAGATCCATAGACCGGACCGCACTCATCGCCTCCTCCCGGGTCATACCGGAGAGATCCGGCACCTTGACCGCCTCTCCATGGTGGGTGTAGGCATCGAGGAGATAGAGTGCTCCCACCACGATGAGCGCCCCCACGACGACCATAGCCAGCAGGTTTAGCAGCGTGATCCCGACGGCTCGTCCTGCACTCATTGTCCGCTTTTTCTCCTCCGTCCGATCCTCTGTCTCTCTGTCCATCTCCTCCTCGCTCATATCAGGGTGTAGACTTACTCCTCCTCGCTGTCGTCCTCCGCCATGTCGGAGAAGACGTTTTGCACATCATCGTCGTCCTCGATCTTGTCGATCAGAGTATTGACCTCCTCGCGCTCCTCGGGAGTGATCTCCTTCGTCATCTTAGGCTCGCGGATGAAGTCTGCAGACTGGATCTCGAAGTCCATCCTCTCGAGTGCGGACTGCAGGTCGCCATTGACGGCAAAGTCTCCCGTCACCGTATAGCCGTCGTCCGACTTGGAGACATCCTCCGCACCGGCATCGATCAGCTCCAGGAGCAGCTCCTCGGGATCGTACTCCTTGCCCTCCTCCTTGGGCGTGACGGTGAAGACCACCTTGTGATCAAAGAGGAACTCCACACTACCATTCACGCCGAGGCTCCCGCCGAACTTAGTGAAGTAGCTCCTGAGATTGGCCACCGTGCGGGTCGTATTGTCGGTCATGGTCTCCACGAAGATCGCAATGCCGTGCGGAGCATAGCCCTCGTACGTCACGATCTCATAATTCGCCTGATCCTTGTCCGTCGCCTTCTTGATCGCACGCTGGACATTCTCCTTGGGCATATTCTCCTTCTTGGAGGTCTGGATGAGTACGCGCAGGCGGGGGTTGGTGTCGGGATCGGGACCGCCGTCGCGTGCCGCGATAGTGATCTCCTTGCCCAGCTTGGTAAAGGTGCGGGCCATATTACCCCAGCGCTTCATCTTACGCGCTTTTCTGTACTCAAATGCTCTTCCCATGATTGTCTGTATCTATAGTCTCAGTCGACCGTTTTATCGGAGGGTCGCTCCGGTAGCGTGCTCGATTTGGTTGAAAATTTTCTTCATTGCTTTCTCGATCGCCTTATCGCTCAGCGTCTTGTCCGGGTCAAGGAGCTCAAAGGTGACCGCATACGACCGCTTGCCCTCGGGCAGGGTCTTGTCCTCGTAGACGTCGAAGAGCTCGACGCTCCTCAGCAGCTTGGGCTCCGCCTTCTCTGCCGCCTGCTTGATGGTATCGAAGGTGACACTCTTGTCAACGAGGAGTGCGAAGTCGCGCTTGACGGAGGGGAAGCGCGGGATGCTCGTCGCCTTGGTCAGTCGACCGAGGACGCGGTGGAGCAGGATGTCCCACTTGATCTCAGCGAAGTAGACCGGCACATCGATGTCGTGCATCGTCGCCAGCATCTCCCGGTCGAGGAGTCCCCAGCGGACGAAGGTCTCGCCGCCCTTCAGCGAGAGCACCTGACACTTCTCGTAGAGCGGGTCGTCCTCCCTCTGCTCGCTGCTGATCTCTCCTGCGCTCACGCCCATGCGGATCAGGATCTGCTCGAGGACTCCCTTCAGTTCATAGACAGAGACCTCCCGCTTAGGGGTGATCCAGTTGCCGGTGTCGGTATCCCCGGTCATCCAGATTCCGAGACGGAAGCTCTCGTGGAAGCCACGTAGCGGATTCTCCTCCCTCTCGTCCATGCGGGTGTAGGTGTTGCCAAACTCGAAGAATCGGATATTCGTTGCCTTACGATTCAGATTCCGCTCGATCGACTCCAGTCCGCCGTGAACCAATGTCTGACGAAGCGTGGAGAGATCGGCGGAGAGGGGATTCATCACCCTGACGGCCCGCTTGCTGCTCTCCTCATCGCTGTAGTAGGACTCTTTGGAGAGGGAATTATTCAGGATCTCGAAGAATCCCGCTCCCACCAATTGCTCGCTGATCACCTGCTGGTAGCGGACGCTCTGATCTTGGTAAGAGGGCGCGCCCATCGTCAGGGTCAGTCGCTGATCCGGTGCCTGGTAGGTGTTGTATCCGTAGATGCGGAGGATCTCCTCGATCAGGTCCACATCGTGTGTCACGTCGTAGCGATAGCGCGGCACCTCCACGTGGATCCCCTCCTCGTCCTCACTGGTGATGGTGATCAGAAGCGACTCGAGGATATTACGCACCTGAGCCTTGTCGATCTCGAAGCCGATCAGGTCGTAGAGTCGCTTCCACGGGAGGTCGATCTTGTAGGGACCTACGGGATCAGGGTACTCGTCGTAGATGGCACTCGCCACCTCGCCCCCTGCCACCTCGGTGATCAGGTCCACGGCGCGGCGGAGGGCGTAGGGGATCTCATTGGGATCCAGTCCCCTCTCGTAGCGGAAGGAGGCATCTGTATTGAGTCCGTGCCGGCGGGCGGTCTTGCGCACGTACGTGGGGTGAAAGGTGGCACACTCGAGGAACATATTGGTCGTCTCCTCAGTGATGCCGGAGTCCTTCCCACCGATCACGCCGGCGATGCAGATCGGGTCGGCGGCATCGGCGATCACCAGATCCCTCTCCGTCAGCTCGTACTCCTTGCCGTCCAGTGCGGAGAGCTTCTCACCCGCCTTAGCGAGCCGGACGTGTACCTCGCCGCCCCTGACCTTATCGAGGTCAAAGGTGTGAAGCGGCTGTCCGATCTCCATAAGGACAAAGTTGGCAGCATCGACCACATTATTCACCGGGTGGACGCCCATCATCTCAAGTGCTTCGCGAAGCCACTTAGGCGAGGGACCGACCTTCAGCCCGCGTACGACCACTCCTGCATAGCGAGGAACAGCCTCCGGGGCGTCGATATGTAGGCTCACCGGGTGTCCTTCCCCCTTTATCTCACTCACCTCAGGCTTATGGAGCGCCGTACGAAGTCCGCGCGAGCGGAGGTAAGCGTAGAGGTCGCGAGCCACGCCGTAGAGAGATGTACCGTCGACGCGATTGGGGGTGATGTCGATCGTGATCACCTGATCGGAGTGTACGCCGAAGTAGTCGGCCGCCTCGGTCCCGGCGGGGATGTCGTCCGGCAGCACCATGATCCCGTCATGGGCGGTTCCGAGCCCGATCTCATCCTCTGCGCAGATCATGCCGAAGGAGTCCTCACCGCGCATACGGCTCTTCTTGATCGTAAAGGACTCCTCCCCGTCGTAGAGCGTGCAGCCGATGGTGGCCACCACGACAGTCTGCCCGGCAGCTACATTGGGTGCACCGCAGACGATCTGTAGGGGTCCGTCCGGGCTGTACTTGCTACCGAGATCCACGGTGGTGATGTGGAGGTGGTCAGAGTTGGGGTGCGGGACGCAGGTGAGCACCTTACCGATGACGAGACCGCGCAGTCCGCCACGGATCGACTCGCGCGTCTCCACGCCGTCTGACTCCAGACCGGTTGATGTCAGGATGTCGCTGACCTCCTCAGCTGTGAGGTCATGGTCGACATACTTCTTGAGCAAGTTGTACGATACGATCATTCTTTTTCTCTCAATATATATATGTGCCGCTTGGCGTCATCCTCGTCTAAGGTCGATGGTACACGGCACAGGATACTCAGTATAATGGGACTACAAATTTAGCCCTAATTCCGTCCAATCACAAAAGCACCACTCCTCTCGCTCTGGGTGATGCATCTGAGTGGTGCGGAGAATCATTCTACAGACGTGTACGAAGCACCCGATAGGGCGCCTCCAAGAGCCCGAAATACCGATGGAGGATGGTGGTCCAGGAGAGGTATGTCCTCACCCCGGCAGTAGGTTGACGTCTGACTTTTTCAGAAGCTTTAGTGGTGCAAAAATACCACCTGCGTACGGAGCAAATGCCTCACAGAGTCTCTTGATGTCTTTTTCTGCTTCTTTCTGATGAAAAGTGGGAATTAGCTCAGATGCGCCATGCCTAAATAGTTTAGGTAGATGGAGGAATGTTGGGCTGTTTTTCTATATCTTTGCGGAGGAAATGAAGAGAGAGCAGCTCATAAGGGTGCTGGCCGGCGTGATGCTGGCGGTCTTTGGCTCGGTGGCGGTGACGCTGCCGGTCCACCTCTCGTCGCCCGATCACGTCAGCGGCCTCTGCGACACCTCGGCGACGAGTACCACCGGCTGTCTCTTCGTCCACTTCCTCTCCGAGACTTTTGCCGAGGGTGAGGGGACTCCTGAGGTCACTGCACCTCAGACCCCTGCTGTGGAGCTTTGCGTGGCTCCGACTCGGACACTTAGCTCGGTTTCTGTCACTCTTCCGGCTCTCCGTGCTCCTCCTTTCTCTCTACTGTAACGCCTGGCGTCGGTCGCTCTCCGGAGCGGTCGGCTTTGTTGCACTGTAGAGAGAAATCCAATGACACACTTATTATATGACGGCGTGAGGTGTACCCTCTTGGGGACACTGCTCACGCTCCTGACCCTGTCAGCGGCGGCTCAGTCGTGGCGGGTCACCGTCCTCGATGCCGAGGACAGACAGCCTCTGCCGGGCGTGATCCTCCGGCTGGGTCGTCACACCTATCTCACGGATGGCGCAGGTCTCGCCCTTGTCCCGACGGATGCAGGACAAAGGGGGGATCGGCTCGCCGGCAGCTTCGTCGGCTATGATCCCTTCGCGATTCCGGTGGCGAACCTGAGGGATACCACCATTTATATGCATCCTGCGCGCGAACTCCTGGGCGCTGTCGAGGTGGTGGCGCAGCGGACGCCCAAGGAGCGAACGATGGTCGGCGAGGTGATCACCTCTGATGATCTCCACCGGACGATCCAGCAGGACCTGACCGATGCGCTGACGATGGTCAAGGGGGTAAGCAGCATCGGCACCGGTAGTGGCGAGGGAGTGCCGGTGATCCACGGGCTCTCGGGGAATAGGATCCTGATCATCCGAAACGGCGTGCGGCAGGAGGCGCAGCAGTGGAATGTCGACTTCGGTACCCGGCTCCACGCCGGGCATGCCGGTATGATCACCGTCCTCAAGGGGGCAGAGTCGGTTCGCTACGGCAGCGATGCCCTTGGCGGGGTGATCATCGTGGACAGCCCTTTGCTGCCCTACGGCGAGCGAACCACCGGTCGGGTCGGAGCGGAGTATGGCTCTAATGGTCGCAGCCTCGGTGCTGACTTCGCGCTCGCCGGGAGTCCTTTGCCCTCCTTTGCCTACCGTCTCCAGGCGGCGTATGCCAATGCAGGGGATCGATCGACCGCCACTTATCTCCTTAATAATACCGGCTCTCGGGCGGGAGACCTTGACCTCAATCTCGGGTGGAAGGGGGAGAAGGGGCTGGTGGAGCTCTTTTATAACCTGAGCGACCACGACGAGGGGATCTACTTCGGTGCACAGCTCGGCAGCGTCGACCAGCTGCAGGAGCGGATCCGACTGGGACGACCGGTGGAGACTGCCCCCTTCTCTCGATCCATAGCCTTCCCCCGTCACCGATCGATTCATCACAACCTCCGCCTGCGGGGGGAGTATCATAGCGACCACCTTGGCACCCTCGCTCTCTGCCTCGCCTACCAGCGCGATCGTCAGCGGGAGTACCACTTCCGCCGCATGGATCGCTCTTCGATCCCGAGTGTGAGCCTGACGCTCGACAATGCTCAGGGCGACTTCACCTGGTCGAAGAACTACGGTCCCTGGTCGAGCGAAGTGGGGAGCGGGGTCACCTACAGCAATAACTACAATCAGCCAGGCACGGGAGTGGTTCCCCTGATCCCCAATTATGTACGCCTCTCGGGCGGGCTCTACGGGGTGCAGAAGTATCAGACTGAGCGGCTGGCTCTCGAGGCGGGAGGGCGGATCGATGCCCTTTACCTCAATGCCGAGGGCATCGACCTCTACTCCCGTCCCTATGGGGGTGAGCGGCGGTACCTCAATCTCACCGCCATGGCGGCGGCACACTACCACCTCCTTCCCTCCCTCGCTCTCACGACGCAGCTCGGCAGTGCCTGGCGGGCGCCCCACGTGGCGGAGCTCTGGAGCGAGGGACTGGATGCGGCCGGCGGGCTCTATCTCAAGGGGGATGAAACGATGGGTAGCGAGCGGGCGCTGAAGTGGATCGCCGCCGTCGATTACTCGTCGAGCGCCCTTCGCGCATCGATCGAGGGGTATCTGCAGTGGATCGGAGGGTATATCTACAAGGCTCCGACGGGAGACTTCTTCCCGGTCCTCAGCGGCGTCTATCCGCTCTTCCGCTACCGCAGTACCTCCGCCTTTCTCCGCGGGGTGGATGCGGAGGTTCGCTGGTCACTCACCGACCGAATCTCGTACCGGGTGCTGGGGGGCATCGTCCTCGGCAACGAGCGCTCCACGGGACGGTATCTCCCCTTCATCCCCCCGTTTCGCCTCACTCAGACGATCGACGTGAAGCTCCCCCTCTGGCGGGAGACCACGATCGGGCTGTCGCATAAGTATGTGGCCAGACAGCGGCGCTTCAATCCCGATCAGGATCTGATCCCCTACGCTCCACCGGCCTACCATCTCCTCGGACTTGAGGCGGGGACGATGATCCCGCTCTCCGGAGAGCAGTCGCTCAGCATCGCGCTCTCCGTCTCCAATCTGCTGAATAAGGAATATAAGGAATACACTAATCTCTCGCGGTACTACGCACACGACCTCGGTCGGGATGTGCGACTGGCCGTGACCTATCACTTTTGATATCATGAAGAAAACGAATTACGCTACGCTCATAGCCCTGCTGCTCCTGACCCTTGGTCTGGCAGCCTGCAAGCCCAGTACCCCTGTCGACGAGGTGCAGAATAAGAATCACGATGACCCGAAGAAAATCGAGCTGATCCTCTTTGACTGCCACTTCCACGGCAATAAGGTGCACGCCACGCCTGAGCAGAAGGGCGTAAAGTACCTGACTCGCGAGCAGGTGATGATCCTCGAGGAGGTCCCTGGCAAGGGATGGCAGATCTCGCCCAAGGGAGTCGACCGCTTCATCGTCCAGGGCGGCAAGGAGGGCGTGAAGTCTCCGGACCTCTCCACGATCATCGATCCGGCCAAGAGGGACTGGACTGATCAGACCTTCATCGCCGAGGATCAAGCCGGTCTCGCCAACCGCCAGTATGGTCTGATCATCAAGATGTACGACAAGGAGGGGAAGGAGATCACGGGGCAATTTGCCACCAATGGCGAGGACAAGCGGCACCAGTTCTTCTTCACCGCCCGCAACATTCGCCCCACAAAGTTTGGCGACCCGACTATGAAATTTACCGACGGTGACTACCAATACATGTACTACTACTACTTCGATACCAACCCTTGGGATAAGTCGCTATACGACGGGGCAAAGTACACCGGCATCTCCAATCCGATTGGGTTGAAGGGCTTTATGGAGTTTTCTGTAACAGAGATCCGCTTCGAGCTGCAGCTGACACTCCTCCATGCGAGGTCCAGCAAGTTTAGCGGTAAGGATGGTCGCCCCTCGCCCTTCTACGGGATGACGCCCAAGCAGCGAGCTACAGATGTGGTGGACATCAACCTGAAGGGGATCCCTTTCGTTGTCTTTGCCAACGCCGGTGAGTATCTCTCGACCAATACGCACGACCTCTCCAAGCTGAAACCTGAGGAGAGGCTCCTCGTGGAGAAGCTGAGTGACGCCGCCGGCATCAGCGAGCAGGAGGCACTGGATGACCTCTGGTACTTCCCCTTCGGAGAGACTCCCGAGCACAGTCTCAGTGAGGGTCGCTACCTCTGATCTAAGGAGCCTTTACAAGAGCCCCCCGCAAGTACGAAACTTGCGGGGGGCTCTTTTTTTTTGTGCTAATCGTTGTGCAATAGTTCTCTCAGCTTGCGGATCTGCCTTGAGAAGCTTTCCGGATCGTTGTCTCTCAGCTTGCGGATGTTCAGAAGTTTCCACTCGATAGAGGGATGTCTCTCAAAGCTCGGGTAGGGTATCATAGACCACCTGGGACTACCACTTGCAAATGAGACAAGAAACTCTCGCTCTGACTCCCTCCCCTGCTGCTCCCGCCTGCCGCTCCCGCAGGGCTGAAGCCCCGGAGGGATCTTCGCTTTTTAGACCGGGTGTCGAGGCACGGAGTGCTGAAGACCCTGGGAAACAACGACCCATTTAAGGTATACGACCCCGCCAGGGTGTCGCACATTCCAGTCAGTCAATCAGTGCGACACCCTAACGGGGTCGCGGGATTACTTGCAATGTCTGATCCCCGGGTCGTCGGGGCTACGCCCCTCGACCCGGGGCTAAAAAGCGGACACCCCTGTCGGGGTGCATCGTTCACCACTCTTCACAATGAGTTGATTGGCTTCTGTGCCACTCATATGCGTTACCCTGTGGAGGATCGGAGTGTCCTGCGATTGTCTCTGCAGTTGTTTTATTTTAGTCGACATATGTACGATGATTCACCTACAAATGTATCGTAAAATAAATAGAGGAGGGGTCTTTCCTCACATCGGAGAGCGGAGTTATCGGAGGCGCTTGCGCTGCTTGCGGTAGCGGTAGTAGGTGCTGCCGGCAAAGGCGGCGAGGACGATGAGCGAGCCCAGCTCCTCGCGGAGGTAGTCGAGTGACTGCGTGCAGTGGATGATGAGACTCACCACTAATAGCACCCCGATAACGATGTAACCGGCTGCCACCTCGCGCCACGCTCGGTCGAGCAGGTAGAGCGAGTGGATCTCGCCGGGGGAGCCATAGCAGGCGTTGGGATAGCTGAATACGGAGATCAGGGCAAAGAGTGCCACCATATAGATGTGGTCGTGCCAGGGTGCCGGTCCCGTCACCATCTCATAGATGTAGTAGAGCGCTCCGAGGAGACCCAGTATCACGGCGATCGTCGCTAATACCTGCCTATTCATACGCTGTATTTATTTATCAAGGTAGATCCAGGACTGACTGTACTCCCTCTCCTTCCGCACCTCTCTCATCTGCTCCACTGCGCGATCCGAGTCCTCCAGTGCGTGGGAGAAGATCCGTCGCTGGCCGTTGCGCATCATCAGGATGCCGGCGTCGGGGAAGGTCTTGAGGAGCTTGTGCGACTTGAGGTAATTCTCCATCTCCCTGTCAGTCATCAGACTGGCGATGATGATGTAGTGCCGCGGGGTGATCTCCCCCTGTCGGTAGATCGGCAGTCCCTCGTAGGTCTCTCGCTTCGGCTCAGCCGGCTTGGCGACGGGCTCCTCGGGGGTCTCGACGACCGGCTTCGTCTGCTCCACTGCTTTCGTCGCCTGCTCCGTGGGGACGGGATTCGGGTGAGAGGTGGGCTTACCGCCTCGAGTGATTAGGAGAATGATCCCACCGAGTAGGACGAGCCCCATCAGGCAGCCGATGATGATCTGTACCGCCTTGCTCTTGCTCTGTGTGTGATGTGGCTCGGGATTCCTCGGCTCGATGGGCGGCGTCGGTGTCTCGGTCGGCGTGGAGACTTCTTCGGTCTGCACCGGCTCGTCAGGGATAGGCTCCACCGGTGGCGCCGGCTGTTCTGTGGTGGAGTAAAGGGGGATCTCCTCCCTCTCCTCCGGGACTGCTCCATCGCGCATCATCAGCGTCACCGCCGGGAGGTCAAATCCCCGCGCCCCGCCATCACTGCGGAAGGTGATCTTACCGCTCTGCCACGGATCACGTATCAGCATCCCGAGGTGTCCGATGGTAACCGGGGCGCCGGTCTCCAGTCTCTCAGACAGCTCGGCAATATCGGCCCGAAGACGCTCCCCGGCAGCGAGCGCCTGCTCCTCGGGGCTTCCCTCGCCGGATAGGTAAAGTCGGCGGAGGATGCCGTCATCGGCGGCGTTGCCGGAATTGAAGCGAACCTGCTTCCTCGGCGGGTAGATCAGCCCCTTGGCTCGGTCGAGGCGCGCCGGCAGACGGTCGATACGGAACGTCCCCAGCCCCGGGAGGGCAAACTTACTCTGCTCCCCCAGTGTCAGCTCGATGTATTGCGTCAGCTTGCTCATAGTCTTGTCTCGGAGGGTAAAGTTACCCCTTTTCCAAGAATATGTAAAAACCCGACTCTTCGTCTCCGTTCTGTCCTCCCGAGCCTTCAGTGTCCCAGCGTTGCAGATCTTGATGTCCGAATTTGGCTGTAATGGGCTGATTTTTAGAGTTGTTGGAACCCTCTTGTCGTCGGTGGCTTCGATCAGTGAGTAAGCTGCGAACTATTACCGATAATAGAGACAACTAATACCGGTAATAGTCGTCACTAATACCGGTAATATTTTTTCCCACACCGATGCCGGTGCAGAGGGGACTAAAAAAGGAAGAAGAGCATGCACATGCAGCTCTTCCTCCTTTATGTAGAGACCGGAGACCCGGTCCTCTGTATGTGCTCTCTGCAGGCTGGGGACTTAGGCCTCTTCCTCCTCGCTGTCGGTGAGGTGCTCGATCGACTTCTTGCGGGCCAGCATGCAGGCGCCCACCACGCCGGCGTAGCGCATCAGCAGCGAGCGGCGCAGCTTGGTGTCCTGGCTCACCATATTGAGTGAGTACTTGCGGATCGCCGTCTTGAGCGGCTGCATGAAGTAGTCTCCCGTATTGGCGAGCTGACCGCCGATGATGACGAAGTCGGGATTGTAGAGATTGATCAGTCCGGCGATGTGCATGCCGAGGTTATTGCCGATCTCCTCGAGGATGTCGATGCAGAGGATGTCCTCTCTCTGGGTCGCGTCGATCAGCAGGTCCAGAGTGACGTCCTCAGGATTGGTGATGCCGAAGGGGCCGTCCGGCGATGTGAGGGTGGAGGTGTCTCCCTGAGCGATCCGCTCCTGAAACTTCCGGTACATGGCACTTCCGCTCGCCTCTGTCTCGAGACAGCCCTTCTTACCGCAGTGGCAGAGTACCTCGTTCTCGAAGGCATGGATATGCCCGAGCTCACCGCTGAAGCCGGACTTGCCGGCGTAGGGCTTGCCGTCGATGATGATACCGAGTCCGAGACCCCAGGTGACATTGATGTAAAGAATGTTTCGCCCCTCCTCACGGATGTGAGTCATATACTCTCCGTAGGCGCTGGCGCGAGAGTCATTGTCGACCCAGACCGGGATCCGGAAGCGCTCTGTGAGGATCTCTCCGAGAGGTCTCTCGCTGAAATTGAAGTACGTGTAGCTGCTCCCCGTCTCGGGATTGATCCTGCCGAAGAGGTTGAGCCCGATGGATACGAGATCCTTGCGCTTGACTGTACTCTCATGATCGATGTAGTGGTCGATCCGTTGGCAGATCTCCTCGAGGCACTCGGGGGTGTTCTCAAACTTGAATGGGATATCCATCACCTCCTGTACCTGATCGCCACAGAAGTCCATCATCATCATGTGCATCTTCCCCTGGGTGAAGTCCACGCCGAGGAAGTAGACATTGGTGGGATCCAGTCCGAAGAGGAAGGGGTGTCGTCCGCCGGAGGTCTCCAGCTTGCCGTAGCTCCGCATCAGACCACCGTCGATCATCTCATTGACATACTTACTCGTCGTAGGCACACTCAGCTCCAGCTTCCTGGAGAGTATGGGGAGGGTTTCCGGGCCCTCGTCGATGATGTGCTCGATGATCCTCCTCTTGTATCGAAGGCTCTTCGATGTGGAGTTAAATCTATTCTTGAATTCTTCTGCCGTCATAATACTATTTAGATTTCACTTGACTGGTCAAAGATAGTAATAAAAAGCGTAGCCGCAAAGGGGAATCCGTTTGATTTTTCTTAAACCAAGGGCTTGAGACACGATTTGCTTACCGATCCTGCTGCTGAGGTACGGAAATGATAAGCTACTTGAGGGTCTCGGTGGAGGTGTCTGTCGCTCTCGCAGATCAGTGCTCCGTACTTTTTCGCTTCTCAGTTCGTAACTTCTTTCTTGCTTGTCCATATCAGTTACCAGGCTCTAATTGTTTCTTTACGAGTTCATAGTACTTGCCTCGGCTGGCAGTAAGACTTTCATGGTTGCCTACTTCTACAATTTTTCCTTAATCAAGTACCACAATTTGGTCTGCATTTCTGGCTAATTCGCATTTTGATGTGCTGGGATGGGGAGGATGGTGAAAGGGGGGGTGTTGATGTGAGGGATTTAGGAGAAATGGAGGGCGATGCGGTAGAGAAAGAAGTCGGTGTTTCTGGCTCCGTAGTTGACGCTGATGAAGCGCTGGAGGT
>QWCK01004061.1_pt1 | contig 20938 bp, 24 predicted proteins | sample 1972571 | NCBI WGS metagenome assembly QWCK01 (sample SAMN09866710, study PRJNA288562) | Human gut metagenome isolate term2_stool, whole genome shotgun sequencing... | isolation source: gut | host: Homo sapiens | place: USA: California | reverse complement strand
GTGCTGATGGGCGTTCTGTCTTTTCTGGGTTTACGCCCGCCGAAAGTCCCCTCGTTTGATGTTGTTGTCCAGCCTGTCCTTGATTTTGCGCAGGGCGAGGTTATGGGTATGTCTGTTGAGCGGTTCTGGAAAGAGCAACCGTACCTTCGGATGGTTGTTGGGTTCCTTTCCCGCTCTGTAGCTTCGGTATCTATCCACGTTCTGGAGCGTGCCGATGATGGTTCGCGTATCCGGCTCCGTGATACTGAGCTGGCGCGGATGGTGAAAGAGCCGAACAGTACCGAAACGATGTACGAGTTGATGAACGGGGCGGTAGCTGACCTTGCTCTCTACGACGAAGCGCTGCTAATTGTTCTTCCTACGGGGCGTGGCGCTGATGCACGCTGGGAGATGTACCGTGTTCCTCCTTCGTGGCTACAGTCAAAAGTGGTGTCGAAGGATAACCCGTTTAAGATTGATGCGTTTCTGATTCAGCGTCCGGGTATGGGTCAGCCTGTCGAGGTGAAGGCCGAGAACACTGTTTACTTGCATGGCTGGAATCCTGCTAATCCGTTGACGGGGGATTCTCCTGTTAATGCGCTTCGGAAGATTCTGTGGGAGCAGATTCAGGCTAGCGTGTATAGAACCCAGATTTGGACGAATAACCCAAGGTTGAATGCTTATATTAGCCGTCCTGCTGGCGCTACATGGACGAATGAGCAGAAGGAGCGGTTCGCCGCATCGTTTAAGAGCGCCTACACGGGGAGGGGCGCGGAAGCTGGCGGTGTCCCTGTCCTTGAAGATGGCATGAAGCTGGAGAAGATGGGGTTCTCCAGTCATGAGGAAGAGTTCGTGGAGGCTTCAAAGCTGGCGCTACAGACTGTTGCGGCCGTCTACCATGTCAACCCCACGATGCTAGGACAGAACGACGGTGCTAATTACTCCAACGTCCGAGAGTTTCGGCGGATGCTGTATGGGGATACGCTGGCGCCGATTCTGAAACAGATTGAGTCGAAACTCAATCAGGTTGTTGTTCCTCTCGTTGCCCCTGGCGGTGATGTGTATGTGGAGTTCAATCTTCAGGAGAAGCTGCGCGGTTCGTTCGAGGAGCAGGCGCGTGTTCTCCAGTCTGCTGTCGGTCGCCCATTTATGACGGTTAACGAGGCTAGGTCTTTGCAGAACCTGCCGAATATCGATAACGGAGATGAACTATACATCCCATTGAATATGGGTACAGCTGATGATTTCGCACCTACAGATGAAGGAGTGAGTGATGCGGTCTAAGTGCTGGCAAGCAAAGATTAAGCAGGCCGGTGTTGATGACCGGCTCGACGATGGGGAGATTCTGGCGTACGCCTCTATCTTCGGCAATGTTGACTCGTATGGAGATGTTGTGGTGAAGGGTGCGTTCGAGCGCACTCTGGAGCAGTGGAAATCGTCAGGAGACTATATTCCCCTTCTGTGGGGGCACGATATGGATGACCCCATGTCGAACATCGGCTGGGTTACCGAGGCGAAGGAAGATGAGCGCGGACTTCTTGTTCGTGCTCGTTTTGATTTAGAGGATAATCCGAAAGCCCGCCAGGTGTACAAGCTGTGTAAGGGCCGCCGAGTCCGTGACCTTTCATTCGCGTTCAATGTTGTGGATTATGACCGTGACGGTGATGTGACCCAGCTTAAGGATCTGGAGCTGTACGAGGTGTCTATCGTGACGGTGGGGGCTAATCCGGAGACAGAGATTATTGCTGTGAAGAATCGTGCTGTTGCTGCTGTTAAGGCTGCTGGTGATCTTTCTGAGCAGCGGCTACAAGACTTGCGTGAGGAGCTCATGGAGGCTGTTGAGGCTATTGATGGGTATCTTGCGCCGTCCGAGGTGCCGGGCGATACCCCTGATGGGGATGTACCAGACGACGAGAAGAGTGCCAATGTGGAGCGTCCGTCGCTAGAGGATGATGATCCTGCTAGTAAGGCCAGCGCAAACACCCTCGTGCCTTCCGTTGGTCTCTATGCGGCGTTGCGACTCGCCGCGCTGAAGAACTGAAAGGAGTATCCGCATGGATATTAAAGAGATGTTCGAGGCCAAGCTAAAGGAGGCCTCCGAGCTGGAAGAAAAGGGCTTGAACTCTACCGAGGAGATCGAGGCCTTTAATACTGTTTGTGCTGAGGCTGAGGGCCTCAAGAAGGATATGGAGAAGCGTGCCAGCGGGCAGGCTCTCCTGAAGGGATTAACTGTGCCTGTGGAAAAGGAAGCTGCTGTTCAGGCTAAGAGCCTTGGCGAGTTCGCTGTTGATGCGGTGAAGGATCAGCTGGCAGAACTGAAGGATGGGCGCGTTCTGTACGCTCCCGAGTTTAAGGCCAACGAGATTTTGACGAGTGCCGAGTTGCAGCCGTTCGCTACTCAGTATGATTCCAACCTGGTTATCGGTAAGCGTGAGCGCCCGGTTGTGGCTGATCTTCTGTCTGCCTCCACTATCACCGGTGCTGCTATCAGCTACCTGGTAGAGGGTGCTAAGACTGGCGACTTTGGTTGGGTTGCTGAGGGTGCTGCTAAGCCTCAGCTGGGTTTTGCTACCCCTAAGCCTGTTACCGAGTCTCTGGCTAAGCTGGCTGGCTGGATTAAGGTGTCTGAAGAGTTCCGCACTGACTACCCCGGCCTTATGGATGAGATTAATAACCGTCTTGTCTATGAGCTGATGGTTGCCGAAGAGAAAGATCTTCTCGCTGGTACCGGCGCTGCTGGTGGTATTAAGGGACTTCTGAATCGTGAGGGTGTGCAGACTCTCACCGCTACTAAGAAGGCCGAGAACGCTGATGTGGTCTACAAGGCTACTACCGCTATTTCTACTGCTACTGATCTTGTCGCTGACGGTATTGTGCTGAACCCTGCTGACTATGAGGCATTCCGCTTGTCCAAGGATGCGAATAATCAGTACTACGGTGGCGGTTTCTTTACCGGCGCCTACGGTATCGACGGTGTTGTGTCCCAGCCTAACCTGTGGGGTCTTAAGACGATCATTACCCCGGCTATCGCTAAGGGTACTGCTCTGGTCGGTTCCTTCCGTATGGGCGGCACTGTGTACCGTAAGGGCGGCGTGTCCGTGGCGTTCGACACTGCCGGGGATGATTTCATCCACAATATGATGACTGTTCGGGCTGAAGAGCGTATTGCTCTTGCTGTCCGTGTCCCGCAGGCGTTCGTTAAGGTTACTCTTTCGGATGCGGCTGGTGCCTAAATGATGAAAGAGTACACGGTGTGGATCGCTGGTTTGCCCCATACGATGCAGTATGAGGAAGAGACGGCTAAGGAGCTTGGGTTAGAGATTGCTTCAGCTAAGGCGGCCCCGAAGCCACAGAACCGCGCCCGTACAGCACGTAATAAGGCGGTAAAGGGCAGTGGAGCCTAAAAACATTTCGCCGCGTCTCGCTAACGGTGGCGATGCTGCTGATGCGTGTATCGCTGCTGCACGCTCGTTCGTGGAACAGTACTGTGGCTGGCATATCGCGCCGGTGCGTGAGGATACGGTTCTTCTTGACGGTAACGGCCTGAAGATTCTTCAGCTTCCTTCACTGCATGTTCTCAGTGTTGCCACTGTTGAGGTTGACGGAGAGCTTCTCCCTGAAAACCAGTACACCTGGTCTGCGAAGGGGCTTCTTCGTCTCCGGCATGGCGTGTGGCCGAGAGAGTTTCGCAGTGTAGAAGTGCGATTCACGCACGGTTTCGAGGACTGCCCCGCCATTGATTCTGTCGTGGCGACTCTGGCAGAGCGTGCTCTTATGACGCCTGCTGGGATTTCGTCTATGACGGTGGGCGGACGGTCTGAAAGCTATGGGTGTGGTGCTGGTGCCGGTATCGCGGCCACAGGGCAGGAATACTCTATTCTTGACCCTTACCGGCTCCCACTGGAGGCCTAATGTTTTACGCAACTCACATTGAGATTATTAGGCCGGCTAAGAAAGACACGGGCCGCTACGGATACGGTACCGGGATTGATGAATACTCCTACGATCCTGCTGAGGGCGCAGAAGTTATCCCGGTGCCGCATCCTGTGGAACTGCAACCAACAACGAGCGTTGAGGCGGAGTCTAACGGTGCACGCGTGCTGAGCATTAGCGGGTATACGTTATTCACTCAGCCTGGCGTGGATATTGATCTTCGCCCCCGCGACCGTGTACGCGCTAGCGGGCTGCTCTTGGATGTTGACGGCGAGGTTAGGCGTTGGCCTGGCCTTAATGGCGTGGACCACGTTGAGTGCCACCTGGAGGTGCACAGTGGGTAGACACGCTGTTATTGATGGTGACGAGCTGTTCCAGGATGTTATGCAGCTCGACCAGGTACGCCGAGGTGTTGATCTTCAGGCGGCGAAGGTGGAGGAGAAGGCTATCCGCTATACCGCTGCCGCTGGAGGCACTGCCCACTTTTCGTCTGAGTCCTATACGCTTCCTAATGGCCGCTACGGGGTACGCATTACCTCTGATAGCGCGGAGGAAGAGTATGGGGCGGAAGATGCTAAGCGTATCCGTGCTCTGCGCCGGGCGGTGAGGGAGGTTAAGCGATGAAACACTACGATATGCTGGCTAGTCTCATCCAGTATTTGATCGAGAAACTGCCGGGTGTGTGGATCGGTAACGGGCTTCCTCCGGATGCTGATCTCGCTAAGCATCAGCCGTGCGTAGTGGTGGACGATCTTCCGTCCGCCCCGATGCGGGCGTGGCAGGGGGATGTGCTCTCTGCTGAGTTCAACGCCGATATTGAGGTTGTAGGGTTCAACAGGGCTTCCGCTTATGATCTCGCTGTTGAGGTGCAGAAGGTGCTGGACGCTGCTGTTGATGACCCGTCAGCACCGTTCATGTCTGCTAATTGTGGTTTCTTCTCTACCCGTCCGGATAAGAACCCTCGTGTGCGTTGCGTTGGGGCTGAGGCGAGCGTTATGTTCCGCTGATCCGCTTCTTTCGTAACTTTGTTCGAACAATCAAAACCGCCACTAGCTGGCGGTTTTTTCATGAAAGGAAATAGCCCAATGGCTGAAACTCCCTATCATCGCGTAGGCCTCAGTGCCGACGCTATCCGTATGGGTATCACTGGTGGTATCCGTATTCAGTACGATATGTCTAAGAAACCGCTTGAGGGTTTCGCTGCCTACGATGAAAAAGTTCAGATTCCTCTCGGATATATCACCAAGGACGGTGTAGAGGTCGGTCGTGAGGAAGATAAGGCTGAGATTGAGGCCTGGCAGGAACTGAATCCTGTCCGTGTCGAGATCACCAAGAGCCAGGTTACCGTGAAGGCAACCCTGCTCCAGTCTGACCTCCAGACAAACTCCCTGTTCTACGGTGTCGACCCGTCGGCAATGACGACTAACGCCGATGGCTCTGTAACCATCACTGAGCAGGGGCACCCTGAGCTGAAGAACTGTGTTCTGTATCTCGATGTGGTCGACAAGGACAAGGCCCGCCGCATTGTACTGGCTAATGCCCGTATCACTGAGCGTGGCTCTATGAAGTACACCACCGAGGATGCTGTGGTGTACGAGGTTACCTGGACTGCGTTCCCTGGCAAGGACGGCTGGTCGGTCAAGACGACCTTCAAAGAAGGCTGGAAGGCAGAAACTACAGCTACTCCTGGCGCTACCAGCTAGCACACATGATCGTGGATGGGGCGGGAGACTGGCAGGCTCTCCCACCCTTTCCACACCTTATCTTTGAGTCCTGCCACACCACCATTTCTGTACCTCTCACATAGGAGAAAGCACTATGCCTGCTATCGATCTTGATGCTCTTCTTGCCCAAAAGAAGGAAGCTAACGGCGGTGTCGCGCCCGATCGTGTGGCCTTCACTTTCAAGGGCAAAACGTTTACTTTTCTCGACCCCTCTCTTGCCGACGATAAGACCTTAAAGGCCTTCGAAAACATTGGCAGTAACCCTGTTGACATTGCGAAAACCTATATGGGGTCTGACGAGTACAAGCGGTTCTGCGACGCTGGCGGCCGTGCCGCCTATTTCCTCCTAGTATTCAACGAGTTTGCACAGCGTACTACTGAAATGTTTGAGGGAAAAGACTAACTATCGTCGGCCTAGTGGGGGGGTTCGGCGGCGCTGAGGCCTGCGAGGCTACCCTCATGCAGGTGTACGGGGTGGATTACATGCGGGAGTTTTGGCTAGGGAATATTACCCTACGGAAGCTTCGTGTGCTGCTCCAGAATGTGCCTGCCGGCACCCCCTCCACGAAGGTTGATGGTCATCTTTGGGACGATAAGGACAATGTTCTCTTTCGTATTCTTGGCCTTCTGCATGTTATCGCCGGCGAGTTTCCTGGCGTGAAGGAGAAGGACCTACGGAAGGCGATTGAGGCGCTCCCGTCGTATCCCTGGTCTGAAGAGTCCCGCAATGTTACCCATTATGGGGATTTGGGCGGGGCTTCTGTTGAAAATGTTCTTACCTATGTTGAGTCTCTCGGAGGATAAAATATGCAAAATGGCATTTATGTGCCGGTTCTAGCCTCAGCCAGGGGACTCGTTACACAGGTTAAGCGGGAGGCGGAGAAGGCCGGCCAGGCGGGCGGTAAGGCCATGTCAGCAAAGTTTGGTGCTGCTGGTCGTGCCGCTGGTGAAGCCGCTGCGGCTGGCATCTCCGCTTCCTCCCGGAAGATTGAGCGGGCGGCTAAGGCGGCTGCTGATGCACGCGATCGGCAGGCGAAGGCGGCGGGTAATGTTCGTCTTGCTGAAGCTAAGTTGAAGAAGGTTCTGGACGATTCTTCTTCGTCTACTGTGCAGCGTGTGCGGGCTGAGGAGCGTTTGGCTGCTGCGAAGAGGCGGGCTGCTGATACTTCTGAGGATCTTAAACGGCGTGAGGCTGATCTTGCTTCTGTGCGTGCTGGTGGGGAGCGTACCGCTAACGCTGTTATCGTTGCTGATGCTCGTGTTGCTAATGCAAGGTCGGCTGCTGCTAACGCCGCCGGGCAGGTGCGTGTTGCTGAGGCGCAGTTAGCGGAGGCTAAGCGTGCGTCTATGCGTGCTTCTAATCAGGTTACGCGTGTTGAAGGGCTGTTGAAGGCTGCCCGCGCTGACGGCAATACCGGTATTGTTGCCAAACTTGAGCGTGATCTTACGTCGGCGCGTAAACAGTCGGCCAAGGCTACTGAACGGTCTGTTAAGGCCGCTAATGATCTCGCTATTGCCCGCGCAAGGGTGAAAACTGCTGATATTAACGCGGAGGTTGCGGAGGGAGCACATGGGGCTGCTCTAGCCGCATCGGGGGCTGCCGCAGGTAAGGCCGCACAGAAGAATGCTGTCTTTGGCAAGAGTCTTAAGGGGGTTGCGGCGTCGGCTGCTATGACTGCCCGGTCTCTGGCTGGTGGTCTTGGCTTCGCCGGTGTCGGCATGGCGCTTAAAGGTGTCGTGCAGGCCGGCATGGAGTTTGAAACAAATCTTAATACTATGCAGGCGGTGTCGGGGGCTACTGCGTCACAGATGCGGAACGTGAAACAGGCCGCCCGTGAACTTGGTACTGATTCGTCGTTTGTTTCCACCTCTGCTGCCGATGCTGCTCTGGCCATGACTGAGTTAGCTAAGGCGGGCATGAATGCTGATCAGTCGATGGCTGCCGCACGTGGCACGTTGCAGTTGGCGGAGGCCGCCCAGATTTCCGGTGCCGAGGCCGCAACGATTCAGGCTAACGCTCTTAACGCATTCGGCTTGGAAGCGTCACAGGCGGGCTATGTTTCCGATGTCCTGGCGAATGCAGCTAATAAGTCGTCGGCGGAGATGAAGGACATTGCCGACGGTATGCAGCAGACCGCCGCTGTAGCGAGAAGCTACGGGGTTAGCATCGACGATACGGCTGCTGCTCTGGCTGTCCTCGCCAATAACGGTATTAAGGGCAGTGACGCCGGTACGCTCATGAAGCGTACGTTGCAGCAGTTGGCGAATCCGTCTAAGCAAGTGCAGGGGGCACTGCAAGAGCTTGGGGTTGAAGCTTTCGACGCTCAGGGCAACTTTAAGGGCATGGCTTATGTGATGGGGGCTTTGCAGGACGCTTCCAAGAGTATGAGCCGTGAAGCCTATGTAACGGCAACGAATGTGGCGTTCGGTTCTGACGCTGCCCGTTTCGCCGGCATCGCCGCGAAGGAGGGCGCCGAGGGCTTTATTAAGATGCAGAAGGGCATCAACCAGGCTGGCGCTGCTGCTGCTTTGGCGAAGTCGCGCGCTAAGGGGCTTCCTGGTGCATGGTCGCAGGTGAAGAACGCTGTCGAGGACTTCGGTCTTGTAGTCTACGATGCGGTGGATAAGCCACTCACCTATGCAGCTAAGGCCGCTACATGGGTAGTTGAGAAGGTTACTGTGGGGCTCGCTTCCCTGCGTAACCCTGTAGATACGTTTAATAAATCGTCTGCCGGAATGAAGGCTGCCCTCATCGGCCTGTCTGCTGTTGCTATCCCGATTTTCACGAATCTCACGCTCAAGGCTACCTGGTGGGGTCTCAAGACGTTTGCTGCTGGTGTGAAGGCTGCTGCTGGCTGGGTTGCCGCCAAGGGCGCTGCGATTAAGTCTGCTGCTGTGCAGATCATCCAGTTTGGGCGTGTTGTGAAAATGGCGGCATGGGCTACCCTGCAAATTATTAAGCGCATGACAGTGTGGGCTTTTCAGTCGCTAGTCCAAGGGGCGCGTGTTGCCGCAGGCTGGGTACTCGCTATGGGGCCTGTAGGCTGGGTTATCGCCACGTTAACCGCCGTCGGCGCGGCTATCGCCATCCTGTGGAATAAATCTGATGCGTTCCGTAACTTCTTCATCAACATGTGGGATCATATCAAGATGGCTGCCGGTAGTGCTGCCGACTGGATCACCAAAAAGTGGGGCATGTTGGGCGACTGGTGGGACGGCTTCACTGCCCGCATCAGTGATGGGTGGAGCGCTGCCGGGGACTTCTTCAAGAAGATTTATAATGCGTCGTTCGGCAAAGTGTTTGACAAGATGGGAAGCTCCATTGACGGCCTCAAAGGACTGTTCAACAACTTTGGGTCTGCCGCACGCGCCGCTTTCTCCGGCCTAGCCGATCTGATTAAGGCGCCGCTGCACGCTCTGGGCAGGTTCATGACGACACTACCCGGCAAGATTATGGGCGTGTCGATCCCGTTTATTAGCGGTCTGCATAATTGGGGCGCACAGTTGCAGGGGCTACGTGCTGGCGGCGCTGTACGGCAGCGTGACGGTAAGCTACACGGCCCCGGGACTGGCACCAGTGACTCCATTGTTGGCGTTGATGAGTCCGGTATGCCGCTGGTGATGGTATCCGACGGCGAGTCTGTAGTTAACGCTGAGGCTACCGCCGCTAATTGGCCGTGGATTAAGGCAATGAACTCTGGGCTACAGCTTCCACGCCTTGCCGAGGGCGGGATGGTAGCCCAACGTACAGGCAAGGAGCTACGCGACTTCGTTGACGGCAGCGAGGGTAAGCCTTTGCAGGGTGACCCGTACGTGTATGGGGGCAAAGAGTGGGGCGACTGCTCTGGCGCTATGGGCGCTGTAGCAGCCTACGCTGTTGGCCTCCCCCCGTTCGCCCAGCGTTACTTCTCTACATCGACGATGGGCGCTTGGCTTTCCGGACATGGTTTTACCCTTGGTAAGGGTGGCGACGGGACTCTCCGTTTCGGTTGGTATGGGCACGGCGCTAACGGGCATACTGCTGGTACGTTGCCGGATGGTACGAATATTGAGATGGGTGGTTCTGACCCGTCGATGGGGAAGGTTGGCGGTAATGCTGCTGGCTGGAACCTGCCGGGCGCTGATCAGTTCGCGTTTATTCAGCCTAAACCGGCCGCGTTGGCTTCTACTCGGCAGCCGGGGGTTGATGAGTTCGCTTCAAGTGCCGCGAACGCTGGTTCTGTCGATGGGGATATGCCGGAGGCGTCGGCCAGCCCCTCGCCGTCCGGTGCTGATTCTGGTAGCGCTACATGGGGCGACATGATCGGCAACGTTGCCGCTACCGCTACAAGCTCGTTCCTTTCCGGGCAAATCAACTCTGCTCTGCAAGTGTGGGGGCTGCCTACCGAAGTCCCCGCCTGGGTGAGCGGCACGAGAAAGATCTTCGAGGACGCTACCGGGATCGATCTTTCCCCCGCCGGGCTGATGAAGTATGGGCTGAAACCGTCTAAGGAGAATATCGCCGACAGGGCGGCCGCTGCTGAGGGCGGCACATCGTCCGGTGAGAAGATCAAATCTCCTACTGAGAACCAGAAGTATCGTGCTGCTCTTGTTCAAGAAGCTGGTACCCCTTATGACCCTGCCGGTGGTGCTGGGCAATGGAAGGCGCTTGTTGAGAAAGCCCACCTGTATCTTGGTCTCGCAGGTAATACTGTTCCGGATACTGTCGCCTATATTGGGCGGGTTTCTGGAGGCGACCCGAAGTTCCAGCAGGAACGCGGCGGGTGGAAAGTACCTCCGAGAGCGAAAAAGTCCGGTAAGGGCATGACAAAGGGCACCGCATGGGCCGACAACAAGAGCGTGTTCATGGGGTTGGGGGGGCTGACTAGGTCAGCGTTCAACTCTCAGAATGATACAAAACTGCCAGATGACCCGTTTGACCCCGCTTCTTCTGTGGTAGCTATGCTGCGGTTCGCCGGGGCTAAAACTGCGACTACTCTAGCTGACTGGCTGAACGCGAGCCGAGACCAGCAAGTGCAGTACATGTCTAAAGGCGGCGTGGTGAAAGGCAAGCCGGGCAAAGATAAGAATCCGGCTATGTTGACTGCTGGCGAGCTTGTTATTCCGAAGGAGCAGGCGGCCGATATCGCTAAGGCTCTCGGTAGCTCGTCTGGCTCTAATCTTGCCCGTAGTGCGGCTACGTCTCTTACTGAGGTTCCGCTCCAGGCGTATGACAATGTTGTTCCTGAGGCTATGGCGACTGCTGCATCTTCCGCGACTTCCGCCAGCTTCGATCTTGCGAGTACGGGTGTAAAAACTGCTGGTAATGCGCTTGGCACCGCAGCAAGTTTCATCCCCTATATCGGCAGTGTGGCAAGTGGGGCTATTAATACTGGCACTACTGCGTTATCTGCTGGCATCGATATTGCGAAGGAGCCGGCGTCTCAGCTTGCCGGCATGGCGGCGGAGCAGGTCGGTTTAGCTGGCGGGCGGATGCTGCGCGCCGGGCGCGATACTGCTGTTGGGTTTATCCCAGATATGGGTATACCGGGGTTTAATACTCCGCAGCTCGATACTGCTGGCATGGATAAGGCCTTTGGCGGTTCCGGCGTGTACGGAAATGGTGTGGGGCAGCCTATCGCCTCCTATCAGGGGAACGGCGGTGGCCGTACTGTCACTATCAATCTCTACCCGCAGTCGATGTCTGAGGCTAAGCAAATGTTCAGCACGTTTATGGCGCAGGAAAAAACTAGCGTGGGAGTTTTCGCATGAGTGATCCGGTAGCTAACCAGGAGTTCCTGAAGCGGTTTAACGTCACTATTACAGGCTGCGACGGCAGTCTATGGCATGTCAGTGGCGATAAGGCAGGCAGTGAAGGAGTGCTGCTCTGTAGAGAGTTCAACGGTGTTTACGATGCTCCTGTGACGACGATTCGGCAGACAACCGCCCGTGGCATTGGGGCACAGTATCTTGACCACAAGTTCGAGCCTCGAACACTTGTTCTAAAGTTTGATGTCAAGGGCGGGAACCGTGACCGATGGGTAGAAATTGATTCTGCATTCCGCCAAGCGTGGGACTATAGCCGTAGCACCCGCATTACGTTCAACGATAAGGTTGCTGGCACTACACGCTACCTGGATGTGATGCTTTCCGAAGCCCCCTCTGATGATATTGATCAGAACACGTTCCTGATTGGCTTCTCCACTGTGGGCATTACGTGTATTGCCGATAACCCGATGTGGCTGGAGGAGGATATTGCGGAGTCGTTCATTTTCGACGGTCTGCACTATAAGTATGAGATGACGGTGGAGAACCCATCAGACCAGCCAATGTTCCTCTACTGGGTTGTGAAGTCTCCGTTGAGTGTGATTCTTCCTGATTGGGACGTGGAGGCTATACGAAACTCTAAAGGCTTCGAGCTTGATAGCGTCCTCGACTACCGCTTTGTGGTACTTCCGCACGCCGGACCCGGGATGAACTTTATTGTCGATACGCAGCCGGACGCACGCCAGATTATTGCGCCTGGTTTCCCCTCGTTTTGGGCGCAGATGCGGGGACAGTATTTTGAGCATGTTATCCCTCCGTATACTCCGCCTACGAAGCTTCCGGTGTATGTGAATCCGCTGCCGTGGCTGCAAACGTTGTTTAAGACTCTCGACCTGCCGATGAATGCCCCGGTTCCGTTTTATCTTGCGGTGGCTGAGGCTCTCCAGGGGACGATAGGGCAGATTCCGCAAAGTGAATTACTGACTCATGATTTCGAGTGGCTGGCAGGGAAAATCGATGAGGCCATTACTAGTGTTAACTCGCAGTTTGACGAGTTTCTGACACCGGCTATCCGTTCTCGTTTTAAGGTGTCGTCGATGGCGTCACTTCTCAATGATGCGTACACGGTGATCGGTAATCTGCCTGGTGGTGGTGTGGAGTGCCGACAGATTAGACGCTGGTCGCGCCCGTGGGGGTTGAGCCGCAATGACTGAGTTTCAGGATATTAAGGACGCTGCTGTAGCTGAGATGGAGTCCTACCGTGCTCGCCGTCAGAAGCCCAAAGTGTATATCTATGACGGTAATGGCATGTTGATGGGGCTTGGTAACGGGTATATCGAGGCTGATTTTGGGGAAAACGAGATAGAACCGTATGAGGGTAAACTTGTTCTCCCCGGTACTCACTATCTTGCTGGCTGGCTTCTGGACAATCGGAAAACGCCGAAGAATGTGTTGGTGAGGGCGGAGAACTGTGGGCACCGTTTCACTGGGCTGGCGTCGAGTATTGTGGGTGAGGGGGCGGACGGTGGCTCTACTATCACGCTTACTATCCCGGATGATAAGAACCTGCTAAACGGTGTCATTATTAGGTCTAATCCGTTCCTCCCTGCGTCGGTGCAGTTCCCTAAGTATTTTTCCCTTATCGGCCCTTCACGCTACATGCTGAAACTTGCCCTGTTTCTTAACATCGCGCGGCAAGAGATGAATCTGTGGACGATCCCAGATGATCCGCTCGACCCGAGAACCTGGCTGGATGGTGTGCAACCGTGGGACTGGCAGTACATGGTGATCCCGTCGTCCCTGGTGTTGGATAACACGCGCCCGTGCGTGATCACTTCGCGGTGGAAAACCTGGACTGAAATGGCTACCCCCATCATGGTTGATAAGAAGCTTAGGCTCACCTACCGGAGGTGGTTTCAGGGCGACCCTGCGCCGTACCCTGGCTGTCTGGTGGCGCGTGAGGGTCAGTGTTTTTTCGATATTGTGGAGACCGACACAATCGAGGGGCAAACCTCCATTAACGGCGGTATTGCGCAGGGGCTTATCCGTGAAGCGGTAGCTGTAGCAGACAATTTCGTTGACGAAGTGTTCTCAGATGTCACGGATTCGTCGGAGCCTATAGAGTCTCGCCTGCCGGGCGCGTGGGGTCTGGTCGGCCGTCATGCGCCGTGGGTGAATTTCCGTTCTTGTCACCTGGAAAAGTACAGCTACACGGTGAAGCCTGGTACTGCTGTGTCTGTGTCTACCGGCGGTAAGTCGATGCCTGGCGTGAACGAGGCGATTGGTGCGTTTATTAAGATGGGTTTCAATGTGGCGGGCTCGATCTTCTTTATGCCCACACTGGGTGACACAGTCGACGACATGGTGAAGAACTTCTACTCTGATATTTTCCTTGCCTTCGATAACATTAAGTCTCCTTTCCGCACGAAACAGCTGGGGTGGATTCATAACGAGGAACTGTTTGTCTCAACTGACCAGGCGAATACTCTAGGGGCTCTTGATGCTATTCGGCAGGGCTTCTGGGACTCTCGTAGCACGGAGACGATTACGTGCGATATTCGGGACGGTGCGCCGTATCTCGTAGGCGGTGAAGGTTGGGGCGATCTAGCGCTGGGTGACCGGGTAGGGGTGCAGATTGAACAGTGGATGACTCATAGCATTGTGCAGAGGGTTACTTCTGTGAGTTGGTCTGATAGTAGAGAAAACGGGCTGAGATGGTCTGTGACGGTCGGTAATCCTAATGCCGACGTTTCCCCCATTAGACAGCTGCAACAGCGTGTAGCGCGCGTTGGCGAGGCTATTAAGGCGATTGGAATCGGCTAATGGAACTGGATAGAGAGACTGTTGTTAAGCGGGTTACGCAGGCTGTGGCCTGCCCTGCGATAGATGGGGAGATTATTATCATGCCCCCAGAGACAGCTATGGCGTTAGCGTCTCATATAGCCCAGGTTGTTCTTGGCGAGAAGGAGTATATCCCGCCTAGTGATGACTACCCGATCGGAGGATGGAGAGACTAATGCCTAACGAGTTCGAGCCACAGTATGGGACGTTCCCGAAAACAGAGTTGACGGTGTATCCGTCTAATGGCGGTGTCCCCGGGCTGAAGCGCTTGCAGTCGTTTAAAGATGTTGATCTGCCGAAGAATCTTCTGGGACGGCTGCATAGTGAGACGAAGCCCTTTAGCGACTGGATGGGAAGCATCAACACGCGTTTGGATGAGGCGCAGAAGAAGGTGGACAAGGCCATTGCTGACCTTGGCGATGGCTACGATCCAGGAGAGCTGACCGCCTATGTTGATGCCGAGATAAGCAAGATTAGTGCGCTGGTGTCCAAGAACGCGGCGGATATTGCCGGCCTAGCGGTTGCTTCTACGGATGAGATCGTCAAGATTGTTACTGACGGCATGAATGGGGTTTTGCAGGGTGCTGCTGGTGCTGCCGGGCAGGTTGCGGATGCTTTCGCGACAGCGTTCAACCGTATGGTGAACGCTCTTACGGGCAAGAATCTTGGCTAACCGTATGGTGAACGCTCTTACGGGCAAGAATCTTGGCTATTGGGATGCGGAGATTTACACGTCATCGTCTACCGTGTATCCGGGTTTCAACGATACCCCGCTCGGTATTGTGAAGAGCTTCAATGGGCTTATTACTGACATGATTGTTCGTGTCGGTGCTGTAGCACAGTTGGAGGGTGAGGGTGCCCCTACGTTAACTTTGGGCCTTTTCGTGAATGGTAAAGAGAAGGATTCCCTGACGATTACGGGTGAGACTACGCTACGCGGCGCATTGTCTGGTAAGCGGATAACGATGAATGCCGGTGATGTGATCGATGTGCAGGTGAAGTCTGTTGTAGGCGAGTATATCGGCATGTCTGTGATGCTGGCTGGGATGTATCTATGAGTTATCACACGCGTAAGGTTGTTCGTCCTGCTGCCCCGAAGGTTAATGGGCTTCCGTTGGCGTTGTTGCGTCTCATGTCAGAGTTGGATGATACGCACGCTAGTGATGTCACTATTTCTGCTCCTCAGGAGCCGCGTTATGGGTGCCAGTTCCAGCTTGGGTTGTGGGCTGTTCCGGGGGCGAGTCTCCAGATTGGGGATCCTGGTAGTAAGGAGTCTGTTTCCGTCGAGGTTGCCGGTGGTAAGACGACGGTGGCTATTATCGGGTCTGGTGGTATTAAGCAGACGGTTACCGCACCGTTTTCTGACACTGTCATTGGTGACTGTGAGGTTCCTTTCCATCACATCTTTATTAGCGTGTATTTGAACCGGCGCACGTTTGGTGTAGCTATTGGGGATGAGACGCATCAGATTGCTAATCAGTGGTTCAATACTAAGGCAAACTATGTGCATATCAATGGGAAGAAACTCCACTATGACGAGCATTGTTTCGGGGTGCAACTGTGGTGCAACAATATCCAATTCAAGTCTGTTGAGTATCTGGATCTAAAAAACTACAGTTTTTCCCCGTGGGAGAGGGTTATCCAGGCCTGCACTTTCGGTGAGGTTTGGGAGGAGTGGACGTGCTCTTACCCCGCTTCTGGGCATAATGATTGGCCGTCCGTGAAGCACAATAGCGGGTTAACGTGGATGCAGCCTGTAGCGAGTTCTCGTCTCCCGGATAGGCGTTCACATAAGGATAACGCGTTTCACTGGGTACGCCCTAAAGGGGTGCGTAGTGTGCACCTGTGGCTATGCCAGGCCGGTGGCGGCGGTAAGGGCGGCAGTAAGCATGCTACTGGCACTAATGGTGCTAACGGTGCGGCGAAAATGTTTCGTGTTGACCAGAGCGAGCTTACTCTTCATGTTTTCCCCGGTGGGGCTGGTGGTAAAGGGAATAAGTATGGTTCAGGGCATCCTGGCGAGCCGGGGCGGCACACTACTGTTGACCGGCCTGCGTGGACGTCAGAGGGCGGTGATCCTGCCATGATTTCGCAGGCTATCGGGTTGAAGAACTTTACTATTGTTGTTCCGGGCTATATTTCTTGGGGTGTTACTGGTTCATCAGGGGTGAAGTTTGGCCGGTACCCTTACGCCATAAAGCTACTCAATGTGTGGCGTTATTGTGCTGGCGGTAAGGGCGGCACAAAGTCCGATAAGTACCCTGGTAAGGGTGAGGACGGCGGTACTGGTGTAGCGCTGTTCCACTACACGTACTGATTATTGCCCCCACTGTGGGGGCTTTTTTATACCCAAAAGCAGACATGCCCTAATTGATAAAAACGCAGAGTTCATCAAATAGGGCTGCCTACTGAGGGGTCTATTTGATGAAATTGTCGTTTTTTATCAAATAGGGCTGCCTGTTGTTGGGGCTATTTGATGAAAACAGCGGATTTCATAAATAAGCGAGGAAAAACATGACATTCTACGGAATCGACATATCCGAGTGGCAGAACGGCCTAAGCCTCAAGAAAGCGGAGGCAGAGGGCATGAGCTTTGTCATCATTCGCACAGGGGACGGCACGTACCGCGACCGTTGTTTTCATAGCCATCTTGCCGATGCTGACGGTACCAGTATGGAAAAAGCGGTGTACCACTATATGCACAAGGACATTCGGGGGAGCATAGCTACCTGCCTGTCAATGCTAGGAGGGCGGAAAGACCTCCCGGTCTGGCTGGATTTTGAGGCACCGGGAGAACGATTCACAGCGTCGGACATTCGCCTCGCAAAGGATCTACTGGCTGCTGCTGGGGTGCGCTGTGCAGGGATCTACTCCTATGTGCCGTTCTGGGAGGGGCTCGGTGATCCGGCGTTGCCACCTGGGCTGTTCGTGTGGGTGGCAGCATACCCTATTAATGCCCCGTCTGCCCCATCGCGTAGGTATGCGAGCCTTGGGGGTGGGCAGCATAGGCAGTGGCAGCACCCGCTGAGCAATAAAAAACCGGTGCTCTGGCAGTTCACGTCGACCGGCTGCGTGGCGGGGTTCCAGCTCGATTGCAACGCTTTTGAGGGTACCCGCGCTGAGCTGGAGGCATTGTTTTCGCATGGAGGTAAGAAAATGGCCGCACCTAAACATCTATCGCCGGATTACCAGCGGTTGACTTTTGAGCAGTTGGCGGGGCCGGGGCGTACTCCGCAGGGTAAGCCGGATTTTAAGGGGTGGGAGCAGCTGGGTGGCCACACCGTCGTTGATGCTTTGGCGGTTATCGGGCAGACGTTGGGAATCCCCGGTTTCGGGCTTAAATAGGGGAGTGCCCCGACCACGTAGGCCGGGGCTGTCACCTTCCCGCTAGTCTTCTTCCTGGCTTTCTTCCAGGTATTGCTTCATGGCCTTCTTGGCGTAGTCGTTGCAGAAGTCTTGCCAGTTCTCGCGGCCCCCGAAGAGATCGTCCAACATTGGCCAATCGGGCGTGCTATCGCTGCCGTAGCAGCCATCCTGGCGTCCATCGTTGTAGTAAATGATGGTGAGTTTGGCGTCTTCACCCTCGGTGTTGACTGCGATGTAGAGCTGCCAACCGGTGAAATCGTCTTCGGTGGGGATGAAGGCTTGTGCGGTTGCCCAGTCGTAGCCGCTGTCCGGTTCGCTGTAGTCGTCTTCCCAGTTGATGGTGTCGAGGTTGATGGTGGTCATTTCGGATTTCCTTTCCGATTGTGCGGCTTGTGCCGTCTTTCTTTTTCCTTATGCCTATTACTATACACGCCGCAATTACGGCGCGCAAGGTTTTTGGGGAAGAAAAAAGAAAACCACCCACATTCGGGGGTACTATCCCTCTTCAGTAATGTAGTACTCGTACTCGATCTCGTACCCATCCAGCATCAGCGCAGAAATAATTCGATTCAACCGAGCCATATACCGCTCGTAGGGAATAGCATTACTACCCTCCGCGCGGTAGTAATAATGGCTATTGAGATACCGGGGGATCCGTACTGTATCGGGATCGCGCACCTCGCCTAGACTCTCGTTGGCATCGTCGATGATCGACTCAATGCCGTCTAGAACCTCCTCGACGTACTGGGTATCGTCCTCCACAATGCCCCGTAGATACTCCATAATTTCGGGGCGCGGCTCGTACTCGGTCTCATAGCGTTGTACAGTGCGCAGTCCGACGCCGAATTTATCGGCGATGTGCTGTGATGTGAGCCCGCTAAGTTGTTTCAGCGCACGAAATTCCGCATTGACGTTCATATTGGCCTTCTCCAGGGGTAGGGGGATACCCCGCATAGGCGCGGGGTATCCCTGATCGTCTAGTCGAGCTCTAGCGTGTACAGATATCGTCGATTTCATCACGGGAGAGACGGGCTGCCCTCGCAATATCGGAGAGGCGACAGCACGCGTCCACTGCGGCGACGACGGCCTGATCTCTGACAGAGCGGAGCATCCTCCCGTCGTCGTGGGGGGCGTCGGCGTAGGCGTCTGCTGCCTCGGTGAGCGCGTCGAGTTTTCGGACTGCCTCATCGTCGTTTTCCAGGCCGGAGGCGATGCTCCCCCGGAGAAAATCGGCATCCTCAGCAGAAATATCGTCGCTATCGATGGTTTTCCCGTCTACGGATTCCATCTGCGCGATATATAGCGCTACTAGTCGGAGTGCCGCGCTGTAGTCGATGTCGTGGGTCTCAGCTGCCTCGGAAGCGAGCTCTTCTAGGCTGCACATGGTGTCGTCCTTTCATGTGTGGGGGTTTAGAAAATGAAATTTTGTTCGGGGAATCCGGCCAGCAGTGTCTCTTCAGGCAGCACGGTGGCGTTGCGAGCTAGGATCCCCATAGGGGAGGTGAGGAAGTCGATAATGCGGGAGGCTTCCTGGCGGTCGATTTTTTCGAGGTCGGCGCTGATCGCGTCTGAGTAGTCGCGCTCGAAGGCGGTGGCCCACTCCGTGATGCGGTTTTCCATGAGGGTGCGGACATCCGTCTGCTGTAGGCGCGCGTCGAGAATCTCCTGGGTGCGGGCCTTTAGCTCCTCCAGCTGGATGGGGCCGTTTTTTCTGAGGTCGATGCGGATAGCGCGCCTGGTCATCTGGTGTGCGCGCTGCACTGCGTAGTCGAGGACATACTGGACATTAGCGGCGATGGTGGCGGGATCGACAGGGGTTAGATCGCTGCGCAGATCCTCGATGTAGGCGGCTTGCTTCGGGGTGATGGTGGTCATTTCGGAGTTCCTTTTCCGGTTGTGCGGCTGTTGCCGTCTTTTTCCTTATGCCTATTACTATACACGCCGCAATTACGGCGCGCAAGGTTTGCACAACAAAATAAGTGTGAACTACACCACAAACTTCCCCCGCCAAAAAGGTAGGGGTTTTCTCTAGAGAAAGGAAAACCACATGAACATTATTGATGTTCTCGGCCCAGTCGCCAAGGGTCAGAAGGAGGTCGCAGCGGAGTTGCAGGCCTTCCTGTTGGAGGCCGCAAAGATCGGGGCTGAGGTCGCAAAAGACTTCAAAATCGACGTGGCTCTACTTCCCCAGTTGGAGAAGTTCGCGGACACGCTGAATCTGCCGGTGACCGTCGTAATGACTGCTGTTGGCGGCGACCTCGTCCATGTGGAGGTTACCCCTACCCTCAGCCCGTCTCTGAGTCCTGAGGTGAAGGCAGGCGGCGCTGTCGCCTAACCACCAGTATTGTGACCATCCCCTACCTGCCAGCGGGTAGGGGTTTTCAATGAAAGGAAAAACATGGAAAAGATCAAGGACTTCTGCAAGAAGATCTTCACCCCGGTGGTGCGTGAACGCCTCTACATCGTGGCAGCTGCACTCATGACCGTACTCGTAAGTTTCGGTGTGCTGAATGACAATCAGGCAGCGCTGTGGTCGTCTCTCGTCGTCGCCATCATCGGTGCCATCTTCGCTATCGTCAACGCCGAATCCAGCTGGCGCGTGGCGCTCTACACGGTTGCTGGTGCCGCCGCTGCCCTTTTTCAGGCCTACGGCATCCTAGGTGATGCAAATTGGGCTGCTATCACCGGCCTGGTAGCTGCCGTGCTGGGTGTTAGTACTGCTGCGGCTAAGGCCCCGACGACTGGGGCTGTATCGCAGTAGCAAGGGGGTAAAAGCATGGACTGGAGTGTCTACGCTATCCCCATAGCTACCGTGCTAGGCGCGCTGATCGGCGGCCTCGTAACACTGCGGGTGAACGCCACTCAGGCGCAGCGCGGGATTGTAGATGAGTTCTCGAAGCTCTCTTCTGCGCAGGCCACGCAAATGGATAATCTGCATGCAGAGTTGGGGCATTTGCGTGAGCGGACAGCTCTTCTGGAAAACGAGATCAAATCATGGGAGCGGAAGTCCACGACGTGGGAGACACGCTACCGTACTGCACGAAACTACATCGACAAGGTGATTCTGTGGGATCACAGTGGGCGTGTGGGCGATCTGCCTGTCGCCCCGGATGACGTGTAGTGGATGATTTGAGGGCGGGGGTGCCTGGTGTTGATGCTGGGTGCCCCCGCCTTTTTGTGTCTATTTTTGGCTACATTTTGGCTACACGAATCGCTAAGCAAGGCTAATTTAGGCTAATCCAGACTAATCGAGACTAACCCCTAAAATATGGAGAAACCCCTGGCAGAAAGGCTTTTCAGCTCAACTACCAGGGGCTTCCCATATGTGCCCCCAGAAGGATTCGAACCCT
>QWCK01002965.1_pt1 | contig 21031 bp, 23 predicted proteins | sample 1972571 | NCBI WGS metagenome assembly QWCK01 (sample SAMN09866710, study PRJNA288562) | Human gut metagenome isolate term2_stool, whole genome shotgun sequencing... | isolation source: gut | host: Homo sapiens | place: USA: California | reverse complement strand
CACGGTCGTGCACCGGCCGTCGCTACCGGCATCAAACGCTCCACCCCGGATAAATTCGTCTTCACCTACCAAGGCGACGGCGACTTGGCATCCATCGGTTCCGGCGAAGTCGTGCAAGCGGCCCACCGCGGTGAACGCATTTCCACCATCTTCGTTAACAACGCCATTTACGGCATGACCGGCGGTCAAATGGCCCCGACCACCCTGATCGGCCAAAAAACCACCACATCGCCTTTGGGTCGTCAAGTCGACTGGTCCGGACGCCCCATCCGCATCGCCGAAATGCTTGCCACCATCGATGGCGCAAAATTCGTCGAACGGGTCGCCGTCAACACACCGGCCAACATTCGCAAAGCGAAAAAAGCCATCAAACGCTGCTTCGAAATTCAATTGGAAGGCAAAGGCTACGGCATCGTCGAAGTCCTTTCCGCCTGCCCCACCAACTGGGGATATCCGCCGACAGAAGCATTGAAATGGTTAGAAGAAAACATGATTCCCTACTATCCTTTGGGAAATTTGCGTAACGGGGAGGATCTATAATGGCTACAAACAGAGTAATCGTATCCGGCTTCGGCGGCCAAGGCGTTATGGGCATCGGCCAACTGCTGACCTATGCCGGCATGTTCGACGATAAACACGTATCCTGGTTGCCCTCCTACGGCCCCGCCATGCGCGGTGGCGCCGCCAACTGCTCCGTCATCATCTCCGACGAACCCATCGGCGCACCGAACATCTCCACCGCCGATGCCGCCATCGTCATGAACGAACCCTCGCTGGACAAATTCGAATCCTACGTCGCACCGGGCGGCCACATCTTCATTAACAGCTCCCTGGTCAACAAAGACACGAGCAGAAAAGACATCACGTCCCACCACCTGCCCGTCAACGACCTTACCGCAGAATACGGCAACCCCAGAGTCCTGAACATGATCATGATCGGCGCATTTAACACCGTCCTCAACATGGTCAGCCAACAAGCTTTGGAAAAAGCCGTCGATAAACTCTACGGCAAAAAAGGTGAAAAAGTAACGAAAATGAACCTAGACGCCCTGAAATTCGGCGAAAACAAAATGAAGGAGATCCTCAATGCGAAATGAAGTTGAAATCCTAAGACAAGCCATGCTCAACGAAGTGGAAGGCGCAGAATTTTACAAACTCTCCGCAGACAAATTCGCTCCCTCTTCCACGAAAGACGCCCTCTTAGACCTGGCGCGCCAAGAAGAAGACCACATCGAATATTTAAAGAGCCTTTCCGAAAAGCTCATCGACGACTCCAGAAGCATTAACTTCGATCCCGAAACCTTAAAAGAAGAAGTACCTTCCCCGGGCATCTTCAAATGGGATAAAGTCGACGAAGACATGGTTCGTTTGGCCGTCACCGTCTTCTCCGTAGGATTAAACATGGAAAAAGACTCCGTGAAATTCTACACCGAAGCCAAAGACAAAGTCCGACATCTACCAACAAGAATGGTGGAACATGCAAAACTTTGAACCCTTCTAGAGAGAAGAGAACAACAAAAAGAGCCCGCTTCGGCGGGCTTTTTCTGTGGGGAGAAACGGCAGGAGCCGCATTATCTTCCTAATCGATCTTCAGTTTTACATTTAAATTCCATTCATAGGCAAAGGAATAGGTGATCGTCATGTTCACATCCACAGTCTTGCCTTTGTTGGCTTCGCGGAAAGCGTCGGATACAGCAAGCGTGATCTTGTTTGTACCCAAATCATAGGCGGCTTCGACGCCGTCGGTTTTCGATTCGATCATGGTGTATGCTTGTGCGGCAATAAGCGCATCCTCGTCGCTTACTTCCTCTTCCGCCGTCGCCTTTACGAGGGAAGTAAAGAGCTCCTTAAAGCCCTTATAGGGATTGTCAAATTCCACATCCGCCGACGTTACGGGGATCGGATCTTCCTTTGTCACCGATTGAGCCCAGAAATTTTGACTCCCATCGCCGTTTCCCATGGCTACATGGCGCTTGGCGATGGATTCCCCCAGCCCCACATAGGTTTCAATGTGGTTGCCGGACAGGTCGATGTCCTTGATCTTGTCGAAGTTTTTAATGACGGAAACGTCCTTTAGATTGTTGGCGGAAAGGTCCAGAAAATTCAGCTTCGTCAAATTTTTCAGAGATGAAATATCGGAGATACCGCCGCTGTTGATACGCTTGCCGTCGACCATTTTTTGACGCACATTATTGTGCAGATCCAATCCCTCTAAATTGACCAGGCCTGCCAAAGGCGTTACGTCTTCGATCCAGTTGTTATACAGCTTTAAGAAGGTTAAATTGGTAAGGTCCTTCAGTGGCGTCACATCGACGACACGGTTTCTGGAAAATTCCAGGTATTCCAATTTCTTTAAATCCTTTAAGGGCGTAATGTCGCTGATTTCATTTTCGTTCAACTTCAAATGAGTCAGGTTCTTGGCGTATTGAATGCCTTCGATGCTCTTGATGCCGTAGCTGGTCATAAATTTATACTCCGGCGTGCCTTCGAGGCTTCTCGGCGTGCCAAGTATGGATTTTTTGGCGCCGTCCTTAATCCCAGGCTTGCCCTCGTCGTCGAGATAGTGAGAAATCATGGTGAGACTTTCCATTTCTTCCTTCGTGACCTTTTGATCGTCGGGACGATTGGGATCCAGGTTTTTGTTAATGACCTTTAGGAACAAGGGGTCCGGAATATTCACGTACTTGTCTTCGGGATTCGGCGTCGGATTCGGTTTCGGGTTCGGTGTCGGATTCGGCGTCGGTGTCGGCGTCACGCCGGAAGAGGTGCCGGATTTGCCGCTATTGGGTTTTTCCTCGGCCTTCTTTTCTTGAAGAGCCAATTTATCGCGAAGAATATTGCGGGTTTCCAACATGGGAAGGCCGTTGTAGATGAGATCAAAAATATCTCGGCGAATGGATTGTTTCGTAAAGTCCGTGACTGCAATGCCTTCTAAAAGGCCTGTCTTCTTCGCGTAATCGATATAGGGGCTTGCCCAGTTCTTTCCTTCGACGCGATTCGTGTCCTTAAAATCGCGGTCCAACCTGACCACAAAGGTGATAACTTCCTGATAGCTGATCGGCGCGTCGGGTTTGAAGCGTCCGTCGGGATAGCCCGCGGCCACACCCAAATCCTTCATCAGTTCGATGTACTTGTAAGCCCAGTGGGCCTTGGATACATCCGTAAAACCGAGGCGATTGTACTCTTTCTTTTCAGCCACGCCTTCCATACCGGAAGCATGGACGAGCAGCTTCATAAATTCCGCCCGGGTCAGCGTCGCATCCAGCTTCAAATCGCCACCGTCTCTGCCGACGACGATGTCTTTTTGCTGCAATACGCCCACTTTGTCCACTTGGGCGAAACTCGGAGATGCAAAGCCGACCAACATCACGAAGGCCAGCAAGCATCCGATGATTCTTTTCATTATTTCCTCCTTTTGTTTGAATGAAAACCTCAAGCATGAAACTTTATGTTTTTATATTAACATGAATCATTGCCTCACGACTTTGTATCGAAAAAAAATATGCGCGCCGTTAATTTATTTAAAATATAAATAAAAACCCGCCGAAGCGGGCTGAATAATCTCATCTTCGATTATTGCAGATCACTTTTTTTGAAAAGATCGGTGCCGTTCAGAATGATGGATAGAATCGTCAAGATCCACAGGGCGCGGCTAAGGGTGGGCATGGTATCCATGAGCCCGCCCCAGTCTTCTTTCAGCACCCGGGCGGCGCCGTCGGCGTAAAAGGCGCAGAGGGCGAGGGCCGTAAGGGACAGACTCGCCCAGCGAAAGACTTCACGATTCTTGCCGGGCTTTACGAGATTAATAAAGGCGAAGGTGGCGGCACCCATGCCGAATACGAGCCACATCTTTTACTCCTTCCCTTCCGTCATCTGTTCCTTGGCCAAGGCCTTCAGAGCATCCACATCCCCGCGGCGCACCACATCCGCCGGCACCTCGTAGACGGAGAACATATCGTCCCACGTTTGCACCACGCCCTTGTCGTCCCGATTTTTTTCCGGCACGAGATCGATGGCATAAGCGGCCACGTCCAATTCCTCGTCATCCATGATTTTTTGCAGCGTCTGCAAAAGCTCCATGGCCTCTTTCGCCGTGGCCTCCTTCCCCACACCGTAAATCTGCGCCTGTAGCTTAAAAGGCAAATGCTTCATATCCACGGGCTGATCCACCGTCAACTCCTCTGCCGGATCGATCTTGTCCCAAGAAGACAAGGTAATCTGATAGGGAAAGTCGTAGGCCTTCTCCAGCCCGCGGCCGTAATCATGAATGGCGCGGTCGAAGCGCTCCACCGTGTTGTCGATGCGAAAGTCGTACGTATCCCTTTGCAGGCGGCCGAAGGAATCAAAACACAATTCAAAGGCCGAATCCTCGCTGTTCTTATCTTGCAAATGCACCACGTACTCGGGAGCCTTAAAGTTATAAAACACCTTTTCGCGGGACAAATCCAAATCGCCGTACTTTTCCGCGATCACCTTGTCCGCCCCGCGATCCGCCAAAGCCTTCGAAACGGGATTGCCGAACATCGCGTTAAGCACTGCGAGGACGATGAAAACAAAAATGCCCAGGGCAATCTTTTTACCACTTAATTTCATCGCAAGCCTCCCAAAAAACTTCCCAAAAGCGCCAAGGCACCGTAAACCGCCGCGTAAATCAGGGCCGATTCATTGTAAAAAATCCAAATCGACGGCAAGAAACACAGGCTCACCGCCAAAGGATAGAGCGGGTGAAAGCCCCGCCTCCTACCGTAGGCGAAGGAAATGGCGAGACAAAAGACGGGCATGGTGAAAAGCAAAGTCAGCATCGCCCCGCCCGTGTTCCTCATGCAGAGAGGCAATAGATAAAATACCGCAGCGATTCCAGCAAGAAAAGGAATCATGCCTTTAAAAACCTTCATAGCTCCTCCGAATTTTCTACAAGACGATTCTCTCTTGCCCTTATTATATCCGCCGGGCAAAACCAATTTACCTCCCCCGCGCCATTCTTAGACAAAACACCCACATTGTAATGGAAATGTCGCCAAGCAAAAAGGCACCGCGCCGGGTGCCTCTCGCTTTTCTAAATTGTTCGGCGATTACTCGCCTGCGCATTCCCGTCGATCTCTTCCAGCCGCTTCAGCCACTTCACCACGCAGCCCTCATCAAGCAGGTGAAGCAAAAAGCCCTCGCAAAACCGTTCGCCACGCATGCTCGCCACGATAAGGGCCATGACTGCCCGGCCGTCGAGGGATTCCGAATCCGCCTCGGCCATGGCCTCCGTGCTCTTCTCGATGCCGAGATCTTCAAGAATCAAGAAGTATCTTTTCAAATCCATCTCCTCGTGCGCATCCACGAAAACCATGACGTCGCCGAGAAAATTTCGCACCGTCTCATCGTAATCCACATAGGGAAAGTGAACTTCCTTTTCGTCGATAATCCACCGGCCGTAGCCGTCTTCCTTAAACACATCCAAATACTTCGTCAGGCTTTCGTACATGGTGTACTCCTTTCATGGATGGCTTTACTTCTCCCGCACCCGGTAAATAAAATCGTCGCGGTAAAATATATCCATATAAATTTCCAAATCGTCGTCGCCGCGGCTCAGGAAGCCGGTGATGAAGCAGCTCATGTAGCCGTGGTTGGTGCTCATGATGTCGATGGCTTTGAATTTCGAATCGAAGGCGTCGAGAAAGGAGACGAGGGTCATTTTTTCGCCGACGAAGCTTCCCACATTCCCCATCAAGACGTTTTTGTATTCCATGATAGTAATATATGAATCTTCGAAAGACACGCCGGTGATAATGACCTCGCCCTCCACCATCTCATCGGAGGCAGTGTCCACAAAGCCGTATTGGGGCTTAAAGCGAAGCTCGCCTCTGTCGAAGTCGCAGTAAATGGCGACGATGTGGGCGTCGTGGATGCTGAAGAGATCCCCTGTCTCTCGTTCTCTCTTGTAATCGGTCATAGGCACCCCCTTTTTTCCCATTATAACAAATGGCGGGGGATCCCCTTCACGCAAAAAAATCCGCAGGGTTATGCCCCGCGGACTTTGCTCGTGTTTTGTTTATTTGTCGTAGGTGTAGAAGCCTTTGCCGGCGGCCACGCCCAGCTCGCCTTTTTCCACTTTTTCGCCCAGCTTCGTGAGGACTTTGTGGTTGACGGAGTCGGGGTCGTTGGCGTCTGCTTTCATGCTGACGATGGCGTAGACGGTCTTCAGGCCTACCACGTCCATGATTTTAAAGGGGCCTGCCGGTGCGCCGGTGCCCAGGCACCAGGCTTTGTCGATGGTTTCCGGATCGGCGATGCCTTGTGCCCACAGTGCCGCCCCCGCATCCAAGAGGGGAACCAGGAGGGAGTTGAGGACGTAGCCAGGCTGCTCTTTGTGCAGCTGAATGGGTACCATATTGATTTCTTCGGCAAAACGCACCACGTCGTCGTAGACGGCGGGATCGGTGCCTTCGTGTCCCATGCATTCCGCCGTGTTGTGGCTCCAGATTTCGTTGGCAAAGTGCAGGGCCATGTATTTTTCGGGACGGCCCGTGTATTCGGCGAAGGTGGAGGGAAGCAGGGTGGACGAGTTGGTACAGAGGATGGTCTTTTCGTCGAAGAGGTCGCGGAATTTTTCGTAGAGTTCGATTTTTTGCTTGGGATCTTCGGTCATGGCTTCGATGACGATGTCCGCATCCTTCAATGCTTTTTCCGCATCCAGTTCCAGATGAAGCTTTTCGTTCATGTTCTTTTCGCCTTCGGCGTAGAGGGCGTCGATTTTTTCAGGCGTCATGCTGTTCCAATCCCGAATCAGGGCCTTGGGATAGAGGTAGGCGCCCAGGGGATTGCCGATAAGGCCTTTGGACCCTGCCAATGCCTTCAGGATTTCTTTTTTAAAGTGATCGATCTTCGGTTGCGTACGACCGATGGAGCCTTCGCTGCGCAGCCAAATGGTGGTGTCGTGGCCCGTGTAAGCGCTCATCAAGGCGATTTGCGTGCCCAGGACGCCGCCGCCTAACAGTACTACTTTTTTGAATTCCATGGTTTCCTCCTTTGTAATTTTTCGTTTTACGATAGGAAAGTGCTTTTACTTGTCGAGCCCGAGTCGGGGCCTATGTAAATACCTTCCCGGTTTTATCTATGTACCCTCAATTGATTTGTTAAAACAATATTTATTGAATAATTGTATATTCCCCGCTGATTTTTATATTCTTCCCCTTGTGAAAATAAAATTTTAACGCAAAAGGAATTTATCGCTTGTTATGGAAATCTCTCCACCAAAAAACAGCCGCCTCCTCGGCGACTGTTCTCTTCTCTTTTATAGTTCCGTGTATTTGACCAAATCGGCTTTCACCAATAGGCGCTTGTTGTTTTTGGGATAGGGATGGCAGCTCATGAGATAGAGCTTGGTCTTGTCTTCTTCGCGAATGAAGCGGCTCCAGTCGTTGGGCTCCACCACCTCTTCGCCCACCACGCGGTAGTAGAGGATTTCTTTTCTCGTGGTGATTTTGATTTCGTCCCCCGGCTCCAGCTTTCCGATGTGCAAAAAGTAGTCCAGGCCCCTGCCCGAGCCCCGGTGCCCCGCAAGGACGGTGAGGGTGTTTCTTTTCGTGCTCGGCGGATCCGTGGTATCCACCACGCCGACGCCGAGAAGAAGGGTCTTTTTGTTCGTGTTATCGAAGATGGGATACACCGCGTCGATTTTGTCGATGCGGATGACGCCCAGGGCGTTGTCGTAGGTGATGGTGTCCCCGGCATCGGCCGTTTCCGCCGCCGGTTCGGCTGATTTTTCCTGCGGCTTTCCACTCAACATTTGCTCTTCCAGCTTTACGGCTTCTTTTCTTTGTGCTCGATTTTTAAAATAAACCTTCACGGGGATGGCCGCCCCGATAAGGAGAAGGGAAATCCCCAAATATATCAGGAATTTCCCTTTCTTGTTCTTATTTTTACTTGGCTTCATCAATTCCTTCTCTGCGTTTCTTTAAGCCGATTCCCAAGGTCACGGCGCCGACGAGGCCGATGGCTGCGGCGTAAACCACGGGGCTGATGCCGTCTCCGGTCTTAGGCAGATTGGATTTCGTGCCGCTTTGGCCGGTGGTGCTGCCGGCGATGGCTGCAGCCGCCGCCTTGGTTTCGAAGATGACGGTGATCAGTCCGCCTTTAGCGGTGACCGTTTCGCCCGCGGGAATGGTGCCCAGTTTGACGCTGCCGTCTTCATTGACGGTGAATTCAAAATCTTTCGGCGCGGCAAAGCCCGTGGGGGCTGTCTTCACGTGGAAGCGATAGGTGCCCGGTTGCAGTCGGGTCAGGTAGCTGAGGTCCGTGCTGGTCCAGCTTTCCACCATGGTACTGCCTTGGTAGAGTTCCACGATGGCGCCGGAAAGTTCGCCTCCGCTTCGTTTCGTGAGGCTGAATTCGACCCAGATGCTTTCCGCACCCTTTTGTTGTTTCGGTTTTTCTTTCGGATCGGCTTTTATCTCATTGCCGGAAACGATGAGGATTCTGTCTTTTAATTTTACCGTATCGCCGATCTGAACCGCACCGAGGGTGATGGTGCCGTCGGCTTTGACTTCAAATTCAAAGTCCGCTACTTTTCTGTGTCCCTCGGGGATGCCGGCTTCGTGGTAACGATAGACGCCCGGTTCCAGTTCCAACGTGTTGGCTTCGCTGCCGCTCTTCCAATAGGCGATTTTCGTTCCGTCTTTGTAGATTTCGATGGTGGTGCCGGCAAGGTCGCTGCCGTCGCCTTTGACTCGTCTGAATTTAATTCCGTGCTTGACGTAGCCGTCGACCAAGGTGAGCACTTGTTGGCTGCCTTCGGCGCTGAGACCTGTGGTGGCCGCTAAGATTTTGCCGTCTGCCACTTTGAATCGAATCGGCGATGCCATTTGATAACCGGGAAGCACGTTGACTTGAGAAAATTCGAACTCTCCCGCTTCTAATTTGAAATCGACGGGGGATTTTCCGCTTTCCCATTGTTGAACGATTCGTTCGGTGCCGATTTCTTTGATTTGAAGTTTAACCCCGGCGATTTCGTTGCCGCGGCTGTCTTTCAAGCTGAAGAAGGTCTTGCTTTCCAGAGGATCCACGCGTAGGGCCAGGTATTGGTCGCCGTGTTCGTCCTTGGAGAGCCCGTAGATTTCGCCATTGTCATTAATGTCGAAGGCGATGGGCGCTGCCATGGTGTATCCCTTGGCCGGGCCGCCGACTTGTACCAGTTCGTATTCGCCCGCCTTCAAAGCGATGGGAATCATGCCCTTTTCGCTCGTCCATGTGGCATTCTCAACCGGTCGGCCGCTCTTTCTTTCTCTGATTTGCAGCGTAGCACCGGTAACATCTCTGCCGACGCTGTCTTTCATGCCGAAGAAGGTTTTGCCCGCTTCTTTTTCGGCTTCTTCTTTTTCTGTCAAAAGAACCAAATATTGATCGTTGTCTACGGTCTTTAATCGTTCAGATTTGGTACTGATTTTACGGTCTTCGGTAATTGTAAAATCGATCGACTCAGCTTTCTTGTAGCCTTTAGGTGTTTCGCTTTGAAGTAGCTCATATTCACCGGGCCTTAATATGAAGTTGACAAATCCATCGTCGCTTTTCCATTCATGTAAAGCATCTTCACTGCCTTTTTCCTTAATCTGAAACTTCGCACCGGCTATTTCATTGCCGAGTTTGTCTGTGATACCGAAGTAGATTTTTCCGTCTAGCTTTTCAACTTCCAACACCAACACATCTTCATTATTGATTTTCTTCAAATGATCGTCGGCATTCTTCACTGTGCCATCTTCAGCAACTTCAAAACTTATAGGTTTTGCGAGCTTGTAACCCATGGGAGCTACCCTATGCTCAAAAATATATTTCCCAGGCGGCAAACTGACATCTATAGGTTTTTTTCCACTTGTCCATATATCTTCTTGTTTATGATTATTCTCATTGACGATTCTTAATATCGCCCCGTCCAAGTTTTCTCCAGAACTATTTTGTAAACTAAAGAAAATTTTAAACTTATCCTCCGCTTTCGCTTTTTCACTACCGGTAGCGGCGTCTTCTTTTTTCTTTTCTGTTCCTTTGTCAGCATTGTTTTCTGAAGAACCGTTCCCGGGTTCTGTTGTATCAGAATTCTTTTCTTTTAACGGCGTTTCCTTCTTGTCGCCACCTATCGCCTCTTTGACGCCTATAAGCTTGTCGACAAATGCGTCGAATATCGATTTCTCTTTCTTGGGCTTTTCCACGGAAACAGCCGCCGTTGTTTTCGTGTCGGTCTTTCCCGTTTCCGCCGCAGCCACGGTCGGGGCCATAGTGGATAAGATAAAAGTCATGGCCAACAGCAGGGCAGTCAATTTTCTGTTCATAGAATCACTCCTTCTCATTCGTCTAAGGTATCATTGCGCGTCGGAACGAGCTTCCCGCCACAAGAGCGTATGTAAAACAGGTTCCTCTCCCCGGTCGATGGAAACCGACCGGGACATCTTTCTATATTCAGGTAAGGCTTTCCCAATATCTATGACTATTTAATTCATTATATCATGCTTTTTTGTTCTTATGTGAAAAAACCCTCTCTCTTTCGGGCATAAAAAAACGCACCCTTTCAGGTGCGTCCCTTGGTGGACAGTACTGGACTTGAACCAGCGACCCCTACGATGTCAACGTAGTGCTCTACCAACTGAGCTAACTCTCCATACCATTTATAACAATAAATAGTATACCAAGGTTTTACGATTTTGGCAAGTGGATTTTATTTGTTCCTTACGCCATGAGCAGGAGGGCCATTTTCATTTTTCCCATCGCTTTCACGGAATGGAGGCCCCCTTCGTCAAAGCAAATCATGTGGCCGGCCCTTAGCTTGTGCTCCACCTCTTCGTAAACGACGGTGGCCTCGCCTTCTAAGATGGTAAGGAGGGCGTCGGTGGGGGCGCGGTGAGGGCTCAATGCCTCGTCGTCGAAGGCCATCAGGATCAGTCTCACGCTCTCATTGGATGCGATTTCTTTCTTCGCCACGGTCTTTTCTTCGTAATCGATCAGCTCTTTTAATGTGACAACGTCGCCGCCGTGACATACGGAATTCATCGTTCCTACTCTTTCTTTAATGCTTCTTCTATCCATGCTTTTAAGACGCGGGCGTGATTCGTCTCTTCGCTCTTGGCGGCGTAAACGAGAGTGACGGGGCCGCGGTTCAAGCTTTTTATGATTTCATCGCGCCATGCTTTCGCCGCCTTCGATACGTCCAGCTCTTCTCGGTACTTTTCTGCAAATTCCGAAAAGCGATCCTCCCGGTGGTCGAACCATTTTCTGAGCCCGGTGGACGGGCACACTTCTTTTGCCCAAGCGTCGAGGGCCGCGTCTTCTTTTTTCACGCCCCGCGGCCAGTAGCGATCCACGAGGATGCGCGCCCCGTCGTCGGGATCCGCCTTTTCGTAGGCTCTCTTGATTTTTATCGCATTCATTTCCATCACCTGTATTAAGGATAACTCATTTTTAAAATCACCACCGTATCATTTGTTACGCTAGCCCACGTAGCGATTGTTTTCCATAATAAAGGGCGGCGCCACATTGGGATCGGTGTAGTCTTTGTATTTATTTTTCAGGTAATCGTAGCACGCCTCTTTGTTTTGGAAACGAATGGCCTGGTAGGGCTCTTCGAAGGAGATTTTTTCCACGAAGAGGTAGCCGTTGCCGTCTTTCACCAGGACGCCGACGTGGCCTATAAAGAGATAATTGCCGTCGAGGTTGTCGTGAAGCACCACGGACACCATGGAAGCTTTGTCCGGGAAGGTCATTTGTGACAGGAACTTTTCCATGATCTTGCCCTGATGGGCAGGATCTTTGCTCCCGTCGGTCTTGACGCGGCTGAAGAGGCGATTGAAATCCGCCGTTTCCTTTTCGTTTAAAAGACTCGCGCGGCTCAGGGCTTCTTTATCCATAAAGAGGAGCTCAACCTTTTCTTCTATGTTTTCGCTCACTTTCATATCATCTTTTAACAGAAGGTAGGTGGTGATGCGGCAGTTGGTGTTGGGATAGTGCATGGGCTTTTTCGATTGGGCTTCCGTGATTTTTCCCACGTCGTAGGCGGGGATGCCGCTTTTCGAAAAGTCCGCCGTGAGATAGGGGGCGGCGGCGCCGTTATAATCGTCCACGAGGGCCATGAGCCGGTCGACGTTTTCGGCGCTTAGCGAGGATTTTAATCGGGCTTCCACGTATTTTTTATCTTCCGAGTTTACCATATTGGAAAAGGAAGGGCCCTTCGCCTTCGACGGCTGTTGCTTCCTTGCGGCTTTTTTTATTCTTCGCCGGCACGGGCGTCTTTTCAGGCGACGCTTCGTCTTTCGCCTCGCGTTTATCCCCCGGCGCTGTGTCGCCACTTTGATGCACTTCGCCTTCGCCGATTTGTTTTGCGGGCAGGCGCCGCAGGATATGACGGCGACTCCCAGGGCGGCGAACAGGATCAGAATATGTTTTATTTTCAATTTTGTTTCCTCTTCTTCCTTTCGTTTGCACTTATTTTATTTTCTGTCGATGAAAATAATGTGATAAAAGGGAAAATTTGCCGGAACGAAATCCCTCTCCATAGAACTTTTCTTGGATTTTGGCTATAATGAAATTAATATAATACATAAGAAGGTGAATCATGACCCCTTCCAAACGAAATGAAACCATCGATCTGATTAAAACCTTCGCCATCTTTTCCGTGGTGGCGATCCACGTGTCCGCTCCCTATGTGGCGGCGGATGTGACGCGTCCGTTTTGGCCTCTCGCCTGCTTGTTCAGGAGCCTGGCTTCTGCAGGCGTGCCCCTGTTTTTAATGGCCAGCGGCGCTCTTTTGCTGCGCCCGGAAAAAGACATGCCCCTTAAAAAGCTCTACGGAAAAAATATGTTGCGCATCGTCCTGGCTCTTTTTTTCTGGGCCTTTGTCTATCGCGCCGCGCCCCTTTACGGCGGCATTCATTCTATCGGGGATCTGAGGGCGACCCTTTGCGATTTGATTTTCTTTCGCCACAAGGACCATCTCTACTATCTTCACATGATGATTCTAGTCTACGCCTTTCTTCCCATCAGCCGCATCGTCGCCCGCCACGCCGCGAGGCGCGAGATGCGCTATCTCCTCGCCCTGTGGTTTGTCCTGGGGATTTTTCTCCCCAATCTCAGGGCCTTTTATCCCCTCGAGGGCGTCGGCGCCATTGTCCTGCAGTGGGTCATGGCATTTGCTTACAGCGCCATGGGCTACACTTTCATGGGCTATTATCTTTCGGAAGAAAAGCCGTCTAAAAGCCGCTACGCCCCCTTAGCCGTTTTCGGTTTCCTCGTGGTCTTCTGCGGTACTTTTTTCTTTTCCCGGGCCGCCGGTCAGTTGGAAGAGCGCTTTTTCGAGGGCATGTCCGTGGGCGTGTGCCTTTGGGCTGTGGGCCTTTTCGCCCTGGCACAACACATTCGCCTTTCGGATAGGGCCAAGGCCTTCGTCGTCGCCGTTTCAAAGGGCTCCTTCGCCATTTACCTCGTCCACGTCCTCGTGCTGGATTATCTGAAATACTTTTTCCCCGGCATGGATTCGCTGAATCCCCTCATCGGGATCCCCGCCACCACGGCGGCGGTTTTCGCCATATCTTTCATTCTCTACAAAATACTTTCAGTCGTTCCCGGCGTAAGGAACCGGCTTATTTAAGCGATCCTCCCCCCGGTCTGCCGGGGGATTTTTCGCGCAAAAAAAACGGAAACCCCGGTCTAACCGGGGGTTTTCTAATGCAAAAAGAAGGGGGAATCGGCTGATTCTCCCTTCCTTGTCTTGCTCTGTTTAGTTGATTTCCGCTTTGGCGGCTTTGGCTTTTTTGTATTCTTCGATGAGCTTCGGAACGATTTTGTTCAAATCGCCGACGATGCCCAGGTCTGCCACTTCGAAGATGGGCGCGCCGTCGTTTTTGTTGATGGCGATAATGAGACCCGATTCTTCCATGCCTGCCAAGTGTTGGATGGCGCCGGAAATACCGATGGCGAAGTAGATGTCGGGGCGAACGGTCTTGCCCGTTTGACCGACTTGACGGTCTTTTTCGATCCAGCCTGCATCGACGGTGGCGCGGGAGGTGGATACTTCCCCTTCCATAACGTCGGCCAGTTCTTGCAGCAGGTCGAAACCTTCCGGTCCGCCGATGCCGCGGCCGCCGGATACGAGGACGTTGGCTTCGGTAATATCCAGTTTCTTCTTGTCGTCTTTGGCGACTTCGAGAATCTTGACGTTCATGTCGGCATCCGTTAAGCCCACATCTTCCATAATGACTTCGCCTTTGCGGCTGCTGTCATTGGCAAGGGGGGTCATAACGCCGGGGCGAACGGTGGCCATTTGGGGACGGAAGTCTTCGCAGATAATGGTGGCCATTAAGTTGCCGCCGAATGCGGGACGGGTCATGCGCAGAAGTTTGGATTCTTCGTCGATTTCAAGGCCCGTACAGTCTGCGGTAAGACCGGTGTGAATCCGTGCGGCCAAGCGGGGAGCCAGGTCGCGACCGATGGAGGTTGCGCCGTAGAGCACGATTTCCGGATCGTATTTCTTGACGATGGTATAAATGGATTTAGCGTAGGGTTCGGTGACGTATTCTTTTAACAGGGGATGTTCCACGACGATAACCTTGTCGGCACCGTGGTGAATCAATACGTCGGCTTTGTCTTTAATGTTTTCGCCCAGTAAGACGGCGACCACTTCTTGGCCCAGGTCGTCAGCCAATTCCCGCGCCTTGCCTAAAAGTTCCGTGGATACTTTTTGCAGTTCTCCATCGCGCTGTTCGGCGATAACAAATACATTTTTACTCATTTATTTCACGCTCCTTGTTTGGCCAATGTTAAATCAAGTACTTTTCTTCCAACTTGGAGACGATGGCTCGTGCCGCTTCGTCGGCCGAGAGGTCTTTCAGCACGATACCGGCGCCCTTGCCTTGTTTGGCTTCGGATTTTTTAACCTTTGTCGGGGAGCCCTTCAGACCTAAGTTGGCTAAATCGACATTGTCTTTGACATCGTCTAAGTGCCAAACGGTGACGTCTTTGGCGTATGCGTCGTAAACGCCGTGTACGGTCATGTAACGGGGTTCGGCGAGTTCGGCCAAGGCGGTAATGACACAGGGTGTCTTGACTTCGATGAGATGGTAGCGATCTTCAAATTGCCGTTTGACGTGAAGCGTGTTTTCGTCGACGACTTTTAAGTCTTCGGCGTAGGAAACTTGGGGCAGGCCTAAGTGTTCGGCGATTTGGGGACCGACTTGAGCCGTGTCGCCGTCAATGGCTTGGCGGCCGGCGAGAATTAAGTCGTAGTCGCCGACGGTTTTCAGGCCGGCGGCAATGGTTTGGCTGGTAGCCCAGGTGTCGGCGCCGCCGAATGCGCGGTCCGTGAGCAGAATGGCTTCATCGGCACCCATGGCCAAGGCTTCGCGCAGGGCATCTTCCGCTTGCGGCGGTCCCATGGAAAGTACGGTGACCGTGGTGCCTTCATGCTCATCTTTAATACGCAGAGCCATTTCGATGGCGGCCTTGTCGTCGGGGTTGATGATGCTGGGCACGCCTTCTCTGATCAATGTATTCGTCTTCGGATCCAAACGGACTTCCGTCGTATCCGGTACCTGTTTTGCACAGACAATAATTTTCATGATATACGCCTCCTCTTAATTGACACCCATCCAGCCGGAAATGACCATACGCATAACTTCCGACGTACCTTCGTAGATTTCGGTGATCTTTGCATCGCGCATCATCCGTTCGACGGGATAGTCTTTAATAAAGCCGTATCCGCCGAGGAGTTGAACGGCTCTGTTCGTTACTTCCGATGCCGTTTCGGCGGCAAAGAGTTTTGCCATGGCGGCGTAGTGGCCGTAAGGCAGGTGATGTCCCTTGGTGTCGGCTGCGCGGTAAACCATGAGTCTAGCCGCATCGGCCTTGGTTTGCATATTGGCCAGGGTAAATTGCGTGTTTTGGAATTGAGAAATCCGACGACCGAATTGTTTTCTTTCCTTCGTGTATTTAACCGCTTCGTCGATGGCGCCTTGCGCGATCCCTGCTGCTTGAGCAGCGATACCGACACGGCCGCCGTCTAAGGTCTTCATAGCCAGAGCAAAGCCCTTGCCTTCTTTACCTAAGAGGTTTTCCTTGGGGATACGGCAGTCTTCCATGATCAATTCGCAGGTGGACGATGCGCGGATACCCATTTTGTTTTCAGGTTCACCGACGCGGAAGCCCGGTGCGTCGCGATCGACGATAAAGGCGGAAATGCCGCGGGTGCCTTTGGCTTCACGATCCGTAATGGCGATGATGATAAAGACATCGGCGAAGCCCGAGTTGGTGATAAAGATCTTGGTGCCGTTTAAGACCCATTCGTCGCCGTCTAAAACAGCTACGGTTTGTTGACCGGAAGCGTCGGTACCGGCATTGGGTTCCGTCAAACCGAAAGCGCCGATCTTCTTGCCGCTCAATAAGTCGGGTAAGTATTTTTGTTTTTGCTCTTCCGTACCGTTTTCAAAAATCGGTGCGCAGCAAAGGGATGTGTGGGCCGAGACGATGACGCCGGTGGTCGCACATTTTTTTGAAAGCTCTTCAACGAGCATGGCATAGGCTAAGTAATCGCCGCCCTGGCCGCCGTATTCCTTCGGGAAGGGAACGCCGAAGAAGCCGGCTTTGGCCATCTTCTTAATATTTTCCATGGGCGGTTCGCATGTTTCGTCGATTTCTGCTGCGACCGGCTCCACTTCTTTTTCGGCAAAGTCCCGATAGAGTTGGCGCAACAGTAGATGTTGTTTATCCATAATAAAATCCATATTCAAATCCCCCTTGTATCGACAAGATTTGTTCAAAACAGCGTACATGGCAGTGCTTGATGCGGCCGTTTGTTTTTAAACGCGTCTTCGACCACCGCTTAATTCCATTATAAACTTTTTTTTAACAATGTTAAGCCCTTTTTTGATATTTTTTTAATTTTTTTTGCGGGCATCCGAAGGAAGCCTTTTCTCTTCGGCATCACACTCCCTTCGATGATAGGTCTTGTAAATACAAAAAAGACAGGTCCGAAAACCTGTCTTTTCATTTGCATTATGCAGCAGCGCTTTGTTTGGACTTTTTGATGTAGGTAATGGCCGTGTAGATTACAACGATGGTAATGATGATGGTCAATACGTTCATGGGAAGTCCGGTTACGAATTTAGCTGCGATGATAACACCGACGATACCGCCGAGGGTAATGGCGATACTTGCTTTACGAGCGTAAACACCGGCTTTAATAAATTCGGCACTGGCTACGGGCATTAAGCCTGCGCAGGAAGCCATCATGATCGGGAATGCAACCAAGGGGTTCAAACCGAGCATGTAAACGAGGGCCATACAGGGAGCGTATAAGCCGACGCCGATGGTCATAAGAGCGCCTAAGAAGAAGTTGACAACAACTGCGATAACTAAGCTGATTCCGCTGAGGCCGATGGCTTCGTTGCCGGATCCCAGTGCATCCAATGCACCGAATTGTCTTAAAAGCATGAGGGCTGCCGTAACTAAGAGGGCAATACCCATGTACAATTGTACCTTGTTTTCGGGGAGCTTGGATACGGTTCTGGATCCGACGAAGGAGCCGACGACTGCTGCAGCAACCATGCTGAACAGGGTCACGGGTTCAACTTCTACGGATTGAATGAAGATAAAAGCTTCCGTTAAAACGGGGATCGTACAGGATACATTTAAGGTACCGGGCAATAAGCGGTCGTGGTCTAATTGTTTAAAGAAGTCTAAAAGTGCGGTAAGAGGCGCAAAACTTCCGATACCCAGTGTGTCGAAGAAGTTGACGAAGGCACCGATTAAAATGGATTTACCCCAGCTGGCTTGTTCATTTGCCATAACTTCCATGTTGGCATAAACGTCTTTTGCGAAGAAGAATACGAAGTAAAGGGTGAGAACACCCAATACTCCTAAAAGTAATTTAACAATCATTTGCTACTCCTATCTTTAATAGCGATTAACCGAGGATGAATCCGTGTTTTACAGGGTCAGTTTCGTCGATTACGAAGTGGTTGAAGCCGGTGATCCAAGCGGAACCGGAAACTTGCGGAACAACAGCGTCGAGGTCGCCGACTTTGGCTTCTTCGAGAAGCTTGCCATAGAACAAGGTTCCGAGAATGGATTCGTATACGAATTCTTCGCCAATTTTCAGCTCGCCTTTTTTGTAAAGGGTTGCCATCTTGGCACTGGTACCGGTACCACAGGGAGATCTGTCAACTTGACCTTGACCAAAGACAACACAGTTTTTCAAGGTTGCTTTCGGATTGTCGGTTTCGGACCACCATTCGATTAAGTCTACGGTATGAATATGGGGAAGTTCAGGGTGTTGAACTTTGATTTCTTTGTTGATGATGTCGCGAAGTTCCATGCCCAGTTTGTTCAATAATTGAGCATTTTCCGGTTCGATGGTAACGCCGATTTGATCGACTTTTACGATAGCAAAGAAGCTGCCGCCGAAGGAAATGTCAAATTTGATCTTGCCGTAACCGGGAAGTTCAACTTCTTGGTCTTCTTTGTACAAGAAAGCGGGAACGTTGGTAAAGGTAACTTTTTTAGCGTGTCCGTCTTCGACTTCGACTTCGCCGCGAATGATACCTGCCGGTGCTTCTTGAACAACTTTGGTAATGGGTTCTTCACAGGGAACGATGCCGGTTTCAACAGCTACGGACATAGCGCCGATGGTGCCGTGACCGCACATGTTTAAGTAGCCGCCGCCATCCATGAAGATGATACCGTAGTCAGCTTCGTCGTTGGTCGGTTGTGTAAGGATAGAGCCGAACATGTCGTTGTGTCCACGAGGTTCGAGCATCAGAGCCGTACGCAAGTAGTCGAGGTTCTTTTCCAAATATTCTTTCTTTTCAGGCATGCTTTTTCCCGGAATATTGGGAATGCCACCGACAACGACGCGGGTTGCTTCGCCTGCGGTATGAGAGTCTACGGCATGGATACTTCTGGAAAATTTCATTATTTTGTTCCTCCTTACATTTGTAAAAACATTTTCCCAACTCGTCCATAAGTCCTTTCGCCATTAAAGTAACAATTAATGGCGGGAACATGTGGGAATCGAACCCACCTAAGAAGCTTCGAACTTCTCACAACGGTTTTGAAGACCGCGAGGCACACCAGACACCTAGCTGCTCCCAAGGATTTGGATTAAAATAAGGATAAAAAACCGAGGTTTTCCCCTGTAGGTATCATACCATATGTCCGACAAAGAATCTACAAAGACCTCGGTTTTTCCTTATATTTTATTTTATACCAGTGCGCGAATGGCACCGTCTCGATATTCGTTCGGCGTCAGATAGACAGGCATATTGTACATATCAATGACCGAAAGTCCGTCGAAACCGGAGGGCTCCGAGGGGAAGATCATATTGTCGTACATGGCGCCTTGGCCGGCCACTTGTTTCAAGAGAACGACCTTCAGTCCGTCTTTGCGTTCGATATCATAGTAATCATGTGATTCGTCGGCTTTGCCGCCATTTAAGTCCTTCATCATTTTACGAATTCTCGAAATATAGTCCTCGGCTACTTGGAAGGCTGCATTCGCAAGTTCGCGGCTAAAGGGTTGGCCGCCTTTGACAAGGACGTCGATGTGAATGATGAAGTCGTCTTCTCCGGGCGTTCCGCGTCTACCGAGGTAGAGCTGTTCAGCGAGGTTACCTTCGCTGGACCCGAATTCCCCGATTTGGCGACCGTCTTCGTCGACACCGGTAAGGAGTACATAGCAACCGGTAAAGGTGTGCGTGACACCATCACCGAGTTTGCCAAGTACTTTTGTAGACATAGGGATAATATCCATGATACTGTTCACTTCCACATCGTGTTCGTGTGGTTTGAGAATGGACACCGTGGATTTTACGACCAGGTCGCTTTGATTATGGGTTTCCTGGGGTACGGTCAGTACGCCCTGCACAAAGGACGGCTTTTCACCGAACTCTACATCGGTTGCGTGAAATGCACGGATAACCAAACGTCGTTTTTGAATATCTTCCATACTATCCCCCTACTGGATTTTATACGTGAGCAATATATTCGAAGGGCAGGGGAACAATCTTACCTGCGCTGGGAATAGCTACGAGTTGCTCTAAGGTTGCCTTCAAAATGCCGTGTTGCATTTCGACATTGTGGGGTTCACCTGCGTTAGCGCCCATCGGTACACGAGGAGCAACGGCACGCGGGGATCCGTTTTGACGGACAACCGGAGGTAATGCTGCGATCAAGATGGTAGGAATACCCGATTCCTCTATCGCACGTTGAACAATTGTCGCGGTGCGGTGACAGGTACCTCAGCCACCGGTGAGGATAACAGCATCTACGTCCTCATCATTAAGTTTTTGAGCAATTTCCGGGCCGGTTTTATTGGTAAAGGCTTCTTGGTCGCCGCCGCCGCCCATGAATCCGTAGTGGAACGGTGCTACTTCTTTAATAAATCCTTCATCGGCGAGTTCTCTCAAACGGTCGATGGGGAACATGCAGTTGATGTCTTTGTTAACGTCCGAGTTGTCGTAACCACCGTGGGATACCATTAACTCGTCGTCTTGCGCGTCGCCGGGGATTTCACGGAAAGTCGTGTCACCTGCCAGGTTAAAACGCTCTTGGGTTTTTAAGTGAATGCCCGCAGCACTCGCAATAGCGACTCGCATATCCTTCAATTCCTTCTTAACCGGGGCCCATACAGGATCCGGGGTAATGGGAACGAAGATTTCAGATTGCAAGCCTTTTACGGTTGTAAGCTTCATTCTGTTTCCTCCTTAAAGAAACTCAGTCCAGAAGACCTCTTTCACGTCTAAGCTCGATATTTCGTTTATATCCTTCATTAACTTCAGGGTTAATGACTTCGGGAATGGTCATCATCAAACCGACCTCCATTCCTTCTTGAAGCGGATCGTCGGAAATGATATAGCGAAGGGGCACCTTCAGCTGACCCATCCGGCCTTTGAAATCGATCGTAACCGCGACGTCAGTCAAGTGAACAATTATGCCTTCCAAATACGTTTCCGTAGAAATATATCTAAGCTTTTCCATTGATTATTCGTCTTCTCCTGCTTCGTCCTTTTCGTAG